>ENA-UEPH01000360-UEPH01000360.1-human-gut-metagenome-genome-assembly--contig:-NODE-360-length-55180-cov-5.705207_pt1 | contig 55180 bp, 50 predicted proteins | sample MGYA00242891_ERZ507898 | MGnify/ENA primary metagenome ERZ507898 (study PRJEB26167, sample SAMN06115411) | human gut metagenome | host: Homo sapiens | place: China:Guizhou | collected 2014-10-15...
TTATAAGTAGAGATTAGCTTTTTTAAGCGAAACTAACTACTGGTTATCAATCAATTATCAAACAAAAAAAGTTTGCCGGAATCGGCTGGGTTTTATTAATTTTAGGAGAAATAGCTAATTTGCGCAAAAAGTCAAGAGCCAAAAGCACGTTCGTTTTACCGGAAGCGTTAGCACCATAAAGAATACCAAGTTTCAGAATCCTCGTATCATTAATTACAGTCGTGTAATATTGCTCGGCAACCTTATCAGAAGAGGCTTCAAAACTTAATACCTGCCAATCCTTGGCCGATCTAAAATTCCTATATTTAAACTCTAAAATCATATTTCAATATATCAATCATGCATATATTTTGCAAATATACGAAATTAAACAAACAAACCAACACTTGTATATTGAATTCACACGTGAAATTAACCAGACCAAGAAGAAATCAGAAGGTAATTAAAAAAAGATAAGCAACCACGACACGCAAACCGACATGCCTTATATAGCACAAAGACGACTTCACTTGGCTATATCTCGTCTATGTCTCGTCTTTATCTTGTCTTTAATCACGGATCAAGACATGAATTCGGCTCGAAATTACCTAAAATTCAACATGAAGAAATTTACACATTTCCCTGAGAATGTCCACTCTTGCGTCATACTTGGTCTTACATCTATTCGATATCTCTTCGACAAATCTTCCTTATCTCTTCGTTCCTATATAAGCCTCTTTTGACGATAGTATAACGAAAAGATAAGGAATAGATGTAAGACCAAGTATGTATTTACAAATACATTACTATTTGTAAATACATATTGTTTCTCCCCAATTAAAGGATTCCTGTAAAAACAAAAAAACAATAGGATGAAGCAAAGAAAAAATCAATTAATACCTTTATTGAAGTGCCGCAGCATACTCCTGATCATCCATCAAGGGACCTAGTTGATCTCTTTTTAAATGACATTTGTACACCCAAACTTGATTAGGTTGCATTTGATAAGGCGTTTCTATCATGGGATTAATTCCCTTTATAACGCCGGCACAGGGAGCATATAAATTGGTTGTTCCACCAACTCCTTCTATTTCCGCTAATAATTCATTTTTCACGAAAGTATCACCTACCGCCTTAGCCGGAGAAATAAAAGTAACTTTATTTCCGATGGCTGCTACCATAGAATATGAAATCCCCACTTGGATATGATTTTCTCCATTTCTTAACCAAGTATGATCTTTCAAATAAAAATTACCATTCCGTTCCAATTGAGAATAATACCCCTGATCTTGTGCCTGTGAAGGAAATGAAGGCATATTCATATTACCAGCCTCGATGTCCCGATTTCCTCCTGAAAACACAACTGTAAGAACTAAAATTTGAATAACAAAAAAAACTCTTTTCATGCCCCTTTATTTTTCTGATTATTAAATAAAACACGCTTACACGTCGTTAGCAAAGTTAATAATTGTATTTAACTTTCAAGAGTATTAATGCAAATAATAATTTGTGTTTTTATGTTGCAAGTTTTACTACACTCGTTTTTTATAAACAATCTTTACCGGTTTATCCGCTATTTCATGATACTTGTTTACTAAAACAGCTGTTTTCACATCGTAGATATACAAATGACCTTTCAGCTCTCCTACCCTGTCTTTCTCGTATAAACCAACATACAGTAACTTCTCTTCCGCATCCATTGATAGGCTGGTTACTTCCATACCCGAAGGAATCTGAATCACGGGTGTTGTCGGTAATTTTTGTTTCAGATCCCAACAATATATTCCGTCATCACAAGTGTAGTACAAGCATTCACATGGATTACTTCCAGCAAGCAAGGTATTCCGGTTCACTTTTATCGGGAGAGAAGCATCATAAAGATGTAAAATCGTGGGATTTCCCAAAGAGGAAGTCGTCCACGACAAATACAGGTAAGAAGGCATCAGTTTATGAGTAGCTATCACGTACATCTTGGTTCCCACGGGACAAATGGACAAAATATCAAAATCTGCATACCTGGCTAAAGAACTATTCACACCTCCCGTTTTAGGGGAATAAAACGTAGAGGTCTCGTAATCAACAAATATCGGTTTATCACATGCCACGGCTGCATCAACATTCAACTCTTCAAAATAATCAGTCAAAACCAATTCGTCCAGCATAAAATCATACACGTATCCACGTCTATCTTCGGAAACAAGATACATGTTATTTTGCGAGGAAATTCCCGCAAAATTGATAAAAGCACATCCGGGGAAGGTCCCTTTAAATGAAGTCATGCCCTCAATATCAAACGTACGGGAATCCATATTGTATATTCTCCCCGTGTTTCCGGAACAAACCAACAAGCGATTACCCGCTTGTACCATATCTGTCACATCCTCCATTTCAATCATCGGATTGATCAAATCCATTATATCCGTACGAAAAACAGGTTCTTCTCCATCGTTTATTTCCTCTTTCGTGAGGGGCCGCATAAAAGAGATTCGTCCTTTTCCTGTTTCATCCCGACTTAAAACAGTAATACCTTCACCAAACTCCGTATCAACGTGTAAAACAAAATATTTATATCGAACGGTCTGTCCATTCTCTACTCTTAAACGTAACCCGAAAGTACCCAACTCCCGGAAAGCGTATTTAAGTTCCGGATCATGTGATACAACATGTAGAGAATCTTTAATCGGGTAAGAAGCCATTTCCTCATTCACTAAATTCAATGTTCCATAACTCCACTCGTAAGTTAGAGGTAACTCTTCCCCGGATTGTTCCACCTGCAAAGATTTCATCACAAACTCCTCGCCAAAATAAGCGGTCAACGTGTCACGATCCGCCGAGATTGTAATTTCAGACAATTCCCGGTCACCTAATGAAGTGTGATCATCCAAACAAGCACATAACACCAAGCAGGCAAAACATATTATTTCAATTAAATATCTCATTCTCATAGATCATGTCTTATCAACGTTTAACGAATAAAACGGTCAGGATTCACCATAGCGAAACCTTCATATGTATTCGCCGGATCACAATAAAAATCGTAAGCAGGTTTAAACACGTATTTTATCCAAATGATATTTCCGGGAAATTGGAAAAATCCGGCCGGAGCCTTTTCCAAATATTGTCCGTACTCTTTTACCTTTTCAGCGTAAAACATAGGTTTTAACTCTTCTAATGCCCAAAAATTCTCTAATATTTTAAGGTATAATCTATCATTATTATTATTGTATTCTCCAAAATAAACAGCATACCACCATACCGGAACCGCTAGTTTTCCATCAATAATTGAAAGACAATAATAATCGTCTTCCATAGGTTTGAAATTATCATTTTCTTTAAATCTTAAATAAAGAATAACAGGATGGTCCACAATATCCTCCGTACGTTTTAATTTTAGGGATAAAATCCCATCAACTTCATTTTTCGGAATAATCAAGGAACTAAATTCATAATGTTTTCCTAGTTCTGCTGTCGTAGAATCTGAAACAATTTCCACATCAAAATGTTGATCTTTGTCAACTGGCATACCCATACTTTTCACGGGTATATGGTATTCGCACTCTTTTCCTTCGTAAATTGCAAAACTAAAAAACATGGTATCCGGAGCCACATGCGAAACAAATTTACTAAGATCCCAATAAAAATAAATACTCCTTTTCTGATCAGGATCGTAAAAAATCGCCCTGTTCGAGCAAGCCCCCAGCAACAAAGTAATACCAAGATATATTAAATATTTAAATTTCATAGGCCATTATTCTTTTCTATTCAACGAGGATCAAGTTCTTCACTCGGTAGAGGTAAAGTATATATATTATCGCTTCCTTTCAAGGTTGTGCCCAAAGCATGAACATAAACATCCCTATTCAACCGTTTCAAACAAAACCACCACTGTCCCTCCCCGAATAACTCTTTTCTACGTTCGTTCATAATATCATCCAGCGTAATTTCCCGTCCAACCTCTCGATCTGCAAATTTAATCATCCCTCTAACAGCTACAACCGAATCAAGATATACACGTGCACCCTTGCTATCCCCTTCTTCCAATAATGCTTCTGCCATAATGTAATACATTTCAGGAATCCGAATCATACTATAGCCTAAATATGCCCCACTTGTATAGGCGGAAATATCATTTTTCTCATCCATTATTTTAGTACATATATTTTTTGCTTGACCGTTATTATCTAATGTTGTAAACCAAGCTGACCGACGTTTATCTACTCCCGGCAGGGGACCTTGTGAATCATCGTAAATCGAATTCCAGCCACTTGGAAGAGTTAAAGTCATTTTTACAACATGCCTATCATACAAATAAGAACTTATCTTTGTCGTGTACAATCCCCATATTGTCTCGGATAACGAAACTCTCCGCTTCATAAAAGTTGCCAAGTTTTCTATACTCTCAAATCGAAATTTCCCGGACCGAATTACTTTATCCGCATACCTTTTTGCATTAGATAAATCCCCTTTCATCCAATACACCCTTGCCAACATAGCCTGTGCAGCATACAAATTAAAATGTAATTCTCTAGCTCCCGTAAAACCTGTTTCCTTACCCTTCCGGACATCCGGCATCAAAGTCTCATCTTCACTCAAACATTTCTCCGCTTCTTCCAAATCTGCAATAATTTTTGCATACACCTCCTCAACAGAGGAAAACGGGGTAACTTTGAAAGTATATTTCGTTACATAAGGAATTGCCTCTGTCTTAGCATTTTCATCCGTAGATTTAATATGAACCGCAAACAAACGTAATAGATCAAAATGAATTGCCGCTCTTAATCCTAACGCTTCACCCCGATATAAATTATAATACTTAAAATCTTTTACACTTTTATTCTCCAGATTATCAATAATATTATTCAAATAACTAATTATTAGATAACTAGCTATCCACATGTCCTTTACAATATACCTCGCAGACGGTGCCGCTAAATTTAAACTCGAAACATAGGTCAAATATCCATCATCCGTAATAAAATTCTGTCCCAGCAATTCCGGAATCAAAACCGACATATCCCCACCATACATATCCTCCTTCACCATCGACATGTAAACCCCGTACAACGCATCCTCCACACCTTCCGCCGTGCTAAACATATCATCGTTCACGACTTCGGATTCGGGGTTTATATCCAAGAAATTCCCGCATCCCAAGAAGAATAAAGATACACACGATAGCAATAATATTTTTTTCATCATTCTCTGTCTTTATCAATTATCAAAATGTCGGTCTAAACGTGATATAAAAAGTCCGTTGGAAGGGATATTCCGTACCCCGTTCCTGTTTCACCGAGGAGAAACGGGCGATGTCGGCAACACCTATTCCCAGATTCAGTTTCTTAATCCCGATCTTGCGCAAATAGCCGGGATTAAACTCGTAATTCAGCACGACGCTCGTGATAGCAAACGTGTTATCCCGCTCCACGAAGCGTTCGGAAAAACGATTTTCATCACTCACGCTTTCCGGGATTCCCAGAAAACGAACCAGATCACCCGGTTTCTTCCACCGCTCGGTGAAAGCCCGGCGATCCACGTTCCGGTAGGGATCAATATATTCCACCTTATTCGCTAAAGTCGTGTTATAAATATCACCACCAAACTTGTACGTGGCAGAGACATTCAACGAGAATCCCCGGTAAGAAAAACTCGTGAAAAGACTACCTTCCAGCAAAGGATTGGTATTCCCCACTTCCACCCGTTCGTTCTTATCGTAAGTAAACGTGTAATTCCCGTTCTTCTTGATGTATACTTCCAAACCGGAAGCCGGATCAATACCCGCTGAACGCATGGCATAAATCCCGAATTGAGACCCGCCTTCCACGAACATCGGCTGAGGTTTCACGCCATAATAGGCTGCCATGTTCTCCGCTTTCAAGGCGTCCGAAATACTGGTCAATTTATCAAACACGTGCGAACCGTTCACCATGACCATCCAAAACATATCGTTCTTTTTCAACAACTTGGCCGAAACCGAAAACTCGTAACCCGAATTCTGCAATTTACCCATGTTCACCAGCACGGACGAAACGCCAACCGAAGCGGGTAACGTCAGGGGCATCAAGGCATCCTTGGTTTTGTTCACGTAATAACTGGCCTCCACGTTCACCCGATCTTTCCACAGGGAAGCCGTCAATCCCCAGTTATATTTCAGCGTAACCTGCCATTTCATATCGGGGTTCCCCATCGTGATCGGCACGGCACCCATACCGCCGTAATGAATCAGATCGGGATCGTAAAGATAGGTGGTCAACGCTTGATAAGGCGTGAAGGTAACGTTTGCCGTCGATCCGACACTAAATCGTAAACGTAAAACATCCAACCAATTCAGATTCATGAAATTCTCCTCGTGAAGATTCCAACCGATACCCGCGGACCATACCGGGGCAAACCGATGTTTACTGCCGAACTTGGAAGAACCTGCCGTTTTGTAGGAACCGTTGATAAAATAACGCCCTAACAAATCGAAGCTACCGTTCACGAAGAAGCCCACTTCCGCCGATTCCTTCTCTCCACCCAAGGGGCGAGTCGTGGCATATTGCGAGGCAAATTTAATATCAGTCATCTTGTCTTTCAGGAAACCTTCCGCCTTCACCTGCATCGTCGACGATTTATCTTTCCCGATATCCGAACCCGCGCTCAGGGCAAAAACAGTGGTTCCCATGTCATTCAGCAACAAGCGATAATTCAGTACCAACTTGCCCCTCCAATTCGTTCTCTCGTTTGAAAGCGCCGTGTAGGTACCCTTCTTGTTCTGAGGCAATTCTTGTAAAGCGAAACTGGCATCCTCCGGCGACACGTACACCTTATTCCAGCTATCACTCTGCCGGACACTGACCTCACCCGATACGAACAGATTCTCGGCAACATCCCATCGCAATGAAAGATAATTCGTGACCGCTTTATTCTGACTCTTCGAGAAGCTGGCAAGCGTGGCATTATACAACGGGTTCACGTGACGATCAATCGTCCGGTTCACCGGATCGAAATAATAATTTTTGATATAATCCCCGTTTTCGTCATAAACCGGGTTATAGGGATTCAGCTTCGTGTATTGCGCGAAACTCCCGTACGGGCTATTCTTGCTATCCGTCATGGTATACGACAGTAGATAATTTGCCAACAAGTTACGGGCAAAGTGGTACGATAAAGAAACGTTGACCCCGTAATTTCGGCGGTAATCTCCTTTCATCACCCCGTAAGCATCGGAAAAACGCCCGGTTAGCTTGTACTCGATCCCGCCTCCCCGTCCGGTCATCGTGGCCGAGTGACTTTGAGTAAAAGCATTCCGCAACGGCTTGGTCGCCCAATCCGTATTGACACCCCTGCGAATATTCTCCAACTTGTAATCGTAGGCAGGATCGAGACTACCGTCCACCCGGTCACAAAGTCCCGCCAAACGTTCTAATTCCAGCTTCTCCTCGGCATTACACAAGCGAAGAGAGGTTAAATCCGGAAAACTAAACGTAGGCGCAAAGTTGTAATTGAATTTCATCCTGTCGGACTTCACCCTGACACGTTCTACCAGTATCACGCCATTCGCCGCTTTCTCCCCGTAAAGCACGGCAGCGGAAGCGTCTTTCAACACGAGAACTTTCTCTATATCGTAAATATCCAAATCGTACAAATCCTCGACAGATATTTCCACCCCATCAAGCATGATCAAGGGTGTGTTCACCCCGGCCTGATCTTTTGTCATGATCGAACTCGCTCCACGAATCAGGATTTCGGGCACGACATTCGGGTTGGAACCCGCCTCGTTATTCTCCAAGATTTTCAAACCGGGAGTCAGTATAGACAACGCCTGCAGCAGGTTGGTCGGCGACACACGGATCAAATCTTCACCCTTGATCACGGTAAATTCCCCGGTAAAAGCATTCTTCGCCTGCGTGTAGTACCCGGTTACAATCACGTCATCCAGTTCTTTCGTGTCTTCTTCCAGAGTCACCCGAAGATGTTGGGATTTTGTCACCATGATCTCCCTAGTTTTCATCCCGACAAAACTAAAAAGCAGGATCATTTCTTTCTGTTCGGGAATTCCCAACTTAAACTTTCCGCTACCATCCGTGGCACATCCCAAAGAAGTTCCTTTCAGCACGATCGCCACGCCCGGAAGTAGCTCCCCGTCGGCATCTCTCACTTCACCCGTGATCGTCACCAAAGGAGAATGAGCCTGCCCCGACACGGATCCCCCTGTCAGGCACACGAAACAAACCAGCAGAAAATACCTCACAACCTCCCGACATCTACTGCCGAACATCAATACCAAGTCAATTCTCATCTAATTTTACCTTTAAATACGCTCATGCAAAATATGCCACAATCAATCCATATTTCAAACATATTATCAAATAACGGTCACTACCTTAATTGTACAACCCCGTACAAGACAAAAAAAACGTTTTTACACCATAATCAACGACATGACAGGAACTTTTTATATCATCCATTCACTTTCTGTCGCGTAAATTTCATCACTTTCCGGTTTCTCAAAAATACTTAGAAACACGAGAAACAAAAGTAATAGAATAATTAAAAACCATCAATTCAAAATACAACTATTTTAGTAATTTGCAAGAATAGGGAAGAAAAAATAAGAGAGTTGCAAATTTTCCAACTAAAAAAACAAAAAAAACACCCCTTTTGTCAAAAGAATCAGAGAGATATACAAATTTTGAGCACATGGTATAAAATATTCCCGAATTTGTCTTCCATATTCGATAAAATCCAGGTAATACTATCGAGTATAAAAGACAGTATGCTCACGGAAAGATGACCCGCTAAAAAAAAAGCCGCAAGCACCACTGATAAGGCCCCATGTTTTTACGAAGTTGTTTCAGTGCCTCGCTCTTCTTATTCTTGACCGTTTGTTCGGAAAGTTCCAACTCCTCTGATATCTCTCTTGTGGAATACCCCTCCAAGCTCATGGCCATGATTTCATGATAATCGCCCGATAACTTGGCGATCTCCGCCCAGATAATCCGTTTCACTTCATGCTCTATGATCTCGTTCTCGATGTCCAGACTTGAAGGCTGTTGTAACAAGACTTTATTTTTTATATCCAGATGCCTCAATTCATTCAGACAGGCATTCCGCACGCAAGTATACAGGTAACCGACAATCGTCTGAAATGACGTGAACTGTTTCCGCTTTTCCCAAGTTCTTATAAAACTCTCATGCACGATATCCACGCAAACATCTTCTTCATGCAAAAATCGACTCGCGTAAACGCTCAGCGTTGCAAAATAATGATCATACAACGACTCCAAGGCTTTTTCATCCCCTTTCACAAAACTACCGTATAAAGCTTTTTGTTCCATTAAAATCAATATTTACAACACGTTTCGAGAATTGAAAAATTACAACTCAGATTGAAAAAAACACCATTTGTCACAATCAATACTATTTCAAAAATACATAAAAAACTTCTTTTTTCAAACAATCGAAATGTTAATTCTACAAACAGAGAATAATCTCTTATTTGCCAACATTGCTTTAGATTGCGTCAACAAGCGCAACAAATGATATTTACGACATAAACCGTGGAAAGACAATTCAAGCCTTTCCACGATTTTCATAAATCATTTCACACAAACATCTATTTTAAACCCGTTCCTTGTAAAGCACTTGAACAGGCTTATCCGCTACATTGCTATACTTTTCAACCAAAACCCCGGTATCCGCATTATAAATATATAAACTCCCCTTCAACTCCTTCGTGCTATTCGCTTCATACAACCCGACGTAAAGAAGTTTCTGATCCGGATCAACTGAAATCGTTGTTATTTCCATTCCATCAGGAACCGTAATAGAAGATGTTGTCGGCAACTCGCGAGTGGGATCCCAACGATAAATGGCATTATTGTACGTGTAGTAAATGCAATTATACACTTTCGTACCTACCATCATTGAATTGCGATCCAAGCAAATAGATCGCACACTCTTGTAATCCACGATATTAGCCGCAGAAGGTTTACCAAACGAAGCCGTGGTTCGAGCCAGATAAACGTGTAACGGATCATTCTTATAAGTGGCAAACACGTACAAGTAAGTGTTTACAAAACAAGCATTCACGATATCATAATCCGTAAAGATCGCCCCACTGGTGACAATACCACTTGAAGTATTGGGGGCATACAAGGTTGAATTCTCGTAATTTATAAAAACCGGTTTATTATAGCGTACCCCGGCATCTACCTCCAGATTCACAAAAGCTCCCAACACTAACAACTCGTCCATATCTGTCTCGTAAACATAAGCCCTGTTGTCTTCCGATAACACGTGCATATTACTGTAAGCCGATATTGCCACGAATTGTTTGACATTCGCGTTAGGGAATTTACTCGTGAACGAAGTAGCCGTTTCCACGTCAAACGTGCGGGAATCCATGTTATAAATTCTCCCGTTACTTCCCGAACTGATCATTAGCCGTCCCCCGTTTTGGACCATATCCGTCACGTTCTCCAATTCCATTCCGGGATTGGCAATCTCCATGATATCCGTACGAAAAGCCGGAAGTTTTCCCGAAGCGATCTCCTCCTTGGTCAACGTCTTCATAAAAGATACACGTCCTTTCCCGACATTATCCCGGCTTAAAATGGTGATACCCTCCGAAAATTCGGTATCAATCTGCAAGATGAAATATTTAAAACTGGTCGTTTCCCCGTTATCAACCTTCAAGCGTAAACCGAAAGTCCCCAAATCCCGGAATGCATACCGGAGTTCAGGATCGGTAGACACCACGTGCAACGTATCCTTGATCGGGTAAGGCTTCACGACACCACTGGAAATATCCAGTTGCCCGTACGCCCATTCATAAGTCAAAGGTAACTCTTTCCCGGATTGCTCTATATTCAAATGACTTATCACGAGTTCCTCCCCGAAAGAAGTCGTCAGGGTATCATGAGCGGCAGAAATAGTCACCTGCGACACCTCCTTCTTTCCCAAGGTTGAATCGTCATCATAGCAGGAATACAGTCCAACCATGAAACATAACAGTGTGATTATATATAACTTTGTTTTCATAACTTACCAATTAATTTTAAAAGTTTAGCGGATAAATCGGTCCGGATTTACCATCTTAAACCCCTCGTAAGTATTTGCCGGATCGCTATAAAACTCGTAAGCAGGCTTGAACACGTAATTGATCCAAATGATATTTCCTTTCAACTGGTAGAATCCCGCGTTAGCATTTTCCAAGTACAACCCGAATTCTTCCACTTTTTCCTTGAAGAAAATCGGTTTCAACTCTTCCAATTGCCAAAAATATTCCAACATCTTCCGATAAAGTCGATCATTGTTCTGGGCGTATACACCCAAGAAATTAGGAGCCCACCACTGGGGTTCCGGTAGAGCACCATCCACGATCGACAACCGGTAATAATTATTGGCAATCGGTTTGAAATGGTCATTTTCCTTAAACTTGAAATAAAGTATTACCGGATTATTCATAATATCCTCCGTACGTTCCAGTATAACGGATAATTCCCCGTCTACTTTATTTTCAGGTACAACCAATTTACCGAATTTGAAATGCTTGTTTATCACGGCTGTCGAAGAGTCAGCCAAAACTTCCACCTCGTAAGCCTGTTCCTCATCAATAGGCATACCGGCCACTTTGATCGGGACCTTGTACTCGTACTCCGTTTCGTTGTAGAGAGCAAAACTAAAGAACACGGTGTCGCTTTGCGTCTTCGTGACTGAATTATAACGATCCCACGTGAAATAAATAGATCTTTTCTGGTTCACGTTATAGTACACGGCATCGTTGCTACACGCCCATATCCCCATGCAAAGGAATATTCCGATATATAGTAGATATTTATTTTTCATAACGCTCTATTTTAGTTGTTATTCAGGACGATAATCTTCCTCTTCCACGGGTCGCGGCAATGCGTAAATCTTGTCGCTACCGGGAATAATCGTTCCGGTAGTACCGCTTAGCTTGATAGAACGATTCAATCTCTTCAAACAGAACCACCATTGTCCCTCGCCAAAAAACTCTTTCCGACGTTCCACCATGATACTATCCAACGTTACATTAACAGCGGGTATCCTCTCTGCAAATTTCTCCATTCCCCGGGCACTTACCACGGAATCCAGATAAACCGTGGCACCCGTAACGTCCCCCTCTCCCAGTAAAGCCTCTGCCATAATATAATACATTTCCGGAATACGCACCATACTTGTTCCCAGGTAAGGACCACCACTATAACTCGTGTTGAGTGACGTCGTGTCGGAAACCGGTCCCATGATCTTCACGAGTATATCCACGGTATTACCGCTCCGGTCATAAGTCCCGAACCAGCTGTCCCAACGATAATCCTTCTTTCCCAAGGGACCTTCGTAAGCGTAAATGCTTTTGAAATCCGTGGTGAGATCACCAAGTCCCTGCCGCCGGATATGCGAGGTCAACCAGTCGGAATACACTTCGGCGTTATACAATCCCCATATTGTCTCGTCCATCGACACGTTTTTTTGCATAAACGTCCCCAATGAAGTTTTACTGACAAAACGGAATTTTCCGGACCGGATGACCTTATCCGCGTACACTTTGGCATTATCCATGTCGCCTTTCATCCAGTACACCCGGGCTAACATCGCTTGTGCGGCATAAAGATTAAAATGTAACACCCGGGCCCCGGTAAATCCTTTCTCGTTCCCCACGCGGTTAGCCGGCATCAACGATTCGTCTTCCGTCAGGTAACCTTCCGCCCTCTTGAGTTCCGTGATAATCTTCCCGTAGGCCTCTTCCACCGAAGAATAGGGGGTTACTTTGAAATCATATTCCGTCACGTAAGGAATTGCCTTCGCTTTCGCCGCCTCGTTCGTGGAGGTGATATGCACGGCAAAGAATCGCAACAAATCAAAATGTATCGCGGCTCTTAATCCCAGAGCCTCACCCATATACAGGTTGTAATGGCGAAAATCCTTCTCACTCTTTTCTTCCAGATTCTCGATAATATTATTCAGGTAACTAATCGTCAAATAACTGGTTTTCCAGATATTCTTGTACATGTTTCTAGTCTCGCTCCGCTCGTATTCGAAACGTCCCAGATAAGGCAGGTATTGATAAGTTGAAGTGAAATTCTGCCCCAGAATCTCCGGTATCATCGTTGACATCAACCGACCGTACATATCCTTGGTCGCCATGGTCATGTACACGCCGTAAAGTGCATCTTCAACACCGCTTGCCGTGTTGAACATATCTTTATTCACCACCTCCGAATCCGGATTCACGTCCAGAAAACTATCACACCGAATAAAGAAGAACGGTATACACAGTAGAATTATTATCTTTTTCATACGCTTTCTGATTTACTGTTTACTAAAAAGTCGGTCTGAACGTAATATTAAAGCTCCTTTCGAAAGGATAAGAAGTTCCCCGCTCCAGTTTCATCGAAGAAAAACGGGCGATATCGCTCATCCCGAAACCGACGTTCAAGCGCTTAACTCCCAATTTCTTCAACCATTCCGGCTTAAACTCGTAGGCAATCGAAATATTCCGAATTTCAAACAAGTTGTCCCGCTCCACGAAACGTTCGGAATAACGTTTATTATCACTTTGACTTTCGGGTATACCCAAGAAGCGCTTCAAGTCCCCCGGTTCTTTCCACCGATCGGTAAAAGCCCGCCGATCCACGTTTTCCCACGGGTTGATATTTTCCACCTTATCGGCTAACGTGTTGTTATAAGCGTCTCCCCCGAACTTGTAACCGGTGGTTATGTTCAAGGAAAATCCCTTGTACGAAATAGTCGAGAAAATACTTCCCTCCAGTATAGGATTCGTGTTTCCCACTTCTACCCGTTCATTCTTGTCGTAATTGAACGCGTATTCCCCGTTTTTATTAATAAATAGTTCTTTGCCCGAAGCCGGATCAATCCCGGCCGTACGCATGGCATAGATTCCGAACTGAGAACCACCTTCCTGGAACATCAACGAGGGACGGGCTCCCAATGACTGGGCTACCTCTATTGATTTCAAGGCGGTCGATATATTCGTCAATTTATCCATCACGTGAGAACCGTTTACCGTAACCATCCAAAACAATCCCTTTTGCTTGATCACGTGAGCAGAAATGGCAAACTCGTACCCCGAGTTTTCCAGTTTTCCCATGTTAACCTGCACGGAAGAAACTCCCACAGACCAGGGTAAAGATATAGGCATCAAAGCATCTTTTGTTTTGTTTTTATAATAACTGGCATCAATATTAACCCGCTCGTTGAACAACGTGGCACTCAGCCCCCAGTTGTACTTCATCGTGATCTGCCAATTCAAATCCGGGTTCCCCATCGTGATCGGCACGGCCCCGATCCCGGCGTAATGAATCAAATCCGTCGTGTAATTATAAGTCGTCATCGCCTGATAGGGAGAGAAGGTCACGTTGGCAGTAGAACCCACGCTAAAACGCAACCGTAGCATGTTCAACCAACTCACGTTTTCCATGAAACTCTCCTTATCGACATTCCAACCGATACCGGCCGACCATACTGGGGCAAAACGATGCTCGCTTCCGAAACGGGACGATCCGGCCGATTTATACGAACCGTTCAAGAAATAACGTCCCAACAACTCGAAACTACCCGTGCCATAAAAACCGACTTCTCTCGTTTTTTTGTCTCCCCCGGACGGGCGAGTGGACGCGTATTGGGAGGCAAATTTAATATCAGTCATCCCGTCTTTCAAAAATCCCTCAGCTTTAGTCGATATAGTAGAGGAATTCCCCATCTTGAAATCGGAACCCACGTTAAGGGTCAACACGGTGTTTCCCGCTTCATTCAAAGGCAATCGATAATTCAATGCGATCTTTCCGGCCCAGTTCGTACTCTCGTTATGCGTGAAAGAATAGGAACCTTTCTGGTTCAAAAACTTATCCTCGAAAGAAGAATCGTCGGGAGACACGTATACTTTACTATACGAATCGTTCATGCTCACGTTAATATCACCCGTGATAAAAAAGGATTTCTGGATATCCCAACGCATACTCAAATAATTCGAAAACGACTTGTTACGTCCTTTATTAAAACTGGACAAAGTGGCATCATACAAAGGATTTCCCTGATTCCGGGAATCATTAGCATTTTGCAGCAACGGATCAAAATAGTAAAGTTTAATGTATTCCCCATACTCGTCACGCACCGGATTATACGGGTTTAATTTCGTGTAAGTCGAGAAATCGCCATAAGGACTTGCCTTACTGTCCGTCATCGTGAACGCAAAACGATAATTAAACGTTAATTTATTGGTCAAATGATACGCGAAAGAGAAATTAGCACCGTAATTCCGGCGGTTATCTCCTTTCATCACACCGTAAGAATCTCTAAAAGTACCGCTAGCCCGGTACTCGATCCCGTTTCCCCTTCCGGTCAACGTTACCGAATGATTATGCGAAAAAGCCCAACGCAACGGTTTAGAGGGCCAATCCGTGTAAACTCCCCGGCGAATATTATCCAATTTATAATAATAAGCGGGATCAAGACTACCATTCACCTCGTCATATAGTCCGGCCAGACGCTCCAGTTCCAGTTTTTGTTCCGCGTTGCACAAGCGCAAAGAGGTCAAATCCGGGTAACTGAAATTAGGCGTGAAATTATAAGTTAAACGGGGTTTGGCCTCCTTTACTTTCGTTCTCTCGACCAAGATAACCCCACTGGCAGCCTTATCCCCATATAACACCGCGGCAGAAGCATCCTTCAACACGGTAACCTGACCAATATCATAAATGTCCAAATCATATAATTCTTCTATCGAAATCTCAACTCCATCCAGCATAATCAAGGGCGTGTTCACGTCAGCCTGATTCTCGGTCATGATAGAATTGGCCCCTCGTATCAAAATCTCGGGAATGGCATTCGGGTTAGACCCTTGTTCGTTATTCTCTACTATTCGTAAACCCGGCACCAAAGACGCTAAAGCCTGAATAACATTTGTCGGGGACACCTTTAACAAATCCTCCCCCTTCACCGTGGTCAACTCTCCCGTGTACGCGTTCTTGGCCTGCGTGTAGTACCCGGTAACAACAACATCCTCCAATTCACGGGTATCCTCTTTCAGCACAACGTGTAACTCTTCAGATTTGGTGATCGCAAAAGTTTGACTTTCCATCCCGATAAAATTGAAAATCAACACCATCTCTTTCTGCACGGGAATTTCCAGCTTGAATTTTCCCTCGCTATCCGTGGCCACCCCAAAAGAAGTTCCTTTCAACAAAACCGTGGCTCCCGGAAGCGGATTGCCGTCGGCATCTTTCACATCTCCCGTTACTGTAACCTTATCCACGCCTTTGACTTCTTGTCGCTTTTTAATAATAACGACATCATTGACAAGCGTGTACGTGTAGGGGGTATTCTTTAAACAATAATCCAGAATTTCCCGCACCGTAGCATTCTTAAATTCTCTCGTGATGAGAGGAATACCTTTTATTTCTTCGTGGTTATAGACAAAATCAAGTGATGTCTCCTTTTTCAATGTATTCAAAACCTGCAACATCGTGGCATTTTCGAATTTCAGGTTCAACGGAGTTTTCTCGTCGAATTTCGGTGACGGAGAGTCACAAAAACCCGAAAGGCTGTGTAAAATCAGGCAACAAAACAGCAGACACACTCTCGGAATCCACCGGTATTTGTTGGCAAATTTCATAGACACGTTTTTTCTCATTTTCAATCTGTTTAGGTTCATTAAAAACATTCGAAGACCCCTCGTTGATCTTCCGGCTCTTAAAACCCGGAGAAATTTAATGATTCCCGATAAAGTATTTCCCTTCATGGTTTTAAGAGCCTTACAGACCTCGTGTATTTACTTTTTATTCAATGCATTTAACGCTTCATCCAAAGCATAAAGCATCGTTTGATAATGTGCTTTCGTATCGGTATCCGACGAAGCAAGCCTACTATTTAACAAATTCTTTACCCGTAAAGCATAGGCATAGAAATAAGTCTTGGAATCATCTATCGTGCGGGTATTCACCCGGTATTGCCAATCATATCCATGACCGAAAGAGGTCAATTGTTTGGCCACGATGCCTTTACCTTGAACTTGTTCCAGTTCCCGCAACGCATTTTGGTATTGTCCCACCAATCCGGTCGGGTCCAAACCGTAAGCCACGATCTCATCCACGGAAGGCATAAAGGCGTTTTCCATTCCCAAGCCCTCATCCGGGTCTGTCAACACCTTCACCAGTTTACTCTTTTTAGTAATCACATCAGCTGCCTGGTCAACCACCAAACGCTGTAATATCTTCTCCCCCTCTGTCGGTTTGCGATTCTGCACAGCACTCTCCCATATCTGGCTATACAGATCGTCAAAATAAGCCTTCAACGTGTAGGGATTCTGAGACACGTGAGCAGACAAAACCACATTCTTGTAAGTACCCAACAATTCCGTTGCCGTGTAATAACACACGATCGGAGGTAAAGCCACACGCAAACCGAATTGATCGGTAAGGCTAGGATTATTCAGCCAATCGCTATTTTTCAATTGCTTGATCACCCACAAGAAAGACTTGCGTTGAAGATCTTTCGGAACCGATTGATAAGTCTTCCCTGCCGTACCCGGTTTTACTTCTGTCAGGTAAATACCACCCACGTTATACATGACGTTCTTCAAATAACGATAGTATTGATTTCCCAACTCGTTATACAAATTTTCCCGGTGAGAACCATCCGTGTCATCTTGGAACCAATCGTTCATATTAGCCACGATATACTTCAAGTTCTTGATACCGTAATCCCCGGCTTTTATAGCATCATCACCCAAATCTTCCTCCAACGCACTCGGATCATAACGAGCAATCACCTGTTGTTTCCCGTAACGATACATCGGGTCTCCCGCATGCTCGTCAATCCAACTTTCCAAAGTTGCTTGCTCCTCTTTCGCTGACAGGCCGTACAAAGGCGTGTACAACCATTTAATCACGTATTCATCGTAAATACCCAAGTCTGGTGGTGTCAGTTTCACCCCTTTATCCTCAGGTTGGGCCACATAATTAAACCGCGCATAATCCATGATAGAAGGTGTAGTCCCGTATTTCTGCGTGAACTTGGCCGAACGCAAAGAATCAACAGGATAAGCGGCGGAAGCCGACATATTGTGCATCAATCCGAGCGTGTGGCCAACCTCGTGAGCAATAATATATTCAATGGATTCCTCCAGAATATTATCCGGTAACTTTTTAGTCCGCACGGAAGGATCAACCTGTGATGTCTGTAAAAAACGCCATTGGTTGGCTAACTTCACCACGTCATTGAAAACAATCACCGAAGCATTAATAATCTCCCCGGTTCTCGGATCTGTCCAAGAGGGCCCCATAGCATTTGAAATCGCTGCCGGAACATAACGGATACAAGAATATTTCAAGTTATCCGGGTCGAAATTCGGATCGTCTTTCGGGAAATCACGAACTTGAATCACATCCTTGAACCCGATCTTCTCGAAGGCTTTATTCCAACGCAAAGCGGCTTTCCGAATTGGCTCCTTCCACATAGTCGGGAAAGCATCATCAATATAATACACGATCGGTTTCACGGGTTCCACAAGTTCCCCCCGTTTGTAAGCCTCCACGTCTTTCGGTTCCACCCGCCAACGATTAGCCAGCGTGTAAATTTGAATCTGATCCTCGTCCGTGGATATATGCTGTTTCGTGTTGGAAACAAACACTCCAATCCGGGTATCGCTGATTCGAGGATGCATCTTCTCCTCCGGCAACAACAACAACGTGCGAGTAGCCTTAACCGTCAGCGGCTCGTTTTTCTTCACGATAAACATTCCCATCATCTTGGCTGACACGGAATAAGACAGGTAGGATTTTACCGTCACGTTATCATCAAAAGCCTTGATATCATCCAGGATAGAACCCGAACTATTGAACGTGGCCGTGATCTCGACCAAACCGCCCCCGCTGGAAATCGGTGCTAATCGCTCCGAATTACCGGTAAACAGAGAAGTCATGTCGATCAAAAATGCCGAACTGTCATTCGTGTAACAATATATCTTAAACGAGTTGATAATCGGATCCATAAAACTTCTAGCCATCACCTCCCGGATATGTCCCTCGTTGAGATTACAGGTTGCCGACACGTTCACCTCACGCATGAAAATAGTACTATCCGTTTTCGTGAATTTAATGTGCATCGGGTCTTTCGGTTTGTAACCGATAGCACACAAATTATTATCACTTGCCTCGGAAATCGTGGAAGCCAGTAACATTTCCCGCTCCAGATATTTCATGGGAATCTCGAAATAGACTTTCCCCTCCACCTTATGCAAGGTCACGAAATTTCCCTGGGCTGTTTCGCATAATTTGTTCTTTACCAATTTATCATATTTACTCTGCCGCTTCACCGGCTCTTTTTTCGTTTCCGTTGCGACTGTTTTCTTCTTTCTCACAGAAGCAAATGAAGTTTGAGCGCATGGCAATACTAATAGTATTACCATACCTAAGGTAATCCATCTTTTCATGTATAAAACTTTAAATAAAAATTATAATAACACCTATTTTATTCCTGATGCGTGTAAACCATTATTTGTTTGTTATCAACCTTAAAAGTCACATTGGCAGCTTGTTCCATAATTTGCAGAACAGCCGTTATACTCTCGTATCTGGGGATAAACCCGGAGAACTTGTATTCTTTAATCACGACATTTTCAAACACGAAATCCACGTCATACCAACGAGAAATCTTCTTCAACAAATCTTCCAGCCGCTCCTCGTTGAAACTGAACTGATCCTTGGTCCAGGAGATATAAGAATCCACATTTACCTCCCGGGTCGAAATCTCCGAACCGATAACGGATGCCATCAGACCGGGAGTCAAGACGACCGCGGAGGCACCACATTCTATATTTACCCGTCCCTCGACAAGCGTGGTCATGGAAACGGGGTCATTCCGGTAAGCGGATATATTGAACGTGGTACCTAGCACACGCACGTCATATTTATCACAATGCACGATAAAAGGTTTTGCCACATTCTTCGCCACCTCGAAAAAGCCTTCCCCTTCCAGGTATACTTCCCGCGTATCACCAGAGAAAGCCTGCGGGAACCTCAACCGGGAATCGGAATTCAACATGACTTTCGTTCCGTCCGCCAGTTGCAAAGAATACGCACCACCCCGGGGAATTTCCAGCGTGTTGTATACCAATGAATCCGCGGTCTTCACCGTGTGATAGATTAATGTTTCCCCGTTATTGCTCACGAAAGGCAATTCCTTGGTAAGCGTGTCCGCCACGCCGGGCACGATCTGTAAGGTATCCCCACCCGCCAAGATCAACGAGGCCTTTTTACCGAAAGAAAAATGCTTCACGGGTTCCACGTGGGCTACAACCGGGTTCTTCTCCCGATCCACGGATAACACCAGGTAAGAAGATACTCCCAATAACACGATTGCCGCAGCGACAGCAACACGATAGAAACGATAAATCGAACGTCTCCCGTGAATCCCCTTCTTGACCACCATCCACTCCCGACGATTATGAAACTGCTCGTACAAAGGGTACTCGGAATGTTCCAGATACTCACGCTCCAATCGCTGATACATCTCCTCATTTGCCTTCGAACGGGATTTCCAAGCCGAAAAAAGAGATTCCTCCCCGGGAGTAAGCTCCCCGCGAAGACTTTTCACGATAAGTTGAATAATATGATCTGTTTCTTTCTCCATTCTTGTGTTATTTTCCTTTATAACACTTCACGAGAAAAAAGGTACCGACAAATTTCAAGATTTTTTTACCAACCCTAAAACTAAAGTTGAAACATAGTGAATTTTCCCTTCATCCAACAACTTCCGCACCCGGTCAACCACCAGTTGCTCGTCTTCCCCGAACAGTCGCACCAACTCCCTGACGTTGACATCCCGTTCCGCGAGCAATTGCAAGATTTGTTCCTCCAAACTCTTTCGTTCCCTCGCCTGTAACCGCTTCTTTTTCCCGATACAGACATCACATATCCCGCAGGCCTTCTCTTCTTTCTGACCGAAATACTCCATCAGCAAAAGCTGTCGGCAAGTCTCGTCATCCTGTATATACCGGGCCATGGCCTCGATCTTGGCCACGAACAATTCCTTCCGGTTCTCGTAGGCTTCCCGCCCGATCGTGATGTAAGACAAGGGTAAACGGGGTTGATAATACACGATATAAGGCTTCGCATCCCCCGGCACGTAACGGATAATCTTGCGTTTCGCCAAGGAGACAAACGCATCGTACAGTGTTTTCCGTTTCACATCCAGTTGATCGGCTAGAAACCCCTCGTCCACGTAAACATCCTGCACGAATATCCCGGCGTAATTTCTCATCAGAAGTACCATTAACTTTTCCAGCAAAGGATCGCCCGTTTCGAACTCGTACAACCGATCCCTTAACACGGTAAACATCACCCGGGAACGGGAATTAATATCCGTCGTGTAAGCCAGGTACCCCGCCACTTGCAATATCCCGATCGAAGACATCACCCTCGCCTCGTTCAACTTGAAATTACGGGCAAATACCTTTAAATTAAACTCCAACGCCCGGCCTTCACCCTCTCCTTCTCCCAACTGGTAGTAATTTGCCAAAGCCTCGTACACCCTTAATATATAATCTTTCGGCGGGAAAGCGTCATCGATCCTTTTCTTCAAACCGCCCAAAGCCGCCCGGCTCGAAAGCAACACGGCATACGCCCGCTTCCCGTCACGTCCGGCACGCCCGGCCTCCTGGAAATACGCCTCCGGACTATCCGGCACGTCGTAATGCACCACGACCCGGACATCCGGCTTGTCGATTCCCATCCCGAAAGCATTCGTCGCCACGATCACGGGAACCTTCCCGCTCTTCCAGTCCTCCTGACGACGTGATCGCTGCAAAGAAGACAACCCGGCGTGATAGAAATCGGATTTTATACCCGCCTTGTTCAAGAACGCGGCAATGGAAGAAGCCTTCAACCGGGTACGGACGTACACGATAGCCCCTCCCTGAACTTTAGACAATATATTATATAATTCCAAAGCCTTCGCCTCCGTATCTCGGATCACGTAAGAAATATTCTCCCGCCGGAAACTTTTTGACAGGACATTCGGGGTCGAAAAATGCAATTGTTTCTGTATATCTTCCACCACCTCGGGAGTTGCCGTTGCCGTGAGGGCTAGGGTGACCACCCCGGGAAAGAATTCACGCACCTCCGCTATTCGCAAGTATGGGGGGCGAAAATCATACCCCCATTGCGAGATACAGTGAGCCTCGTCCACCGTAATCATACACACGTTCATCAACCGCAATTTTTCCCGAAATCGTTCCGAGTACAATCGCTCCGGTGAAACGTAAAGGAACTTCACCGTGTCGTAAATACATTTATTAATAATCGACTCGACCCGTTCCGGCTTCATGCCCGTGTAAATAGCTTCCGCCGGAATCTGCCTGTTCTTCAAATCTTCCACCTGATCCTTCATCAAGGCGATCAACGGGGTCACCACCACGCAAATCCCCTCCATCGCTAATCCCGACACCTGATACGTGAGCGATTTACCCCCTCCCGTCGGCATGAGGGCAAGCGTGTCCTTCCCCTCCAGCACGGAACGGATGATATCTTCCTGCAAGGACCGAAAATCATCGTATCCCCAGTAAGTCTTTAATATCTCCTTTATATCACGGGTCATAACTTGAATTGCATCCACAAAAATACAAAATACATGAAAAAACTCTCGTAATTCGAGATATTTAAATCGCTTTTTATTATTTTCGCCCAAATATAAATCAGACCAGAACATGAAACTACAACATATACTGTTTTTTATCCCTTTTTTATGGGCATGTAACGAGAAGTTCACAGCCAACGATCTCCCCGTGGCAAAGGTTTTCGACAAATATCTGCTGAAATCGGAAGTCACGAACTTCATTCCCACGGGCACTTCAACAAACGACAGCCTCATCATGGCACAAAGTTACGTGAGAAACTGGATCACGAGAGAGTTATTGTTGCACAAGGCCACCCAAAACCTGAACGACGAGGAAAAAAATATCCGGAAACAGGTGGAAGATTACTCCTCCTCGATCCTGATTCATAAATACAAAGAGAAATTAATCTCTCAAAAATTAAGCCGGGAAGTAAGCGAACGGGAGATAGCGCAATACTACGACGCCAATAAATTCAACTTCATATTAAACACTCCCGTCGTGAGAGCCTTGTTCGTGGTAATTCCCAAATCCGTCCCCAACATTGACAATCCCCGGAAATGGTTCCGTTCGAAAGAGGCCAAGGATCAAGAAGCACTTGAAGAATATTGCATTACTTCCGCCAGAAAATACGATAATTTCAACGATCAATGGATCGAGTTGCGCAACTTGTTAAACCTGTTGCCCATCACCTCTGCCGAATGGGAAAGCAAGTATAAGAACAAGGAATACATCGAGATCGAGGACGACGAGAATTACTATTTCCTGAAGATAAACGAAATCCGGCAGGAACATGAAACGGCACCTCTCGGTTACGTGCAGAAAGAGATCGAGATATTGTTACTGAACAAACGTAAAATCTCCTTCGAAGAGAACCTTGAAAAAGACATTAACGCGGAAGGAATTCGAAAAGATTACGTCAAAATATACTAACAGAATTTGAAAAATGAAAATAAAAATGCGAAAACGGCCGGATTATTCGCGGATTTGAAGAAAAAGTATTAGTTTAGAGCGTTTTTATTGAGTATAACCTTATTAATAAATTATGAGATATTTATCACTGCTTGTACTGTTATTTTTAGCAAGTTACGTCTCGGCCCAAAAAAACGTGGTCGACAAGATCGTGGCTATCGTGGGTGAAGAAATCGTGTTGAAATCAGATATCGAGAACCAACTTTTGCATGAACAATCGCAAACGATCGTCAATTCGACGAAAGATGCTCGCGCCAGAATTTTCGAGAATCTACTGGTTCAAAAGCTATTAGTAGCTCAAGCTAAAATAGATAGCGTCACGGTTACCGACACGGAAGTTGAAAATGCCTTGAACTCCCAGTTGGATCAATACGTTCGTCATATCGGTTCCCGGGAACGGTTGGAAACCTATTTCGGTAAATCATACGATGACATCAAAAACGAGATGCGTGCCCCGCTCCGCGAGCAAATAATCACCCAGCAGATGCAATCGAAGATCGTGAACAACGTGCGGGTAACCCCCTCGGAAGTCAGGTATTTCTACCGGAAATTCAATAAAGACAGTCTTCCCGAAGTTCCAGACAAATACGAAATTCAACAAATCGTGGTAAAACCGAGAATCAGTGACGTCGAGAAAGAACGTATCCGCAACCGGTTGAGAGAATTCCGTGAAGATATCCTCGAAGGAAAACAAACGTTCAACACGCTGGCCGTGCTTTACTCGGAAGACCCGGGATCGGCAGCCAAAGGTGGGGAACTCGGTTACCAATCCAAGAACGACCTGGCCCCGGAATTCGCGGAAGCCGCGTTCAGCTTGAAACCCGGCAGAGTATCCAAAATCATTGAAACCGAATTCGGTTTTCACATCCTGCAATACATCGACCGTCAGGGAGATAAAGTAAACGTGCGTCACATCCTGCTTCGTCCCCGTATTTCCGAAACAGAACGGGAAGAAGCCATCCAACACCTGGATTCCGTGTTAATGTATATCAACGACAAGGAAGTAACATTCGAACAAGCCGCCTATATTTTCTCCATGGATAAAAAAACCAAGAACAACGGGGGACTAATCTTCAACGAGGAGGATGCCGATTCCAAATTGCCGAAAGAATTAATTCAAGGTGAAATGGCCCGTCAGGTAAATAACATGAAAGTAGGTGAAATATCAGCACCTTTCCTTGATCAAACCCGGACTGGCGAAGAGTACAAGATTATCAAGATAAAAGCATACTACCCTTCACACACGGCCAACCTGGACGATGACTGGTTAAGTTTTGAAAACGGTTTAAAAAGCAAAAAACAACAGGAAGTCCTCGATAAATGGATCAAGGAAAAACAGGAAAATACCTATATCCATATCGATGATGAATTTAAAGATATGAAGTTCCACTACGACGGGTGGTTCAAGTAATTCAATTTTTCCGCGATGAGAGTAGTTTTTTGGGTTGGGATAATATGTATTGTATGGGGATTACTCCCCCTACAATCAGTAGTAGCACAGGGAAATAAAAAGGCTCAGGTCAAAATTGTAAACGCTGACAGCCTGCATGTCGGTACAGAAGGTAAACCGTCCAGATTTGTCGGTAACGTCCACATGACGCACGAAAACACGCTCATGTGGTGTGACAGCCTTTACCAATACGACCTTCCCGACTCCAGTTATCTTGAAGCATTCGGACATGTCCGGGTGATCAAAAACGATAGCATCCGTATGTCCGGTGATTACATGTATTACGACGCCAACAAAAAACTAATTCAAGTACGTAGAAACGTCGTTCTCAAAGACCCCCAAATCACCTTGACCACCAACTATCTTGACTACGACGGACTGTTCGACATCGGGTATTATTTCAACTGGGGAAGACTAAAAGACAGCACGAACACTTTGGATAGTAAAAAAGGGAACTATTTTACCCAAACCAAAATGGCATTCTTTAAAGATAGCGTGAAAGTAGTCTCTCCCGATTACACGATCTATTCGGATACCTTGAAATACAACACGGAAACAAAAATAGTCTCCATCTTGGGCCCCACGAACATATACGGCAAGGGCGAGGATAACAACACCCTTTACTCCGAGGACGGGTGGTATGACTCGCAACTGGGACATGCCGAATTATACAAGAATAACCGGATAACCCACCTCTCCTACGGTGGGGTTGCCGACACGATGGTCATCGACAGTATCACGGGGATGGCAAATCTTTACCAGAATGTCACCCTCGTCGACACGATCAATGACGTGATCGTGAAAGGAGAATACGCGCAAATGGATCGGGAACGTAACAGGGCATTCGTCACGGACAGCGCCCTCCTGATCATGGTCGGAAAACAGGATTCCCTTTTCCTGCATGCGGACACGCTTTTCATGGATCAGGATTCCGCGAAAAATCAAATCGTAAGGGCCTATTACAAGGTGAAATTCTATAGTCAGGATATGCAAGGATTATGCGATTCCATGGTATACCTGTCAGTCGATTCAACCATCACTCTTTTCAATGAACCGGTAACCTGGGCAAGCGGTAACCAGATGACCGCGGAGAAAATCACACTACTCACGGGAGACGGGAAAATAAAGGAATTCTATCTGAATACTAAAGCCTTCATGGTTGCCCGACGGGAAGAAACCGAGATGTACGACCAGATCAAAGGGCGTAATATGACCGGATATTTCAAGGACAACGAGCTATACATGGTATACGTGAACGGTAACGGCGAAACCATCTATTTCCCGGATGACAAGGGGGCTATCATCGGTATCAACACCGCCACGAGTTCCAATATCCGTATCATGATCGACAAACGAAAAGTAACAGACATCATCTTCATGAATAAACCTGACGGGGAACTGAATCCCCTCTTCCTCGCTGATCCCGAAGAAGCCCGGTTAAAAGATTTCCGGTGGTTGAAATACATGCAACCATTAAACAAATACGACATTTTCAAAGAAACACCAACAGAACCAATCGAAAATGGAGAATTGAAAATTGAAAATGAAGAATGATTCTCGGTTACTTTATTGTCCCCAAATACGCTTGATTTTCAACCACAAATTCCCTATATTTGTAAATACAAATAAAAAGGAATAGCCATGATGACCAACAAACCAAAACCTTACAAACAGCAAAAGAAAAAACAACAGGCCTTACATGAACCCTCCGTCACGTATCAATACGAAACGGAACAAGTTGCTGCACTCAAATTAGAAGCCATGGAAGAGATTATGGATCTTGATCAAACAGAGTTACTTCTCAAAATAGTGAAATACTTGAAAAAAATAAAGCACGCCAGCAATAAACAAATTAATCCAGATACATTGCAAGCCATGCAGGATGCCAAAGAAGGAAACACCATCCAATGTGATAGTTTTGAAGATTATCTTAAAGCTGTCGAATAATGTATAAAATAGAATTTACTCACCAATATCTAAAAGATATCAAATTAGCCCGTAAACGTCATCTAGACGAGAGTAAATTAAACTATATTATCCAACTATTATCTCAGGGGAAACCTCTTCCTCGTCAAAATAAGGATCATGCATTAACCGGGCAATATACAGGTTTCCGTGAATGCCATATTCAACCTGATTGGTTATTAATATACTCCACCAATCACAGTATACAAATTGTTAGACTCGTACGAACAGGTACTCATGCTGATCTATTTTAATTACCCGCAAAATTCTCATAATTTTCTCATAATTCCCTAATGCAGCCCGTTGCATATTTTTTACATTTGTAAAAAATAAAACAAGATGCGATTTCGGGAACACATAAAAACATATTTGCCGGGCATCGTGGTATTCACGTTAGTCCTGCTCTTGCTGTCAACGGCTTTCGCCGTAGACGAAACTTTGGGTAACCGGGTTGCTAAAATTTTCTGTTTTTACAAAATTATCATCATAGTAAGTCTAGCCTGCCTCCCGCTGGCCTGGATACGCCCGTTCCGGTTCACGATAACCGACATGCTGGTTGTTCTTTACGTGGGATATACTCTTTGGAATTTCCACTATTCGGGATCGGCAGCCACCACACGGGCAGGATTACTCGTGTTGGTTGCCGTCACTTATTTTCTTTTCAGAAGATTAACCACGTTCGCCCCATTAGGCTTTACTCACGCGGCCCTGCTCCTCACGGGAGCCATCGAGGCGCTTTGGGGACTCGCCCAACTCTACGGGTTCACCCCTTCTCATCACAGTCGTTTTGAATTAACAGGCTCATTCTTTAACCCGGGTCCTTATTCCGGTTTTCTTGTTGCCGTATTACCCCTGACATTATATTACACGCTTACGGCCCGTCGATTCGTCCGGGTACTGTCGGGAATTGTTCTGGTACTTTTCATCCTGGTACTTCCCGCCACGATGAGCCGGGGAGCCTGGTTAGCCGCAATGGCTGGATGCTCGTTCGTGTTGAGCGATTACTTCCACTTCCGTCGTCACTTGGATTCTCTTTACCGGAAACACAGGATGTATTTTACCATTATCTCCGCGAGCCTGCTGCTTGTTGCCACGGGATTACTAACCGGGATATACCACATGAAAAAGGAATCCGCGGACGGACGTTGGCTTATCTGGAAGGTATCTTCCACCCTCGTATTCTCCCATCCGGCAACGGGAGTCGGTTTCGGTAACTTTCCCGGGGCTTACGGCGATGCGCAAGCGGCTTATTTCTCGGCAGACAATCGTTCCCCGCAAGAAGAACTTGTTGCCGATGCCCCGGAAACCGCCTTCAACGAGTTCGTGCAAATCACGACGGAAACGGGAATCATCGGTCTCCTCCTTTTCCTGGGAATTATCTTTTTCGCACTCCGGGCCACGTGTTCTGCCGGTATCACCAGACAGGCGGGAATCATCGGTTCCCTGGTAGCCTTTCTCGTGTTCGCCTGTTTCTCCTACCCGTTCAACGTGCTACCCTTACTCATCGTCTTCACCTTACTCGTGGCACAATGTCCCGCCTCCCGCATATCCACGGGATCACGCTGGATCACGGCATTATTCTACCTCTCTCTTCTCCTCCCGGTCTACCTCATCACCACCGGGAGCGAAACACGGGAACAAGCTTATCGACGCTGGCGATCCGAACAACTTTATTTCAACATGCAGATATTCGAGCGAACGGTCGATAATTACCGGAAGCTCTACCCTATTCTGAAAGACCAACCCGCGTTCCTTTTCGAATACGGCCAATGCCTTTCCCGTACCCAACAACCGGAAGCGAGCAACCGCATCCTCGAAGAAGCCGCCCACCTCTCCTCCGACCCCATGATCCACAACATCATGGGCAAAAACTACCAGACGTTGAAACAATACCCCCAAGCCGAGGCTGCCTACCTGAAAGCCTCCCATATGGTCCCCAACCGCCTCTACCCGCTCTACCTCCTCGCCAAGATGTACGACGAAAGCGGCCAAACCGACAAGGCCATCACCACCGCCCGCCTAGTACTCGAAAAAGCCCCGAAAATCCCCTCCTCGGCCACCGAAGAGATAAAACGGGATATGCAAAAATTAATTACCGATTCCCGATAAAATTTAGTATATTTGTTATGGCGTTTAATAATAAATCCCGTAACGATGAAATCTTACTTTACTCTCGCTAGTACCCTTCTGACGAGCATCATCATATTCTGTTCTTGTTCAACCTCTTCCAGAAAAAACGTTGAACGTTTGACCTTACGTCCCACGGCCGTCATTCTCGACAGCATGTTCACCCAAATGCCGGGGGTATTAATCTTATGTGATCACTACTTGGTTTGGGAAGACCCGTTCAATCCTGATTATTTTTTACATGTTGTTGATATTGATGCTAAACAAGAAATCGGGGTAATGGGAGAATTCGGACGAGGACCCAAAGAATTTAATATGCCAGTTCTCGCCAAGTCTATCGGCAATAAAATATTCGCCTATGATCTCAACCTGGATCAACAAGCTTACTATTCTATTGACAGTTTATTAGCTGGCAAAGATCCGTTTATTTCACATCCTCTTGATCCAATTAAGAATTGTTTGGATGTTATTCAAATCGCAGAAAATGAATTTATTTCCATACAACCCGAAAACGAACATCCATTCCAATGGATTCACGCGGATTCATCCATATCGTTCTTCGGGGAAAGTCCGTTAAAAGAAAAAGTAGACATGGACTACACCACCCGGATGGGAGGTTTATATTACAATCCATATAACAAGAAATTTATTTATAATACATGTCTATTTCCATATTTTGCTCTATATGAACAAAAGGACAGCATTTTTCAGCTAAAATGGGAAAAAACAGCTCCTAAAACATCTTATGAAATCAAGGATGGAAAATTCCATTTTTTTGATGATGATAATAGACCTCTCGAAATTGTACTAACCAAAGATTATATCGTTGCCCTGCAACAAGATAAAGACACGGAATTTCCGACCACGAAACGAACCTCTGGAATCCGGGATTTTTCCACGGTTCCCACGACCCTACTCGTGTACGATTACGATTTCAACCTGAAAAAAATCATCAACATGGGTATGCCTATCCTGCGTATAGCATCAAAAGGAGACTCGAACACGCTATATACCGTGGGGATCGACTTGGATTTTTGCATTTTACGCTACGAGTTATGATCTTATTCATAACTCCATGGTTATAAGTTTATAAGTTCCGCCAAAGCCTCTTAACAGTTCTATAGATTCATCCGGTTTCAATTTTTTCCTCAAATCTGAAATATAAGACGAAAGTTCACTTGCTTTCACCTCATTTTCAACTCCCCATAACCACATACATAATTCCTTTATGGTAATATCTTCATTTTTTCTCGTGCACAACATCCACATCACTTTTGCAAGCATAGGTTTCAAGTGTTGCTTTTGCCCCTTCACGATAAGTACTCTTTTATCCTTATCAAAAGTAGTATCTGCCGACAACCGAAACACCACTCGCTCGCCTTCTTCCACCCGTTTCAACGTATCCCTCAATCTCTTGTCCAAACGAATTAGCAAGGATTGGGGTGGCCAATTTTTACTCACGAAATCATCTGCACCACCATCCTTGCCCAACACGGACAATTCATACTGATCAAACTCACTAAGTACCACGATAGGGACACGTACTCCCCTCTCTCTTATCTTTTCGATCACTTCAGCTCCACCCATACTCGGCATATCCATATCAAGCAGCACAATATCATACTCTCCTCTAAAAAAGCTCTTTATTGCTTCGACTCCATTCTCCACGGCATGCACGTCATACCCCAGATCGGACAGCATCTCCGTATAATTCTCCCGAACAGACTTGTTGTCCTCCGCGTACAAAAGCTTTATCTTTTTTTCCATGATAGTGAATTTTTATTATAAACTTTGATCCTACCCCCAGTTCGCTCTTCTCGGTGATTTTCCCTCCATGTTTTCTCACGACCTTTTTCACGAAAGCTAACCCAAGACCGTATCCTTTTACTTCTTTCTCTTTTCCAACTCGTCGGAACTCCTCATAAATATAAGGAAGATCTTTTTTATCAATCCCTCTTCCCTGATCCTCGACCGAAATCACGATTTTCTTTCCTTCTTCATAACAAGCTATAGTAATATTAGCCACGTCACCGGAATATTTTACCGCATTATCTATCAAATTACGTAATGCGAACAAAAACAAATCCGATAACATCAAACATTCTGTTAACCTGTAATCAAGAGACACGTTCACCTCTTTTCTCCCCTGGTAAGCTAATTTAAACTCAGCGATCAACTTCCTCACTTCTTCCTGTAATCTGATTTCTTTCCACGCAACCCGTCTAGCATGCAGCATGGCAGCCATTCCCAACACACTAGCCATATCTAACTTCAATTCCCCTAGCATCTCCTCACACTCCTTGTAGCAATCTCTTCCATCCCGACTTTTAAATGCTTCCGGATTTTTCATGTATACATTATAAAGTGTACTCTCAACTGCCGCAACCGGATTTTTCAAATCATGTATTCGTTGCCGGAAAGCGTTCTCTTGCAACTCCTTCCCCCTCCTGTATTTTTGAATCAGTCTCATGAAAAAAATGATCAATCCAATTATAATAGCTCCCACGATGCCTCCACCCCACACCCGACCCCAGAATTTTTTATAAAAAACCTTCCACGAATAATCAAAAAACAACCCTATCTTCTCCCCACCAATATACCCTAATCTCACGTATCCTGCCTCATCCATGTCCATATATGTCTTATTTTCCAGTGGATACGTCTCTATCAAATTCCCCAACGAATCCACCCTCCTAAATACAACAGGCATATTCCAAACGTCTTTCCCCAAACGAGATTTTACCAAACTATCCAAACATGCCAATGTCATTGAATTTTCCAAATTCATATCACAATCTATACTTGTATACACTCGGAATAGATCCTCCGTGGGATCGATTTTAAAAGAATACTTTTTTCCATCCACATACATATCCAATCCATATTCATCTGGAAAAAAATAAGACTTTTTTCTCTTCGCAGAATTCATTGATTCCGACTTGTTCCAAACCCCCACACTCAATGTCATTTGTTGCAATAACTTATCTTTTAAATTATATTTCTCCCCCACAAACCACTCGTGCATAACATACCCACAAGAAATAATTACCAATATAATCATGACCATACCAATAATTATTTCCTTATGTAATAACTTTTTTTTAATCCTTTCAAAATCTAGCATAATTTTGCCATAATTAAATTGTCTATTTCCGATTTATTTCTCATATTTTTGTTTCAAAAACAATCGTACATAGGTGCAAGTTAAACAAAAATTCCATATAATGAAAAAAATTATGAGAAAATTATCACTATCCATCACAACAATCCTATTATTAGGATTATGTACCAGCTTTTCGAATCCGACAAAGGAAAAAGAAATGACATTACGTAATATCGAAGCACTTTCTAAAGGAGAAATAGACCCTTACAAGGACTGCGTTGATGCTCGAGGTAAATGTTTCTTAGAAAATGGGTGGGTTTTCCCGGGAATGACTTTAAAAGAATTAAAACCATGAAAAAACATCTTGTAACACTACTCTTGGTTCCACTGTTCGCATCCTGTTCCACGGATAACAGTTACCTTTCCGTTTCCCCGGACATTCAAGCCACGGGAAACGATGTTACTTCCACGCTGGTTGCCGATCTTTCTGCTTATGGAATCACATCTCCATCAAAGATCACGAAACATGGGGATATTCTCGCGGTGGGCTTGCGTAACAAGCTCACGAACGTTAATCTCGTCAACCTTTCCACCCGTTCCTCGCAAGATTGGTTACCACTCGGTGACGGAACAAACGAGGCTTACACGGTCGATAACCTCTCCGTGAATAGTCAAGGGGAGATTTCTGCTTTCGATTTTGAAACAGGCAAACTCCACCGTTATAATCCATCCGGGGTAAGCCGTGGTTCCACAACACCCCCACTTGCTTTAACGAATGATGCCATTCACCTCTCCGCAGTACAAGGAGATAATTTTGTTATCTCCACGGGATTATACGAACAAGGTCGCTACCGTTATTATTCATTGGAGGACGACAGCGAATCCTATTTCATCGATTATCCCGTTCATCCGGGTTACCCGGACCTATCTCCATATTCGACAAGTGTTCTTTGGGCAAGTACAGTCCTTTGCCTCCGACCGGATAACAAGGCTTTCGTCTGCACGGACATCCGTAGCGGTCAAATCGACATTTGTCGTATCGAGGGCAAAACGATCACGCTTACCTGCCGTCATTGCTATTACTATCCCCACGTGGATGCACGCAATGAAGGGGCTGTTCGAGTAGCTTACTACGCGGATAATATTACCGGGTTTCAGGACGTGGCAGTCTCGAACGATCGTATTTTCGTGCTTTATTCCGGTAAAACCTATAAAGCCGAACGACAGAAAATAGCGAACTGCCCGACCCTACTCGTCTTCGATTGGGACGGAACGCTGTTGGAGACTCGCACCATTCCTCAAATGGCAACCTATATCTCCTATGACCTGGAAGAGAATGCACTTTACGGGACAACACCCGACGCGAAACTAGTTCGATACGATATATAATAATAAGGTATGAAAAAGAGATTTCCCGTATATTTTATCTTGTTATTGGTTGCTTCCCTAGGAGCCCTCACCTCGTGGTTCGCGTTTATCCCCCAGCCCTCCGACTGGACAAACGCCCCGGCCACGACCGTGGAAATCCAACAGGATTCGCTTGACTTGAAAACGATCCATTACGATGACCACCCGCAAGTGACGTACACCATCAAAAACACGGGAACACACCCTCTCATCATAAAAGACGTGCAAACCTCGTGCGGTTGTACCGACCCGCATTGGGATAAACGCCCTGTTCTTCCCGGAAAAACAGGAACTATACTCGTCACGTTCAAGCCCAACTCGCTCGGACGTTTCACGAAAACGATACAAGTGTTATGTAACACCTCACCCGTATTACACGAGCTTAAGCTAGAAGGCCATGTAATAGAATAGATATTAACCATTTAAAAACATTCAGGGGGGAAAATAGCGGTGCCGGCTCAACCCTAGCAAGTTCCCGACACCGCCCCATTTCCTCAAAAAAGAAGAAAGGACAAAGATAATAAAAATTGAGACACACGTCATCTCTCTCGTTGAAAGGATATATACTTGAAAAAGGACGGAATGGAAGTAATAACATAAATGATAAGTTTATGAAAAAGAAAATTTTAGGCTTAGTAGCTTGCCTTGGTATTGCATTATTTTTTGCAATCAACGTAAGCATCAATCTATCTAAAGACCACTCGAAAAACGGACTTGCGTTAAAGAACATTGAGGCATTGGCTAGAGGAGAAGGAGATAGTGCAACTGGCGGTTCAAAAGCGTATACGGGAAAACATTTTGTAGGTGGTGCTGCTGTTGCGCATATTAAAACTGACGGTGTAAGTGCAGGATGCTGGTGTGTAACATACAATGGTTTCGAACCTGATGGTGAATCTGTTTGTACATGTAATAATGTATAAAATGTAAATTTAGTAACATGAAATATCAATATTTCATGTTACTAATAATTCACACTAAATTATAAAACCTTTATGAGCTCTTTTCTATAAGAGGATATGAACAAATCGACATTAACTCAATTACATAACCTACCCTTTTAGAATAGGGTACAATTATCACTTACAAATGAAAAACTTATTTCTTTTCTTATTAATATGCACCATTACTTCATGTTCAAACCATGACTTAATAAAAGGCCATCATCTTGTTGTTGAGAATTTTCCTGAAAAAATTCAATTAATTGGCAATAAAGTAGAAACAATTAACAGTATCGGAATTAATAAACTGTACGTGATTGATACATTTCTATTATGTTTCAAAGCATCCGGACTTGAAGAATTTTTTGATGTTTATAGTACACAATCCATGGAATATCTTGGAAAATGTGTCTCTCCAGGAAGAGGTCCAAATGAATTTTTATCTATTCAATACAATAATCAATACATTCAAGATTCAACAAAAATCCAGATGTGGATAAAGGATGATGCTACTTTAAAACTGGCATTATTAAATTTAACGAAATCATTAAAGACACAAAAAACAATAATTGATAGCAACATTTATTTAAGTGCATTAAACTATGGATGTGGTTTTATCAATAAAGATATTCTAATCAATATAAGCAATGAACCTCCAAAAACATATTTAAAAACTTACAATTTAAAAACAGATTCAATATACCCTACTATTACAATGTTCAAAGACCCGTATGACAACGAAGATGAAACAATGCATAATATGATGATAGAATTTAAACCTGACAAACAAAAATTCATATCAGCATTTAGAAGATTTAATCAAATAAATATATTTTCAACAAAATTTACCAATATTCTATCTATTTCGGTTTACAAACCCACAATTTCCACTAGGAAAGTTCTTCAAACTTCAAGAGAAGATCGTATTGAATTTTTCTCAGATATTTATGCAACAGACACATATTTTTTTACACTTTACATTAATCAGCCCAAATCTACGTGGGACCAACATTTTGACTACATAGAAATACAAAAATGGGATTGGGAAGGTAATCCTATACTAAAATTTTTAATAAGTGATAATTTAATCTATTTTACTGTTGATACAAAACATAAATGTATATATGGATTAAATTCAAATGAAGAAATTTTTAAATATGATATTAAAGAATACATTTAATAATTATGAAAACGGAAGCACATATACTATATGTATTAATCTTAATCCTTCTTTCTTGCAATCATCCAAAAGAGAATGCTGAAGAAATCGTAAATCAATGGTTACAAAAAGAAATAAAATTTCCGGCTTCTATAAACAATACAAAACAAGATTCTATTTGGCAACTAATGCTTAACAAAGACTTTAAACTACTTACAATAATCGACACAAATAGCTGTACAGAATGTAGGTTAAGATTTTACGATTGGGAGAAATACATTAAAGATGCGGATTCTACGAATTCTAACCTTGCATTTCTTTTCATTATTCATGCCAAAAATTATAGTATTGTAGACACAATGAGAAAAAAGAATAAATTTACTTATCCTATGTTTTATGATTATGAAAATAAAGTAGGTAAACTGAATAAATTTCCCTCAAACCCTCTTTTTCAAACATTTTTATTAGACAAAGATAATAAAGTAATTCTGTTAGGGAGTCCTATTAACAATTATCATATGTGGAACCTCTATAAAGAAATATTTACAAAAAAATAACAACAATTCCATCATGAAACTCATCTTCTATACTATAATTTTCTTAATCATAATTTCCTGTACTCAACAGAATATCATGATCGGTAAGAATATCCTCATTAAAGAATTTCCCCAAGAAATCAATCTTACCGGAGGGAAACTCGATATTACAAGTATTGGAGTAAATGCCCTATATGTGGTTGACACATTTTTGATATGCCATAAATTTTATGGACTTGATGATTTTTTTGATATCTATAGTACAAACACCCTACAATCATTAGGAAAATTTCTCTCCCCCGGTAGGGGTCCGGATGAATTTTTAAACGCTATATACATGGGACAGTATTTCAAAGATTCTTTAAATACATACATGTGGGTAAAAGATGGGGCTCTTATGAAATTAGTTCTATTTAACGTGACAGAATCAATTCGTCAACAAAAAACCATTCTTGATAGCTGTATTTACCTGTCTGAAGATTGTAGAGGAGAATGTTTTGTGCTTGGGGACACGTTAATTAGCATTGTAAATTCTTCTTACAATCATATTTTAAACACATACGATCTGAAAAAAGATACTTTATCACAACAGCCAATTATCATGTTTAGTGACCCTCTTAAGAATGAGCATCAATATCTATTCGGCATGACAAATCAACTACGGTCCGACCACAAAAGATTTGTATCTAACATGGCAAATTTCAACCAAATAAATATATTCTCCCCTCAATTCACAGATATTATTACCCTCTCTCTTTACGAGCCTACCGTTTCCATGAAAGAGATAAGCTTTATACCAGAAAGGGAAAGAATCAGGTATTTCTCCGGCTTACAAATCACGGACTCTTCTATCTACGCCCTCTATATTAACCTCCCGACTCCAATTTTCCGGGAACATAATAAAAATGTCGAAATTCAACAATTTGACTGGGAAGGGACACCTATACGAAAATTTATTATCACGAATGATATCATTTATTTCACCTTGGATACTCGACATAAATGCATATATACCTTTAAAGATAACGAGGAAATTGATAAATATGACATTAGCGATTATTTTTAGTCAATGATGCACAAGAATACAGCGATGACACAAACAAACGTTTACAAAAAATAGCAAACACTCCATGCCCAACAAAACATTCATATCCGTTTTATTAAGTTGTATCCTCTTGGCTTGCAACTCGACCTCAAAGAATCAAGAGAATACCCTTGCCCCCTGTATATTAAGAGACAACGGGGCTGATTCTAAAATAAACCTATCAGAGATCATCACAAAACATTACCGGATAATTCCTCTTGAAACTAAAAAGACGAGCCTCGTCGGGAGTGTAAATAAAATAATAAAACGGGACAGTATATTCTATATATTGTCGAATGAATGTAAAATACAAACCTTTAATCATGAAGGGAAACACTTGTACACGCTCGAAAAAATGGGACGAGGCCCCGAAGAATACACTTATATCGGGGATTTTGATGTCTACACGATGAACGGACAAAAAGAAATCTGGTTATGCGACGTGAATTGTATAAAGATATATGACGCGACCACCATGCAGCATATAAAAAATATCTATTATCCTTTCGTTATCAACAAATTCAAGAAAATGCAGGATAATCATATCTTACTCATGACGGGACAAAACAAAAAATTAATTTCACTATCTGATCCATCCGGAACGATTATAGACTCTTGCCTGATCACGAAAGCGACCAACACGATGTTCAAACCCGTGCAGTTTATTCCCTACAAGGACAAATTTATATACCAAATTGATTTTACAAATAGCTGTGTCATCTATGATCCTGAACACGAACAGTTCCACGAGAATTTTATCGTCGACACGGAAAACAACTGGTTAAGTGAACGACAGTATGATGCCCTGTTTCAAGAATTCGAATACGATTTCTTTAGATACTTGAAAAACTACACTTTCATCAAAACACTTCGATACCTGAACAACACGTTATACATCGTATCGCACAAGGACAAAAAACGTTACCTGCACATCGTATCGGGTTCAAAACAACAAACGATACAATTCGCCCCGAACACGAGAATCGTCAACGACATTTTTTCTTCCACGAACGATTTAAATTTTATTTCGTCACTGAACATGGGAGAAAGCGACAACAGCCTGTTGCTCCTTATCGAACCCTCGAATCAAGACATCCGGCAAATCAAAAAAGGTAGTGATTCCAACCGCGTGATTGCCCGAATAAATGCTAACGACAATCCCGTGATTCTCGAATATTTTTAAAACCGATCTCCTTCCATATTAAACCCATCATCATGAAACCAATCCTATATACCACCCTGATCTGTACTCTAATCCTCGCGTGTACCCGCTACCCGGCGGGCGTGGAAGAAACCCTCTCGCAAGCCGGGAAGAACCGGGGTGAATTGGAAAAAGTGTTACGCCATTACCGACAACACCCGGAAGATTCACTTAAATACCAAGCCGCCTGCTTCCTCATTGATAACATGAAATGGCACCTGTCGACCGAACAAGCCATATTCCCGGACTCGTCCATATACGAATGGCACGCCCGGTTCGATAGTCTTTACAAGGATATGACAAAGGGCATTCGAGACACGGCCTTAAACACCAGAAAAAATGCCGAAAAATTCTGGGAAAACTATACGGTTGCCAGGAAACTGGTCAACGCCATTCCTCCCGACACCCCCGTTATCGTCAAGGGAATATTCCCCGATCCGCAACACATATCTTCCGGTTTCCTGATTTCCCATATCGAGAACGCTTTCCACGTGTGGACAAATTCTCCCCATGCCTCGTACCTCTCGTTTGAACAATTTAAAGAAATGATTCTCCCCTATCGTGCCATAACAGGTTATCCCTTTTACGAGAACGGGAAAAGAGCAAACGATATTTTTAGCAAGTATTTAAACATGAGCGACGAAAAAACTTACAATCGTTTCATAAATAGATACTCACACTACACGTATGCCATCCGCTACATGTTCTATCTCCCTCAAAAACAACATGTGGGACTCTACGATCTATTTTTAGGCTCCAAATATGACTGCATTTCCATCGCTGATAATTTTTGCACCGTCTTCCGGGCTTACGGTATCCCCACGGCCGTCGATTGTAATATCTCTTTCCGCGAAAGAACGGGAAGACATTTTCATTGCACACTGTTGGACAGCGCGGGGAAGCGATACAAATATAACCAAATTACAAGTCGCGACACGCTTCATCAATCTGCCTCCTCTTCCATCAGCTATTTCAGAAATACTTTCGCGGCGCGGGCAGATAGCCCCTTCATGCTAAAAGCGAAAGACGAGGTGGTGCCGGATTATTTTGACACACCTTGTATCAAGGAAGTAACCGACGAAAACTACCGGACAACCCGAATAGAAATCCCGCTAAACAGAACGATCTCCAACAACCTGGTTTATCTCTACACCTTCAATAACCTCACGGGTGGGCTCGTCCCGGCAACCTGGGGGAGCGTCAATCATCAACAAAAAGAAACGAACTTCCAGAACGTGGTTTACAACGTGCTTTATTTTCCCGTGTACCTGAAAGGCGACAGCGTTATCCCGTACGCCGACCCGTTCTATATTTCCTCGCCCGACACGCTTTACACCTCTCCCACGTTTACCACCCTCCGAGCCGAACAACCGGAAAAAAGAGGAAAACTACTTCTACTCCGCAAATTCCCCGAAAAGAAATACCTGCAACAACAAGCTCGCTTCATGATCGGGGGACGTTTCGAGGGAGCCAACCGGGAAGACTTCAAGGACTCCGTGCTACTAGCCACGATCGAAACTACCCCCATACTCAACCTGCAGGAAATCATCCCGAAGGTATGCCGTCCCTTCCGTTACTATCGTTATGTAGCCCCGGACACTTGGCCAATCAGTAACATGGGATTCCTCGAATTCCTCACTGACGAATACACGCCCCAAGATTCACTCCAGGCGGTAATACCTCTCCCGGTATTCACGCCCGAAGACATCGACAAGAACCGGGATGATAAGACGTACCGTAGATTACACCCGGACGATAGCATTAAATATTACTATTTGCGAAATCACCCCGCGTACAATCCCATCATGCAATATTCCTCTTATGCCGGTAAAGATCTGATGCCATTGAAACGTCCCATGAAAGTGAAAAAAATACGCTTTGCCCCGGCAAACGCGGAGAATCATATCGTCGTGGGCCACTCTTACGTGCTGATGTACTGGGATAACGCCTGGAAAAAAGCGGGAACCCGGATTGCCCGTTACAACTTTCTGGAATTTGACAACGTTCCGCTCGGTCGCATCTACTGGCTACGGGATCTTACCGCGGGAAAAGAAGAACTTCCATTCTTCTATAAAAACGGAAAACAACTATTCATCTATCACGACACCATTGTTCCCCGTCCCGCCGAATTTTATGATTTCGAGAATCATTATTAACCCCATCATCACCATGAAAACAATCTATATTTTACTGATTATCATCATCACTTGCGTTTCCTGCCAGAGGCAACAAGTAGAAAACATTAAATTCAAAAAACTGGCTATAGACTTCGATAAACACAATGCACAATCACTTGATTTAATAAATTCAATAGACAGCATAAGAATCGTACCGTTAGAAACAGATTCAACTTTTATCATCGGGGGTATCAAGAATCTTCGTTACGACGCTCCCTATCTCTTTATCGAAGATCCCCTATCCCAATGCTTGTACGTATACGATGTAAACGGAAACGGGATATCTAAAATAGCAAATAATGGATGAGGGGCAGGAGAATTTATATCTATCACGGATTTCACGATATTAAACAATAATACCATAGTGATCATGGATAACATGGGAGGAAAAATTATCTTCTATAATCTTCACGGGGATTTTCTTCGTGAAATTAACATAGAGGACCCGCACATGGATATTACTTGCATATCAGTCATTGATAATGATTATCTTACATTATTTACGGACTATAGGGATACAATTTCATGCGTTTCAATTTTGGACATCACGAACGGCAAGATAAAAAGAATACCTTTCAACCTCCCTCCTTACGCCCAAAACAGTCAATTATCATTAAACAGGACTTTCTCGAAATATAAAGATTCCGTCCTGTTCAAAACCGTATTTGACTACAACGTGTTTCAAATAACACCCGATAGTATCATCCCGCGTTATCAATTCGATTTCAAAAGATACAACATCCCCCTGACATCTTTTGACGGAGAAATTGAAACATATATAGCCTATGCTCGACGGAATGATTATATCTCTAATCTTGATGACTTGCTTGAAAACAATAAATATATCTACTGTAATTTTTTTAAAGGTGGTAACGCCTATGATCTATATTACAATAAACAACAGCAACAACCCTACATATTCAACACGACAACTTTACCGGATGAATTCAAATCCCTATATTCTGTTCCCAAATACGCGAAAGATAACTATTTCATTTTCACCCTTGCAGACGAGGATTGCCTTCATACACTTTTAAAATTTCATCAGGCTTCCATGAATCATATAAAACTAATATACACCCCGTTAACCTCTCAAAAAAATCTTGAAAACAACAATCCACATCTAGTATTCATTTATACCCAATAACAAAAAAACACTTTCAATGAAAAAGAATAACTATATTGCTAATTATCAGCTGCTTTAGTTGTAAAAACAAGGACACAAACATCAAATGTATCCATTTTGATTTCGACCAAAACATGAAAGATATCCATTCCACGGGTCTATTAAAAGACTGTAAAATAATCGCCCTAGAAACTAGAGACAGCGTGTTGATTGGAAGAATAGACAAGGCGATTGTATATAAAGACCGATTGTACGTTGCCACATTCGGCGATGATCAATCTGTTTTTATTTTTGATTTAAAAGGTAATTTTATCCATAAAATCAATACAGTGGGACGTGCCCCTGGAGAATATTTACAATTGTTTGATATCTTCATAAACAAAAGGAATCACACCTTAAACTTATTATCCAGAATAGATCGGAAAGTACTAAGTTATGATATAAACAATCTAAAACTTGTTGAAATATATCCTATTCCCGAAACATTATACAAGATGTTTTCATGGCAAAAAGGTTATATCGGATATGCGGGAAATTATACCCAAGACGAAAATAAACGTTACAATTTATGGGAACTGGACTCCAATTTTCAAACTATTAATCTAAGTGTAAATATAGATCCCAGTTGGTTAGGTAAAAGTAGTAATATTAAATCTTTTTCGTCTTATAAAGATTCTCTTTATTATATAGCCCCCACGGACTTTAACGTATATCGTTACGATGGCAAAAACATGTCTACATGCCACTCTGTAAATTTTGGTAAATATCATTTACCCGAGGAACAAATCTCGTACAAAAAATACGAAGAATATTGCTGGCCCCCCAACTACATCACAACAATTAGAAAATTTCAAGAAACTCAGGATTATTACATTTATTTAGTTCTGGAATCCGGTCAAAATCGTCTGTGTTTATACAATAAAAACAATCAAGAAACAAACATTTGTGAACTTACTCCTTATACAAAAAAATACCTAACTACCTTTGGTAATATCATTGATATCACACAAGATTACATCATAACCTCCGTTGAGGCAGCGGACATATGCGAGTATCTAAAAGGAAAAAACGAATATGTTAATTTTGAAAAAAACTATCCCGAACAGATTCATAGAATGAGAGAAGAACTACCTGATATCAACGAAGATTCAAATCCCTGTATTGTCATTTATTCTATACAACATTACTCACAATCTTCCTGAAAATTCTCATAATTCTATCATATTTCTATTGATTTTTCCCGATTTTTTACTATATATTTGAAGTATCTGTTTAACGGCGAAGCGTGTAGAAACAATTTAATATACTCGATATGAAAAATAACAAAAAACATACTGGTGTTATGCAACACCTTATCTCCAATCACACGAACTTAGGCTAGAAAGCCGTGCGATTGAAAGAATATTAATTTTTAAAAATTATCAGGGGGAAAATAGCGGTGCCGGCTCAACCCTAGCAAGTTCCCGACACCGCCCCATTTCCTCAAAAAAGAAGAAAGTACAAAGATAATAAAAATTGAGACACACGTCATCTCTCTCGTTGAAAGGATATATACTTGAAAAAGGACGAAATGGAAATATAAATTAAAACCAGAACAAAGATGAAAAAGATTACATTATTTTCAGTATCAATAGCACTCGTCATATTTATGGCTATTAACGTGAATATGATTCTTACGGATCAAAAGCAAGAAGGACAATTATTTTTAACCAATCTCGAACAAACAGCAAAGGCCAATTACGAAATCCCCGACGCGGACGTAACATGTAATTACCACCCTTTCAATCACGTCACGGGTGGACGTTGTTGGACAAGTGCTAATGGATGTCCATACTGTAGTTATTCGTTCTTTGCCTATTATTGTAAACGTACAGAAAATCCCACTGATCTTTGCGGTTACACGATATGGACCCTACAAGGAGGGAGTATAGGACATGAAAGTTATTGCCGATTTGTCAAGTCTATGCAAGAACAAGTCTCATATATTTAAAAATAAATCTATGAAACCAACATTATTTTTCCTTATTCTTTTAACGTTTATCAGTTGTAAACATGATAAAAAGGGGGGGCAGGACAATGCCCCCGTTTACCAATTTGATTTATCCCGAAACGACAAAGTTTCAATACTTGAAATCTGTGACAGTATTCAAATTATAAAAATACCCACAAATGATAGTTGCCTGCTATCATCCGCTGCTAGACTAAAAGCTGATAACAAACACTTTTATATACAATCACAAAATGGTATATATATATTAGATCGACAAGGCAACTATCTCCACAGAATATACAACGTAGGAAGAGGACCGGGAGAATATGATAGCATAGAAGAATTCGTAATAGATCCTTTTAACCAAAGCATCCTATTAGTAACATGTTGGACCGGTATACATGAGTATGATTTCAACGGAAAATACTTACAAACCTTCCGTCCAGAAGGCGTAATTCATCGAATCTTTCCTTTCGATAAAGATATCATCGTATGTTTACGGGGAACAAATAGAAAAAAAATTCATTATTTCTCTCGCAAAAAGGAGGAATACATTTCCAGCACATTTACTTTCCCTAAGATAATTGATATGGTATTTGCTTATCCTGGATTTTCAAAAGAAAAAATTAATTATCAACCCATTACTCCACTAAATACCTACTATAAAATTGAAAAAGATAGAATTACACCTATTTTTCATTTTTCTACAGGCAATTCTCCGTACACTTTAGAACAAATCAAGTTTCCCTCTATCTATGATAAAATAGAGCAAGGTAAGGCCACGGCACAAGATCAAGTTGCTCAAAGAGCATGGCTTATTAAAACATTTCCAATAACAATCATGGATACTCGTGTATTCGGAAATTCAATTATTGCTCAATTTTACGATGTAAGAAAAGGCCCCGAGAATGCTAAAATTTTTTATGTCCTTTATAATACACGAGATAATACCTATAAAAAGTTTAACCAATTCTCAGAGAAGATTAACTGGAAAAGCCTTAACTATTTCAACGAAAATGAAATCGTTTATCTCTGTGAATATGAACAAAGAGAAGAATACATTCCCTATCAATTACTGGACGAAAAAAGCAAACAGATATACGACAACATGAAAGAAAATGATAACCAACTTATCGTCAGGTTAAAATTAAAAAGCAAATAATACATGAAAAACAATACACGAAATTTATACATCGTGATCATTATGCTTCTCTTGATATCGGGGAATATCGTACTGATATATAAACACGTGGAGACCAAGAAAAAATTAATTCAATATTATAGCCAATACAGTAATGACTATTTTTATGAATACCGCAGGAAAATACAATCTATTGAAATAGAAAACGAATATCTTGAATTTTCTCCCGAAATCCACATCGGGAAAGACACGTTAACCTCTATCTCATTAGCGAACAAAATAAAAAAGAGTACTTTGATTTGCTATTTCCCTATGAGTAGTTGCCCTCCATGTATTAATCTTTTACTGGAAAAAATAAAGAATGCTTTCCCTGATTACGCCCAACGGGATGATATTATATTTTTTTCAAATGATGTTGAATATAAATTAAGAAATAATTTTTACGGTAAGCAAATTTTCCAGTATGCAGACAAAAAACAAGTTATTCCAGCCGAGAAATATAGCACGCCTTATTTATTCATTCTTGATAAGGAAATGAAAACAAAATTATTCTTCTTCATGGACAAACAAACACCTGATTATACCGATGACTACTTGAACATTGTAAAACAAAAAATTTTTAATCATGAAACCAAGCTATGATTCTCGTTAGAAAAATAAAATCTAATCTGTCAATCCCAATATGATACCTAACATGACGTAACCATGAAAAAAATCATCATCCCATTCATCATCCTAGCCCTGCTCTCCTGTTCTCACTATCCTCCCGGCGTGGAAGAAACGCTCTCGCAAGCCGGGAAAAACCGGGGAGAGCTGGAAAAAGTCCTGCGTCATTACCGGGAATCCCCGGAAGATTCGCTTAAATACCGGGCGGCCTGCTTCCTGATCGACAACATGAAATGGCATCTATCGACAGAGCAAACCGTTTTCCCCGATTCCTCCCTGCTCGAATGGCATTCCCGGTTTGACGGGCTATACCGGGAAATGATGAAAGGGATAAAAGATTCGGCCCTGTACACGGAAGCCAACATTGAATCACGCCAACAACACGCGTTCATCGCCCATAAACTGGAAACCATGATTCTCCCCGACACGCCCGTCATTGTCAAGGGAGTATTCCCCGATCCGCGACACGTGAATTCCGATTTCCTGATCTCGCATATCGAGAATGCATTCCGCGTGTGGAAAGAATCACCTTACGCTTCATATCTCCCGTTCGAGCAATTTAAAGAAATGATCCTTCCCTACCGAGCCATGACAGGTTACGCTTTTTACGAGAACGGGAAAAAACTAAACGACATTTTCAGCAAACACCTGAACACGAGCGACGAAAAAACTTATTCCAGGTACATGAGTCGCTACACGCTCTACACGAACACCATTCACCAGATGTTCACCCTCCCTCACCAGCAACACGTGGGGCTCTACGATCTTTTCCTGGGATACCAGGTGGACTGCATATCTCTAAGTAACAATTTCTGCAACGTGTTCAGGGCCTTCGGCATACCCACGGCGGTCGATTACAACATCTCTTTCCGGGAAAAAGCCGGGAGACATTTCCATTGCACGCTCGTGGATAGCACGGGCTCGCGTACCAAGTACAGCCCGACCAGAAGCCGCGACCCGTTCAATCTCTCGGCCTCCTCCTCGCCCAGTTTCTTCAGAAGCACTTTTGCCGCGCAAGCCGACAGCCCGCACATGCTGAAAGCAAAAGACGAGGTAGTCCCGGAGGCTTTCGAAACGCCTTGTCTCAAAGAAGTGACAAGCGAAAATTACCGGGTCGCCCAAGTGGAGATTCCTCTAAACGCGGACATATCCAACAACCTGGTTTACCTCTACACGTTCAACAACATTCCCGGGGGAATCGTCCCCGCCACCTGGGGACTCGTTGATCACCAGCACAAAACAACTCACTTTAAAAACGTGGTTTACAACATACTCTACCTTCCCGTCTACCTGAAAGGCGACAGCATTATCCCTTACGCCGACCCGTTCTACCTCACCTCGCCCGACACGCTCTACACGTCCCACTCGTTCGTCACCCTTCGCCCCGCCCAACCGGAGAAAAGAGGAGATTTGCTCCTACACCGGAAATTTCCCGAAAAAACACACCTGCAAGAAAAAGCACGACTCATGATCGGGGGACGTTTCGAGGGAGCCAACCGGGAAGACTTCAAGGATTCCGTGCTACTCGGCACGATCGAAACGGCACCCGTTCTCAACTTACAGGAATACACCCCGAAGATATGCCGGGCCTTCCAGTATTACCGTTACGTCACATCGCCAACCAGCCGGTACAGCAACATGGGTATTCTCGAATTTCTCACGGACGAGTACACGCCCGAAGATTTACTCCCCATGCCAACACCACTTCCCACGTTTACTCCCGAAGCCGCCAAGGCAAAACAAGATGACAGGGCATATCGCAAATTACAGGTCGACACCAGTAAATACAAGTATTTGCGATATCAACCGGCCTACAATTCATCCATGCAACACGCCTCTTTCTCGAAAATAGACCTGATGCCATTGAAACGCCCCATGAAAGTGAAAAAGATACGCTTCGCCCCGGCAAACGCCGAAAACCATATCGTCGTGGGACACACTTATCAATTGCTATACTGGGATAACGATTGGAAAAAGGCGGGAACCCGAATTGCCCGTTATAACTTTTTAAAATTTGACAACGTCCCGCTCGATCGCATCTACTGGTTACGGGATCTCTCGGCAGGAAACGAAGAACTCCCCTTTTTCTACAAAGACGGGAAACAACTATTCATCTACCGGGACACGATTATTCCCCACCCCACCGAATTCTATTATTTTGATAACTATTTCTGAGTAGACAAAATTAGTCCATAAAGTCCATAAGGTCTATAAGGTCCATAAGGTCATCGACCCCGCGGGCGCTTTGTTCACGGCAGCTTTGCTGCCGACAAATACTGTCCGAAGGACACCCGTGACTTTAGGAGCCAAAGGCTCAACTTTATGGACTTTATAGACTTTATGAACTTTATGGACTTTATAGACTTTATGGACTTTTTTTCTCGCGAAATCCAATTTGTCCTGATTTGGCGCTGATTGTCACACATTTCCCGTCATGTTCCCCCACCCGATATGCCCTACTTTTGTCAACAAGAAATCCGGAGAGCCCCACGAGGTCAAAGGGTGTTCGAGGAGAGATAAGGGAGAGATAAGGCACGACAAACAGATGACAGACGTTTCGCCCACGTTCGACAGCCGTTTGGGAACTGTGAATGATACGACGACAACACGTCCGTGAATAATTCATGAAGCCCGACTTCTCCCCCGACTCTCCCCGACATCCCCCCGCTCTCTCCCGGATGTCCTGTTTAAATAATAATTAACCTTTAAATTAAAAAAGATGGCAAAACACAACAATGGTTTATTAAGGGGCCTGCGAGGTCGCATCGGGAACACGATTTTTTACAAACATGGTAATCAAGACTGTATCCGGGCCGCCCCGCTGGAATACCACGACGCGAACACGCCCGAACAACAACGAAATCGAACACGCCTGACGATAGCCCTGCGTTTCTATCAACAGCTCGCCGAGACTCCACTCAAACCGATCTGGAAGATCGAGGGACACCGTCTAAAAACAAACGGTTTCGCCCTTTTCATGAAAACGAACATCAGTATGTTCACACACGAGGGAAAAATCAGCGATTTCTCGCGCTTGCAACTCGGCATCGGCAAACAACAACATGTCAACAACATGACGGCCTCTGTCGACGAGCAAGACAACGTCACCCTGCAATGGGACGATAATTCGGGATGCCCCTCCGCCCTGGCAACCGATCGGTTGATGGTCGTCGTGCTATTCAGCAACCGATCGTTCACCCCGGTAATCCTCGACAACGTGCAGGCCTTGCGGGAAGACGGGTACGCGTCGTTCCACCTGGAACGAAAAAAGAGAATAAACGCGCATATCTACTGTTTTTTCGCCTCGCAAGACGGGAAACATTTTTCAAATGATAAATACTTTAAATTATGAAACAACACGAAATTTTACACGAGTACCTGTCCGCGCTTTACAAGGCTGAAGTCGACGTGACGGATGATCTGCACGAACCGCTGCATTTCAACGAGGCGGAAAGCTTGGCCGCGTATCGCATCGACCTGCTCGACGTGGAAATCCCGGCAATCTCCTGCCTCATGGATATCCGCGAGAAGGGACTGGAAGACAACGCCATCATCGTCGCCATGCTGGGTACCATCATCGAGCTGGAAACCATCTTCGGGGAAGAAAACGGGCATGCCACCCACCGCTACCTGCAAATCACGCACGAGGGACTTCCCCTCCCCCCGGAAGAGCTCACCCCCGACGAACGGGAATTACTTGACGAGTATCTCCGGCTGCAACGGGCCTCTTTCCGGCACCTGGCAAGGTGGTTCAACACGTTGAAGACAAGCGTGTCGTTTCCCTGCACCTTACGGGCAGACGACATGGACATCGCCGAGATGATGGCCTTGCACCTGCACACGTCGCTCGTGGTATTCCCTACCGACAAATACCTGATAAAAGAATTTATCCTCTATTTCTGTCACGTGTGGAATCTCCCCGCCACGAAAGATTATTACACGATTGTCAGTCACGCCCTGGCACGTCCCCACCCGACCGCTTTTCTCGAAAAAATCGTGAGGGAATTACAGAATTACATTGAAACATTAGATCGTAAAAGAATATGAAACCACTGAATGATAACACGGATCCTTTGGAAAGATTCTCCATACTCCTGTACTATGTCGTGGACCTTCTCGAAAGTTTCGCGCAAAACTTCACGGAATTGCACGAGTATGTCAGCAAATCAGTTGAAAATATCCCGCCGAACTTGATGGATAAAGAGAAATTGTGCCGGACGCTGAATATCGCCGAACGCACCTTGTATCGTATCATCAAGGAATACGATATCCCCGTCCATCAACTCGGGAAACGGAACTATTTTTACTGGGAAGAAGTCGAGAAATGTCTAAGCAGAAAAAATACATGAAACCCGTAACCAATCTGGTCAGCGCGGTTGGCGAAGTCGTCGACCGCCTGACCCTCCCCGGAAGGGAGAAGAAACAACTGGAAACGGATATTCTACAACTATTGCTATCCGTGGAAGAAAAGACACTGGAGGAACAAGCCTCCGTGATCCGGGAAGAAGCGCGGGGCAACTGGCTGCAACGATCGTGGCGACCGATCGTGATGCTCACCTTCGCCCTGATCGTCCTGGCGGGAACCTTCATGAACCTGCCGATCCTTGCCGACACTTCCCGCTTCTGGGACTTGCTGGAAATCGGACTCGGCGGGTACATCATCGGCCGGGGCAGCGAGCAAATCGCCTGTTCCCTGCTCAAAAGAAAGAAATAACCCCCAGAATTCATTTTAAATTCTAAATTTTAAATTCTCTATCGTGGACATATTAAACCACCGTCTGGTGGACTGCGAGGCAGTTCACTTGACATGCTCCAAGAACACGAGGCCGCTCGTGTCCCCGGACACCATCGTCCTGCATTACACGGCCGGAACAAACGCCCTATCGACAGCCTATTACCTGACCCGGCCGGACGTGGCGGCTTCCGCCCACCTCGTGATCGACCGGAACGGGGACATCATCCAGCTCGTGCCTTTCAACGTGGAAGCCTGGCATGCCGGGAAGAGTTTTCATCTCGGACGGGTTAACCTGAACCATTACTCGATCGGTATCGAACTCGACAATCTCGGAAAACTCCGCCGGGAAGGTGACAAATTCATCGCCGAATGCGGCAAGGAAGTACCCGCATCAGAAGTGTTCGTTGACGAACAGGAAGACCAACCCACTTACTGGCACCGTTACCCGGAAACCCAACTACGAACGGTTGTCCTCGTGTGCGCGCTACTCTCGGAACATTACCCGATCCGCTACCTCTTGCGCCACTCGGACATCACACCCCGCAAGATCGATCCCGGTCCGGCATTCCCGCAAGAAATACTGGAAATGTAGAATGGGAAAGGGAAGCTCGTGCAGCGGAATAACTTGTAACTTGTTTACTTGCAACTCGCCGAAGGCGATTCCCCATTCTAAACTCTAAATTTTTATTCTTTAATCTTTAAATTTTAACATTATGGCAAAATTTAATTCCTACCTTTTAGGTAAAGTCAAGAAATCAGTTGGTAACGTTACCATGTGCGTTTTTAACAGAGAGAACATCGCGAAAGCCAAAATTTTCTCCCGCAAGGACGTGAAGACACCCGAAATCCTGACCCAGAGAGCCAAGATGAAAGCTCTTGTCGGGATCGCCCGGAAGATGCTCCCCGTCATCCGGAAAGGATTCACCGGGGTCGGTCGCGGCAACACGTCAAACGCGTTCGTCGCGCTTAACATGGGAGCTATCGAGGTCGACGAGAACTACGTGGCCACGATGAACTTCGAGCAGATGCTTTGCGCCTCCGGAGCTTTGTACACGCCCAAAGTCAGCGTGACATTCGACACGGAAAACAAGGTTTACTCCTTCACCCAAGAAATGCAAGACGACGAGGGAGACGGTTTCTCCTGCACTAACGACAAGGTGTATGCCGCCCTGTACGAAACCGCTCTTAACCGGGCCAAACTCGTGACGCTTAGAACGCGCGGAGAATCCGGTAGCACGAGTACGTCCTTACCGGAAGACTGGGAACCGTCGAAGGTTCACGCTTATTGTTTCGCCACGTCGAAAAACGGGAAAATGGTTTCCGACAGTCGCCATTTAACCATCGAGTAAGGATCTGGGACAAACGCGTAAAAACGCTTTTAGTCCCTTCGAGTCAAAGGTCTGTAAAGTCCATAAAGTTTATAAAGTCTATGGACCCTAGCGGGCGCTTTATCCACGGCAGCCAAGCTGCCAATAAGTCTAGTCCACAGGATTCCCGTGACTTCATGAACTGAAAGCTCAATTTTATGCCCCAGGCTAAACGCATTTCGATACACGTTTAGCCTGGGTAAAAATCCCTCTCTTTCTAAATTTTAAATTCTAAATTATTATCATGAACAACTACTTTTTAATCGGTATGTTTTCCACCCTTAGCCTGAACACCTTTCTCTCGCAAATGGCCGACAGCCTTATCGCGGGAGTCGTGAGTCTTCTGGGTGGCGTGTTAAGTTCCATTATCGTTGCCTGGCTGAAAAGCCGCTGGCGAACGAATCATTGACATTTTATTAAAAATGGGGGGAGAAAAAGACTTTTCCCCCCTCAAAGACGGTAGAAAGCATATTTCAACGAATAAAAAGAAGCACGAAATAATATAATTCGCTCGACAAATATCAACATACTCGAAAATAAATGGTATATTTGTGATAAATTCTCGAATAAAGCAATTAAAATATGATTATTCAATTTACAATAGGAAATTTTCTGTCTTTTAAAGAGCAATCTACACTTTCATTAACGGCATCGGCTTTGAAAGAAATACAAGTGTCGGCTGAAGATATAATTTTTAATGTAGGAAGTGCCGGTTTATCGTTAATGAAAAGTGCGATTGTCTATGGGGCAAATGCGTCCGGTAAATCTAATTTTATTAAAGCGTTTGAGTTCTTTAAATGGTATGCAATGAATTCTTCAAAAGATATTCAAGCTGGAGAACGTGTAAATATTGAAAGTTTTCGACTAAACTCACTTACAGCGGGAGAACCGAGCTATTTTGAAGCAATCTTCGGTGATGAAGAAAATCAATATCGCTATGGTTTCGAGGCTGATTATTCGTTGGTACACTCGGAATGGCTCTATCTGAAAACAAATAAAAAGAGGGCTAAAGAAATTGAATTATTCTATCGAGAAAAAGACGATTTCGATATTCATCCTAAATTTGTCGTAGGTAAAGAACTTACCGCCAAACGCATGATTAGGGCAAATGCATTATTACTCTCGGTAGCGGCACAATTCAATGATCCGACAGCAGTCGAGATCATGAAGTGGCTAAATGATACCACTATTATCTCTGGTTCTAATGATGAAAAAATATGGAATACAGCGACAATCCAATTGGATGACATGAAGATGAAACAGAGAATTGTCGAATTTTCCCGTTATGCTGATTTAGGCATTGAAAATATTGAAAAAATTGATAATACTATTGTCAGCACACATACGCAATACGACGATGAAGGTCGCGAAGTCAAAGTTATTACGTTCCCATTCAAGAAGAATGAATCGGAAGGTACAATAAAGTATTTTTCTCTAGCATACCCTATTATTGATGCCTTGGATAATGGAAAGCGTCTGATTATAGATGAATTTGATTCCAAAATGCATCCTCTTCTTACATGCAGGATTATTGCCTTGTTTAATTCAAAAGAAACAAATCCGAAAAATGCCCAATTAATTATCACCACGCACGATACTAATTTATTGAGTGCTAATATATTTAGACGGGACCAGATTTGGTTCACACAAAAAGATCGTTATGGAGCAACCGAACTTTATTCGTTGGCAGAATATAAAGTACGCAATGATGCTTCATTTTCAAAAGATTACTTATCTGGAAAATATGGAGCAATTCCCATTGTCGGAGATTTAACCCGTTTGTTTAATACCAAAGAACAATAAACCATGCCAGCTACAAAAAGGAAAAAGATCAACCCTCGTGTCGAAAGAAAACTTACCCGTATCAGTAGTGTGCGTGAGGTGAAACAAACATTTCTGATTATTTGTGAAGGAGTTAATACTGAACCAGACTATTTTAATGCTTTTCGTTTAACTTCTGCCAACGTGAAGGCTGTTGGTCAAGGCATGGGAACATTAGCATTAGTACAAAAAGCGATCAACATAAAAGATCAAGAAAAGCAAAAAGGACGAATATACAGTCAAAATTGGGTTGTCTTCGATAAAGATGATTTTCCTGAACATGACTTTAACTCCGCTATCTCATTGGCTCGCCAACATGGTTTCGAAGTAGCTTATAGCAACCAAGCTTTTGAGTTTTGGTTTCTACTTCACTTTAACCTATACCAGGGAGCTTTACATCGTTCCAGATATGAAAAAATGCTAACTGTTTTGCTCGGATTTCCTTATACAAAAAAAACTGGCGTAAGTTCTAAAATGTTTAATGCTTTATTTTTCAAACAAGAACAAGCTATTAATCACGCTAAAACCATCATGAAACAATTTGATGGAAATAACCCGGCACAACAAGAGTCTTCCACTACTGTTTATTTGTTAGTAGAAGAGTTGAATAAATTTCTATAATATAAAACGCTTAATTCATGATATATGAAAAATATCAATCTATAAAGCTGCATTTAAACTCATCAATAACATGGATAATATTGATAAAGGATTAAAACATGAAAAACATTTTATTATTATCACTTCTTTTATTGCTACTCTCTTGTAAAGAGAATAGCAATAAAATCCCTATCGATTTATCAAAACATGTTCCAGAAATCTACTTCTCGGAATTTGCCGATTCCATAAGTTACTTAACTCTTGATATGCGTGATTCCTGTTTAATTTCCGAAGTGGATCAAATATATAAAGATTCAAATCTCATTTTTGTAAAAGATAGAAGAGGTAATGGCATTTTCATTTTTGACGAAAATAATCGATATAAAAACAGAATTAATTACTATGGACGAGGCCCCGGTGAATTTATTCGCTTATCTACGGCATGCATAAACCCAACAGATAAGCAAATTGGCATATATGATGATTTTAGCCGAAAAATTCTTATCTATTCTTATGAAGGCGTTTTTATTAAAGAGATTCTAGTAAATGACTATATCTATGATTTCGCTTTTACAAGCAATAAAGGATTCATTTTTATATATCCATTTTACTATCCTGCAACAGAAAGAGACGGTTTATGGCTAACAGACTCTAATGGTATTTTTGTAAAACATTTATACCATATCGATCCGAAACATAAAGTAAGAATGTTTTTTGACAACTATTACAAGCTTTTACCGAACCATCGTCAAGGAATTATATTTTATGATCGTTGGGCAGACCAATTTCTACAAGTAAACCAAGATTCCGCAACATGTTTATACGAATTTGACTTACGTCAGAGAATTCCAGAATCTTTAAAAAAAGATCCAGAATATGTATCGGATAAACATTTTATCCTAACTTGCTTTTTTAACATGTCTCGATACATACTTTCAGGTTATGCATCTGCAAATGATTACTACTGGGTGTTATTCAACAAAAAAGTTCATTCTATAAAAGT
>ENA-UEPH01000375-UEPH01000375.1-human-gut-metagenome-genome-assembly--contig:-NODE-375-length-53872-cov-6.519584_pt1 | contig 53872 bp, 60 predicted proteins | sample MGYA00242891_ERZ507898 | MGnify/ENA primary metagenome ERZ507898 (study PRJEB26167, sample SAMN06115411) | human gut metagenome | host: Homo sapiens | place: China:Guizhou | collected 2014-10-15...
GCCGGGGTACATGCCCCCCGGCGGGCTCTATGGGGACGGCGCGGGAGGTGGGCGCCGGAGGGTTAGAAAACTGTGACCAGGCCGACCGTGCGGAGCAGGGCAAGGGCCTCCTGTACGGTATCCTCGTACTTCGGCGCGTACTTGACGCTGAGGGTCAGGGTACAAGCCACGTTCACGGGCGGGGCGAAGGGAAAGCCCTCCTCCTGCTCAATGAACGAATCGGGGCGCGGATCCGCAGGTTTGACGACGGGGGTGGGCTTGCTCTCTTCGCGGGCCTTGGCTTCCGCCGCATACGCCTGCCCGATGATGCCCGCGGCGTCCTCGCCGGAAATATCCGGCGTCAGGCAGGCCGCAAACTTCGACAGGGGAAGCGCGAAACCGTGTTGTTCCGCCTGAGCCTTTGCCGTGGCCTCCACCAGCGCGATGCGGTCGGCTTTGGCCTGTTCCATCCGGCGGGTTTCTTCGCACTCCCGCTTGTATGCGGCGATGATCCGTTTGATATCCTCGTGGATCTCGGCTTGCCTCGTGGATTTGTTCAGCCATGAAGGGTTGATGGGGATGTCCAGTTCCGGCACGCCTTCACAGCTCTTGATGTTGTCGACGACACACTGGACGGCTGCGCGTCGGCCTTCACGGTCGCGCCGCTCGAAGTCCTTGACCTGCGTGTCCAGCGCAGCGCGGGCATCCACGATGCGGGCGATCAGCGCCTTGACCTCGGCGTCGAACCCGTCCAGCGGCCCGGCAATCCGCCGCTTAATGTCCTTCCGGGCGTTGTCCATCCGTTCCTTGAGCCTGTTCAGCCCCGCCATTTCGTTTTTGATGGCGGGCACGTCGGCTTCCTGTACCTCCAGCCCCGCATACTGGGCTAGGACGGTATCCAACAGCGTGGACACGGCGTCCTTGTCCCATGTGATGACCAACGGCGTCGCGGTGACGTTCAGGTCCAGCAGGGCGAGCCCGGCGGGTTGCTCCTGCGCGGGCGGGAGGGCTTCCAGAATTTCTGCGGTCTGTGCCATATTCTATCCTATTGGTTTTGCCTAAAAAGGCACGTCATCGAGGCCGGAGGCTTCGGAAGGGAAGGCGGGGCCGAGGTCTTCATAGTCGGCGGAGTGCCGCCTCTGTGTCTGGCGTCCGCCTCCCTGTCGGCCCTGTTGCCCGTCGCCGTCCGCCTTGCGGTCGAGGAACTGGACGCGCTGCCCCTGAATCTCGGTGACGTAGCGGTCCTGCCCTTGCTGATCCTGATACTTGCGGGTGGAGAGCCTGCCCTCGATGAACACGAGGCTCCCCTTGGCGAGGTACTGCGAACAGGTTTCGGCCTGCCGGTCCCAAAAGACGACCTTGTGCCATTCCGTCTTGTCGACCTTCTCGCCCCGGTCGTTGGTGTAGCCCTCATCCGTAGCCACGTTCAGGCTGCATACGGGCTTTCCGGCCTGGGTGTAGCGCATCTCGGGATCGCGCCCGAGCCTTCCGATGATCATCACCTTGTTGAGGCTGCTCATACAATCTCCTGCTGAGGGAAAGAAAAGCCCCGCCTGATTATCAGGGCGGGGCTGTTGTTACGCGGCGCATTCCTTGTCCTGCGCTTCGATCTTGCGCTGCCGTTCCCGGTAGGCGGCGTAGATGGCCCCACTGTCCGGGTGGTTTTCCGGGATGCCGAGCCGGGTTGCCGCCTCCTTGAGCGCGGTTACGGTTTCCGCCGCTTCAAAGGCGGCGATCACGGCGTCCAGCGGCACGAATTCGGGCGGGGTTCCGGCTTCGGCTTCGGCCTTGGCCTCGATCTCCCGGCGCTTCTTGCCGAACATGTTCTTGACCGCCTCGTAGTCGGGGTGTCCCTCGGTAATCCGATGGCGGTTGTAACAGGCGACGAACCCCGCACAGTCCCGTACTTCGCTCAACTCCTTAGCGAGGGCGGCGAGATCCACACGCTCGGGCTTGGGCTGAGGGGCTGGCTCGGGAACGTTACGCCGGGGCTGTTCCCGGTCATCGTCCCGCCTCCATGCGCCTTCCCCGTCGTCATCGTCGTCGGCCACCACGCCGACCAACGCCGAAAGGGAATAGCGCCGGGCGTAGGTGATGGCGCTTCCCATTGATTGGATGGCGTTCTTGGAACCCGTGTTGTCGTAGGGCATCCTGCATTCCGACGCCAGCCATTGCCCCGACTCGTGCATCAGCATCGTCCTGACGTGCGCAACCCCTTCCGAGGGGAGGACAATCTGCGCGATGGAGAGGCCATGCTTCGGAAGCACCTTGCGGACGGCATCGATCATCGCCGTCAGGTCAGCGTATTTGCGCTTGAGCTTTCCCTCCTTCCCGACGGCGGCGGTGGAGTTCTTTTCTGCGGGTTCAAGCTCGCCCTGCGCGGCGGCAAGGGCCTTCGCCAGTTCGTTGATCTGTTCGCTATGGGTATCGCACATATACTTACTCCCCGCCTTCTTCCGTTTCCGTGTGCTTGCGCCGGTTCCGCGCAAAGGCGGCATTGCCCGCCGCGATCATGAGTTCCTCGTCCGTCCAGTCCCCATCAAGTTCGGGGTAAGCGTCGTCCGTCCAGTTCATCACGGATCTCCTGCAATTCATTGGCGATGGTCAGCAACCTTCTTCTCATTGCCAAATCCAGTTTTTGTCGGGCGCTCAGGTGTCCCGCCTCATTGTTGCATGAGGCACAGGCAAGGGTCAGGTTCCGCAAGCTGTCCAGTCCGTTTCCGGCAAGCGGCACGATATGTTCCACGGTTGCCGTCTCGGGGGTCAGGACCCGCCCGCAGTACATGCAGACCCAACCGTCCCTTTCCGCGATGGAACGGATCAACAGGTTACGCTCGCGGGCATTTCGGGGCCTCCGCTCACGTTTTCCCCCGCCCTCCCACTTCCGCTGATCAAGAAAGGCGTTGAAAGCATCCTGCGCCCCGTTGATTCCTTTTGTGATTTCGCCGTCTTTGTTCCTGTAGAGCACGGCGATTCCGAGTTGTGTCGTAAAGCGGATAACTTCATAGTCATTCGTCGTGGCAAGCACCTCGGAACCATGAGCGAAGAGCCAATCTGAAAAACGCCGCAGCATTTTTTCGTTCATTGCCCCGCCTCCATGACGAGCGGCGTCATCTGTTCAAAGAGTTCCCGATCCTGCCGCTCAAAATACCCCGTGAGAAGAAAACAGAGAGCGACGATAAGAGCCGCCAGCCACGGGCGGCTCCAAAAGTTGAAGTTGAGGAGTACCGCCCATAGCCGTTTCCAGATGTCAAAGTTCATGCGGCCGCCTCCAGCCGTTCAAGAACAGCGTCGATTCCGCCGTCCTCGTCGATGAACTGGCAGTTGGTGATGGGCCGCGTGGGGACGAGTTCCCCATCGTCCCATTCCGCCGCCCGGAGGCTCCAGCCCTCCCGTGTCGCCTTGAGGAACGACATCACGGCTGCGGGTGAATTGAAAAAGTGTCTGACCGTTCCGCCGTAGAGCGAATTCCCGGTTTCGATGCAGAAGAATGTGGTGGTCATGCGACCCTCCTTGCGTCGAGCTTTTCAATCCACAGGCCGACGACTTCGGCATCGGAAACATGCCCGGCGCGTATATCATCATAGAGCGCGATGAGTTCCGCCGCGTCGCATTCCCCGCCGCATTCCGGGCAGGTGAACAGGCCGTTTTCACAGGTGAGGCTGTGGCGTTCGCCCTGCTCAAGGCAGTTGGGGCAAGGGAAATGCTCCCGGCTCAGGGCCGTGTCGCGTGCCAGCCGCGCGGCAAGGTTCTCTTCCGCGTCGCGCTCAATGGCGCGCATGATGCAGTCTTCCGGGTGATAGCAGGTTCCAAAAGCCCCTTCACGTCCGCAGTTCGTGCCGTAACACATAGAAATACCCTCGTTTTGATGTTTGGCTTGGCGTCCCAAACCCAATGAAAAAGCCCGGTTGGTTCCGGGCTTTTCGATGGGGCTAGGCACGAAAAAAGGCTCCTCGTTTCCGGGGAGCCTTTCGGGTGTGTTTTTGCAGATGGTCAGGCGACCTTGATGGGAGTCCTCGTCAAATCCCCCTGACCTGCAAGGAGTCCTTCGACGGAAATGTCTTCATCAAGGTGTTCCCAGTGAATACCGAACGCGCTCAATTCAAACCGTTCGCGTTCCGCAACCGTCGCATTGAGCAGACGGGGGAACCAAGCAAGAGGAACGCCGATGACGCGGGCGTCATTCAGCCCCACCCACATGGAATCCTCGTCGAACCAAACCTTTTTAGGCGAAATAATCATGATACGCCCCCTTCAGGATATCCCGTTTTTCCTGAACGAGCTTGCATATTTTGCGCAGCTCCTGCGCGGAAAAACCGGCATTGAGCAGAACCCCGAACGGTTCAACAAGCGAAATTTTCGCTTCGCCGTCCTGACTTCTGACATGAATGTGCGGGGCCTTTAAGGGGTTTCCTTCGTTGGAATAGAAGAAAAAACGATAAGGCCCAATGATAAGGATAACAGGCATTATTCCCTCATTTTTCTGAAAGAATAGCGGGTTTCACAGACTCTGTCCATATGCTTCGGCCATGTTCCGTTTCGACTCCACAGCGGGGGTTGATGTTCACCGCTCCAGTCCGGCTCTCGCCGTCTCTCAACACGTCTGCCCTCGGCGGCATCCCGTTGTGTTGAGATAAAAAATACGAAAATCGTATTTATGAGTCAACATGAAAATACGATTTTCGTATTTATTTTCTTCAAAAAAAGGCAATCTTTCAAGACTGCCTTTCTTTATAGGTGGTTACTATTATGTGTTCAGCTTTCCAAGAGGCCCAGAGCGATCATTTCATCTATAGTTTTTCCAAATGCCCGTGAAAATTCGTATGCCTCCCGTAGAGTCAGGCTACGGTGACGACCTTGCTTGTCAGGTCTATAGATGCGCTTGAACTCGCGCAACGAGACATCAGGAGTGGAAAGTTTCATTGTATTATGAACGAGTTCTTTTAATTCTTTGTTTTGTTCTTGTGCCAGTTTTTCAACGGCAGCCGCGAATACAGTATCCACGCTCATAGTATCCTCCATGTACTTGGATACCATTTTCGTGCCTCCTTTTCTAAATCAAAATATACGAAATTCGTTGACTCAGTTTTACGATTATCGTACGAAAAAAGTCAACGACAACTGGTGACGACTTGTCACCGATTGGAGGCTCTTCGACAACCAGCCCCGACGAACCCGCCGCCGACGCCGCGCCCGGACGTGAACAACGCCGACCGCCGCCGGGGGAACAGGGGGAGGGATGCCCGATAGGATCGGGCCGCGCTTGTGATGCCGTTTTCGAGCTGGGCGCGAAACCTCAAAGCTCAAAAAGGATTTTGATTCCTTTTTGAGTTCTTGAGCAAGATGTAAAAACTGAAATGATTACACCGTTGAGCCGTGCCTTGGACATGAAAAAAGGCGGCTCCGAAGAACCGCCTATAGTAGAGCCGCCGAACTTTTTTAGAAGCTTGCCGCTGTTTGCGGTTCCGTAAAACCGCCTCCAAGAGTTGGTAGCCGCCGAACTTCCCTAGAAGCTTGCCGCTACTTGCTATGAAAAGTAAAAAAATGGTTTTGTGTCAATTAAATATTAAATATAAACAGAAAAATATTAAATATAAAGTGTTATATGCGTTATGCACAAACTGATTCCTTTCCACAAAACCCGGCGGGGCCATCCCCGCCGGGGGCGCACATCTCCATGCGCCTCAGGTCCACGCATGGGTTGGGGAGACGGGAGATCCGCCGCCCCTTTTATGCAAGGATCATCAATTGATAGGAATAAGTTTATAACCGAGTTCCCGCGCCATGACTTCAAGAGGCTGGGTGTTCCCTGTGGCTTTGAGGATTGCCATGAGCGTCTCTGCGCTGAGTTTTGCGCCTTTGCCATAGGGGTTGCACTCCCTGAGCAGAGTCGAGTAGGGTTTTCCAATGGCGGATGCTATTGCTTTTGCAGGCATATCGCCATCAATGACAAGAGTGTGGACGGATTCAATGAGTTTGCTCATGATTTTTCCTGTAGTTTTTTGTACTAAAAAACTATAAAGCTTCCCTTTTCCGATGAACTCTATGCTCCTAATAGATATGAAGTATTTTTCTCTCTATCTAATTTCATCCTAAAAGTGAATCCTTCTTCCTCTCTCTTCCCCGCCCTTGCCAGATGCGTTCAAACATGGTTTGGGAGTACGATTTTTCGTACTCGACCCCGTGCTATGTGGTGAATTGTCGTTTTTTATCACGTGTTACGGACCGATATTCGCCACGACTTCGCATGTCGGGGCTGCTCCTCCCGGCTTTTTCGAATGGTTTCATGGTCTGTCCTTGTGCGCTGTCGGTCTGGTACGAAAAAGCCCGGTGCCTATCTAGGCTTCGATGATTCAAGGCAAACACCTGGCAGAGCCAATCCCCGCCGGGGCGTGCACATCCATACGTTTCAGGTCCCGCATGGTTCGGGGCGACGAGTGTTCGCCGCCCCTTTCATGTGAGGCCGTCAGTCCACAGGGGCAAGCCTGTAGCCGAGTTCCCGCACCATCACGTTGAGCGGGGTGGAGTCGCCCGTGGTTTCGATGATGTCCATGAACGTCTCGACGCCGAGCTTTGCGCCGGGGTCAAGCGGGTTGGTTTCCCTGAGCAGGGTCGAGTAGGGCTTGCCGATGGCCGACGCGATGGCCTTGGAAGGCATCTTGCCGTTGACCACGGTTTCGTGGATGGCCTTGATGACCTTTGACATGGGTTTTTCCGTAAAAATAAAGTTGTTTCCTGTGGTTATTGGACGGTATTGCTCAGGGCCACCGTGGGTATCTCTGTTTTCCCAACCCCAGACACCGACGCGCACACCGTTGCCGCTGGTTCCCGCCGACCCGTCGCGGCTTGTGAGGACGGCGGGAGAAGGCCCGGCGTCGTGAAACTAGTATTAGCGTATGCTAAAATAAAAGGCAAGCCTGATATTAGCAAATTCTAAAAAACGTGTTACAAAAAAGTTGCCCGCACGTAGGGCACGAAAAAGCCCCTCACGGGGAGGGGCGGGAGGACATATGGAAGTACCGGCAAGTAAGCCGAATGGCTCACGTCAGAAACGCAGGAAGAAGACTACCTTTGTTACCCAAGAGGACATGGAGTTGGAGCGGACGCTTTTCAACTGGCGCATCCGTCGCGTCGAAAAGGGAATGTGGATACAGGCACTGTGCGCCGTGGGCGTGTACCTCTGTTTTTTTGGCGCACTATATATGGAGTCACTGAACCAGAACGAAAATGCTGCTTGCTCATCAAGCGCTGAAATATAGGGATAGAGGTGACTAGGGTGAATGACAGATGGATTCTGCTTGTATCTTTTGCTGTTGGGGCGGTGTTATTTGTGTTTGTTCTTGTTTTTTCTGCATCGATGATATGGCAGTGTTCGCTTCTTTTAGACCAAAACCGAAAGCAAATAGAGAACCAGCAACAAGAATCATTGCGAAGAAGCGAACCGGGAGAAGAGCCTTCTTCAATGTGTGAGCCTTCTGTACCTCCTTACTCCTTTTCCCCGCTCCGGCGGGGATTTCATCTGTACTCAACATAAATGATCACGCACCCGGAAGGGCGTCGTTCCCGCCGGACTTCACGGAGACGTGGCGGAACTAGGCGATCTGTTTGTCCCTGTCGCTAGACCCACTTTGCGCGCGCACCAGTTCGATGTGCCCTTCCCATTTGGCCTTGTAGTCCCTGAGTTCCTCTACCTTTTTTTCAAGCTCTTTGATTCGTTGGTTGAGAGCCCGCATATCCTGCTCGGGATGGCAGGGTTGAGGAGAAGGGCATGGTTTTTCGCCCGGAATGAGAAGTATTCCTCCGGCTTTATCAATAGCTCCGCAAAGGACGGAGTTAAGACTACGTTTTCCTGTGATCCAGCCCCAAAAAGTGACGTTGTTCACGCCGAGAGCTTCCGCAGCCGCAGACTTATTTCCTCCATACTCTTCAAGTACTTTGGAAAAAAGTTTTTGAATGTCGTTTTCTATTCCCATACGATATGTTCCATCCAAAAAATTAGCTTCTGTCAATTCGCGTTCGGATAAAATAGCTTGATGTTTTCTTTAGCGTTCGCTAATAAGGAGCACATGAAGACAATCGCCACAGAAATCAGAGAGTTTTTGGACCAGACCGGGCTCCCCCAGAGCAGGCTTTCTGCCGAGTCTGGGGTCCCCGCGTCTACAATATGCAACCTTTTGAAGGGGAAGCGACAGCATCTGTTGGGACCGAACCAAGACAATATCCGTGCCGCAATGTCTCGCCTTTCTCTCACCGCCGCCCCCAGCACTCCCAGCGAACCCGAAGAGGAGGCGTTGGTATGAAATGCCCCAGTTGCGGAGCCCCCGGCATGAAACGGACGTTCAACGCCACACATGATCCGGAGCGCTTCTACCTGTGCAAGGAGTGCGGGCACATCTTGTCTCGTGCCAAAGAGCCTTGGTCCGGCAAGGATCAGCGGTTTTTCGTAATGGCAAGCCTTGCCGAGCAGAACCGCCTTCTTGAGGAAATTCGGGACGCGCTCAAGGAACGCGCCCCGGTGGGGGAGGCTAGCTCCAATCCGCCTTCTCAAGGAGTGGCCTCGCTGGTCCATCGCCTGCGGGTATTGATGTGCCGTGCCCGCAAGCCAGCCTCCCCCAACACTCCCACCGCACCCGAAGAGGCAAGCCATGAACTGGCCTGAAGCCATTGTCGTTATCGCTAGTATCGCAGGGATTTGTTTTATCCTCTGGTGCTACCTCAGAAGCGAATAGCCCCTCCGCGCACCGCCGAGCCACGGCTTCTGGAGTCGGGTACTCCGCGACGCGGTATGCCCGCCAGTGCGGGCGCGGCTGGCCGGGGATCAGGATACGGACGCGCCAGACGGGGCCGCGCAGTGTGATGAGCAGATGGACTGTAGGTACAGGCATGGGGTCCGAACCTTTTTCAGCCATCTTATCGGAACGCAACAGGCCGTAAAGTTGAAAACTTCAGAGGAAAAGCAGGATGGCCGACTACAAGAACATGACTGCAATCGAGGCGCTTCGGGAAGCCAAGGACGCCAGCGGCATGACCGCCGAAAGCATAGCGCAGGGAGTGGGCATCACCGCGACGCATTTGCGCCGCTATCTTGATCCCAATGACAACTATGCGCCGAGCCTGCACATCATCCCCGGTTTGTGCAGGGTGATGCGGAATACAATCCTCCTCCAGTGGCTTGAAGCGCAGCTTGTAGCTGATGACACTCCGGTGACGCCTGCCGCGACGCGGGCGGACGTGCTGACGGCGGTGGCGCGTGCGGGTTCGGCCCTTGGCGAGGTGCAGCGGATCGTCGCCGAGGCGCAGGTGCTTTATCCGAGTACGGCGCGGGAGATCCGTTCCGGGCTTGGGGACGTGATCGCGGCGTGCCGGAGCGCGCAGGCGGGGCTGCAACCACTGGCGGAACGTCGGGATCGGGATGTGGCGCTGGCCAGCCTGTCGGACGGAGAGCAGGCGCCACCGGTGGCGATGCCCGAGCCACTGACGGGAGAGTGCCGCAAGCCGTGGTGGAAGGTGTGGAGGTAATGATGAGCGTCGTACCGAAAAATCCGTACGAAAATACTTCGCATGGAACGCGCTGTTTCCGGGCAGGGAAAAAAGAACTGGGATAACCTCTCTTCAAAAAGAAGGAGGAGGAGCCGATGAGCGGGCTGCGAATTTTTCAGAACAGGGAGTTTGGGGCCGTGCGCGTGATCGAGTACGGAGGCGAGCCGTGGTTTGTGGCGCGGGATGTATGCGCCGTCCTCGGAACGGAGACGCGGGATCTGCCGGACATTCTGGAGCACGACGAGCAACGCCCTATTGTCGATATTATCCACACTCTGAATGATTCCACAGGATTGCGACGCGATAGCCGTATCATTTCAGAACCGGGCCTGTACTCGCTCGTCCTCCGGTCCCGCAAGCCGGAGGCCAAGGCGTTCAAACGCTGGATCGTGCATGAGGTTATTCCGTCCATCCGCAGGACGGGCGGCTACGGTGCCCCGGCGCTTCCGAACTTCAGGAATCCGGCGGAGGCGGCGCGGGCGTGGGCGGACAAGGAGGAGCAGCGGCTTCTTGAAGAACAGAAGCGTCTCGCGCTGGAGCAGAAGATGGAGGAGGTGAAGCCCAAGGTCGTCTTCGCCGAGTCCATCGAGGTCGCCAAGACCAGCATCCTCGTGGGGGAAATGGCGAAGCTCATCAAGCAAGCCACGGGGTACGACATCGGGCAGAACCGTTTCTTTGAGTGGCTCAGGAGTAGGGGCTACCTGCACAAGGATGGTTCCCAGACCAACATGCCTACCCAGAGAAGCATGGATGCCGGATGGATGGAGATCAAGGAGGGCACCCGCATCGGAAGCAGTGGGGAAAGCCGCATCACCCGCACGCCGAAAATCACGGGCAAGGGGCAAATCTACTTCATCAACCTGTTCAAGAAAATGGTGGAGTCATGATCATCCGCTGCCGCCACCGTATCCCGTCGCCCGAGGCCGTGGGGTTCCTCACGGCGGAAGGGCTCAGGGAAGCCGCCGCGCAATATCCGCATTTGCGGCCCTGCAAGAAGCATAGCTGGAACTGGCTGTATCGGAAGGCCTGCGCGAAGTGTGGAGATAGAATTGAAGTGCCGCTTGAAGGTTCGGCACGCGAACACGAAAAAGGCCCGCTGTGGAGCAACGGGCTAAGAGGGGAAAAGATGATGCAAGTTCATCAAAACGTTGAAAACAGTATGCCCGCAATCGGGTCTGCCGTCAAGGGAAAGGTGTGAGTATGGGCGGCTATTTCAAGGTCTGGCGCAAGATTGAGGACTCGAAGTCGTGGAGCCGGGGCGCACTGTATCGTGGGCTGATGATCACCCTTCTCCAGAAGGCGAACTGGAAGCAAGGATACTTTCACGGGCAGGAAATCCTGCCGGGCCAGCTTGCCTGTTCCGGGGCTTCGCTGGCGAGCGAGCTTGACCTGTCGCGGTATCAGGTGATGCGGATGCTGGCGACGCTTGAAGACGACGGCTTCATCACCCGTCAGACTTTCGGAAAAGTATGCACGCTGATCACTGTCGTGAATTGGCAGTTATACCAGTCTGCTACGGAAGAGGCCGCACAGCAGCCGCACAACGGGCGCACAAGCAGCGCACAGGTTCCGCACACGATAGAAGAAGGGAAGAAAGCAAGAAAAGAAATCCCTCCTGCATCCGCCGATGCAGTGGAGGAAGACGCTTCACCTGCCGGGAAGGGAAAGCAGGAAGAGGCGGCACCCCATGCGGAACCCGAGCAGGTCGTGGTTGCCCCCGAACCCTCCCCATCGTCCGGGCCGACGTACCGGACGGCGGGTAACCGCCAGCTTACAGGCCAAGCCCTGACATGGTTTACCAGCGTGTGGGACGCGTTCGGCTACAAGCGCGGGAAGGCCGAGGCTGCGGACGCTTTTCTGGACATCAAGGGCATGTCCGATTCCCTTGTGTCCGTCATTTGCCGGGCGGCCCAACAGGAAGCGGCGCGCAGGCCCGACCTTGTTGTGCGGGGCAAGACGCCGAAGATGCTGACGGGCTGGCTGGCCGGGCGGCGATGGGAGGACGAGGCGGACGCACCGCCCCCGCTTGTGCCGACTGCGGCCCGTGGCCCCTTGCTCGGGGCTCCCGTCATCGACATGCCGACGCAGGCGCAGCGCGAGGAAGGCTGGAAGGCGGGCTTGTCGTTCATGGAGAAATGGCGGCATGGCGTGAGGCCGGACAATCAGGCCGGACAGTTTGACCGCCAGAAGCCGCTACCTATTCCGGCGAACTTTGGGCGCGTCCTGCAACGGGCGCTGTAGGAGAACGGTTTATGACATGGAGCGTTTCCAACGAATCGGCCCCCGTCCGGCGCGCACCGGCGAAGCGGGTCCGGGCCTGCCCCACGGAATCGCAGGAGCAAAAATCCCTGTTCAAGTGGTGGCGTGTCTATTCCCGGCACGCCCCGCACCTCGTCATGTACCACATCCCCAACGGCGGGCGGCGTGACGCGATCACGGGGGCCCGGCTGAAGGCCGAAGGCGTGGTGGCGGGCGTGCCGGATATTTTTCTTGCCGTACCCCGGCAGGGGTTCCACGGGCTGTACGTCGAGCTGAAGCGGCAGAAGGGCGGCAGTCTGGAAAGCTCCCAGGAGGACATCATCGCAAGGCTCCGTCAGGCCGGGTACCGCGTCGAGGTCTGCATGGGCTGGTGGGAGGCGCGGGAAGTCATCGAAAACTATCTGACCGGGGCATTGCCCCAAGCAAGCGGAGGCAGAGCATGAGGGAACGCGTAGCCGATGTGATCGTCCCTATTACCGGCGGCAGGCTTGATATGCTGGCGAAGGCCACGGCGACGCTGCACAGGGCGGTTGAGGTGCAGGCATACGTCTGGGGCGTGGGCCGGAACCGGATAGCGATATTCGGTCCCCTCCGGCGCACGGTGGGCGGCGTCGGGATGCTGGTGTACAGGCTCAAGCGGCTGAAGGTGGAGAAGGGCATCAATCTGGACGACCGGAAGGCCGAGGGGAAGGACGTTTGGGACTGCCCGGCTCCAGTGGTTGATATGTGATGAACGTGCCGGAATGGATGTATGTGGGGGATATTGTGAACCAGCTTGAAATGGAACTGATCATCGGGAACGGAAGCGCGGCTGCGGGGCACAGGCTCATCGAGGACATTGCCCGGCGTGTATCCGAAGCGCGGCGAAAGCATCCCGTCTTTGCGGAGGGCAAATACCACGCGCTCGGCGTTATCGGCGAGGAGTATCAGGAGGTCGTGCAGGCCGTGGAAAAGGAGACGCCCGACCGCGTGTATCAGGAACTTCTCGACCTGATCACCACGTCCATCCGCGCGGCGAACGGAGAGCATGAGGTGGGGCATGGCCCGGCTGACGTCTGAGCAGTGGGAACAAGCCCGCGCGGAATATGAAGTCCGGGGCGTGTCGCTTGGGGAGGTCGCCAGACGTTTCGGGGTATCACAGCAGGCCGCATCGAAGCGCGCCCGGAAAGAGGGTTGGAAGCAAGGAAAAAGTTGTGGGGTTGTCGAGAAAAAGGTCAGTGCGATTAAGGCGCTATACGAAGTTGAGCAGGAAAGTTGTGACCTGCCCACAACTTTTCGCTCCACGATCGACGATGTGGTGCGCGAACGTCTTGAAGCCGACCATCTCTTTGCCCAATTCGACAAGGCCCTCATACTCAAGGCCCATGCCGTACTCTCCAAGGTCGAACTCCCCGAGGAGTGGGAAACCATGACGCGAGGCCGCCGGAACCTCGCCCCGCAGCAGGAGCGGGGGACCACGGTGAACGTCAGCCAACAGGCCAGCGCGCAGACGGCAGCCGTGGCGACCTCCGTTCCCGCGCCTGATTCCGCGCTGCGGGAGGCCCTGCGCGGCTCATATGAGGCGGATTGATGGGCCTGCTCTCCCGCTGTACGCCGGAACAGCTTGCCGCCATCCGTGACGCCTGCGAACGGGACTTCCTCGCGTTCGTCGCGCTCATGTTCCGGGCGCGAACGGGCATGACCTTTCGGGTCAACCGGCATCACGAGCAAATCGCGGATGCACTCATGTCAGTGTATCGGGGGGACGTGCGAAACCTGCTCATCAACACGCCGCCGGGGAGTTCCAAAACCGAGCTGGCGGTCATTGCGTTCATGGCGTGGTGCTTCGCCCGCGACCCGCATTGCCGTTTTCTGCACCTCTCGTACTCCGACGACCTTGCCTCGCTCAACAGCACGTCAGCCCGTGAGATTCTGGAGACGGAAGCCTTCCAGCAGCTTTGGCCGCTGGCCTTCCGTCGGGACACCAAGTCCAAGAAGCGGTGGAACATTGAGAGCGGGGGGCGGACTGCCGGCGGCGTCTACGCCACGTCCACCGGCGGGCAGGTGACGGGCTTTCGCGCCGGGTTCATGGAGCAGGGCTTTTCCGGCGCCATCATCATCGACGACCCCATCAAGCCGGAGGATGCGTGGAGCCAGTCCAAGCGCGAGACGGCGAACCGGAGGCTGACGAACACCGTCCGGTCGCGCCGGGCTACGGACGACACCCCGGTCATCATGATCATGCAGCGTGTCCATGAGGACGACCCTTCCGCGCTGGCCCTTTCTGGGCGGCTCGGGTTGGACTTTGAGCAACTCGTTATTGAGGCCGTGCCGGGAGAAGGGACGGATAACGCGCGGAGCTATTGGCCGGATAAGGAATCTCTGGAAGGGTTGCTTGCCTTGCGTGATTCGGACCCATACACATTCAGCTCGCAGTACCAACAGCAACCTACGCCGCCCGGCGGGGCAATGATCAAGCTCGATTGGATACATTACTTCGGGGTCAAGCCAGCAGGCATCACGAGTATCGGTATTTTCACTGACACGGCTCAGAAAACAGGCCAGCACAACGACTATACCGTGTTCATCCTAGCGGGGTGCGATGGGCAAAATGTCTATCTCCTCGATCTGGTCCGTGAGCGTCTTGAGGCCCCTGACCTCATCAGCGCGGCGAAGGCCTTCTACGAGCGTCACCGCCCGAACCGCATCACCAACCCCGTGCGCTTCGCCGGGTTCTTTGTCGAGGACAAGGTATCCGGCACGGGGCTTATCCAGACATTGCGCCGGGAGACGGACATCCCGGTTATCCCGATACAGCGGGACCGCGACAAGGTATCCCGTGTCAATGACGTTCTCCCGTACATCCGGGCAGGGCGTCTTTTCGTGCCGGAGGATGCACCGTGGGTGAACGCCTACATCGGGGAGCTGGCGGCGTTCAGCCCGGCCATGACTCATGAGCACGACGATCAGGTCGATCCGACCTGTGACGCCCTTTCCGAACTGCTATCCCCCGGCGGGAATCTCATCACCGGGGCCGACTGGAGCTGACATGCCGTACATCCGTACCCTGCGCGACGCCATGACGCAGGAAACCTTCTTTCTGGAAAACCGTACAGGACGGCAGTTCTCGCGCATCGTTGCCGCGTTGGCATGGCCTCACGGCATAGCGCAGGGATGCGTCATCGTGCTCGGGGAGATACGCGGGCGGCCCGCCGTGCTGAACGTCCACAACCATGTCCATGTGCTCAACGAATATCGCTCCGGCGATGTGGCCGACCTCGTGGACATGGCGGTCAGGCTCTACGAGGACTGGTCGGCGTCGTGCGTCATTACGCCGGGGGACGACAGGCGTGTGGTGTTTCTTGATGCCGCCAACGACGACCTGCGCCGGGAACGCCGCCGGAGGATACGGATCACCGATCCGCAGGTATGGAACGGGAGTGGGGAGCGGGTGCTTCCTTTCTACCTGGGCATCCTTCAGCAGCGGATAGTGGGGGAGAAGACGTTGTTTTTCGGGACGGACTGCACGGCGGCGTCCGAGACGCAGCGGCTTGGGAGCGAGGACGTGGACAGGCGGATGACGGATTACCCCGGAGCCGCGGCGCTTCTGTGGGCCGTGGCCGAGATGGACTTGAACCGGCGGCGCGGGGAAGCGAGGGAACACCTTGGCCCGGCGGACAGGCTCGGGGGGTACTGAGATGGCGGAACGGGAAGTAATGGTCGTCTACGCGCCGATGATTTTGCGGAGCCTTGCGGAGATCAAGGAGGCCTTCGGGGTGGGCGAGAGGCAGATCAAGCTATGGGTGCAGCAGGGTGCACCCATAGCCGTGGAAGGTGAGGGGAGAAAGGTGCGGTACAGCGCGGAGGCGGTTAGGTTGCAGGTGTGGAGGGAGAGAAAGTGTCTAATGTTGGAATAATGGTTTCTTTAAGAAAAGTGACGACAGGATTACCCTTAAGGTTATATTTGTCAGATTACGGTAAATATCCCTTGTTCTTTTTGGAGTTGCCTTACGATTTGGGCTTCTTTTTGAAATCGAGGATTCCCTTTCATATGATCATGAAAGGGTTGTTCCATATGACATATCACACAAAGAATTTTTAAATTGCTTCGCTTATTATCTGTACCTTCTCCATTCACATGATGCATATGAAGATAAGAGCGGTGTTGAGAGCAGTCGACACCACATCCTTGACATTTATAGTGAATAGATTGTTTGTATTTATTAGCGCGTTCAGTGTGATCCGGAGCATATTTTTCTGTTATTGGTACTTGTTCTGTTCGCCTAAATGTTTTTGGGATATCAGGTTGATATTCTTCATAGAAATTTTTTAAGGAAAAAGGTTCTTTATACATCCCATTATGAATTAAAATATCTCTACAATTTTTACAAAGTTCTAAAGATACTAGAATTTCTTTGTAATAATTCTGAGCATTTACAGGGAATATACCATCTGCACGAGATGTAGCAACATATCTATCCTTTCTACCTTTTAAGACCATATCTTGAATTGTTTTACAATTACATAAATGAAATTTATATGTTGATGTTTTATTATAAGGATTTACGCCTTGGCTTTGGTTTTTAATGTAAATACAACATTTTACGCCATTAACTTCAAGTGTCTCATCTTTAACTACTGTAAAAGTTTCATGTGCAAGTGAAACAGCTTTTAGTTTGATTTTTTCAGCAAATTGCAATTGCTCTGTATTAGGTACAATTGTCTCTACGATTTTAACACGAGTTTTAACAAACTCTACGTCAGGTAATTCAGGAATTTTGATGACCCCCATTTTTTGTAGAAGATGTTTTACTTCAACACATGCAGAGAAATCAGGTAATTTAATCATTTTTCAACTCATCAAGAATTTGAACGATTCTATTTTCGGCGTTTGTTCTTGTTCGAAATTCAACACGCCGAGAGCGGGCTTTATCCTCTGTACCATCATCATTATAAACAAGTTTGCTTGATGAAAGCCCATTCGCTGTTACATGCTGTTGCATTAAATTTTTATAGTTATTTTTTTGTGTTATAGAATAACAATAAACCAATACAGAGCGCGTTCTTTCTTGAGAAAGTTGCATATTGTTAAAGTATGCTTCATCTGGAGAACTTGTTCCTGTACTCCATTCAGAAGATGTATGTCCTTCAATACGAACTTCAGCAATTGTGTCTTTAAACTCGTCAGAAAAAATGATATTTAAATATCTAGGAAAAAAATTATCTAGTATGTCTTTAAATTTTGGAGTAACATCAGCTTTACCTGTTTGGAAAAGTATATCTGGCTCAAAAAATTGTATAGAAAGAGTTTCTTTATCAATGATCGCTTGCCATTTGGGGAGATCTTCCTTGAATTCTTCATTCAATTTTTCATATAAAGCGACTTGTGCTTCGTGATAAGTCACAGCGATCTTTTTTATTTTTTGCTGCCCTTGTGCGATATTATGCATATAGGCAATGGCAATTAGCAAAAAAATCATCATCAGTCCGGCCATAAGATCTGAAATAGATGACCAATGTTCTCCATCTTCTATTTTAGTTAAGCGAAGCATTGTTCATCCTCTCCGCTATCCTGACAACCTCACGCAAACGATCCGTCAATGGGGTATAATCACTGGCAAATTTGTTTGAAAGAGCTATCATTGCACCTGCAAAGGATTCAAGGGATTTTCGCAATTCTTCTTCCAATGACTTTTCAATCGATTCAATTTGTTTTTGTGAAGCTTGCGAGAGTTCTGAAGCGTGTGCCTGAAGCTCCATAGTCGCCTTACGTATGAAGTCGTTAGTTTCTTCTTGTAATCTTTGAATTTGATCTGTGATCGCATTCATATTTTTGGAAATTTCAGGAACGACAGTTGCAGCCTTTTCTCCTGCATCCTTGATGGCATGAATGGATGCATCCAGAAGTTGGTTTTGCTCTGTTAATTGACTACTATGAAGAGAAAGCTCTTGACCTGAAATAGATATAGAATGGAGTTTTGTATTTATAGTAGCAATCTGCTCTGAAAGTTCCATAATTCTGTCAATAGATTGATTGTAAACAGTATTTAATGAAGAAAGCTGTATAAGAACAGAGTAAAGATTTTCATGGTTTTGTGTGATTATTTCTTTATATTCAGACTGCCAAGTATTCAATCGTTCTGTTGAATCCTTCAAATCTTGAAAAGATTGGCTTACTAAATCATTTAGCATTGTATTGAATTTATCTACTACACGTTTTAATTCGTCAATTAATGATTCTGATGCCATTTTTGAAAACTTTTCAGCAAACTCTTCAAAAGCTTTTTTAGTTTCTTTACGACTATCTATTAATTCTTGACGAATTAATTTAACTTGTGAAACTAAAGAATATTCTTCGTCAGAGCGGAAGCATCTTCCTATCGTTTCCTCAAGCTTGTTTATACTTTCTCTGATTTCAGATGAATAAATTTCTATATTTTGAAGGCATTTTGCAGGATCTGTAGAACCTTTCTCACCTATATCATCACGTAGATTATAAATAAATTTTAAAAATAAAGACACAGACATCCCAATAAGGGAAGTAAAAAAGGCTGTTTTCATTCCCTCAAGTAGCGTTGGAATACTTTCTGAAATATGTGCTGTATCAAAACCAGAAAGTCCTATAAAAATTCCCCAAAATGTTCCAAAAATGCCACAGGATACCGAGAGTGAAGGTAAAAAATCGCGAACTCGCTCTAGCTTTCGAAAAACAGAAAGAATAATACCAGTTATCGCAATTCCACCAATCATTAATGAAAAAATGATATTACTAGGTGATGCACCTGCAGCTAAAAAAATTTCTATATCTGTCATCCGTCTTCTCCCTCCTCAGATTATATTGCGTTGGTGAGGTTCGCGTATCAAAAAAACTTTATTGGGAAAAGGAATTTTTTTAGTTCTCACACCTGAAAAGAAGTTGTTATTTAGATTATCTCGTGTATCTCCAGTTGGTTCCTACTTTTTTCATGCGCATACGCTATCTTCCGAAAAGTTTGTCAATTCCCCACCAGACCCTCACCAGATGCCCACCAGACCCGCACCAGTCCGACAGGCTCAAAACCCCGTGCTACGCTCCTGACCAAACTCAGGAGCGTTTTTTCATGCACTACACCGAAGCCCGTTGGTCCGGGAAATGGCCGAACTTCACCCCGAAGGAGATCGCCTGCAAATGCTGCGGGGAGATCGTCGTGGACGAGGAGGGCATGGACGCGCTCCAGCGGCTCCGCGACATGTGGGGCGAGCCCCTCGTCATCAACAGCGGTCACCGCTGCTTCAGGCACAACAAGGAAGTGGGCGGGGTCGCGCATTCGCAGCATCTCACCCTCGCCTTTGATGTCCGTATGCCGAAAGAGCGGCATGAGGCATTCATCAAGCTGGCCCGGCAGTGCGGGTTCCGGGGCATCGGCCACCGCGACTACGAAACCTTCGTGCACCTCGATATGGGGCCGGAACGGGAGTGGTGATGAATATCGAACGCATCGCCTGCTCCGTCTTTGCCTTGGCCTGCCTTGCTCTCGGAGTGTTTGCGTTCATCGTGACGGAGCAGCGGGAGCTTGCCCGGCAAGACGCCGTAACATGGGAGGAAAGCGCGAAGCGGAATCGTGCCGCGCTCGAAGACATGACGGCGGCCCATGCCAAACTTCAAGAAACGCTTGAAGAACGCGAAGGGAAGCTGGCGGCGTTGGAACAGGACCGGGAACGGCAGCGCGTGAAGCTGCGGGAGGCCATGCGCAATGACAGGCAGACTGGCGATTGGGGCGGCACTGTGTTGCCTCCTGCCGTTGACGGGCTGCTCAGGTAAGCCGGTGGCGACCATGCCCGTCGTGATCCGGCAGGATGCCCCGGCGTACCTGACGGCGGAAACGCCCGTGCCCTTATGGACCGGCGTGAACAATGCCGATCTGGTCGACTATGTCTTGAACCTCCGTCAGGCCCTCGGTTCGTGCAATGCGGACAAGGCCGCTATCCGTGGGGGCCGATGAGCGACATGCAGGACTGGAATTTCTGGGAGATGCTGGAACGGTCGTTGCCGTTCATCGGCGTTTCCGTGACCGGCGCGTTCGTGCGATGGGCACGCTTCGGGTTCCGTTCCGTGGGCGGTTTTCTGCTCTCGGCGGTCATGGCTGCCTTTTCCGCCTTCCTCATGTTCGCCGCGCTGGAAGACAGCGGGCTTTCGATGGGGTTTATCGTCGGGATTGTCGGCATGGCGGGCTATTCCGGCGGAACAGCGCTGGACGCCATGCAAACCCGGCTCCTGCGGAAGATTGAACGGGGCGGGGTGGAGGACAAGCAATGACCCAGATACCGCTTGAGGCTGAGAACGAATTTTACGCCGCGATGGAGCGGGAAGACGCGGAACAGCTGGAGCGCGAGGCCCGCGCCGCTGCGTCCGCCCGGCTCAATGCGTTGGCCTTGCAGCTCAAGCGCGAGTTCTCGACCGCCGAGTCTTCCCGCAAGCTCATTGAGGAGCGGTGGCTTGAAGACCTCATGCAGTACCGGGGGCAGTACCCCGCCGACGTGATGGAGCGGCTGAAGAAATTCAAGCGGTCGCAGGTCTACTATCGGATGACCACGAACAAGGTGGACATGATGGTGGCCCGGCTCATGGACCTGCTGTTCCCGGCGCGCTCAAAGAATTGGGCCATCCAGCCCACGCCGGACCCGGAAATTCCCGGTGAGCTTGTTGAGCAGTCCCCGGAGTTCATGCAGGCCGTGCAGGAGGTCATGGCGGAGCAGATGCAGCTCTTGCAGGCGCAGAACGCGGTTCCCGACGGCCTTGCCATGCAGAAGATGCAGCAGATGGCCATGCAGGAGGCCATGCGGCGCATCGACCTTGATACGGTGAAGCTCCGCATCGCCAAGGCCTGCGCCGACAAGATGGAGCAGGTCATCGACGATCAGCTCAAGGAATCCTCTGCGGGCGGCGAATTCCGCCCCTCGTGGCAGCAGCACTGCAAGGCCGTCATCTTTTCCTCCTGCCTGCTCGGGATGGGCGTGCTCAAGGGGCCGCTGGTCGAACGCCGGGAACTCAGGAAGAGGCGTCCCGTCTCCGATGCAAGCGGCAGGGTTGTCTGGGACGAGCAGGTCATGGGCGAGGAAATCCGGCCCTATTACGAGGCCGTCCCCGTCTGGGAGGTCTATCCCGATCCCGGCGCGCTGGAGCCGCGCCAGCTCCGCTATGTCTGGCAGGTGCATCTCAAGACGGACAAGGACCTGTGGGATCTGATGACGTTCCCCGGTTTCGATGCATCAGCCATCGAGGGGTATCTCAAGGAGCATGAAAACGGCGACGCCTCGTTGACGACCTACGAATCGCAGAAGCGGAATCTGAACGACGCCAACGGCAACCTCGGCGCGGTCATGGACAAGCGGTTCCGCGTCTACGAACGGTGGGGCTATCTCACCGGGCAGGAACTCCGGGATGCCGGATGCGCGGTTGAGGACGCCGACCTGTACCGTGTGTTTCCCTCCTGCGTGTGGATGCTCGGCGACACCATCATCAAGGCGTCGGTCAATCCGCTTGAAGGCGTGGACATTCCCTTCTTTTTTTACCCCTACCAGCGTGACGAAACGTCCTTTTGGCCCGAGGGCATCGCGTACCGGCTGCGGTCGCCGCAGGCGGGCATCAACGCCGCCGTGCGCGCGGCGCAGGACAATACGGCGTGGAGTTCCGGCCCGCTGTTCGGCGTGAACATGCAGGCGCTGGCCGAGGGGGAAGACCCGCTGGACATTTCGTCGAGCCGTGTCCTGCTGTTCGACAAGGCCGGGGTGAACATCAACCAAGCCCTGAGCGTCGCCGTGGTGCCGTCCTGCATTCAGGAGAACCTGACGCAGGTGAAGTTCTGGCAGGAGTGCGCCGACGAAATCAGCACGCCGCGCTTCAACGCCGGGGACGGGCGCGTGTCCGGCGCGGGCGAGACGGCGTCCGGCCTGTCCATGCTCATGGGCGCGTCGAACATCCTGCTCAAGGACCGGGTGAAGGACTTTGACGAATACGTGTCCGCGCCGTTCATCCGGGCCATGTACCGCTTCAACATGCAGTGGAACCCGCGCGAGGAGATCAAGGGCGACTACGAGGTCGTCGCCACCGGCTCCCAGTCGCTTATCGCCAAGGAAGTCAGGGCGCAACAGGTGCCCGGCATCATTTCGCTCATGGCGAATCCCTTGTTCGCCAGCCGCATCAAGGAAGACGAACTCCTTAAAGTGACGCTTGAACAAACGGACTTGCCCGCCGAACGCATCCTGCGGACCGAGAAGGAAGCGCAGGAACATCAGCATCAGCAGATGGTCATGCAGGCGCTGGCGCAGGCCGAGGCCAACGTACAGGCCCTGACCGCCGAGTTGGGCAGGCAGGGGCTTTCCCCCGAACAGGTGCAGCAACAGCTCATGCTGGCGTTGGCGCAGTCGCAGCAGCAGGCGGCGCAGGCCCAGTCTGAACAGCCGATGGAAGGGACAGCCGCATGATGAAGCAGCCGAGCAGGGCCGCCGCCGATCTCCGCGCGGCGTTCGGGACGGGGTTTTATCTCGCGCTCCGGGAATTGCTTGAAGAGGAAATCGAGACGCAGCGCGACACGCTTGAGAACGCGTCGGACGAGGCGTCGCTCAGAAAAGCGCAGGGCGCGCTCGTGGAACTGCGCTCCATCATCAATACAATCACGCCGAAAGAGTGAATGCCATGCAGGAAGACCAGAATCAGGAGCTGATGGATCAGGAAGGCACGGAAGCCTTTGCCGCAGGATTCGACGACGAGCCGGGGAAGCCCGCCGAGCATCCGGAACAGGAGCTTGATCAGGTATCCGAGGAGGGAACGCCGCCCAGCCCCGAGGAGCCGTCCGCAGGGCAGGCGGTCCCGCAGCCGGAACCGGCAGTACAGGCACAGCCCGCCGTCCCTGAACCCCAGCCGCGTGAGGAGCCGCAGCAGCCGAAGACGGTCGAGATTCCCGAGGGGATCAAGTCGGAATTCGCGGAACTGGAACAGCTCTCGCCGGAAGCGGCCGCCATCGCCCGCGAGGATTCCCCGGAAGGGGAAACGCTCCGCAAGCGGCTGGCGGAATACGGCGCGGACAACGCGATGGATCGGGCGGAACTGTTTATGGCCCGGCGTGAGCGGGAAGCCTTCGCCGCGCAGCAGCAGGCGGGCATGGCGGAGGCCGCGAACCGGAATTTCGTGGCGGTCGTCCGGCAGGCCCATCCCGATCTTTTCGAGGCATCCCGCAGCAAGGCGGACAACGAACGGTTTCAGGCGGACATGCAGGCGTGGATTGAGCAAAAGCCCTACGCCGAAGCCGCGCCGCTCATGGACGTGTTTCTGCACGGGCGTGATCCGCACGCCGTCGCCGAGCTGATCACCCGCTTCAAGAACGAACGTCAGGCGCCGCAGAAGGCGCGGACGAATCCCGACGGTGCGTTCGCCGTCCCGAGGCGCGGCGCGCCTGTTGTGCCGCAGGGCGTCGGATCGAAAGACGACTTCGATGCCGGATGGAACATCTAACCGAGGTGAAAACGTATGCCTCCCATGACGACCACAGGAGACATCTCCTACCGCACCGCAGGGTATTTCTCGAAGCAGCTCCTTGAGCGTTCGCAGCCCCTGCTCGTGCTCGACAAGTTCGGGCAGCCGAAACCGCTGCCCGCCCACAGTACGCGGACGATCAAGTTCCGTGGCTATGAGCATCTTCCCAACCAGCCCAAGGCGTTGATCGAAGGCGTGACGCCGCAGGCCAGCAAGCCGACGTTCAAGGACATCGAGGCCACCATCAACCAGTACGGCGACTGGATCGAGCTGACCGACGTGCTGGCCGACACCCACGAGGACCCGCTCATTTCCGAGTTCTCGGACATTCTGGGCGAACAGGCCGCCATCATGCGCGAACGCATCACGGCGGGCGTGGTGCTCGGCGGGACCAACGTGTTCTTTTCCGGCGAGACGGCCGGGGCGCAGGCGACCAACCGCAACGGCGTGAACAAGCCGCTGACGCTGGAACTCCAGCGCCGGGTGACCCGTATGCTCAAGCGTCAGCTTGCCATGCCCATCACCTCGTTCGTCAGCGCGTCCCCGAACTTCAAGACCGAGAGCGTGCTGCCTTCGTATGTCGCCATCTGCCATACCGATTGCGAGGCGGACATCCGCGAGATGCGCGGCTTCCTCGACGTGAAGGACTACGGCGGGGGCTATAAGCCCATGCCCGGCGAAATCGGCTCCGTGGAAGGCGTGCGCTACATGTGCACCACCGTCTTCGAGCCGTGGGCCGACGCGGGGGCAGCCGGGAACGGCGTTTTGTCGTCCACCGGCGCGTGCGCCGACGTATACCCCGTCCTGTACCTCGCCAAAAACGCCTTCGGCATCATTCCCTTTAACCGTTCCGCCGGCGGGAAGTCTCCCATCGTGCCGATGGTTCTCAATCCCAACGTCCCGCGTGGCGGTGATCCCCTTGGTCAGCGCGGCAGCATCGCGTGGAAGATGTGGCACGGCGCCATCATTCTGTACGATCTGCACATGATCCGGGCGGAAGTCGCCGTGTCTTCGCTGTAGCAGGAGCCGTCATGTCCCAAATGAAGGAACAAGAAATGGCGAAGGAAAAGGAATCCGGCAGCAAGCCGCCCCTGACCCCGGAGGAGAGCGAACGCCTGAACCAGTCCGTTCAGAAGAGCGAGGCGCAGGCCGTGGCGCAGCTCCGGCATCAGCGCAAGGTACGGATCCTCATTCCGTCAGGTCGCGGCGAGCATGAAAAATGCCCCGTGACGCTCGGCGTCAACGGCCAGTCCTATCTCATCGAGCGGGACAAGGAGGTGGAGGTGCCGGAAGCGGTGGTCCACGCCCTTGAACTCGCCGTGGAGAAACAGCCTTTGGTCAACGTGGACCCGGTGACCCGTGAGCGGACCATGTCGTTCGTGCCCGTGCCCCGGTTCCCGTACCGCCGTATCGGCGAGGCGGTGTAACCATGCAGGCGGCGGAAATCCTGCGCCTTGTGTCCGGCGCGTTGCAGGACCTTGAACCGGGCATCCGTGCGAGGTGGGAGTGGAACGGCGGCGACGACAACGCCGTCGGGCTGCTCGACTTCCTGAACCATGCGCTCAGGGAAGTGGTCATGCAGCGTCCGGACGCCACGGCCGTAACCGGAGACATCGTGCTGGAGCCGGGCATCCGGCAGGCCATTCCCGGACGGAAGCACGGCGTGAAGGCGCCCGCCATGCTGTTTATCGGTCTGAATGCGAACGTGTGCGATGGAAGGACGGGCAGGCCGATCATGGCGACCACCACGGAGAACATCACGGGGTGGGCGTCGATGGGCATGTCCGCCCCGTGGGCCGGAATCGAGTATTTCGCCTATGACCGGATGGCGGACCCTTTGTTCTACTGGGTGTTCCCCGCCGTGCCGGAAGAGTGCGAGGCGATCGCCAACGCCACATGGAGCGCCGAGCCGCCGCGCATCGGAAGCCCGGACGACTGTCTGCGTCTGCGGGATACGTTCGCTCCGGCGCTTGTCCACCATGTCCTGTACGGCATCCTGTCCGGCGATAATGAGGCCTCCAATCTGGCCCGCGCGCAACACCACCTGAGCGAGTTCTACAACGCGCTCGGGGTCAAGCGGCAGGTCGATGCCGCGTGGCCCCGGACGAGTACCGGAGGCGCGCAATGACGGAGCGCATGGCTTCCTACGATGTGATCATCCCCCGCGTGCTCATGCAGGTGCAGCCGTGTCCGCAGTTCGTCGTCCTTGACGCCGTTCAGCAGGTTGCCGTGGACTTCTTCACCCGGACCGAGGTCTGGACGGACACGATGGCGGAAACGCTCTTTCGCGGTTCCCGTGTTGTGGAGTTGATGACTGACAGGGGCGTGGTCGTTTCCCGTGTCCTTCACTTGCTGCTCGATGGCGTGCGGTTGGAAGGTGGGAGCGACTTTCATGCGGAGAGGGCCGGATCGGGAATCACAGTGCTGTTTCATGCCGCGCATGAGGACGCCGACCACACCGTTTACGCGTACTGCGCGTTTCGTCCGGCGCGGACGGCGGCGCAGGTTCCTGAAGCGTTGCTTGAAGAATGGGGCGATACGCTGGTGTTCGGCTCTCTCGCCAAAATCAAATCCATGAGCGGCCCGCGTGTCGGCTGGTCCGATCCGCAGGCCGCCCAGATGAACCTGTCGCTTTACGAGCAGGGCGTCGCGCAGGCCCGCATCCGGGGTGCAAGGCGCGGGGACGGGCGGCGGCTGACGGCGCGCCCCCAAAGAGGTGACCTATGAGCAATCTCCCAACCGTCAACGTGACGGCGCGCGTTTACGACCAGAGCGGCAAACCGATTCACAAGGCCGTGGTCACGATGCGCCTGACGACCGTTGAACGGTATTCCGGCTACATCGTGCCGCGCGAAGTGCGAGCCGAGACTGACGCCGCGGGCAAGGCCGTCCTTGCTGTCTGGCCCAACGAACTCGGCACGGAATCCTCCGAATACCGTGTTCATATCAAGTATCCGCACAACGGGTGCGAGTCTTCGTGTTTCAACGGCGGTTCCGGGTCGGTAAGCGGGTATGCCGTCGTTCCGAACCATGACTGCGATTTGCAGGACATCATGGAACTGTCCCCTTATGAGCAGCGCGGCGCGGGGCAGGTCATCACGTCCGAAGTCGCCATGTATGCGGGGCAGGCGTCCGCCGCCCGCGACGCGGCGCAGAGCCACGCGCAGTCCGCACAGGCCAGCATCGGACAGGTGAACGCCGCTGCGGAAAAGGCCGAAGCGGCGAAAACCTCCGCGCAGATCGCGGCGGAACTGGCGACGGCCAAGGCCGGGGAAGCCGGGGAACTGGTGCAGCGGGCCAATGAGCGCATCGTCTATTTCGAGAGCGAAGTGACGCAGCGCGTGGAAACCGAAACGAACCGGCTGACCACGGCGGCGACGACCGTCATCACGGAGAGCCGGAACGACGCCCTGAACCAGATCGAACAGCGAACCACACAGTCGATCATGGAGGTGACGAGCAACGCCGCCACTCTGAAGGCTGACGCCGTGGAAGCCGTGACCCGTGCGGAGGCGCGGGCCGTGGACGCGCTGGACAAGGGCGTCGAGGACGGCCTCCGGCAGTTCCATGAAGAGGGTGAACTGTTCAAGGAGGATTTCGAGCAGCTCACGGAACGGGCCGAGTCCGCCGCGAAGAAGGCGGGTTGCGCGTCGCTGTCGGCTCAGAGCCACGCGAACCGGGCTTGTGAGTGCGCCAAGGCGGCCGAGCTTGCGGCCGAAACCTCCGAGGCTGTGCAGGCGAGCGTGCTGGAAGCAGCACGGGCCGCCGAGATTTCCAAATCCTGCGCCGAATCCGCCGCCGCGCGGGCCGATGCCAAGGCGTTGGAGATCGCCAACCGTGTCCACGATGCCGAGGACGCGGCCAAGACTGCGGAGAGGGCCGCGTCAGCCGCGAGGCAGGACGCCCTTTCCGCAGCGCAGTCCAATCAGGCCGCATCTGTAGCCCGTGATGAGGCCATGCAGTCCTCCGTAGAGGCTGCTCAATCCGCTGCGGCATCAAAGGCGGATGCGGACAGGACCGAGGGGTACGCCGGGCGTGTCGAGGAGGAAATCAGGCACGTGGCCCTCGACATCCTTACGCCGCAGGTTGTGACCGAGGCTGTGGCGAAGGCCACGGAAAAAGCCACGGAATCCGCAGGATTGGCACAGATGCACGCCGAGGACGCACAGTTCGCCGCGAACGACGCCCGCAATACCGCCGTCATTTGCAAGAACAATGCGGACAGGGCGGTAGAGGCGAAGGATGCCTGTGAAGACCTCGCCGCGAGGTTCCTGCACGACTATCAGGTCGAGTCCGCCACGGTCGAATTGTCCGCGCAGATGGTGCGTCTGGCGGATCGCGTGACCCGCGTGGAGCTTGATCACATCAACATCCCCCACGGCGGGGACGGAAACCCCTCACCCGGCGGCTATGAATTGGCGCCGGGGGTGCGGGTTGTGCCTCTCACCGTTGTTGACGACGCCGTGAACGCTCCGGTTACCGGCGCGGCGCTTACCGCAGTCGTCGATGATTTTTAACCCTTAACCTGAAAGAGGATTATCATGCCCAAGAAATTGCTTTCTCAGCTCATTGACGAAAACGGAAACGAAATTCTGTATTCCGGCGCCCTCGTCGTAGACGCAACGACCGGCAAGACCTTTTCCGAACATGTCGCCGACAAAAACGCCCATCCGGACTTTGGCGATCTCGCCATCCAGAACAAGGCCGACATCTTCGCCGATGCCGTTCTGACCGGTACTCCGGTCGTCCCCACCGCGCCCGCCGGGACAAACACCACGCAGGCCGCGAGCACCGAGTTCGTGGAACGTGCCGTGAACGCCGTGCTCGGCGCGAACGACGCGATGCTGTTCAAGGGCATCGTCGACGGCACCCATGCGTTGCCCGACGAGGCCTACCATACCGGCTGGACCTATAAGGTAAACGAGGCCGGAACCTACGCCGGGCAGGCGTGCGAAATCGGCGATATGGTCGTGTGCGTGAGCGATTTCGACACCACCGCCGCCAACGCCGACTGGGTCGTCGTGCAGCGCAATATCGACGGCGCCGTGACCGGCCCCACGGCCTCCACGTCTGACAATGTGGCGGTCTTTGACGGCGCGACCGGCAAGGTTATCGCCGACTCCGGCATCACCAAGGCTTCCGTATCCGGCGCTATCGCCAAGGCTCACGAGCACGCCAACAAAGCTCAACTGGACGCCATTACCGCTACCGGCGCTCAGGTCAATCAGGCCGTGGCCAATAGCCATACCCATGCCAACAAGTCGGCCCTCGACGCGATCGGCACGGATTCCGACGGCGATCTCACCTTTAACGGCAAAGCCCTGAACGGCGAAACCGGTGTGGCTTTCGTGGCCTCCGCCGAAGAAGCGCCCGTGTTCACCGGCAAGCTGCGGATGGTCGTCGCCGACTATACGTCTCCGGCTGGCGTCTGAGCCTAGAACCGTCAAACAGGCCGGGGCGGCAACGCCCCGGTAGGGAACGCCATGTCGAAGACAGCACTTTGCCAGGTCTTGATGACAACGCTGGAGCGCCCCCTCACCCTGAACAGTGGGAAAGTGCTGCCTGCGGGAACGGAAGTTGTCCTGCTTCCCCAGACGACGGCGCACAGCGTTCTTGTTTCGGCTGATCAGACGCTCGCGGAAGCGTGGGACGGCCTTTCCAAAGTCGGCCACGTCCATGAAGACGATCAGGCCAATCTTGTACACTACGCCTCCGAGCTGACCCGGTATGCGGATCGGCTGGCGGCAATCGAGACGTGGGCGGTCGCCAACGGATTCACGCCGCCGACGCAGGGAGCATAACCTATGAGCCAGACTACAGAAACGCCGCAGCCGACCAACGCCGAGCTTGTTGCTCAGGTTGTCGGCGCGGTGACGGCGGTTCAGGACGCCGAGGCCGTATTGGTTGAGGGGGCCAAAAACCTCGCGGATCATATCGCGGACCCCAATGCCCACGGCAGGGACGTGGCCGCCTGCATCGCTCAGGCCGTTGCGGATCATGACGGCAATACCGGGGCGCATGCCGGAACGTTCGTGAAGTCCGACGATGTACGGCTCTCGGATGCCCGTACCCCGAAGCCGCACAAGGCGACTCACGGCACAGCCGGTAGTGATCCGATCACTCCTTCGGACATCGGGGCCGCCGAAGCTTCGCACAAAGAGAACCATAGGACGGGGGGAAGCGACCCCCTCGCGCCTGCGGACATTGGAGCCGCGCCCGCTTCCCATACGAACGTGGCGGCTACAGCCTCGGTTTTGGGGCACGTCAAGTTCGGCACGACGGCGGGGACGGCGTGTCAAGGCAACGACGCCCGTTTGAGCGACGCGCGCACGCCCAAATCCCATACGCACACGAAGAGCCAGATTTCCGACCTCGGCAACGCGACGGACGCCGCCGTGGGGCTGGCGCGGGGCGACGGTGCAACCATAAGCACTTCCAACGGCGTGCTGTCGGTCATCGCCTCCGTGGAAGCGACAGCAGGCAGCATCGTGAAGCGCGATGCCTCCGGAAACATCGTCGGCAGCATCACGGGCCACGCGACGTGGGCCGACCTCGCGGAAGTCTATCGGGCGGACGGGCCGCTGGAAGAGGGCGACGTGGTGCGCGTTTCCCCGGACGACGGGTTCGACGTCGCCCGGGCGGTTCCCGGTTCGCCGGTCCTCGGCGTCGTGAGCCTGCGCCCCGGCGTCCTGCTCAACTGCGGCAAAAAGGACGAGCCGCTGCACTACGCCGTGGCCCGCGTGGGCATGGTTCCGGTCAAGGTTTCCGGGCCCGTGGCCAAGGGTGGTCGCCTGACGGCCGGAGCGGACGGAAAGGCCGTCGCCTCCACGGACGGAACCGGCTTCGCCTTCGCCAATGAAACCAAGCGTGACGAGGCCGAACGGCTCGTCATGTGCATCCTCTAATCTTTCAAGGAGTTTTGTCATGACCACTGCGGAAACCAATCCCGTTGCCCCCGTCAACCCCGCCCTCGACGTCGATCCCGTCTACGAAATCACGCTTTGGGTCGCCACCTGCTCCAACAACTCCCGCACCGTGGCGGAATGCGGCACGTTTACGGATGCGCTGTTCGCGAAGCTCGCCAAGGCCTCGGTCATTGAAGACCGGACGATGGGGTGGGTTGCCAGCCAGCTCAACACCGTGTTCATGAACCGCGGCAACGACGTCGGGTTTGTGGACATGATGTTCGCCTACGACAGGCCGCGCATCGCCAGAGGCTGCGTGGAGACGCTGATCGACGCGATCCAGCACAGCGTCGAGGCGCCCATTCAAACCTACATCGACGCCTACGTCGAACGCTACGGCGAAACCCGTGAAATCCTGACCGTCAAGCTCCGCTGGCTGACCATGTTCACCCATTACCCGGACAACGTCGCCGAGGTCGAACGCATCCTCGGCATTCTCAACGGCACGACCGAGGCCGCCTGATGAACATGCCCTTTTGCGACCAGTGCGCCGTGGCCAACCGGTGCATGCAGGATCTGGCTCTGTTCGACCGGGAAACCGGCAACAAGCGCATCCCGCCCGAATCGTTCTGCCGGGCGCGGTACGAGGAGGCGGGTGTGCCCTTCGACGATTTTTACAAGAAGGTGCTTATCCGCGAAGCGGACAACCCATATGCCCTCGTCTCGGTGTTTCCCGAGCTGAAGGAAGAGCTGGAAGCTCTTGAAAAGGAGGAGGCATGAAACTGCCGCAGCTGCCGCTCAGCGTGACCCTCATGCTGACGGAGAAGTGCAATCTCCGCTGCAAGTACTGCTACGAGGTCTTTTCCGGGAACATGAAGGCGAAGACCATGTCCCGCGAGGTGATGCGGAAGGGCATCGACCGCTATCTCAACGCGGAAACGCTGGCCCTGCATTCGCAGATCAACTGGGACTTCGTTGGCGGGGAGGTGTTCGTCGAATTCGAGCTGCTCCGTGATGCCCTCGACTACCTGATCCAAAGGTATCGGGAACTGGGCCTGTGCCCAAAGAAGCATCTGCACATCAGCCTGTGCTCCAACGGCACGCTGTTCACCCCGGAGGTTCGGGCATGGTGCGAACAGATGCGGGAGCGCATCGGCTTTTTCGGGATCAGCGTTTCACTCGACGGGGTGAAGGCTGTGCACGACTCCCAACGCAGCGGTTCCTTCGACGCGCTCATGAAGACGTTCGAATGGTGGAAGGAGGCTTTTCCGGAAGGCAACACCAAGGGGACCATCGTTCCCGAAACCCTGCCGCATCTCTTTGAGAACGTAAAGTTTTTCGTTGAGGATCTGGGGCTTCCGCGCTTCTACATCAATCCGACCTTTGAGGGGCCGTGGACGGAACGGGACGCGGAAATCTACGGCGAACAGCTCATCGCCTGCGCGGAATACTTTCTGGGACGGCCCGAATACGGCCTGCTTGAGAACAGCAACCTGTTTCATCCCATGCACATCCGGGTGGAGGGCAAACGGAACTGGTGCGGAAGCGGCACGCACATGCGGGCCATCACGCCCGACGGTTCCATCTACCCGTGTCTGCGCGGAGCCACGAGCCGCCTGTGCCCCCTTGGGCACATCGACACCGGCGAGGATCGGCAGAAGCTCGTGCCGTTCTTCCTCTACACCAAGTACAACGACGACAAGGAGTGCGATGCCTGCGAATTCGCCACGCACTGCCCGTCCTGCGTCATGCAGTGGAAGGAGGACACCGGCGACATCTATGTCCGCTCCAAGAGCCTGTGCCCGATGACCAGGGTGCGGTGCCTCGTGTCGAAGTTCTACACCGAGCACACCACGGAAACCCTCGTGTTCCCCGGAGAGCAACATGGCGAAGACAGCATGGAGTGAAACGGTATCCGCCGACGTCCCGATCCGGGGCGCGGCGCTGGTCGAGCTCAGGACGGCGATCAGAAACGAACTGGGCCGCCGCAAGCTCGGCGCGCTGGCCGTGACCGACGCCACGCCTTCGGGCGTTCAGGCCAAGTCCGTCCACGTCACGGAACTGACGGAACAGTTTTCCAAGATCAAGACGCAGGGGAATCTGGGCGCGGTGAAGGACGCCGTGATGGCGGCCTCGACCCTGACCCTGCTGCGCGAGGCGGTCAACACGGCTGAGAACGCCCCGGCGCAGGGCGGCTCGGGCGGCTGCAACGCCGCGTGCACCGGGCTGTGTCAGTCATGCACGGGAAGCTGCACCGGAAGCTGCACGTCATGCACGGGTTGTTCGGGGACCTGCTCGGGCACCTGCTCCGGGTGTTCCGGTACGTGCAGCGGCGGCTGTTCCGGCTGCGGAAGCGGTTGCGCGTCCACCTGCTCGGGCACCTGCTCCGGCGGGTGTTCCGGCTGTGGCAGCGGCTGTGCCTCGACATGCAGCGGCGGCTGCAAGACCGGGTGTTCCAGTTGTACCGGGAGCTGCACGGGTTCCTGTTCCGGCTGCTCCAACACCTGTACAGGGAGCTGTTCCGGGTGCTCCAACACCTGCACCGGAAGCTGTTCCGGAACATGTTCCACAACGTGTACAGGAGGTTGTACGGCGACCTGCGGCGACGGCTGCTCAACGGCCTGTGAAGCCGGATGTCAGGCAACCTGCGCCATCGCCTGTGTCTTAATGGGCGGAGGTTGATCCATGAACGCGCGGCGCTACGCCATACAGGTCTTGATCGCCCTTGACCAGCTCATCAATGCCGTGCTCGGCGGCTGGCCGGACGAAACGCTTTCTTCCCGGTGCTGGCGGTGGAGCCGGGACGGGGTGCGGGACTGGCCCCGGCGGATCATCGACGGGCTGCCGTTCTGGAAGCCGGGGCACTGCCTGCGCGCCTACGAGGGCGAGCGCGACCGCCTGCAATGCCCGCCGGAGTTGCGATCCGGCTCTTCGGTATAACTCTGGCCCGGCCTCCGCGCGCTCGCGATGGGCCGGGCTTTCTCAGGAGCGGCTATGTTCTATGGACTCCAGTTCAATACGAGCGAAGGCGAATCCATGCAGGTCGTGATCAATACGGCCTTACAGGTGTATGCACGGGCGAGCTCGGGGGGAATCTTCGGGGAGTGGAAGTATATCTGCGGCCCGGGCGAGGGAGACGGCGCGCTTGAAGTCGAAAAGGCCACGGTGGCTGAGAAGGCGTATCGGCTGGCCTCTCCGATGACGATTACCTTTGCTGGCGACGCCCAAGGAGCCGTGAGCTTTGACGGTTCGGGGAACGTGACCGCAACGCTTTCGGTCAGGAACGGTTCTGTGGATGTTTCGGATCTCGTCAATGGTGCCCTCAATGCGCTCATCGGAGACAAGAACAGCATTCTGATGAAAAAGGTGCAGTCCATGATAGACGAAGCGATAAGCTATCACGTCAATAAAAGCGGCTGGCATATCAGCCAAGACCGGGGGGGCAATTGATGCCGACACTGCTAATACCCGGATTCGGCGGCGAGGTCCCGCGTATTGAGCCGAGGACCCTTGAGGAGCATCAGTCAGCGCGAGCGGTCAACTGCGACCTGCGGCGCGGCAGCCTGCGCCCCCTGCGCGGCGTCCGCCGGGTTGCGGAGGTTTCAGCGTCGGCGCGGACGATCTTCAAGCATGACATCGACGGCTGGCTGGCATGGGATAAGGATGTGTCCGTTGTAAAGTCTGCGGTCATCGACGTGATTGGGGAAACCCCGCTCGGGCATCTGTTGATCACCGGTGACCGGGACTATCCCACACAGCGGTTTGCCGGAGGCGAGACGTACCGTCTCGGCATTCCGCGCCCCGAGACGGCCCCCACCGTCACAGTCAAAGCCGGAGCGGGCATCGGCGACGTCTCCGTTCATGGGTTCATTGCCGGGTCTGGGGGCGACATGCCCACAAAGGACAGTCAACTTGCCCCTGTCGAGGGACAGGGCGTCGCCGTCGCTCCAATCGTGTTCTCCAGCATTGATGGCATCCCTCCCTCAACTGAAGCGGAGAAGATTTCCCGCAGTTCATCGTACTGCTACACCTATGTGCAGAGCCTGCAAGGCGGCGTGTATCAACAGGAATCAGCCCCGTCCCCGCCTTCCGAACTCGTCGACGTGAAGTCGGGGGACGGGGCTCTCGTCAGCGGGTTCCGCCTGCCTTCGCTTTCGGGGCTGAACATTACGCATATCCGTATCTACCGTACGGTCGCGGGGAATGAAACGGGAGAATTCCGTTTCGTTGCCGAGATTCCTGTTTCGCAGGCGGAGCATATGGATACGGCGCACGACAAGGACGTTCCCACGGACGTGCTCCAGACGACGCTTTGGGACAGGATTCCCGACGATGCGCAGGGGCTCATCAAGACCGACAACGGCATCTATGCCTGTTTCCGGGGGAACGAGCTGTTGGTTTCCGAACTGTTCATTCCCTACGCTTTCCCGGAATCCTATCGGCTGACCGTGGAGGATCGTATCGTCGCGCTCGGGCATGTGGACAGCACCATCGTGATCCTGACCACGGGGCGGCCTTATCTGGCGCAGGGCGCGGCCCCGGAATCCCTTCAGCTTCTCCATCTTCCCATTGAGCAGCCATGCCTGTCCGCGCGTTCCGTCGGTCATCTGCCCGGCGGCGTGGTGTACGCCTGCCCGGACGGCCTGATGCTGTTCACCTCGGCTGAACAGAGCCTGCTTACCTCCGGCGTATTCACCCGGGACCAGTGGCAGGAACTTGGCCCGGAAAACCTTGTCGGATCAGTGCTCGACGGGCGGTACATCGGCTTTTTCAGCGGCACGAACCAAGGATTCATCCTCGATCTTGGGCGCAAGGACGTCGTGCGCGTCGAACTGCCCGGCGCTCCGGTTCATGCCTTGTACCATCACGTCAACGACGACTGTGTCTATCTGGCCGTGGGGAGGGACATCAGCGTGTTCGAGGGCGGCGAGCCCCTGCCGTACACATGGCGATCCAAGCCCTTCTTCATGTCCGCTCTTACCTCCATGTCCGCACTCCGCATTGAGGGCGGGCAGGACAGGGGCAATCCGGTGGCGGTCCGGTTTTTCGGGTCGGGCGAGACGCCGCGTCAGACGTTGCATGTGCGCGATACGCGGACGGTGCGGATCCGGACGACGCGCTGCGAAAAGCTGTGGGCTCTGGAGTTGTCGGGGACGGCTCCGATCTATGAAGCCCGAATGGGTTCAAGCGTGGAGGATCTTGAGCATGGCGGCGCCTGATCGCGGGTTGCAGTCCGTCCCGCGCGGACTGGATCGGAACCTCACCACCTACTTGCAGGCCATCAGGACAGAGCTGCTCAGGCTTTCGGGCCTTGTCCGCGGTTCGGACCAGTCCCGCGCCGTACGTGCTTCGGAAGCATCCGCGGCGTTTGGCGGCGGGTCCGTTTCCACGCCTTCCGGAAGCGTGGATGTGGCCGCCATCGCCTCACAGATATTTCGGGACGGTTCCGTCACTGAACGCAAACTTGCCGATCGGGCCGTTACAGGCGGAAAGCTGGCGGATAAAGCCGTCACCGCTCGGACCATCGCGCCCGGCGAGGTGGACAACAACGCACTGGCGGAACAGGCCGTTACCGCAGGAAAACTGGCCGGTGGCGCGGTAACTGCCGGGGCTCTGGCGAATGGCTGCGTCACCCGGGGCAAGCTGGCTGAGGACGCGGTGGATACCCGAAACCTGATGGACGGCGCGGTGACCTCGGACAAGATCGAGGAAGGGGCCGTCACGACGGAAAGGCTCGGGGACTGGGCCGTCACGTTTTACAAGATTTCACCCGGCGCGGTCGGGACGGAAAGCATCCGTGATGGAAGCGTCACGGCGAAGAAGCTGGCGAAAGGCGCGCTGCCTCCCGCATGGGCCTCAGGAGACGCGAAGGATGGGGAAACCGTCGCCATTCCGGGGAACTGGGATGGGCGGCCCGCAGTGTTTCTGACGGGATGGAGCTGCATCGTTCCCGAGGCGGACCCCGAAACGGGGGAGCGGCGGATAACCGTCGGTCCGGAGCGGTTCACCGAGGCTCTGGACGCTGACGGCGCGGGAACCGGAGCGTGGAGCTTTGCCGCCAGAGGAGATTTTTCATGGATGGCGATGGGCAGGGCAAAAGAGGAGGCCGGGACATGAGCCGTGTCGAGCTTGTGTATTTCAGGGGCAGCGAGGACGAGCGGAAGCTGATGCGGTGCGCCTACGCAATGTTGGAACGGGAAGGGAGCGCCCGGCGCATGTTCATGGACGGCACCGTGCGATCCGCCGAAGAGTTCGAGAAGGACTTGTTCAGGCCCGGTTCCTTGCCGTTTCTTGTGCTGCATGACGGGCAACCCTGCGGCGTGAGCTGGCTGAATACGCTTGAAGGGCGGGCGGCGCGGGGGCATTACGCCGTGTTCCGCCGGTATTGGGGCAGGAAAATGTCCGTCACCATCGGCAGGAGCATTTTTGAGCACTATCTCGGGCTCAGAGACGAGCGAGGGTATCTGTTTGACGTGCTGATTGGCATCGCTCCGGTGAGCAACCCTCTTGCTTGGAAGCTGGCGTTGCTTTGTGGCGCCGAGAAACAATGCGTACTCCCCCATTTTGCCTACAACGCAAGGACCGGGGAAACCGAGGATGCCGTGTTGACGACGACCACGAGGGAATCTTTGGAGGAAAGCCGATGGGCAGAATGATTTACACGAAGATCGTCATCGATATGAAGACGGGGAAGACGCTGGAGCGGGAAGGCCGCTGGTACGACGGCGAGATTGCCGAGTGCAAGGGCGGCGGATCCAGCGTGAACAACGTGGACTACGAGTACAACGACCGCATGGCGACCATCGCCGAAGAGCAACAGGCATGGGCGAAAGATTATTACAAGATGTGGGAGACGCATTTCAAGCCGTACGAAACCGCGCAGGCGCAGACCAATCTTCAAAATTTGCCTCTTGAGAACAGCGTGTACCGGGGCCAGCTTGAGGCCGCCCGCGATCTGCTCCCGCTGGAAAGCGGCTTGTACAAGCAGCAACTGAAAGCTGAGGCGGAACTGCTCCCGCAGCAGACTGAGGCGACGAAGAACTTTCTGTCCGCCTCGGCGCAGGGGGTGGACGTCGCCGAGCGCATGGGGCTGGCAAAGGCCGATGTTTCTTCGGCGTGGAAGAACGTGTCCGATGCCACGGCGCGGTCCAACGCGCGCATGGGCGTCAATCCCAATTCCGGGCGGTATGCCGGGACGCAGGCGGCCTTGGCTACGCAACAGGCGGCTCAGACGGCACAGGCCGTTACCGGTGCCCGCGTTGGAGCGGAGCAGGAAAACTATGACCGCCTCATGAAAGCCGCCAGCGTCTCGCAGAACAAACTTTCCGGATCTCCCACGAACACTATTTTTCAGGGGCTCAGTTTCCTTGGAGGGTAACGAATAATGGCGCTTTACAAGGTACAAAGCCCGATTAACTCGGCATTGCAGGGGATGCAGAACGCTTCCGCGACCACGGCGGGCATGACCAAGAAGCAGGAAGTGAAGGAACCGAAGAAGAGCTTCGGCGGCGCGCTCGGAAGCATGATCGCTGGCGGCAGTTATGGTCTGGGCATGGCCGACATGTTCACCGGAAGCGAGGCCACCAAAGCCATGTGGGGCGGGGTGAAAGGGGCCTTGGGTGGCGGTGCGGCCGAAACCGGTGCAGCCACGACAGCGGCGACAGAGGCCGTAAACGCTCTCGCCCCGGTTACCACGGCGGCAGGCTCTACGGCTATTCCGGCAGGCATGGCGTCCGTAGACCTTGGAAGCATGGGGACCATCGCCGGGGGCAGCGAAGCGTTGGCGTCGGCGGGGTCCGCGCTTGAGGGCGTTGCCGGTGGCGCGTTGGCATCCACGGCCCCCGAAGCGGCCGGTGCCGCCTCCGCCGCCGGTCCTGTGGGATGGGGAATGTTGGCGGCCGGAGCCTTGGCCGGGATCGCAAGCTACTTGTTGTAAGGAGGTGCCGTGATGGCAAAGGGGTACAGCACGGACGATCCGTGGCGCAACGCGATGGTGGGCATGAATTTTCTGGGAAATGCCATGCGCACCGGCCAGCAGATCGGGGAAGTCCGGTACGAGCAGGACGAGCGCGACGGCAAGAACAAGGCGTATGAGTATATCGTGGGCAAGCTCGGTCCTTCCGGGGATTTGTCCGCCTTGGAGAACGACCCGATATTGTTCACTCGACACGGGGCACAGGCCGCCGGGGCAGTGGCAAGCGACCGCATGAATACGGAAAAATACCGACTTGAATTTCTCAAGAACAGAGAGGCTGGAGATCAAAAGTATTTCGAAAGTTTTTTCATGCCGCAGGTCAACGCCGCCATGCAGGCTTTCAATAACGGGGATATGGCATCCTACTCCTCGCTCATCAACGAGATTTCAGCCACCTTCCCCGCGCCGTACAAGACGCAGGCCCGCCCAGACGGGAACTTTGACCTGCTCTTCCGCTCCGATCAGCACGGTGATTGGGTCAAGAAGGACGTGATGACGCCTCAGGAAGTGAACGCACAGCTCACCGACATGATGAACGGCACGCAGAACGTGGTGATGGGAGCCGACATGAAGCCGCACCCCGTGAATACCCGGCTTCTGTCCATGATGGCCCGTTACCGGATGGGGACGGCAAAGAAGAATGCGGAGAACCTGATGGATCTGAGCAAGCATATCACGCTCACCAAAAACGGGCACACGATCCATGTCGTCCCCCAGAATCGTCATGACGATTATTCCGGCGGGGTCAACTGGATGGTTCTCGACGACAGCGGAAAGATGGGCGGGATGTACGGCAGCCTCGAAGACCTGCTTCGACAGGGGTACAGACGCCTTGACGTACAGGCCAGGGACGCCACGCAGCGGCGTGCCATCGCCGGGCCGCAGGGGGCAGGCATGAAAGAGGCGAAAGCGGAACGAATGCGCCGCTTCTACACGCGTGCAGCGCAGGCTGGATATTATCCCGACAAGAACACCGGCGTTCTTTATAAGGCTACGACGGATATGGAAGGAAAGATGGTTCTCAACTACAGCCAGCCGATGTCGGAGGACATGTACAACTCGTTACTGAGCGGGGAACGTCCCTTTGGAGATGATCCGTTCGGCTTGCCTCCGGGTACGGGCGGAGGAGGCAAGGGCAATGGGGAGAAATCCGATAAGCCCCAAAGAACAGTCGCTGGTTCTGCAAATGCCACGATGGATTTGCCCATCGCACCGGATGAAGCTGATATCCAAAAGGTAGGCGATAAATATTATCTCATGCTCCCCGGAAAGCGCCCGACCGAGATCGACGAGGCTACCGCCAAAGAGCTTGGGAGACGGCAGAAGAGTGTCGTCGGGCGAGGGATTGAAAGAGCCCGTAATAGGACAGCTCCTCGACTTCCTACGAAGCATGATGCTCTGTTTGCACAGATGACCGAAGAAGAAAAAAACATCTGGCGCAGGACAGGAAGATTCCCTGATCGTCTTGTTCAACGATAATACTTTAGTTCTTTGACAGCCGAATAGAGAAAGGAGAGAAGAACGGGCCGGTAACTTCAGTTTCCGGCTCGAACGATACCGCTTTTAATAATGGTATCGGCATTGCAGAACGATCAGAGCCTCGCTCCGGTCGTCCAGCTTATAGACGAGTCTGTCTTCCTGATTGATGCGCCGCGACCAGCACCCGGCAAGATCGAAGCGCAGCGGTTCCGGTTTGCCGATGCCTTCAAAGGGGTTCCGCATGGCATCGCGCAGCAGTTCGTTGATCCTCCTGACCGTGCGCTTGTCCGTGCGTTGCCAGTAGAGGTAGTCTTCCCACGCCTGTGGCGTCCATGTGATCAGCATCAGTCCACCAGCTCATGCGCCGTAGTTGCGCCGGTATTGGCGGCGTTCAGAGATTCCCGCAGGCGGGAGGCATTGGCTGGCGAGCGCAACAGATAGGCCGTCTCCATGATGCTGTTGTAGTCTTCCAGAGACATCATGACCACGGAAGGCGATTTTTGGCGGGTGATGATGACCGGTTCGTGATGGTCGCAGACGCGATTCATGGTGTCCGCAAGGTTCTGGCGGGCTTCGGAATAGGTAATGGCCTGAGACATACAACCTCCTTCTTTTTTGTACAAAAATACGTACAATATTGTTCAAAGTCAAGGCAGGGAATCCTTCTCTTCTTTCTCCATTCGGGCAATGGATTGAATTTTCAAAGGAGAAAGGATGCTCAATCTTGAAACTTTCCGTGCGCTTTATCCCGAATATGAAGGGATGACCGATTACGAAATCACGAAGCGCCTGCATGGTATGCGGTTTTCGGACGTTCCTTTCGAACAGTTCGCCCAGCAGTTCGGCGGGCCGACGCAGGAGGATGCGGCTGAACTCGGCGCGCGTCAGTACAATGCCGCCAACCCCGACAATCCCATCACCGCCGCCGACATTCGCGCCAAGGATCGCAGCGGGGTCTTGGGCAGTGTCCAGCTTCTCGGCGAGGGCATCTGGGATGCTGTGACGGATCAGCTCCCGGAAGACATAGCCCGTATTTGGCGCGGCGGAGATATTGATCCGCAGCAGCCGGGCATAGCCGACAAGGTGATCGAGCGCCAGAAAAAGGACAGCGCGGCAAGAATTCCGTCCCTTCAGGAAGTGGAAGGAGATACTTGGGCCAACTCGCTGTACCAAGGGCCACGCTCTGTGGCGACGAGCTTGGCGACCGGAGTCGGCGGTTCTTTGGCGGGCGGTGCGGTCGGTTCCGCTGCGGGCCCGGCAGGAACTCTCGTCGGGAGCATGGTTGGTGCCGCGTCCATGACTTTCCCCACCTTCTATCGCATGGCGAAAGACCAGTTCGTCGAAGAAGTGCAGGCGGTTCTTCAAAAGCAAAGAGGCACATCCCTTAGCAGTGAGGAAGCCCGCGAACTGAACGCCTTGATTGACGCGGATGCTACGGAATTCGGGCTTTGGGAGGCTGGCCCCGAAGCTCTCAGCCAATTCCTGACGGCAGGTTTGCTCAAGGGTGGAGGTGGTGCATTCCTGAAGCGTCTGGGCCTCGGTGGGCTGGCTGAATCTATCGGCAAGAGGGCGCTGACCAGAATTCCCACCAAGCTCACGGCGGAGGTTGCCGAGGAAGAAGCCACCGAAGCCATGACCTTTATGGGGCAGGAGGGGATTCGCAAACGGTATAATCTTCGCAAGACCGATCCCACGTTGGGAGAATTCGTTGAAACGCAGGCTGGTCCCGTGGCTGTGGGCAGCCTGCTCCAGATGGGCGTCGGCGGCGCCATCAACAGAGCCTTCGGGCGCAGCTATCAGCAAGGGCAAGAGGGGAATATTCAGCAACCGGAAGTTGAAACAACGGTTCCACCCACTACACAGGATCCCCAGCCATCCACGCAACAGGCCGCATCAAATACGGAACAGCCCACGCCGAATGCGGGGCAGAGGCCGCAGGCGGAAGATTTTGGCCTGAGTGGGGTTTTCGGTGGACAGGGCTACCAAGACGTTTTGCGCCGACAACAGCCGCAGGGGGCTCCCACAGACCGGATAAAGCCGGTTGATCCGTTTGATGACGGGTACGACGAAACGGCGGAATGGGTAAGGCAGAATGAACAGCGTGTTGGCGGAGATGACCAGCACGCTGTTTCTGATCTTTGGGACATGACGAAGGGACCAAGTATTTCCTTTGGGAAGACGGTGGACCTCATCGCCGGAGATTATGGGGAGAATGCCCCGGCAGTGCGACAGCCTTCGGCAATGTACGGGATGAACTTCCTCAACCAGAATCCGGGCCACATGGATGCCATAGATGTTCCCTATACGGTCATTCCGATGTCGAACGCTCCGCAGGCACGACCGGTTGGCGGCAATGCACGGATTCCTCTCATGGCTGGAAATGCCGTTTCTCAGTCCGCCTACGACCGTACATTGGTGACGCCGTACAACGCACCGTCCGGCCCTGCCATATCCATGCCTTCCACTGCTCCGGTACAGGGTGTTGTCGGCGGGTTGTCTTCGCCCGTCGCGCAGCCTGCGGGCGGTGTTCCCATGCAGGCCCCGCGCGGCGATACCACGGCGCAGGCGGAAGGGCTTGGGATGCGCGCGCCGGACACGGTGCCGGAAGATTTCCTGCGGAGCCACATCATTGTTGGGGCAGTTCCCTCTCCCGCCTCCCGTTCGGAACGGCATCCGTCCGTCCCTTCGGTTGTCCCGTCCCCTGTGGGGATGGCAGCCGGACAGCAGAACGCTGGGCAAGTTCCCGCCGTTCAGGAACAGGCCCGGAAACGGCTGGAAGGGATGACGCGGCGAGAACTTCTGGCGCTTGTTCCCGAAAAGGAACTGCCCGCCGCACGCAAGGAAAGGAATAAGAACAGTCTGATAGAGCGGATTTTGGCATCGGAATTTGCTGCGGGCACGGGAGAATCCTCTTTGTCCGTGGAAAAGCGTGGAGTAGACTCCGGGCAAAAGGAGGAAGGCCATGCCGGTCTACAGCAAGGAACGCCCGGAACTGGAATTGGAGAGCTTCTTTCGGAGTCTGTACCCGTCGACGCGGCGGAAAATCCGGGAGAACTGGATACGGCTGCGGGAAGCCCCGGAGATTTTCAAAGAGGAGATCGAAGAGGAGATTGGGGAAGAGGATCTGATATGGATAGGGCTGTACCGGGAACTGGTGGAGCAGAGGCCGGACCTCGAACCGCTGTTCAACGAGCCGCCGGACATGTCGCGTTACCCCGCGAAAGGGGAAGCCAGAATGTGTTACTCCACCAACTTTCTGCGGATACTGAGTCAGGAAGACCTGCGGAAGGACGAGGAGATCAATTTCTGGATGGAAGACATCGACAAATGGGACAGCCTATATCCAGAGGAAGCAAAGGAGAGAAGCAAGAGGTTCTGGAGGAAACTAGGGCTCAAGGAGTAGAGCAAAAACTGCTTCGGGCCATAGAACGTCAGCAGGGCGGGGTTTCTCCTGAAGCCGAGGCATGGGCGCACGGACTGAACCCGCAGGAGCAAAAGAAGGCTTACGAACAACTCGTTCTGAACGAGTTCAAGAGACATACGGCGTCCGAACTCGGCGTGGATGAGGAGAGCCTCAGGTTTATCCCCGTGCGGAAGGACAGCGAAACCTCGCTCCGGCTGAAAGAGATCGGGGGTGTTTTCGGGCAGGATGTGGTCATTTTCAAGGACGGTTCGTCCGTTCCGACGGGCATCCGCGGCGCGTCCGTTCCGACCATCGAAAACGTGATCTTCATGGAAGGAAGCGCGGAGGGAGAAAAGCCGCATCTCTTCGTCATCGGGCATGAACTCCTGCACAGCATGCGGAGCGAAGACCCGGTTACATACAAAAAGTTCCAAAAATATCTGTTGGATGACCTTCAGGAAGGTGCCATTCCCCGTTACCGTGAAGACCTCGACCGGCGGACGGGCCATGACGGAACCGTGGCCCGGATGTCGGATGAAGCTATTCTGGAGGAGATCGGGGCCGACCTCGTGGGCAAGCGGCTCACCGAAGAATCGTTCTGGACGAAGATGGCCGAGGAGCGGCCAAGCCTGTTCGCGCGGGTGGCCCAACTTGTCCGCGACTTGCTGGACAGGGTGACGGCCGCATTCCGTGCGGATCCCCTGCCCGCAGCATGGGTGAAGGATTTTGACGCGATCCGCCGCCATATTGACGCCATGATGGGGCGGTGGGCGGAGAAGAACGCACGGAGGCAGCAGCGGGAAAATACGGACAGAACGCTTTCCGGGGCAACGTCTCCCGTGGTAGAATCCAAGAAAATGCAGGAGGGCGAACATGGCGAAACCGATGACCGTGGCGGTAATGGACCCGCAGAACTCCCCGTGGTGGAAGATGCGTCTCATATGGCTTCTGGACAACGATCCGGAGCTGGTAATGGAGCTGTGGGAGACGCCGAACCACGAGGGGCTTCTGGATCACCTCGACAGGATGGTGTGCGTCATGACGCAGATTCACCGCGAGATGGACGATACGCCGGAGGACGTGAAGGAGGAAATGATCGAGGCGGCGCTGTGCCCTCCGGACATGATCGATCTGGACGCGGAGATGCCGGAGGAGCTGAGGGAAGCAATTCTGGATTGGGCGGACGAGCCGGAAAACTTTCCGCCGACGGAGGGCGAGGACGGAAGAATAGTCGAAATCACCATGTAGGCCCCGATGACGTACTGGTGCCCGGTGGAAACGTCACTCGCGCCAAGGCCAACATCGAGGCTGTGCGTCTCCTTAAGAAGCTGAACGAGGAAAAGCGGGACGCGACGCCGGAGGAAAAGAAGCGTCTCGCACAGTTCACCGGATGGGGTTCTCTCGCTCAGGAAGTGTTTAACACCGAGTACGCTTACGCCGCGCAGTATGAAAAGCGGTTTGACGGGGGGCTTCCTCCGGCGTTGCGTTATGCCGACGACAAGAAGCGTTCTGATTACGCGCGGTGGAAGAAAAATTACGGGACGGCGCTGCATCCCGATCTCGGCGGCATGATGACCGCTCAGGAATGGGACGCCGCCGAGAAGTCCACGCTCAACGCGCACTATACCGACCGCAAGGTCGTCGGCGCCATGTGGGACATGGCGGAAAAGCTCGGGTTCCGTGGCGGGCGGGTGCTTGAACCGTCGGCGGGTACCGGGCTTTTCTTCGGCCTCATGCCTGAAAGTCTTTCCGGCCGTTCCAGTCTCGTCGGCGTTGAACTGGATACGCTCACCGGGGGGATTCTCGGCAAGCTCTATCCGGATGCCGACATTCAGGTGACGGGGTTCGAGAACGCGAAGCGCGTGGGGGACAACACCCTCGACCTTGTGATTTCCAATGTTCCCTTCGGCAATTTTCGGGTTACGGACAAAAAGCGCCCACAGTACGCCAGGCAGTCCATCCACAACTATTTCATTTCCCGCTCCATCGACGCGGCGCGCCCCGGCGGGCTGGTCATGGAGATCACGTCTCACTTCACGATGGACAGCGTGAGCGGGGCCTCGATTCGTGAGGAATGGGGCAGAAAGGCTGAGCTTGTGGCGGCGGTCAGGCTTCCCGGCACGGCCTTCGAGAAGAACGCCGGGACGCAGGTGACGACCGACATCCTGATTTTCCGCAAGAAGGATTCCGGCCTTTCTCCAGTATCCAATGCCTTCCGCAACGTGGAAAACGTCGAGACGCCGGACGGCCCGGCGGTCGTCAACGAATACTTCGTGCAGCATCCCGAGATGGTGCTCGGCGAGCATTCCTTGCAGGGGTCCATGTACGGGGACAACGAGTACACCCTCAAGCCGAGGGCCGGGGAGAGCATAGAGGACGGGTTGAAAAAGGTTCTTGATGCGCTTCCGGCAAACGTGTTCGGCGAGGGGCGAGCGGTTCCCGTCGAACGGGAAGAGCGGATCGCGGATGTCGGGATGCGGGAAGGGGCGCTTGTCGAGAAGGACGGCGGCCTGTTCACCGTTTCCGACGGGACGTTGGTTAAGCCCGAGTGGGCCGACAAGCCGAAGAAGGTACGGCAGGCGGCAAGCTACGTCGGCGTCAAGAAATCGGTTTTTGACCTCATCAATGCGATGAACAGCGATGCGGACGACGCCGGGATCGGCAAGCTCCGGGACGCGCTGAATAGTACCTATGATGCCTACGTGAAGGACTACGGCCCGATCAACAAGGACGGAAACGGATTCCTTGAGGACGACATCGAATTTCCCACGGTCGCGGCCATCGAGCGCCTCGTCAGTGTGCCCGTCACCAAGACGTACAAGAGCGGGAAGCGTAAGGGGGAATCGTATCAGGTCGATGAGAAGCGGGTGGCCAAGGCCGACATCTTCACCAAGCGCACGATATTCCCTTTCAATGAACCGACATCCGCCGAAAACATTCAGGACGCCATCAAGATCAGCCGTATCTTCAGGACGGGGATCGACGTCGGGTATATCGGGAATCTCCTCGGCATGAGCCCGGAGGCAGCCCGTGCCGAACTCCTCAAGACGGAAACCCTCTTCGAGAACCCGGAAACGGGGCTTATCGAACCGGACGACATCTACCTTTCCGGCAATGTCCGCAAGAAGCTGGAAATGGCGGAAGCAGGCCGAGAGGACAATCCGGCCTACGAGAAAAACGTTGAGGCGCTGCGGAAGGTCCAGCCGGAACGCATCGGCGTCGACGCCATCCACGCCCGCATCGGCTCGTCGTGGGTTCCCGCCAAGGTCTACGAGGCGTTTGTGAAGCATCTCGGCTTTTCCAGCGCATCCGTTGAGAAGGCGCGTCTTGAAGGCGAAGACGGTTCGACGCAGTGGCACGTTGAAGCTTACGGCGGCACGCCGGAAGCGCGGAACCGTTGGGGAGTGGACGGTGCGTCGGTCATTGACCTGATCAGCGACAGTCTGAACCTGAAACGTACTGAGGTCTACGACGAGCATTACAACGCCGACGGGAAAACGTCCCGTGTGAAGAACACCGAGAAGACGCTGGCGGCGCAGGAAAAGCAGCGATCCATTCAGAACGAATTCCAGTCGTGGCTGAAAAAGGACGACGCCGCCGGGAGGCTCGTCGAAGACGAGTACAACGATCGGTTCAACGGGTTCGTCCCGCGCAAGTTCACGGCTCCCGACATCAAGCATTTTCCCGGTGCTTCCCACGCCATCGAGTTGCGGGAGAACCAGAAGATAGGCGTTGCCCGAGGGTTGCAGGAATCCACCTTGCTCGCGCACGGCGTCGGTTCCGGCAAGACCATGTTGCAGATTACGCTGGCGATGGAAATGCGGCGTCTCGGGACGGCGAAAAAGCCGTGGATTGTCGTTCAGGCGTCCACCCTGTCGCAGTTCGCGGCTACCTTCAAGACGCTGTACCCGCGCGCGGCTATCCTTGCGCCGACGGAAAAGCAGCGTAACGCGAAGAATCGCCAGCGTCTTCTGGCCCAGATTGCCAGCGGCGACTGGGACGCCGTGGTCACGCCGCATGGCTTCTTCAATTCCATTTCCATTGATCCGGAGAACGAAGCCCGTTTCATCGAGACGCAGATCGAGGAGTATAAGGATTCGCTCAGGAATGATTTTGAAGTCGACGATATCGACAAGAAGAAATCATCGGAGAGCCGGACGGTCAAACAAATCCGCAAGAAGATTGAGAAGCTGAAGAATCGTCTTGAGGCGTTGTCGAACACGAAGAAGGACGAGAACATCTATTTCGAACAGCTCGGCGTGGACGCGCTGATCATCGACGAGGCCCACGTCTACAAGCGCGGAAGCTTCTACACCAAGATGGACAACGTGAAGGGGCTCGACCGGGATTCTTCGCAGCGTTCCATGCAGATGCTCATGAAGGCCCGGCATGTGCAGGCGAAGACCGGCGGCAAGAACGTGGTGCTCGCCACGGGTACGCCTATCTCGAATACCCTGACGGAAATGTGGACCATGTTCCGCTACACGCGCCCCGATCTTTTGAAGGCGTTCGGGGTGGAGCAGTTCGACGACTTTGCCAGTGCCTTTGCCGACACCAGCATCGATCTGGAGGAAACGGCGACCGGCGAGTTCAAGCAGGTGGAACGCTTCAACAAGTTTGTGAACGGCCCGGAGCTGCTTACGCTCTGGCGTTCCGGCGCGGATGTGGCTCTGACGGAAGATCTCGACTACATCAAGGGGCTTCCCAAGCTGAAGGAAGGGCGGATTCACGAGGTGGCCGTGGAGCGTTCGGAGTCGCTGTCCAATTACATTGAAGCGTTGCGGCAGGAGCGCGCCGAGTGGGACAGGCTGTCGGGTAAGGAGAAGTCCGATCCGAAAAATCGCAGTGTGCCGCTGCAAATCTACGGCAAGGCGAAAAAGGCGGCCATCGACCTGCGGCTCGTCGATTCATCCCTGCCGGACGAGCCGGTCAGCAAGGCCAACAAGGCCGTGGAAAACATCTATGACCGGTGGGAGGAAAACCGCGACAACAAGGCGGCGCAAATCGTTTTCTGCGACAACTTCAAGAGCGGCGACGGCAAGTTCAACCTGTTCGAGGATATCAGGGACAAGCTGATTGTCAGAGGCGTTCCCAAGGAAGATATCGCCATCATCCACGACTTCAAGACGGACGAGGCGAGGAAACGTCTGTTCGACGCCGTGAACAGGGGGGATATTCGCGTTCTCATGGGGACGACGGAAAAACTCGGTGTAGGGGTAAACGTGCAGGAGCGTTTGCTCTCTGCGCACCACCTCGACGCGCCGCCTCGGCCTATGGACTTTGAGCAGCGCAATGGACGCATCCGGAGGCCGGGGAACATGTTCCCCGAGGTCGAGGTGTTGACCTACGGGACCAAGAACACGCTGGACTCTGTAACGTTCCAGCAACTTATCAGCAAGCAGAAGTTCATCAACCAGCTTCTTCGCGGCGATGTGGGAACCCGGACTTTTGAAAACCCCTTCGACGCGACGCAGGCGACCTTTGAAGATATGATGGCGGCCTTCTCCGGTAATCCGCTTGCCAAGGAGAAGATGCAGCTGCAGGTGGAGGTCCGCAGGCTTGAGGCGTTGAACGCGGCCTACGAGTCCCGTCTCGGAACCCTGCGGTACAACCTTCGGAGCGCGAAGAGCAGTCTTGAATTCCTTGAAGGGCGGACGAAAAGCGCGGAAGCCGTCACCGCATTCGTCAATGAGCACTTTCCCAACGGAGAGGTTGAGGGCAGGAAGGAACTTTCCAAGGACGTATCGGCTTGGCTGGACGGCGAATTGAAGCGTATCGAGAAGGTGCTTTCCGGGATCAGGAAATATGCCCAGTGGCAGGTGAAGAACCCGCGTGATTACGCCGCCGGAATGACTGTGGAGCTTGGCAACGGGGTATCGGCGGAGGTTTCCGTTCTTCCGCATGTTGCCGAGGCGGGAGGGGAGCTTTCCAAGGACGTGGCCATGTCCTATCAGCTTGCCGGGCCTCATGGCATCAAGGAGTCAGGCCCTTTCAACGGGGCTGCGGGCCTGTTCACACGTCTCAAGAACGATCTGGCCCGGTACGCGGGAAGTGCCGCCGAGAACGCAGCGAAGATCAAGGGCGCGAAGGCCCAGATAGCGTCTCTTGAGGAAGAGTTGAAACGTCCCTTCGAGCAGAAGAAGGAGCTTGAAAACGCCCGTGAGCGGATGCTTGAGATCGAGCAAAAGCTGGCGGAAACGTCCAAGAAGCCGGATACCGAAGAAGAAGCGCCGATGGCTTCCGTCAAGCCCGGCGAATTCCTGAACGAGGTGCCGGCCTCTCGCCTCCGCGTGCGCAAGGCGGCTGTGCAGTCCGTCGCGGACGCGCTCGGAAAACGGGCGGCCAACGCCGCCGATACGCGGGTGGTTCAGTCGTTTGAGGAACTTCCCGAGCATATCCGGCAGCTTTACGGCGAGGTGTCGTCGCGTCTGGAGGGGGTGTACGATCCCGCTTCCGGCACGGTGTATCTCGTAGCGGACAATCTGCGCGGTACAGCGCGCGCGGCGGAAGTGTGGATGCACGAGAACATGGTGCACCACGGCCTGAACGGGTTTTTGGGAAAGGACGAGAAGAGGCGTGTGCTCAACAGGCTGTGGCGGGGCATGGGCGGCATGGGCAATGCGGAAATCGCGTCCGTCGCCAACAAGTATGGGGTTGATCCCCGCTCCGATGCGGAGGGCCGTGCGCTGGTCATGGAGGAGGTTGTCGCGCACCTCGCTGAAAAGCGGGCGGCATACAAGCTGTCCGGACAAGAGCTGACATACTGGCGGCGTGTCGTCGAGGCCGTACTGCGGGCGTGGCACGCGCTGGTGGATGCCGTGACCGGGCGCACGGGCTCCATGAAATACGAGAACGTGGACAGGCTGTTGTCCGCGCTGGATCGGTATGTCTTTGAGGGCAGGCCCGAAAGCATGGCCGAAGGCGGCATGGTTCCGGCTATGGCGTCGGTGGATAGGTCCGGTTCGGATATGGAGGCCGCTCACGCCGCGTGGGAGCAGGTACAGAGGGATATGGCAGAATGGGGGCGGCAGGTTGATGCCTTTGATCCCACTGTCGTTATTGAAGGCGGTAAGGTAGAGAGCTTGCCCGTAGGCAAAACGCCAGATGTGTTGCAAAAATTGGGTGCGCCTGACCTGCCTATGACTATGGCACTAAGAAACTTGGCAAAGATACTTTCAAGTAAGGAAGACCATAATCTGCCAAAGGATACGGTAAAGCAGTTGCCGAAAGCACTTGCGGAACCCGTAATGGTTTTTGAATCGGCAACTTCGCCGGACTCTTTCGTGGTGTTGACAGAATTGAAACACGAAGGCCGCTCGGTCATGGTCGCCGTGCATCTGGATACGGAGCGCCAGCGTGTGCGGGTCAATGATATTGCCAGCGCCTACCGGCGGGGCAATGAAGCATGGTATGTGCGGCAGATAGAGGAAGGGCGTCTACTGTATCAGGACAAAAAGAAGAGCCTCGCATGGGCGCGGACTCACAGGCTACAATTGCCCAAGGTGCGCAAACTCCCAGCGAGGCTTTCTAGAAACAGAATACTCACCGAAGAGGACGTCGTCAAGCCGATTGCGCCGCAAAACAAGCCGTTGGCCTCCCTGCGGGACATCAAAGATGTCCGCGACATCACCGGCATGAGTGCCGAGGATGCCATGAACCTTGCCAAGAACGATCCGTGGATTGGAAGCATCTTTGGAAAATCCGACGACGTGACGCTCATGCAGCGGATTTTCATGTTGCCGCACTGGGTGGCGAAGCGGTTCCCCGGCTTCAAGGCCGTGTACGACCGTCAGGTCAGGCGGCAGGATGAACGGGCGGCGGAACGCGCCCGCAGCCTTCAGGAAATCCCTTCTTTGTTCGGAGAGAACAAGCTTTCCGGCAAGGACATGGGCGAGTTGAAAAAGCTGGTCTGGGATAATGACGGCAAGCAGATTGCCGAGCTTGAGGGCATCGACAAGTTCCTGACGGACGAAGAGCTGGAGAGCGGGCGCACCACCATTAAGGCCAATCCAGAATGGTATGAGGGCTACGACAAATGGCTTTCCAGGCAGCCCGGGTCCGACGCCGTGAAAAAGGCCATGCGCGAAATCAGGGTGAGCCTCGACAACGACCTCATGCGCGCCCACAACCGTCTTGCCCGGATGAGCGAGATGGGAGACGTGGCCATTCAGGAGTTCCGTACCCAGATTGGGCACATCCACAACTACTTCCCCCACCATCGGTACGGGGATTATTTCATTCAGGGGAAGGACAAGAAGGGCGAGGTCGTCTACCGTGAACACTTCGACGCGCTGCACAAGCGGTATGCCCGGCGGCACTTTGAGAACCGCCTTGAGGCGTTGAAGAAGGAATATCCCGACACCGTCTTTGACCTCGACGAAAACACGAAGCTTCCCGACGAGGCTTTCGGGCGTGTTCTTGACCCTGAGGCGATGGAGCAGGTGATCAAGGCGGCTTTGTCCAAAGTTTCCGACAAGGAGCAGGCGGATCGGATTGCCGAGGTGCTGCACGAATCCGTGGCCGACGTGATGAAGTCGTCGGGGTGGGGCTCCCATGCCATCGGACGGAAGAACATACCCGGCTTCGAGAAGGACGACCTCTTCCGGGTGCTCTACGACTACAAGAGCGGGCTTACCGGCTGGCTTACCAAGATGGAATCCTCCAAAGATTTTGCCGAAGCCCTCGGCAAGATCAACGCAAAGGCCCACCCGCAGGAGTGGAGCTACACCTCGCAGTACGTCAAGGACATGCTGCGGAACGGCGACCGTGTGGATCGGACCGTGGGTACTATCAAGTCCGCGGCCTTCGCGTGGTATCTCGGCGGGAACATCAAGACCGCCGTGCTGAACCTCACCCAGAACGTCATCGTCGGCGTGCCGCGTCTGCAAATGGACGTGGAGGGCGGGGCGCGCGCATACATCGACGGCGCCCAGAAGCAGATCGTCAACCAGTACGCCAGACGGTTTACCGGCGACAAGGGCAAGGGGCTCTCGGAAGAGGAGGCCCGCCTCATTCAGGATCTGTACGGCGACGCTCTGATCACCGACGCATACATGGAGGAGGTACGCGGGCAAGTGACGGGCGGGCCGTCAACCCGGCTCTGGAACAAGTTGATGAAGGTCATGGGCTACCCCATGAGCGTGGCGGAACGTTTCAACCGCGGGTCCCTCGCTCTGGCGGCGTTCCGTGCGGCCCGCGACGGAAAAATGAAGGCGGCGGCGCGGAAGCGGTATGGAGTGGAGGGAGAAAAGGCCACCTATGAACAGGCCAAGGCCTTTGCCGAAGAGATTGTGCGCGATTCCCATTTTGTCTACGGCAAGACGAATGCCCCGGAACTGCTCCGCTCCTCCACGGCCGGGCGTGGGCTCGGCGCGGCGTTCACGTTCAAGACCTTCACCGCCAACCTGCTTGGATTGTGGTCGTGGGCGCTCAGAACGCAGGGCAAGGAGGGAAGAATCATGGTCGCCAAAGGACTGGCAAGTACGATTGCGCTGGGCGGGCTTGTCTCCACGCCGTTCTACGCAACGGTCATGGCTCTGGTTCAGGCTGTGTCCGGCGATGACGACGACTGGACGGAGGCCATCCGCAAGCAGCTTCCTCAGAACACAATGTTGCGGGACATCGTGTGTTACGGCCTTCCCGCCGGGGCTGGAGTCAATCTGGGCGGTTCCTTAAAGATGGAGCTTGCTCTGACTGGGGGTATGCAGAAGGGCGGCACGCCCAAGGAAGTGCTGACGGAAGGGCTCGGCGACATCATCGGTATCCCGTGGGATATGTTTGTGGAGCGGCCTTCCAAGGTCATGGAGGCCATGCGCGCGGACAATTACTGGCGGGCCGTGGAGGAAGTTGTGCCCACCGCCGTCAGCAACGGCATGAAGGCATGGCGTCTTGCCACGGAAGGGCAGAAGACCCTGAAAGGGCGGGACATCAACGATCCGGGAGAACAGGGGGCGCGCAAGCTGTCCTCCGGTGAAGCCTTTGGCAAGCTGCTCGGCTTCCAGCCGGTTTCCGCAACCAGAAGCTACGACGCCTACACGGCGTCAAAGCACTCCGACAGCGTGCGGGCCGACAAGGCCGACGAGGTTGCGACCATCATGGTCAAGGCGCTGGACGCCGGAGACAGTGCAGAAATGGTGCGTACACGGAAGGTGCTGAAGGATTGGAACTTGAAGATGGAGGAGGAAGGGAAGCCGCACATGCGTATCCTGATGAAGGATGTCCAGAAGCGGGTAACGCAACGCAGGAGAAAGGCACGCATGACGCCGAAGGCCCGGCAGAAGGGCGAGGCGTTCCAGAGCGTGTGGGGGTAGGGGCGGGCCGGGGTCTCTTGCAGCCCCCGGCCTTTACTTGCGACTGGCGATCTTGATATACAGATGCCTCGTCAATGTGCTTGCGGAGAAAGTACATGTGGCGGATGGAGCATTAAACTTTTTGGGGTACTTTTGAGGGTATCTCAAAAAAATGAAAAAAATTTATAGAGAAGTATCAACCTGTTGCGAGTAAATTTTCAATCCCTCCCTCTCCGCCATTAGAGCTTAACCCACTGGAAACAGTGGGTTTTTTCTTTTTGGATGAGCTTTATTCCTGCGGATACATTTCAGGGATACATTTGAGGCTCATCATGCCATTAGCCGGGATCTCTTCTCTCCCTCGATACCGCTCCTACCTGACGACCCATCGCGGTATTCTTTACTTCCGCATTCTTATACCCAACCACCTGCAATCACTGATAGGTAAACGCGAAATCAGACGTTCTTTGAATAGTCTGCACTATTTTAAGGGTTTTTAAATTGTTCCGTGCCCCTCTTCTTGCAACATACCGCTCTTCCCTGTCGATGGGG
>ENA-UEPH01000382-UEPH01000382.1-human-gut-metagenome-genome-assembly--contig:-NODE-382-length-53237-cov-13.041084_pt1 | contig 53237 bp, 36 predicted proteins | sample MGYA00242891_ERZ507898 | MGnify/ENA primary metagenome ERZ507898 (study PRJEB26167, sample SAMN06115411) | human gut metagenome | host: Homo sapiens | place: China:Guizhou | collected 2014-10-15...
CATCGCGGCGATGATCGAGCCCATCGAGGTTCCGGCCACATAGTCGATCGGCACGCCGTTCTCTTCGAGCGCTTCCAGAACGCCGATATGGTAAAGCCCCTTCGCACCTCCGCCGCTCATCACGACCCCGACCTTCTGGGCCGAGGCGGGGAGCGCGGCCAGCAGGCACGTCAGGACAAATGAGCCGATTTTACGCAACATATCTCAATTTTTTTATAACTTTGCACGTTACTACGATGTCTCTCAAAAGTAGACAAAAAAGAAACACGAGCAAAATATGACCGACAAAATCAATGAACTCCTCCGACGAGTCGAGGAGTTTAAGCCCAAAGCCGCCGCCGAGATCGAGGATTTCCGCATCAAAATCCTCGGCAAGAAAGGCGAGCTGACCGCCCTGATGGAGGAGTTCAAGACGGTTGCCCCCGAGCTCAAACGCGAGTTGGGACAGCAGCTGAACCGCCTCAAAAACGAGGCCACGGAGCGCATCAACACCCTGCGCGAGCAGTTGCAGAACGCCGCGGCGGACAACGCCGCCCGGACGGACGACCTGACGCGCCCCGGATCGGCCGAACACCTCGGGTCGCGCCACCCGATTTCGTTGGTCAAGAACCAGATCGTCGAGGTCTTTTCCCGGCTGGGATACACCGTGGCCGACGGTCCGGAGATCGAGGACGACTGGCACGTCTTCTCGGCCCTGAACTTCCCGCCCGAGCACCCGGCGCGCGACATGCAGGACACGTTCTTCGTCGAGAAGGACCCCGACATCCTGCTGCGTACGCACACCTCGTCGATCCAGGTCCGCACGATGGAGCGCCAGAAGCCCCCCATCCGCGTCATCTGCCCCGGCCGCGTGTTCCGCAACGAGGCCATTTCGTACCGTGCGCACTGCATCTTCCACCAGATCGAGGGTCTCTACATCGACGAGGGAGTCTCGTTCGCCGACATGAAACAGTCGTTGCTCTACTTCGCCAAGGAGGTCTTCGGCGAGCAGACGGTGATTCGCATGCGCCCGTCGTATTTCCCCTTCACGGAGCCTTCGGCCGAGGTCGATGTTTCGTGCAACCTCTGCGGCGGCAAGGGATGCCCGGTCTGCAAAGGCACGGGATGGCTGGAGATCATGGGCTGCGGCATGGTGGACCCGAACGTGCTGAAAGCCAACGGAATCGACCCCGAAAAGTATTCGGGATTCGCTTTCGGCATGGGTATTGAACGCATCGCCATGCTCAAATACGGTGTGAAGGACCTGCGTCTCTATTTCGAAAACGACGTGCGGTTCCTCCACCAGTTCGACGAAGCGCTCTAAACCCCCGCCGCCCATGAAACGCCTGACAGCGACAACGCTTTTCTGCCTGCTCTTCTTTTCGGCGTTCGTCGCCGGGAAGGGCCCTGCGGAAACGCCCGGATACCCCGATTCGCTGCGCAGCGTGTGGCTCTACACCGAGGGCATCAAGCAAAACATCATCGCGGGCGACACGGCCCGGGCCCGGGAACTGTTTCTCGAAGCGGTCCGCAACGACTCGACCTATGCCCCGGCGTGGTACGAACTCGCCGGGAACCTTCTGAATTCGTCGCCCGAAGAGGCCGTCGAAATGGCCCGCCGCGCCTACCGGCTCGACACCGCGAACAAATGGTACCACCAGTTCTACGGACAGGCGCTGATCATCTCCAACCGCCTCGACGAAGCGCTGAAAGTCTACCGCCGCCTGCTGGAGAACGACCCGAAAGACCCGGACAACTACCGCATCGTGGCGGCCCTCTACGAACAGAAACGGTCGCCGTTCATGGCCCTTGCGACGCTCGATTCGGCAGAGCTGCGTTTCGGACGCATCCCGCTGCTGAGCGCCATGAAACGGCAGATGCTGGTGGCCACGAACCAGATCGGCAAAGCCATCGACGAAGCCCGTGCGATGGTCGAAGCCGCGCCCTACGAAGCGCAGCACCACGTCGTGCTGGCCGACCTCTACGGACTCGACGGCAAGGACTCGCTGGCCCTCGCCGAGTACGGCCGGGCGTTGCAGATCGACTCCACGAACGTACAGACGCTGATGTCGCTGGCCGATTTCCACACCGGACGGCAGGATTACCGCTCGCTGCTGGCCGTCACCCGGAAACTGTTTCTCTCGGACGCCCTGCCGCTCGAAACGAAGATCAAGCGATTCGAACAGTTCACCTCCGACACGCGCTTCTACCGCGAATACTATTTCCAGCTGAACGACCTGGCCTCGATCCTGGCGATCCGCTATCCCGAGGATCGGCGCGTCGTGGAGCTCTACGCCAACCACCTGATCGCCTCGGGCGAACTGGAACAGGCCCTTACGCTCTACAAGAGCCGTCTCGGAGACCGTCCGCCCGTGGAGGACTTCTACCGGACGGTGATCGACATCGAAACCTATCTGCAACACCCCGATTCGGTGGAAAAATACGTCGGCAAGGCGCTGGAACTCTTCCCCGACAAGGTCGATTTCCACATCTCGAAAGGGCATGTGATGAACAGCTCGAAGCAGTACGGCCAGGCGGTCAAAGCCTACAAGGAGTCGCTCCGCTACGCCGACACCGACTCGCTGCGGGGCGTGATCTGGGGCATGATCGGCGACACGTGGCACCAGCAGGCCGCCGCGGGCATCTCCGAACAGGACGAGAGCCGCACGGCGAAGGAGGGCCGTTCGGGACCCTACCGCAAGGCCATGAAGGAGTGTTACAAGGCTTACGAGCGCAGCCTCGCGTACCGTCCCGACAACCCCTTGGTGCTCAACAACTACGCCTATTTCCTCTCGCTGGAGGAGCGCGATCTCGAACGGGCCCTCTCGATGTCGAGCCGCGTGGTGGCGCTCACCGACAACAATCCGACCTATCTGGACACCCATGCGTGGGTGCTTTTCAAGCTGGGACGCACGGACGAAGCCAAGAAGGTCCTGCAAAAGGCCGTGGCGCTCGACGGACAGAAGAGTCCCGAACTGATGGTCCACTACGGCGACATCCTTCACGAGCTGGGCGAACAGTTCATGGCCGAAATCTACTGGAAACGCGCCCTCGAAAAGGGCTACGACGCCCGACAGATCGAACTGCGGCTGAAACAGCCCGCCAAAAGCTCCAAAACCGCCGAATAACACGCCATGAGACCCTTCCGCACACTGACCCTCGTCTTCCTGCTCTTCGCCTTTGCGGCCGCCGCCCAGCACGACAGCCGCATCGAGGCGCAGAAAAAGGTCATCGCGGCCCTCGAAAAGCGGATCGCCTCCGAGGAGCAAGAGATCTCCAAGCTCCAAAAGGGCCGCTCGGCCACCGAAGAGCGGGTCCGCCGTCTGGCGCGTCAGATCGACTCCCGGAACCAGCTGCTCGACGAAACCGAGAAGCAGGCCCGCCTGCTGCGCGAGGAGATAGCCCGCACGGACAGCGTGGCCGGCAATCTCTCGGCGACGCTCGAACGCGACCGTGCGCAATACGGGGAGATGGTGCGCGAAGCATACCGCAACTACAAGCACAACAACTATTTGACCTTCCTTTTTTCGTCGCGCGACTTCGCGGACGTAGCCCGCAAGATCACCGCGCTGCGCGAAGTCGCCTCGCTGCGCGAACGCAAACTGCGCGACATCGAGGAACTGACCGTTCAGGTGCGTCACGAAAAGGAGGAGCTCGACCTCCGCAAACGGTCGCTCGACTCGGTGACACGAAGCCTCTCGGCCCAGCGCGCAAAACTCCAGCGCGACGCCCGCAACGCCAAGGCCAGTATCCGTTCGCTGTCGCAGAAGGAGAAGCAGGCCCTCCAGCGCAAGATGTCGCAGGAACAGCAGCTGGGCGTGGCGATCAGCGAACTGCGCAAGCTCACGAAGGGCAACACCGAAGGCGCCTCGTTCTCGACGAAGACATCGGGACTGCGGCTTCCCGTCACGGCCGGGCGCGTGAAACGCTACAAGGAGAACATGGCCGAAATCACGGGTCCGAAGGGCGCCCACGTGATCTCGATCTACGACGGCAAGGTCGTTGACATCAAACGCAACCGCATCACCAACAAATACGACGTTTACGTGGCCCACGGCGAATACATAACCTCCTATGCCAACTTGGGGACGATCTGCGTCGAAAAGGACCAGAAAGTGGCGAGAAACGCACAGTTGGGAACCATCGGCTCGTCGGTCAACGTGATGACCATGGAAACCGAATACAAACTCGTCTTCGGCATCTACCCGCCCAATCCCGGGCAGAAGATGCGCGCCGAAGACTGTTTCAAGTGAAACCGCCGCCCCTGTACACCGAAGCCCCGGGACGGGCACGACCTAACAACGACGAAAAATGGCTGTCAGATACTATACCGACGACTGCTCCTACCGCCTCCCGCAGAAACGCCTCACGGCCCGATGGCTGCACGAGGTGGCACAGGCCGAAGGCTATACGCTGGGCGATGTCACCTATATCTTCTGCTCGGCGCAGCGCCTGCTGGAGATGAACCGCCAATACCTCGGGCACGACTACTTCACCGACGTTATCACCTTCGATTACAGCGACCGCAAAGGCACGCGGATCGTTTCGGGCGACATCTTCATCGATGTCGAGACCGTGGCCGACAATGCCCGTCAATACGGCTTCACGGCGTTGCAGGAGATGCGCAGGGTAGTGGTCCACGGGGTGTTGCACCTCTGCGGCCAGGGCGACAAGACCCCCCGCACCAATGCGCAGATGCACCGCAAGGAGGATAAATACCTGAAATTCTGGGAGAACTTTGCAAAATAACGCCCCGCACATGAAAAAGTTCATCCCGTTCATTCTCGCCGTTTCATTCTTCGCCGGCTGCCTGGGCCGCCGCACGCCGGACAGCGCCGCCGATGCGACCGTTGCTGATTTCAGCATCCCCGAAGCGAATGCGAAGCCGGACCCAGCGGGGGAGGGTAGCGATGCCGGGGACTGGATTTACCGGAACGGCGGCCGCAAACGGTGGGGGCCCTTCGTGGAGCGGGACACGACGTTCCTCTTCGTCGAAGAGTATCCGATCGGCAGCGACACGAACCATTACAGGGTCTTCATCCGGAGAGCTCCCCAACCGGCCGACAATGTGAATTTCACCGTCCTTTCGCCGCAGAACGAGAGGGACTGGAACGAATTCACCTCCATACTTCGCGGGATCAAAAAAAGCCATCCGGAGCCGCTTCCGCGCCATGCCGCACTGAAAGAACTGCCGCGCAGCTGGACACCGGTCCGCTCCTTCGGAGGGCGTTATTACGTCGATGGCTTCGCCCCCTATCCGGTGTGGATTTCCGATTCGCTGTTCGTCCGGCAATTCATGGACGGCCCCTGTCCGTCACCGATCGAAGCAGCCGAGCGCATCTCCCCCACGCATTATCGTCTCCGGACATCGGCCAGATATTCGGGTATCGACCGGGTGGAGATACACATCGTGGATACCGTACGCAAGATAGCCGTATTTGCTTTCTGCTACGAAAACAATAAAACCTGTTTTCACGCACTTTACGCCCCTTTCGAGACCGGACTCGAAATGGATATGGTCGATTTCTACTCCCTCGAACGGCACGCAGACGTGGTAAAATGGGACGAGATCGACTTCGAGGCGCTGATCGCCGGCAAGGCTTCGACCTCCGCCGGCGAAGCTCCGGAAGAATATAAAATCGAAGAACAATGACACTCGATTACGACATCATCGTCATCGGCGGCGGACACGCCGGATGCGAAGCCGCCTCGGCCGCCGCACGGTTGGGCTCGCGCACGCTGCTGCTCACGATGGACATGGGCAAAATGGCCTCCATGTCGTGCAACCCGGCAGTCGGAGGAGTTGCCAAAGGTCAGATTGTCAGAGAGATAGATGCATTGGGCGGTCAGATGGGCCGCATCACCGACCTAACGACCGTCCAGTTCCGGATGCTCAATCGTTCGAAAGGCGCCGCGATGTGGAGTCCCCGGGCGCAATGCGACAAAACCCGCTTCTCGGAGGAGTGGCGGCATACGCTGGAAAACACCCGAAACCTCTATATCTGGCAGGATGCGGCGACCGAACTGCTGTTCGACGACGCCCTGCGCACGGATTCCTCACGACCGGACACCCCGGGCGCAGAAGCGGACCCGAACCGGGACAACCTCCGGTCCGCCGCGCAAACGCACCGTATCACGGGGGTCCGGACCCGCATGGGCGTCGAATTCACCTGCCGCGCCGTCGTGCTCACCTCGGGAACTTTCCTCGGAGGACTGATGCACTGCGGCGCTTCGCACGCCGAAGGCGGCAGGGCGGGGGACGCCGCTTCGCACGGAATCACAGAGTGCCTTCGCCGAATCGGTTTCGAAAGCGGACGCATGAAAACCGGGACCCCGGCGCGTCTCGACGCCCGGACCATCGACTTCGAACGGCTCGAACCCCAGTACGGCGACGAAAATCCGGCCAAATTTTCGTTTTCACCTGATACACAGCCGGTTAAAGACCAACTTCCTTGTTTTTTGGTCTATACCTCCGCCGAGGTTCACGACATCCTGCGCAGCGGTTTCGACCAGTCGCCCCTGTTCAACGGAACCATCCGCGGCATCGGTCCGCGCTACTGCCCCTCGATCGAAGACAAACTCCGAACTTTCGCCGATAAGGACCAACATCAGCTCTTTCTGGAACCCGAAGGACGCACGACCAATGAATATTATCTCAACGGTTTTTCATCGTCGCTGCCCTGGGAAGTGCAATGGAAAGCGTTGCATAAGATTCAGGGATTCGAAGATTTGCACATCTATCGCCCCGGATACGCCATCGAATACGACTATTTTCCGCCCACGCAGCTGCACCATTCCCTCGAAACCAAGCTGGTTTCGGGACTCTATTTCGCCGGACAGGTCAACGGAACGACCGGTTACGAAGAAGCCGCAGCTCAGGGGCTGATGGCCGGCATCAATGCACACCGGGCGCTGGCAGGGGAGGAGCCTATCGTACTGAAACGCGACGAAGCCTACATCGGTGTGCTGATCGACGACCTGGTGACCAAAGGAGTTGACGAACCTTACCGGATGTTCACCTCACGGGCCGAGTATCGCATTCTGCTCCGGCAGGACAACGCCGACATCCGGCTCACTCCGTTAGGGTACGAAATCGGACTGATTCCGCAGAAAAGATACAACCATTTCGTCAAAAAAAATACGCTCGTAAAATCGCTTGTAGAGTTCGCGCGCCGGCAGAGCATCAAAGCAGTCGAAATCAACGACTATTTGAAATCGGTAAATTCAGAGCCTTTGACGCAGGGCAGGAAGCTCTACGACATCTTGATGCGCAACAATGTCACCTTCGAATCGCTGCAAAGAGTTCTTCCGAAGCTGAAAAAATTCATTGCTGATAACGAAATGAGCGCCGAAATGATCGAGGAGGCGGAGATACAGATCAAGTACAAAGGCTATATCGAACGCGAGAAATTCATCGCCGAAAAGCTCCGCCGCCTCGAAAATATCGCCATTCCGAGCGATTTCGACTTTCATTCGATGAATTCGCTAACCATCGAAGCCCGTCAAAAACTCTCGCGGATTCGGCCGACAACGATAGGGCAGGCGTCGAGAATTCCCGGAGTTTCCCCGGCCGACGTGAATGTTTTGCTAATAAAATTCGGTCGATAAAGGTTCCACGTGGAACAACAAACAGAGATAATATAATAAACGTTCCACGTGGAACAAAACAACAAGGGCCGCCTTTTGGCGGCCCTTATCAAATCATCAAAAGTAAAACTACAACACAACCATACACCAGCCGTATTTATCTTCAGCTCGGCCGTATTGAATATCCTGTAAACGGGTATAAAGTTCCAGACAAGTTTTACCGACTTCCTCGCCGTAGCTATACTCAGCTTTGGTCTGCATATCGTAAACAAACCCGATAGGGGAGATAACCGCCGCCGTTCCGCAGGCACCGCACTCCTCGAAAGTAGCCAGTTCTTCGACTGGAATATGACGTTCTTCGACAGTCAGACCCATATCGCGGGCAAGCTGACGAAGACTCATATTAGTAATAGAAGGAAGCACCGAAGGCGATTTCGGAGTAATATATTTGCCGTCTTTGATACCGAAAAAGTTCGCAGCACCGCATTCTTCGATGTATTTATGCTCGGCAGCATCGAGATACATGATATTGGAATAACCCAGTTCATGTCCTTTTTCTCCCGAAAGCAGGCTGGCCGCATAGTTGCCGCCGACCTTTACATCGCCTGTTCCACGTGGAGCAGCGCGGTCCTGTTCACGATCGACAGCGACACGGATAGGCTTGATACCGCCCTTGAAATAGGCGCCCACGGGCGAGCAGTAAACGATCAGCAAGGCTTCCTTGGCAGGTTTAACACCTAATCCGACTGTCGTTCCGAACATCACCGGACGCAGGTAGAGCGAAGCGCCCGTTCCGTAAGGAGGGATGAAACGCTCGTTACGTTTGACGACTTCGACGCACGCATCGACGATCATTTCGACAGAAGGCACCGGCAGACAAAGACGCTCGGCCGACGATTGGAGACGCCGCGCATTGTCGGCGACGCGGAAAAGACGGACCTTTCCGTCAACGCCCCGGAAGGCTTTCAGACCTTCGAAGAGTTCGATGCCGTAGTGCAGGCACGAAGCCGACATGTGCATCTTGATATACTCGTCCTGCGTAACCTCCATCGGGCTCCATTTGCCATCGGTGTAAGAGTAGCGGACATTCCAATCGGTTTTGCAATAATCAAAACCCAAGGCGCTCCAATCTGTTGTTTCCATATCAAATCAGTGTTAAAAAATTCCAAAATTCATACGATTCATTTTTCGCCTATCCGACGACAGCCCCGTTGTTGGTCGGTTCTCCGGGCTGTAACAAACGCAATTTTCCCGACGCATCTTCGGCCATCAGGATCATACCGTTGGAGAGTATGCCCTTCAATTCGCGCGGAGCGAGGTTCACCAATACGAGAACCTGTTTGCCGACGAGCTCTTCGGGCGTGAAGTGTTCGGCGATTCCCGATACGATCACCCGTTTGTCGATACCCGTATCGACCGTCAGTTTCAGCAATTTTTTGGTTTTGGCCACCTTTTCAGCCTCCAGAATCGTCGAAACGCGAATATCCATTTTCTGAAAATCGTCGAATTGAATCGTATCTTTTTGAGGTTCAATAGATTGATTCATTTCGGCGGCTTCATTGGCGGCCTTCGTCGCGGCAAGTTTGTCCAACTGGCGCTGGATCACGTCGTCTTCGATCTTTTCGAACAGCAGGGCAGGTTCACCGATCGTGTGTCCGGCGGGAATCAGATCCATCGCTCCCAGCCGCTCCCAGCCGAATTTCTCCACGGCGAGCATCCCGAGGATCTTCGCCGCCGAGAAGGGCATGAAAGGTTCGATGGCAATGGCCGTATTCGCCGTAATTTGCAGGGCGATATTGAGAATGGTCTCCACCCGTTTCGGATCGCTTTTGATCACCTTCCACGGTTCGGTGTCGGCGAGGTATTTATTGCCGATGCGCGAGATGTTCATGGCGTCTTTCAGCGCCTCGCGGAAACGGTAATTTTCGATATTGGCCTCCAGCGAAGCCTTCACGGCGGCCACTTCGGAAATAGTCTGACGATCGTAATCGTTCAGCTCGCCGCAGGCCGGGACCTTGCCGCCGTAGTATTTCTGCGTAAGCACCAGCGCCCGGTTGACGAAGTTGCCCAGCACAGCCACCAGTTCGTTGTTGTTGCGAGCCTGGAAATCCTTCCACGTAAAGTCGTTATCCTTGGTTTCGGGAGCATTGGCGCACAGGACATAACGCAGCACGTCCTCCTTGCCGGGGAACTCTTCGAGATATTCGTGCAGCCACACGGCCCAGTTGCGCGAGGTCGAAATCTTGTCGCCTTCGAGGTTCAGGAATTCGTTGGCCGGCACGTTCTCGGGCAGGATATAACCGCCGTGAGCTTTCAGCATCGAGGGGAACACGATGCAGTGGAAGACGATGTTGTCCTTGCCGATGAAGTGCACCATCTTGGTGTCCTCCGACTTCCAGTATTTCTCCCAGTCGGGCGTAAGGTCCTTTGTAGCAGATATATAACCGATCGGTGCATCGAACCACACATAGAGCACCTTGCCCTCGGCGCCCTCCACGGGAACCGGAATGCCCCAGTCGAGGTCGCGGCTGACGGCACGCGGTTGAAGCCCTCCGTCGAGCCAGCTCTTGCATTGCCCGTAAACGTTCGTTTTCCACTCCTTGTGCCCCTCCAGAATCCATTCGCGGAGGAACTCCTCATAACGGTCCAGCGGCAGGTACCAGTGCTTCGTTTCGCGTTTCACGGGCACCGAACCCGACACGGCGCTGTGGGGTTCGATCAGCTCGTCGGGCGAAAGGGTAGAGCCGCACTTCTCGCATTGGTCGCCGTAGGCGCGGTCATTGCCGCACTTGGGGCACGTACCGACGATATAACGGTCGGCCAAAAAGGTCTGCGCCTCCTCGTCGTAATACTGCATCGAGGTCTTCTCTATGAACTTGCCCTCGTCGTAGAGTTTCCGGAAAAAGGCCGAAGCGGTCTCGGCATGGGTTTCGGACGAGGTCCGCGAATAGATGTCGAACGACATTCCCAGCCCCTCGAACGATTTCTTGATCAGCGCGTGGTAACGATCCACGATCTGCTGGGGCGTGACGCCCTCCTTGCGGGCCTTGATGGTGATGGGTACGCCGTGTTCGTCCGACCCGCAGACCGAAATCACGTCGCAGCCCTTGAGCCGCAGGTAACGGGTGTAGATGTCCGAAGGTATGTAAACTCCCGCCAGATGGCCGATGTGCACGGGGCCGTTGGCGTAGGGGAGTGCGGATGTCACGAGGTAGCGTTTGAACTCTTTTGCCATATGTAAAATAGATACAATATTACTAATTTCTGTCAAAATTACTAATTTTTAAGAGAATCGGGAACGAAAAGCGCATATTTTATGAAAGGTCAAAAGAAAAGAAAGCGCACCCCGCCGGGCACGCCTTCTCTCTCTCACCGGAAAATCCGATCTCTATTCGAACTGCAACTCGTCGAGCAGCCAGCCCGCACCGGCGAACTTGTCGATCACGAAGAGCACATAACGCACATCCACAGCAATCGTGCGCTGCAATTCGGGTTCGAAGGCCACATCGCCCGACATCGCCTCCCAGTTGCCGTCGAAAGCCAGTCCGATGAGCGATCCCTTGGCGTTGAGCACCGGCGATCCCGAGTTGCCGCCCGTGATGTCGCAGTCGGCCAGGAAGCAGGTCGGAAGCTCCCCCTTGGCATTGGCGTAACGGCCGAAATCCTTGGCGGCATAGAGTTCCTTGAGCTTCGCAGGCACGGTGAATTCCGTCGGATTTTCGGGATTCTCCTTCTCCATCACGCCTTTGAGCGTCGTATAATAGTTGTAACGGATGCCGTCCGCGGGGTTGTAGGGCAGTATGCGTCCATAGGTCAGACGGATCGTGAAATTGGCATCCGAAGCCCACGCTTTCTTGGGCTGCATGCGCATCAGACCCGCGATGTAAAGACGGTGGCCGTCGGCGTATTTCTGACGCCCCTCCTTCTGGGCCTTGCTCAGTTCGCGCATCTTCCCGACGATCGACTCGCTCAGCACCGCCGCCGGGTCCTCCTTGAGCTCCTTGCCCGAAGCGACGGCCGCCAATGCCCGCTGTTCGTCGGCGAAGACCGAATTGTCGTAGAGATAATCCACATAGGCATCCGTATCGCCGCCGAAACGCTTGTCGATCACCTCGGCGAAGACCGAAGGCAGCTCTTTGCAGTTCTCCTTGACGATCCGGAACATCCGCTTGGCGACACGGCGGTCCGTGGGCATGTTATAGTCCTTATAGAAACCTTTCAGGGCCTTCTCCAGCTCAGCGCCTTTCAGCGAACCCGAATAGCGCGCCGGGGTAAGAATCTCCACGGCCCGAAGGAATGCCTCCTGCAAATACTGCAACGACGCATACGAGGGAAGCGTCTCCTCCACCGACTCGCGGATCTTGTCCAGCGCATCCACGTAGCCCTCGGTCGGCAGCGTGTTCTTAGCGGCCCACGCCCGGAAAGCGGCCTCCTGCTCCTGTTTGCGGCCCTTTACATCCAGCCGTTTGATGCCGCGCGACATGCCGATCGAATTCTTCCAGTAGTTCGACGACTGGGCGTATTTCGAGGCATACTGGATGCGGACCTTGTCGCTGGCGGCCATATCCTCCTTGAGGATCGCCTGCCGCTCGCCGCGGATGAAGATGCGCTGGGGATTCTCCACCTCCAGCATCCGGTCGATCTCGTAAGAGGTCATGTAACGCTGCGTCGAACCCGGGAAACCCATGATCATCGCGAAGTCGGCTTCGTCGTAACCGTTCAGGGAAACCTTCAGGAATTTCCCGGCCTTATAAGGGCGGTTTTCGGGAGCATAATCGGCCGGCTTATTATCGGGTCCGGCGTAGACCCGAAAGACCGAGAAATCGCCCGTATGACGCGGCCACATCCAGTTGTCGGTGTCGCCGCCGAACTTGCCGATCGACGTCGGGGGCGTGCCGACGAGCCGCACGTCCGAAAAGACCTCGATCACGAAGGCGAAGAACTGGTTGCCTCCGAAGAAGGGTTTCACCGAAATCTCCATGCCGGGATTCTCCGTTTCGAAGCGGCTCTTCACAGCCTCCGTATGCTCTGCCACCAGGCGCGAACGCTCCTCGCCGCCCGCGATGTCGGGCACGGCGCCCAGTATGTCGGACGTCACGTCGACGATCTTGCGGATGAAGCGCACTTTGAGCCCCGGAGCGGGAATCTCCTCGGCGCGCGACATGGCCCAGAAGCCGTTCTTCAGGTAGTCGTGCTCCACCGACGACAAGGCCTGGATCGACCCGTAGCCGCAGTGGTGGTTGGTGAAGAGCAGTCCGTCGGGCGAGACGATCTCACCCGTGCAGCCGCCTCCGAAGATGACGATGGCGTCTTTCAGCGAGGAGTTGTTCATGCTGTAAATTTCCTCGGCCGAGAGTTTGCAGCCGCGGGCCTTCATGTCCTTGGCATTCATCTTCTGGAGGTAGGGCAGCATCCACATGCCCTCGTCCGCCGCGGCTGAAAAGGTGACGCACGCAGCAGCAAAGAGTAAAAAGAGTTTCTTCATGTTTTCTTATTATTTTTTCAATTAGATTTTTATAAAAAAAGAAGAATTAAAATCCGAAAGAAGAAAAAGTCTATTTGATGGCGATCATCTTCCGGATCGAACGCTCGGCGCTGCGGCGCACCTCTTCGTCGAGCACGATTTCGGGCGCTTCGTTCTCGAGACACGCACAGATATTCTCCAGCGTCACCATCTTCATATAGCGGCAGTTGTTGCAGGCGCAGGTCTCGTCGTCGGGGGGCGCCGGAATGAAGGTCTTTTCGGGGTAGCGCTTTTTCATCTCGGCCAGAATCCCCGACTCGGTCACGACGATGAACGCCTGCGCGTCGCTCCGCCCGCAATACTCCAGAATACCCGCCGTGGAACCCACGTAATCGGCCGCTTCGAGGATATAGGCGCGGCATTCGGGATGCGCCACGACCTTGGCTTCGGGATGCTCCCGTTTGAGTTTCAGGAGCTTTTCGAGCGAAAACTCCTCGTGGACATGGCAGGCGCCGTTCCACAGCACCATGTTCTGCCGTCCGGTCAGCTTCTGAATATAGGAACCCAGGTTGCGGTCCGGGGCGAAGATGACCGGCTGGTCGGCGGGGATCGACTCCACGACTTTCAGGGCGTTGGACGAGGTGCAGCAGATGTCCGTCAGGGCCTTGACGCCGACCGTGGTGTTGACGTAGGAGACCACCGTATGACCGGGATGCTGCGCCTTGAAAGCCGCGAATTCCGCGGCGTCGCACGACTCGGCCAGCGAGCAGCCCGCCTCGGGACAGGGTATCAGCACCTTTTTTTCGGGGCAGAGGACCTTGGCGGTCTCGGCCATGAAGTGCACTCCGGCGAAGAGGATGATGTCGGCATCGACCGACTGCGCCTTCACCGACAGGGCGAGCGAGTCGCCCAGGAAGTCTGCGACGGCCTGCACCTCGGGAGTCGTGTAGTAGTGGGCCAGGATCACGGCTTTTTTCTCCCGTTTGAGTTCCTCGATGCGGCGGGTGAGTGCGGCGGAGTTTTCGACGTTCATTTTTTATTTTTATTCCTTTAATTAAATTAAATAATAAAGAAGAATAGATATAATAGCTGTTGATATTGTTGACAACCGGGAGTGTTATTTCCCAATCAACAATTTTTCTTTTTCATGTTTCTTATTTCGAATTTTAATCTGTTAAAAATCAAAAAAATAGGAAAATAATCAACAATTGTTGAAAATAGTTGCGGACATACCGACAGCCATTTGTTTTCAACATTCCGTGCCGTTTCCGTCGGGTTCGGCCCCGGCATAACTTCTCATAAAAAAATTTGGTTTCGGGAAAAAACCGATTATACCTTTCCTCATTTCTGAAAAGCAAATTTTCGGGCCTTGATTTTTCACCTTTTTTCCAACGGTTATCGACAGGTTATCGGGGGAGTTATCAACCGTTTTTCATCACTTTTGAAACCACCTTTTCGGCGATTTCCCGGTAATACTCCTCGACGCGGGGGTCGATGCCGGCCGCAGGGCGTCCCTCCTCCCCTCCTTCCATGATCGACTGCACGATGGGGATTTCGCCCAGGAAATCCACCCCGTTCCGTTCGGCGAAAGCCCGGGCTCCGCCGCGGCCGAAGATGTAGTAGCGGTTTTCGGGCAGCTCGGCGGGGGTGAACCACGCCATGTTCTCGATGATGCCCGCCACGGGGATGTTGACGTTTTCGTTGCGGAACATCTCCACGCCGCGCACAACGTCGGCCACGGCGATCTGCTGCGGCGTCGAGACGATCACCGCGGCGTCGATCTTCAGCTCCCCGATGATCGAGAGGTGCACGTCGCCCGTGCCGGGGGGCAGGTCCGCCAGCAGGAAGTCCAGCGTACCCCACCGGGTCTGGTGGATCATCTGTTTCAGGGCGCTGACGGCCATGGCTCCGCGCCACAGCAGGGCGTCGGTGGGTTTGATGAAGAAACCGATCGACATCAGCCGGATGTCCATCGATTCGGCCGGGACGATGCGGTCCGCACCCTCCTCGGAGACGGCTTCGGGAACATACCCTTCCACGCCGAACATTTTGGGCTGCGAAGGTCCGTAGATGTCGGCGTCGAGGATGCCCACGCGGAACCCCATGTTCCGCAGCGCGACGGCCAGGTTGGCCGTGACGGTGGACTTGCCTACCCCGCCCTTGCCCGAAGCCACGGCGATCACTTTGGCGATGCCGCCCGTCGTGGTGTTCTGCTTGGGTTCGGGGCGCGGTGCGGCGCCGCCCTCCTTGACGACCACCAGCACTTCGGCGTCCGGAAAAGCCTCGCGCAAAAGAGCTTCGGCCTGGTTCTTGATCTTCACCGCGAACGGATCGCGGGCTTTGGCGAAGCGCAGGACGACCGTGACTTTCCCGTTCGCGGCGGCCGTATGTTCGATGAATCCGCTCGTAACGATGTCCTGTCCCGTTTCGGGATGGACGACCGCTGTGAGCAGGCGTTTGATTTTTTCTTCCATGCAGTAAGAAAGGTTTGTCTTTGACAAAGATAACGCATATTTATAGAATTAATGGTGTATATCTTACTTTTTTATCGAAAAACGATAAATTTTATTTGTTTTTCGTAAAATATCGTTATATTTGCTCCTGATAAAAAAGACTTGTGAACAAATAAATAAAGGATTATGAATTTTGTGAAGACTTTTTTGGCCGGACTTCTTGCGGTCATCGTGGGGACGTTCCTGGTGTTTTTCCTCTGGATTTTCATTCTGCTGGGCATCGCCGGGTCGATGGAAAAAAGCGTTGCGGTGCATCCCGAGTCGATCCTGAAAATCGACTTTTCCGAGGTGCTGACCGACGCTCCCTCGTCCGATCCGCTGGCCGGCATCGACCTGATGACACTCCAAACCACGCGGCAGCTGTCGCTGTTCAAGGCGCTCCGGGCCATCGAGGCCGCCGGGGCCGACGACCGCATCAAGGGCATCTACCTGCGCATGAACGGCGGGGGCGGCGTCACGGGTTCGGCGCTGCTGGAGGAGCTTCGTGAAGCGCTTCTCGAATTCAAGCAGAGCGGCAAATTCATCGTCGCCTACAACGAAACCTATTCTCAGGGGCAATATTACCTCGCCTCGGTCGCCGACAAAATCTACTTGCAGCCCGAAGGCGGCATGGAGTGGTCGGGGCTGGCTTCGGACGTGATGTTCTACAAAGGGCTGTTGGACAAACTCGACCTTCGGGCCGAGGTGTTCCGCCCCACCGCCTGCAAGTACAAGAGCGCCGTGGAGCCGTTCATCCTCGACAAGATGTCCGCCGCGAACCGCGAGCAGATGCAGGCGCTGGTCAATTCGATGTGGGGAACCATTTCGGGCGCCGTCTGCGAATCCCGCGGCATCGACTCCGTGAAGATGCGCCGGATCACCGACAACCTCCAGGTGACGCTTCCCGAGGAGGCGCTCGAATACGGATTCGTTGACAGCCTGGTTTATGAAGACCAGATGGAGGATGTCTTCGCCGAATTAGGGGTCTCCGACGACTATGATTTCATTACGCTGGGCGACTACGCTTCGCAGGTCGGCGCCGATCTGAAAAACATCTCCGCCGACCAGGTGGCCATCGTCTATGCCGACGGCCAGATCGTCGATGGCGAGGGATACGGCAAGGAAATCTACGGCAACACGCTGGCCGCGAAGATCGCCGGCGTGCGCGACGACGAGAAGGTCAAGGCCGTGGTTCTGCGCGTCAACTCTCCCGGCGGCAGCGCGCTGGCTTCGGATGTCATCTGGCGGGAGGTCGAGTTGCTCCGGGCCGAGAAACCCGTCGTCGTGTCGATGGGCTCCTATGCCGCCAGCGGCGGTTATTACATCTCCTGCCCGGCGGATGTGATCGTGGCCGACAAACTGACCCTTACGGGTTCGATCGGGGTCTTCGGCATGATCCTCGACACCCGCGAGGCGTTGAAGAACAAACTCGGCATCACCATCGACGGCGTGCAGAGCAACGCCTCGTCGAGCTTCCTCGCCACGCAGCCCCTCACCCCGGTCCAGCGCTCGATGATCATGCGCGGCGTGGACAAGGTCTACACCACCTTCACGAACGACGTGGCCGAAGGCCGCAACCTGCCCATCGAGAAGGTCCTCGACATCGCCGGCGGACGGGTCTGGTCGGGTGCGGATGCGCTGGGTATCGGCCTGATCGACACCTACGGCGGCCTGAAGACGGCCATTGCGCTGGCTGTGGACAAAGCCGATCTGGGCGACAACTACCGTGTGACCGAGGTGACCGAGACTCCGACCGGATTCGCAGCTTTCATCGCGTCGCTCAACATGAGCGTCCGCGAGGCTTTCACCCGTTCGGAACTGGGGCTGATGATGAAGGATTACAACACCGTCCGCGAAGCCTTCCGCCAGCAGGGCGTGCTGATGTACTCACCCTACAAGGTCGAGATTCGGTAGCATTATCGCTCGATGAAAAAAAGGCTCTCCACTTGTTCGGAGAGCCTTTTTTTCCGTTTATCGGCACGGTGTCAGTCGTCGATGCCGACGGTCGTGATCCGGTCGTGTTCGAAGAAGAAATATTTGCCGCTTTCGCATCCGACCACCAGATTCGGACCCTTCGACGTGTCGCCCAGCATACAGGGTTCGGGGGCGTTCGAATGGGCGCCGAGGTAGAAGTCCTTGCCGTCGATCTGCAACTGGACGGGCTCCTTGAAGACCATCTTTTCATTGGTCCCGGCGTTGATCAGCAGCATTACCTGCAAACCTATTTCCTTCTTTTTGAAACGGCTGTAGGGAAGTCCGCGTTCGGGAGAGGGATACGACGACCGTTTGACCGAACCGATCAGCAGGTCGAGTTTTCCGTCGCCGTCCCAGTCCACGAAGCGCAGTTTGCCGCGGCCCATCTGTCCGAGCGACTCCATCGCATTGTTGTGGCCGGTGATCTGCGAACCGTCCGTCAGGCGGAGTTTGCCCATGTCCTCGACGTTGAAATCGTCGATCTGGCGGTACATATGCAGGGCGTTGTCCTTGTCCATGATGACAATGCGGTTGCTGCCGCCGATCCGGGCGATGGCCGGGCGGACGCGCCAGGTGCCGTAGAGTTCGAGATTGTCCACGCTCAGGGCCACGGGAGCGTCGAGTTCGGGTTTCTCGCGGGTGCCGCGGTTGAGCATCACCTCGAATTTGGCCCGCGAACCCGAGACCACGACATCGGGCAGTCCGTCGCCGTTCCAGTCGCAGACCGTCGGGCAGAGATAGCCCCACGAAGCCTCGAAAGGACCCTGCACGACATGATACCCCGGGCGCAGCAGGATCGGGCTGCCTCCGGCGCAGACCTCCTCCGAACGGGCGAAATCGGGTTCGGTGTTCGTGCCGCGGTTCTTGAAGAAGAGCAGCCGTCCTTCCGAATTGCCGGCCACGATGTCCAGTGCGCCGTCGCCGTCCCAGTCCACGACGTTGGGCACCGTCAGCGAGCCTCCGTAGAGCGGGGCGTTGCGTTGCAGCACCGGCGCCGGGTCGGAGTAGATCGGGGCTCCTTCGGGTGTGAAGCCCAGGAAGCGGTAGCGGTACATCGCCGCTTCGCCGCCGATGATCAGGTCCTGCCGGTCGTTCCGGCCCGAGGGATAGGGAATGACGCGCGAACTGTAAGCCGTATGCACACGGATGCGTTCGTTGTCGCGCATGGCGTGGAGCGGCGGCAATCCCCCGGTCGGAATCTTTTTCCGGTAGGGAATGAACTTCATGCTTCCGAGTTTGTTGGTGAAGAGGTAGCCGTCGCAGCTGCCGTCCGCCGAGCGCACGCAGGCCAGTTCGCTGGCCCCGATGACGAGGTTCATGTTGTTTCCCACCTGTTCGACATCGGTGATCTGGTTCCAGTTGCCGGCGTCCAGCGTCATGCGGAAGAGTCCCGATCCGGGCAGCGCTCCGCGGTAGATCTCGGCGCCGTCGTAGTAGGACTGACGGTCGCCCTTGAACGTTTCGGGACGGTAGGACTGTCCGTCGTGGCAGAGGATCGCCAGTTCGATGTCGCGTTTGCCGCGGCGGATGCAGTCGAACGACGCTATCGGATAAGGAATGCCTTTCAGCATGCTTTCGGCGATCGTCGTGAAAGCCCGGCCGTCCCAGCGGGTGACGACGAGGCGTTTCGTGGAGAGGCGCAGCAGGTAGACCTCCTTGCCGTCCTGGAAGATGCGGATCTGCGAGGGGAAGTTTTTCTCCTTGTCCCAGGGGGTCGCCACGCGTTGCGGCGCGGCGTATACGAGTTCGCCCTCCGGCGTGGTCCCGTCGTAGGGACAGCGCCAGAATCCCCGGGCGTCGGGCATTCCGCTCGCTATGAAGACGAAAAGATCGGGATATTGCTCCGAGGAGATGTAGGCGAAGCCGCGCGGGGCGTTGCTGTATGTCAGTCCGAACGACATCGGGGCGAGCCCCTCTTCGCCGCCGGCCGCGATGGGTCGTGCGTGTTGCAGCGGCCCTGCCGCCCAAAGGCTTTGCAGCGTGAGGGCGCAGAGGACCGCGAGGATAAGACGTGTCTTTTTCATGGCGTCAGGTTATTTCGTGTAGACGATTTTCGGTGCCAGAAGCGTCACTCCGGCGAAATCCTTGGTGCGGGGGAGCGTCACGCTCTCTCCGGCCTTCACGTCGCGGTAGTAGATGCCGAGGATGCCGGGCTTGCTTTTGTCGTGCGTGGTGTAGCGGATTTCGTCGTCGCGTTCGGGTTTCCAGCCGTTCAGCACGTCGGCCGTGTGGCTGTTGCGGCGTACGGCGATGTAGATGCGGCATTTCTCCCGGGCGGTCACTTTGCAGGTGAGCATCTGTTCGCCCAGCCCGGCGTCGTGTATCAGCATCTCGTAGCCGGCGAAGCGTTCGGGAAGCTTGGTCAGCGGGTAAACCCGGTTGGTGAAGTACTTTTCGCCGAGGCGGAAACTCCCCACCGCAAAACCTTTGCCCGAAGCCGTCACGGCGGCTCCCGAGAGCGATTCAGCGGGCTGGCGGGCCGGAGCGGCCTTGTCGTCGGCATCGCTGCGGAAAGGGGCTACGGGGAGTCCGGCCGTATCGAAGAGATTGCCGATGGCGCCGTCGCTGAAACAGTAGCGCACGGCCGTCGGGCGGGCCACCTGTTTGCTCCAGACGACGAGCCGGTTGTTTTTGTCGTCGATGATTCCCTGCGCCGGGACGAATTTCATCGAGGCGTCGCACACCTCCAGTCCGCGGATGGCGTCGTCCTTGCAGACGATGCCTCCTTCGGCGTTGTCGAACGAGACGTAAACCTGCGATTTCCGGAACTCCGCCTGCCGGAAGGTCGGGCTTTTGTATTTCCGGCCGCTTTTGCCGTAGACTTCGGCGAGGGCGAAGCCGGCCAGCCGGTCGCCGACGCCTTGTTTGTAGCGGGGATGGATGTTCGTCACGTCGTCCACCAGATCGGAGATGACCGCCATGCCCGTTGCTGGAACCGTCGCGGCGACGCGGGCCTGCTGTTCGCGGACCACGGCGCCGGAAGTGCCGCCCTCGGCGCGGGCGTGGGGGGCTATCTGCACGAAATAGAAAGGCAGCGTCCGGCCGAATACCTTGCGCCACGACTCGATCATCATCGTGAATTCATCGCCGTAGAGTGCGGCGTTCGTCTTGTTGGATTCGCCTTGATACCAGATGGCTCCGGCGAAGGTCGTGTGACGCAGCGGGTGGATCATGGCGTTGTAGAGCGAGCCGATCTGCCAGAGTTTGCTTTTCGGCTGCTCTTTCCACGAGGCGACCATCTGTGCGTTTTTGCCCATGACGTTGGCGGGGGTCCAGACCTCGACGGGAGTTCCGCCCCACGACGAGTTGACCAGTCCGACGGGCTGCTGGAGTTCATCGGCGAGGCGTTTGCCGAAAAAATAACCTACGGCGCTGAAATAGAGGGCGCTTTTGGGGGTGCACACCTGCCAGCGGCCTTCGCAGTCGTCCTGCGGATACGGGGTGCTGTTCTTCGTGACGGTGAAGAGGCGTATTCGGGGATTCATCGGGCTTTCGAGCTCTTTCTTCATGTCCACGATGCCGTTGGCCGCGCTCCAGTTCATGTTCGACTGTCCGCTGCAAAGCCATACCTGGCCGATGAGGATGTCATCGACTTTCCGGACCGCCTTTTTATTGGTGGCGAAGGTGATCGAACGGGGTTCCGCCGAGGCGGCGGGGGTGGTCAGTTCGACGCTCCAGGCCGTGTCGTATCCCACTTTGACCGTCACGGCTTCGCCCCACGAAGGGGTGACCGTCAGCGTGGCGTTGGGATCGGCCCAGCCGTGCAGCCTGACGGTGGTTTTTTCCTGAAGGACCATATGGTCGCCGATGATGGCCGGCAGCCGGAGGAACGGTTGCGCCGCCGCGGAGAGGGCGCCCAGCAGGCAGAATCCCGCGAGGAGAAGCGCTTTTCGGATGCTGTGTTTCATGGTATCTGTTTGTTTTTAAGGTTTGTGCAAGGTTCGGATGTTGTCGGGGGCGGCCGCTCCGGGTTCCCGGAACCGTTCGATGCGTTTGAATACGAAAAAATTGGCGTCGTGCTGGCGGTTCGGAAGGCCGCGGGGCTCCTCCACGGCCAGCCGGATGACGGCGATCAGGTCGTCGCCGTCGAACTGCCAGTCGATGTATTGGAAACCGTCGAAAAAGGGGTTGTCGCTTCGGATGACGATGCGTTCGACATCCCAGCGGCGGAGGTCCTCCGAACTGATGAGCGCCAGGGTGTTGCGGATCAGTCCGCAATGGATGCCGTTGGCGTAGATGCCCCCGTGGGCGAGGCCCCGGAATTCTTCGCAGACGACGGAGGTGAGCGACCAGTAGCGCTGCGACAGCGAGTCGTAGCGGATGGTGAACTTCTTGCCGCCGCCCAGCATTTCGACGATGTCCCTGCGGGGATCGAACGCGAGCCGTTCGGGGCTTAACACGCGGACGATGGCCGCCGAGCGGCCGCAGGTGTGTTCGTCCACCCGCAGGACGTTGACCAGCGATTGATCGGGGGCGACGACGATGTTGCCCTCGATCCACTGGCGGAACCTGTTCCCGTCTATCCATGCGGGATCGTAGTCGAGCTGTTCGGAGAGGCGCCAGCTCGAAGCCTGCATCAGATCGGCTCCGACGGGTGCCGACATGACGAACGCCCGGCGCTGTTCGCCCGGCGTGTTGGTCTCCATGGCGCGCCAGATGCGTCCTCCGTGCACGACGACCGGAACGGGGGCCGAATGGTACTTGCCGCGCCGGAGGATGCCCTCGTCGGAACGTGTTTCATCGGGGAAACTCCACGTGCGGCCCATATCGTCCGAGCGGCAGATGATGATGTCGCCCTGAGGCGTGGCCGTTCCCATCATGTATAGCGCACCCTGATGGAGGAACACCGTGTAGAAATTGATCGGATAGCGTCCCCGCGACCAGTGTTTCCAGGTCGCACCCCGGTCCGTCGAGCGGTAGAAATCGACGTTCCGCTGGAGGTTCGCACCGCTGCACGCCGCCAGATAACTGCCGTCGGGGAGGATCAGCAGATTGGGATTGGTGATGTGCGTACGGCGCAGCTCCCGGACCTGTGCGATGACCACCCCGGGAACGGGCGCCGTACCGGCCACGCGGAGGTTTTCGGCGAAGAGCATGCAGGAGGGCCCCTCCTGCTGCGACGGGAGTTCCAGCCAGCGGCCGGGGGTGTCGTAACTCCGCCGGTAGAGCCGGTAGCGGGTTTTATCGACGAAAAATCCCTCGCCCGTGGGGAGCCATTGCGTCGTGTCGGGCCGGGCGCCGGAGAGCGCCAGCAGCAGGTCGCAGGGCTTTGACGCCCGCACCGCTTCGGGGCCCCGGAACTCCCGCAGGCTGACGGCATAGGTCATTCCTTCGAGCCGTGCGGGGAGGCTTTTGCCGAAGCGGTTGCGCTTGTACTGGGGAAAGACCTCCGCGCCGGGCTGTGCCTGACGGATGTCGATCAACCGTCCCCGGACTTCGATGATCCCCTCCCCGCGCGGGGAGGCCGCAAGGAGTTGCGGCTTTCCCGTGCAGAGAAGCAGGAGCAGCGGAGCGAGCAGTCGGATTCGGCGCATGGCGGTCAGAGGTTTCGGAAGTCGGCGATGCGCAGGAAGCTCAGGATATTGGCGTCGTGCTGACGGTAGGGCAAGCCGCGGCGTTCGGGGCAGGCCATGCGGCATACGGCCACGAGGTCGCTGCCGTCGAACTGCCAATCGACGTATTGGAATCCGTGGAAGAAGGGGTCTTCGTTTTCGAGGACGACCTTGTAGGGAACCCACGTGATCAGATCGGTCGAGTAGCACAGCACCAGCCGGTTGCGGATCAGGTCGCGGGTGATTCCGTTCAGATAGAGGCCGTCGTTCTTCATTCCGACGTATTTCGAGGCCGCAGGATTGGAGAGGGTCCAGTAGCGGCGGCTCTGCTCGTCGTAACGGATCGTGAATTTCTTGCCGCCCCCGGGGAAGGTGATGAAGTCGTTGGAGACGGAGAAGGTGAGTTTCGACGGGCTGGTGACGGTGACTTTGGCCGCCAGCTGGCTGGTCTGCCGGCTGCTGGCCCGAAGGATGTTGTAGAGACCGTCGGAGGTGGCGACCATGTTGCCCTCGATCAGCTCGGTGACGGTCTTTTCGTTGACGATCATTTCGTTGTCGGTGATCAGGTTGTCGGATTTCGTCCAACTCGACGCGTCGAGCAGGTCGGCATCGACGGGTGCGGAAATGACGAACGGACGTTTGATGGAGGTGTCGCTTCCGGCCGTTTCGCAGGCCCGCCAGAGGCGGCCGTCGTAGACCACCACCGGCACGGCGGCCGAGTGGAAGCCTCCGGTGAGCAGTACGCCGTTCGTGGCGTCGGTGGGTTTGGTCCAGGTCGCTCCGTTGTCCTCCGAGCGTGAAATCAGCAGGTCTTGGTTTCCGACCCCGGCCCCCATCATGTAGAGCGCACCCTCGAAGACAAAGAGATTGTAGTAGTTGCGGATGCCGTTGAGGGCCGTGATGTTCTCCACGAGGGTTGACCAGGTGGCGCCGCGGTCTTTCGACACGAAGAGCGTTGCACCTTCCGCAACTCCGGTGCACGAAGCCACATAGTTCCCGTTGGGGAGGATGGCGATCGAAGCGTTGCTGACGGTGCTGCCGCGCAGCTCGGGGACCTGGGCGATGACGGTTCCCGGTACGGGATCGCAGGCGACGCTCAGGGTCTCGGCGAAGAGCATCGTGGCATATTCGCGGTCGGCCGGATCGGGGATTTCGATCCACTGCCCCGGGGTGCGGCAGACGTAGGAGTAGAGGTGATAGGTGAGGTCGTTCATCGTGAAACTCTTCTCCGTGGCGCTCCACCCCGCGGCGTTCAGCCCGGAGGAGGAGGTGGCCATGTAGACCGTTTGGGCGCTGCCGCAGCGGAAAGCCTCGGCGCCGCGGGCTTTCAGGAGCCCGGTGGCATAGGAGAGCGGCGTATCGAAGAGCGTTTCGATGTCCGAGTCGAAAATATAGTCGGATTGCTGGGGGAACGCCTCCTTTCCGGCTGCGAACGTCCGGATGTCGATGAGCGTTCCGCGAACCTCTACGGCCCCGGCGGGCAGAGGCGTTTCCGCGGCACCGCCGTCCTCTTTCTCGCAGGCGCCGAAAAGGAATCCGGCGAGAAGAAATAAAAGCGCTGTTTTGATGCTGTTTTTCATGGTAATGAGTTTTCGGAGTGGGGTTATTCGGTGACGGTGACGCTCTTCCGGAGCAGGATTTGTTTTTCTCCGGCCAGGGTCGTCACCGTGCCGACCACCGCTACCTGGTAGGTGCCGGGGGCGGTGAACGTGTACTGATAGCTTGCGGGCTGTTCGTCGTCGGAGCCCTTGATCACGAAGGGGCTGTCCTTGCCCACGTTCTTCGCCTCGGGGCGCGTCAGCTTCGGCATCACGAGGTAGGAATCCTTGTCAACTGTGGGTCTGAATGCGGCTCCCAGACGCAGGACATAGGGATAGCCTGTGTAGGCGAAGAGTCGGAACGGATTGGTTCCGTCGCCGGCATCGAAGGTCGGGCCCTGAACGAAAGTCGGATAGCTCGGGTCGCTCACGCCGTCCACATATTTCTGGCGGTAGATCTCCGTGTAGGAGCTCTCCGACTTGTACTGGGCCCGCACCCACATGTCGTAGGAGTAGAAATAGGTGCGGCCGTTGCCGACTGTGCCCGTTTCGGGGTCGATGTAGTTAGCATCGTATTTGTCCACGTGGTAGAAAAAGGCGATCCAGCAGCTGTTGCCTTCGCCCGAGAACCAGTCCGTGCAGTCGGCCGTGCCCGCATCGGAGGGTTTGGTCGAAGTGCTGGCGGCGGGGTATCCGGGATCGACGCCGTGCACGGGCTTCTCCATGTCGAACCGGTCGGAAACATCGGTCCATGTGGCGGCGAGAATCCCCTCCTGGGTCATCGTGCCGTCGAAATCGGTCGAGTACATCACCTTGGCGGGACGGCGTTGTGTACCGCTGTTGAGCAGCATCATGAAATTCATCGTCATATCGGGCTCCTGCATCCGGTCTTTTTCCGCATAGGCGTAGTCGTGGCCCTCCTCGCCCGACCAGAAGTCCACGCGGTCGGCGATGCCCGTCATGGAAACCGTCAGGGGCTCTCCGACCTTGCAACTCAATACGGGGATTTCGGCCTCGAACTCGTCGGAGAGCACGAACTCGTCGAGCGAAAGCTCATAGGACTTGGTGTAGTGGCGGTTCGGGCGCAGCACGACCTGTTCGGGGATGGTGTAACCGTAGATCGAATTGTCGATGGCCGTCACTTCGAGGCGGAGCGTACCGGCCGGATGGGTTCCGGGAGCCGCCACCAGATAGGCGCTGGCGTAGTCCGTCTTCGTGACGGCGAGGTTCGTGTCGAAGGTCAGCGCGAGGCTCTGCGAACCCCCCCCCTCCCCGATGACGACGGGCAGTTCCGCTTCGGGATCTATGGCCCGGGTCAGGTCGATGGTTCCGGCCGGGATGGCGAGCGCCGCGGCGTCGGAGAGCAGGCGGACCTGCTTGACCGGCACCGAAGCGAGGGCGCAGTCGGCGGTCATTTTGAAGCGCAGTTCGACGATCGAGAAGACGTTGGCGAAATTGAACAGGATCGCTCCTTCGCCCACGGTTCCCGCAGGGATGTCCACCGGTGCGGCCGTCATCAGCCCGTAGCGGGCGATATGGGCCGGGGAGTTCCCCTCCGACTGGGTTTGCAGGGCCGGGAGCGAGAAGGGATGGGCCTCGGGATTCGGCGTGCGATCCGTGATTTTGGCATAGGGATAGTAGGCGTAGTAACTCTGGGCGGCGGTTTTTGTCCACGTGAAGAGTTCGTAGGAGTCCGATGCCGAGAACGAGCAGCGTGTGGCGTCGCTCTTGTAGGGGGTGGCTGTGTAGGCATAGTTGTCGCCCGAGGAGCGGCCGTCGTTGCGGCCGTAGATGCCCACTTCGTCGGCTTCGGCCCAGGCGATGGAGAGCGTCCGGTCGTCGTTGATCCCGACCTCGGTGCGGGTCGTCGCCGTTCCGCCTGCGGAGAAGAGCACCGCTTGCTTTTCGCCGGGGAGCGTTTCGCGCGGCATGGTATCGTCCTGACTGCACGCCGCCAGGAACAGCGACGCAGCGATGATCGTAAAGGTTATGCGGTTCGTCATGGTCTTGTCGTTTTATTGGTTCCACTCTCCGGGCTGCGGCGGTGTGATGCCGCCTTCGTCCTCGATAATCCGGACCGAGACCTTTCGGATGACCTCCTTGCGGCCGTAGACGTTGGCGTTGGCCGCCACGAAGGCGATTTCATAGTCGCCCGGTTCGGTGTAGGTGTAGGCGTAGCTGCTCAGCGAAGCCTCGGCCATCGCCTTGATGCCGACGCCGAAGTCGGGTCCGTCGTTGATCTGGTCCATCCGGTAGATGGGTCCGCTGACGGCCCAGCATTCGCGGGAGACCGTGGGCTGGAACTCGCTGCGGAAAAGGATGCGCGAGGCGTTGATGTCGGGCAGCGAAGTGGCTCCTTCGAACGAGGCCGCCTGCACGAGCTGCCAATGTATGTCGGCGAAATTGTAGAGCGTGGAGACCGACTCTCCGGCTATGCCGTTGAACTTCGTCGCCTGGATGTTCCATTGCGTGCGGCCGTTCTTTATCGCGGCGTCGTAGGGTTCGACTACCCAGTGGAAACTGAAATAGAGCGGGGTTTCCGGGTCGGAGAAGTATTCGGTGACATTCACGTCGCCCGACAGCAGAGCGGTTATCCCGGTGTCGGTCGGCATCGTGAAACGGTCGGTGATGTCGATCCACGTGGCGGCCCGCACGGCCTCTTCGGTGTATTCTCCCGAGAAGTCGGTGGAATAGCAGACCGGGACATGCGAGGGATTGGGGTTTCCGGCCGTTCCTGCGGTGGTCGTCGTGGAGAAGGAGAAAGTCATCTCGCTGTCCGTGATCCGGTCGGTATCCTTGTAGGCGTAGTCGTTGCCCTTCTCGCCCGAGTAGAAGATGATGAAGTCGGGGTTGCCGCTGAAATGGAACCGGACGGGTTCGCCGACCTTGAAGGTTTCGGCTTCGAGCGATACGTCGAAGTGCACGTCGTCTACGTCGTCGAGGTTCTTGCGGCATCCGGTCGTCAGCACGGCGAATGCCGAAAACAACAGAAGATATTTCATTGTTCGTTTCATAATCGTTTGATTGTTCGGATGCTACCATCCGGGGTTCTGGACCAGCGCACGGTTGACACCCAGTTCGTAGGTGGGGATCGGCCATATCTCGTCGCGGCGGTTGACGTTGTTGTAGGTGCGCCGGGCGTTTACATAGTACGAGGAGGTGTAACTGTCGGGAATGGCCGCCGCGAGGCTGCGGGCGTAGCGCATCCGGTCGTAGAATTCGCCCCAGCGCACGATGTCGTCCTTGCGGAGCAGCTCGAAGCCCAGTTCGCGCGGCCGCTCGTCCTTGATGGCCTCCAACAGGTAGCTCTTGTCGCCCGTTTCGAGATCGACGCCCGCGTCTGGTGTGTTGATGTCCTTTCCGAAGCCGCGGCGGCGCACCTGGTTGACATATTCGTAGGCTTGTTTCAGGTCGTCGGCGCTGTGGTTGTCGGGGTCGGCGGCGACGCCTTCGGCCCAGATCAGCAGGATGTCGGAGTAGCGCAGCAGCGGGAAATTGATGGGCGTGTAGTTGGTCGATCGCGGTTGGCTGAGTTCGTATTCGCGGCGGAATTTGCCGCAATAGCGAACCCAGATATTCGACGTTTGTTCGGTCTTGGTGCCCGTCGTCGTGTTGTAGGTGAAGGGGGCGATGGTCCAGTCGCGCCGCAGGTCGCCGGTCTCGAAGAGCGTGAAGAAATAGGGCGTCGTGCGGATCGCGCCGATGGAGTAGCCGAAGAGATCGACGACCGATTTCCCGGTGTCGCCGATGATGTTCGTGCTCGAACAGCCGATGCCGTTGTTGCGGCCTACCATGCCGGCCGTCGTGGTGTAGGTCCCCTCGTTCGTGCCCCAGAACTCCACTTCGAAAAGGCTTTCGCCCGCATCGTACTTGTCCTGGATGTAGTTGATGAAGACCTGCTCGTAGGAGGCGTTCATCGCGTGGCTTCCCGTGTCGATGACTTTCTGGGCGTACTCCTTGGCCTTGGCGTACATTCCCGGCTCCTTCACGGGGTAGCCCGCCATGTAGAGGGCCACGCGCGCCAGCATTCCGTAGACGGTCGATTGGCTGACACGGCCCGGCGATTGCAATTCGGCGGCTGTGCGGACCAGCGGAGCCGCTTCCTCCATGTCCTTGATGATTTGCAGGTAAACGTCGCGCGTGCTGCTCTGCGGCGTCTGCACGCTCTCGCGGTTGCCGTCTTCGGGGACGCTGAGGATCAGCGGGATGTTGTGGAACCGGACGACCAGCAGGAAGTGGTAGTAGGCCCGCAGAAAGAGCGCCTGCCCGTAGATGTTGTTGCGGGTGGCTTCGTCGAGCTGCGGCTTGTCGATGTATTTGATGAGCATGTTGGCCCGGCCGATTCCGTCGTAGAGGTCGCGCCAGAAGGTGAGGATCTTGGCGTCGGCGGGCGAAACGTCGTAGTCGCCCACCGAACCGTAGTCCGAGGAGTAGCTTTCGTAACCGATGTCGGCCGACAGCCCCATGCGGCCCAGCAGGTTGCCGCCGTAGAGCGTCGTGTTGGCCAGCGTGGCATAGACCCCGTTGAGCGCCGTGTTCATTTCGGTTTCGTTGTTGTAGTAGTTCGACGGGGTGACGAAATCCTGCGGCTCGGTGTCCAGCAGGCTGCACGAGGCCAGGAACAGTATGCAGAGGCTTAATAAGATGGTGTTCTTTTTCATATCCGTAGGCTCCGTTAGGTTAGAAAGTGACCTTGATGCCGGCCGTGTAAATCCGGTTGCGGGCATAGGCCGAGTAGTCGAAATTGGGTGTCAGGGCCGAATTGCGGGTCGAGACCTCGGGGTCGAGGCCCGAATAGGAGGTCCAGGTCCAGAGATTCTGCCCGGCGATGAAGACCTGCACCTGGTTCAGATGGATCTTCCGGGTGAACTTCTTGGGCAGGGTGTAACTCAGCTGAAGGGTTTTCAGCCGCAGGAACGAGCCGTCCTCGATGGTCCGTGAACTGTATACGCCCGCAGGGCCTCGGCCGCCGACGCGGAAGTTCTTGCTGTCGGTGTTCGTCGGCGACCAGCGGTCTACGTAACTCTTGTACTGGTTGATGGATTTGTTGGCGTAGTTGCCTTCGAAGATGATGCGGTTGGCGTTCATCACGTCGGAGCCGTAGCGCCACTGGAAGAAGACGTTCAGACTCAGGTTCTTGTAGGTGAAGTTGTTGTTGAATCCGCCCATGTGGATCGGCTCGCAGCGCCCGATGACCACCATGTCCTGATCGTTGACCACGCCGTCGCCGTTCTGATCGACGTATTTGATGTCGCCGGGCTGGATCGAGCTGCGGTCGTTGCCGTTGGTGGCGACGCCCTTTTTCAGCGTGTAGTTGCCTGCGGCGTCCTGATCGAAATCCTCGTAGCCGTAGACCCCGGCCCATTCGATGCCGTAGAACTGCGCGACGGGCTGTCCGACTTTGGCCAGATAGAGATAGGTGGAGTTGAAGTCGCCCGTGAAGCTGATTTTCGAGAGGTAGTTCTCTTCGCCCTCGGAGAGCGCCAGCACCCGGCTGCGGTTGAAGCTGATGTTGAAATCGGAGCTCCACTCGAAGCGGCGCGTCTTGACGTTCACCGTGCTCAGAGAGATTTCCAGTCCGCGGTTGCGAACCTTGCCGATGTTCTTGTAGACCGAGCGGTATCCCGAACTGTAAGGCAGATTGGCGTTCAGCAGCAGGTCGCGGGTCTTCTTCTGGTACCAGTCCACCGTCAGGCTGATGCGGTTCTTGAAGAGGCGCAGATCCAGTCCGGCATCGACCTGCTCGGTGCTCTCCCAGATCAGGTCCTGATTGCCCAGGCTGCTGGTGACGATGGCGTCGGCGGGCTGGCCGTTGTTGAACGAATAATAGTCCGAAAGGGTCAGCGACGGGTGCACCGAGTAGTCGCCGATGCGGTTGTTGCCGGTGACACCGTAGCTGATGCGCAGTTTGGCGTCGTCGATGAAGCGCAGGCGGCGCATGAACTTCTCCTCGCCCAGACGCCATGCGAAGGCTCCCGAGGGGAAATAGCCCCAGCGGTTGTCGGGAGAGAATTTCGACGATCCGTCGGCGCGGAACGAAACGGTGAACATGTAGCGCGACCGGAAGCTGTAATTGATACGTCCGAGCCACGACATGAGGTAATTCTCCGTCAGCAGCGCCGTCATCGAGTCGGGCAGACCGTCGTCGATGCCGCTGATGCCGAGCGACTCGTTGGGGATCTGCATGCTCGAATAACCGAAGCGCCGCTGGCTGCTGCCCTGCATCGTGAATCCGGCCACGGCATTGAGTTTGTGGCGGCCGTTTTTCCAGTCCTTCTTGTAGGTCAGCATGTTTTCGTTCATCCAGTCGGTCCGGTTCGTATTCAGCACCGAACCGTTGACGCCCTTTGAGTTGGTGAGCGTCTGATAGCCCTTGTAGGTCTTGGAGTTGTTGAACTCGGTGGCCTCGGTGAGGAAGCGCGAATAGCCGCCGCTGATGCTCAGACGAAGGTTTTTATGCAGGTTGTAATCCAGCTTGGCATTGGAGATGAAGGTCTGCTTGCGCGTGACCTTGTCTTCGTTCTTGCTCGACAGGATGGGGTTCATCGTCGATGAGTTGTTGCCGTCGAAATAGTCGTCGAAAAGCTCCTCCTCCGAGTTGACATTGGTGATGACCGGGCGGTAGGCCCATGTGCGGTACATCAGGTACGAGGCATAGGCGTTGCTCGTCGTCAGGGCGGAAGACGAGGTCTGTCCGTAGGTCTTGTCGCCCATGTAGCTGGCGTTGACGGTCACCTTGGCGTTCTTGTTCAGCTGCTGGGTCAGCGAGATGCGGCCCTGATACTTTTCGTATCCCGAGTTGAGGATCACGCCCTTCTGGTCGGCCATCGAAAGCGAAACGGCATACTTGGTCTGCTTCGTGCCGCCGGTCATCGAGAGGTTGTGCATGTGGATGGCCGCGTTGCGGAAGAGCTTGTCCTGCCAGTCGATCCCCTGCCCCATCCGCTTGTAGTCTTCGAGCGTGCGGTCGAGGTTGTTCAGATAGGTGTCAACGCTCGACGGCTGGCGCTCGATCTGGTACATGACGAAATCGTAGGCGTCCATCATGTCCATCTTCTTGGTCACGGTCTGGAATCCGTAGGTTCCCGAGTAGGTGATGACGGGCTTGCCCTCCACACCCTTTTTCGTCTCGATGATGATGACGCCGTTGGCGCCGCGGGCTCCGTAGATGGCCGTCGCCGAGGCGTCTTTCAGCACCGTGATCGAGGCGATGTCCGCCGAGTTGATGGCGGCGTTCGAGAAGTCCTCGATCGGGAATCCGTCGATGACGTAGAGCGGTGCGTTGCTTTGGGTGAGCGAATTGGCGCCGCGGATGACGATGTCCATTTCGGCTCCGGGCTGTCCGTCGGACGACGAGACCGAAACTCCGGCCAGGCGTCCCTGGAGAGCCTGATCGAAGTTCATGACCGGGGCTTTCACCAGATCCTCCATCTTCACGCTGCTCAGCGTTCCGGTGATGTCTTTGCGGGCCTGTCCGCCGTAGCCGATTTCGATGACGACTTCGTCGATGGCGCTGGCTGACTCTTCGAGGGTGACGTCGATGCGCGTGCGGTTGTTTACGGCGACCTCCTGTTCGGCGTAGCCCAGCAGCGAGAATACCAGCACGTCGCGCGCCGACGCCTGGATGGAGTAGCTGCCGTCGCCGAGCGTGGTCGTTCCGCGGGTCGTTCCCTTCACGAGGACGACGGCTCCGGCGATGGGCTGTTTGCCCGGATTGGTCACCTTGCCTTCGACTTTGCGAGGTGTCTGGGCCGATAGCGGCGTCGGGCTGCCTCCTGCGAGGAGCAGGAGCAGCAGCACGGCGCGGCATATCATCTGTATGGGTTTCATAGGTCGATGGTTGTAGGTTTGGGTTGTGGGTCGGTTAACGGTAGACGGGTCCGTAGTTGTTGCAGGCGCGGTAGTCGGACCCTTCGGGGTCGGAGCCGAAAGCGGCCCAGGCCGAGGGACGGAAGATCTTCTCCTCGTCGATGTTGTGCATGCAGACCGGGATGCGGAGCATCGAGGCGAGCGTGATGAGGTCGGCTCCGACGTGTCCGTAGGTGATGGCCCCGTGGTTGGCGCCCCAGTTGTTCATCACGTTGTAGACGCTCTTGAAAGCTCCCTTGCCCGTCAGCCGGGGTGCGAAATAGGTCGTGGGCCACGAGGGGTCGGTGCGTTTGTCGATGTGCTCGAAGATCGCCCGATCGACGTTCACGGCCCACCCTTCGGCGATTTGCAGCACCGGACCCTGGCCTTTTATCAGGTTCAGGCGGCACATCGTCACCGGCATGTCGCCGCGCGTGAAGAACTTCGACGAGAAACCGCCGCCGCGCATGTATTCGCGGCCGGCCGGGTGCCAGGTCGTCGCTTCGAGGCACCGTTCGGCCTCCTGTTCGGTGATCTCCCAGAAGGGTTTCATCACGGGGTTGCCCTCGGCGTCGGACATCGCGCCCGAGGCGTCCAGCGTGCTGCTTCCCGAGTTGATCAGGTGGATGATGCCGTTCGCGGCCTTGCCCGTCAGTTTCCTGCCCGTGGCGCGCTCTACGGCTTCGGGGCTCCAATAGGTGCGTACGTCGGAGAAAAGCTGCGCCTGATTGGTCAGCAGGTGCATGAAGAGCATCGAAACGCCGTTCAGCGTGTCGTTTTCGGTGGCGAAGGTGTAGGCTTCGCGGATGCCGTTCCAGTCGAACGACGTGTTGAGGATGGCTTCCGAGAAGTCGCCGTCGGGGCGGAAGTCGGTCCACTGGCGCTGGCCCTGGAAACCTCCGGCGATGGCGTTGTGCCCGGCGGCCTCCTCTTCGAAGCCCATTTCGGCGAGTTTCGGATTGCCGACCATCAGGTCGCGGAAGATCATCGTCATCTTGACCACATACTCCCACACCTCGTCTTTCTTTTCGCGCGAATAGCGGAGGTGTTCTGGGTTGAGATCCTCGCCTTCGTGCGTCTTGCAGTGCTTTTCGACCCAGGCCATAGCCCGTTCGAACTCCTCCTTGTCATAAATGCCCAGTTCGATGCGGCGCGCGATCTCCGAGCAATCGACGGCTTCGTTGCGCATGCCCAGATACTCCTGGAAGAAGTTGGGATCGGGCATCGAACCGGCGATGCCCATCGACACGGAGCCGATCGAGAGGTAGGATTTGCCGCGCATCTCCATGACGGCGACGGCCGCGCGGCCGAAGCGCAGCAGCTTTTCCTCCACGTCGGGGGTGATGCTGTTGTCGTCCTGCTCCTGCACTTCGGAGCCGTAGATGCCGAATGCGGGCAGCCCTTTCTGGTTGTGCCCGGCCAGCGCCGAGGCGAGGTAGACGGCTCCCGGACGCTGGGTCTTGTTGAAACCCCAGATGGCTTTGGGCATCAGCGGGTCCATGTCGATGGTTTCGGAGCCGTAGCACCAGCAGGGGGTCACCGAGAGGACGGCTCCGACGTTGTTGTCGCGGAATTTGTCGGTCGCGGCGGCCGCTTCGGCCACACCGCCGATCGTCGTGTCGGCGATGACGCATTCGACGGGTGCTCCGTCGGCATAGCGCAGCTTCGCGGCATAGAGTTTCGCGACGCTCTGGGCCATGCCCATGGTCATCTCTTCGAGGGATTCGCGGATACCGCCGCGGCGGCCGTCGATGATCGGACGGATACCGATTTTAGGATGTGAATTTTTCATGATTGTACGTTTTAAGATTTTATCTGTTTTTGTAAGTTTTATGAATTTCGTGAGTTGGAAGTCCGTCGGCAGATTGCTGCGATCGGGTTCCATCGGCGGATCTTCGTGTCTGCCGGGACGCATCGGTCCAGATGCTTTCCATCCGCCAGGCGTCGAGCGAAAGTATTTCGGCACCGTTGCCTGCGGTGCGGACCGAGATTCCCTTGCTGTCGTCCCGCTCGGGATAGGTTCGCAGCGTAACGCTTTGCCGGTCGTTGACGAAGACTTCGACGATGCTTCGGTCGATGAACACCCGCAGTTTCAGTTTTTCTCCTTTGGCGAATGACAGTTCGGCCGTTTCCGGAGGCCGGGATGCGAAAAGAGGGGAACGTGAACCGTGGGTATTGTCTATTGTGATGGTACTGGTGGGCGTGTGGTTTTCGTATTCCCGGGTCGGTTTTCCCATGTCACGTTGGAAAAGAATCCGGGTGTGTTCCTGTCCGTCCGGGGAGCGGAGGACGGACAGTTCGAAAGTTTTTGTTTTCCCGAGGTCTATTTCCATCGAAATTTCCAGGGCATCTCCCGTTATTCCGTCCAGTATGGTTTCCTGATTGGCGGGCACGGCGATATGTTCCAGCCGAATGTGATCGCGGCGCAGCGATTCCACGGCGTCCCAGGGACGGACGCGCAGGGCGCCTTCCTCCCATGTCAGAAGGCGCGGAAGGGTCATCATCTCGGAAAAATCGTCTTTGCGGGGGAATCCCGGATTCGTGTTGAACAGGACGACGATACCCCCTTTTCCGTCCGGGCAGGCCGATGGTGCATGTATGCCTCCTCCTTTGGCGGGTCCGTGGTTGAAATTTCCTCCGTCCGTGACGATGAACTTCTGACGCTGTGTGTCGTAGTTGCCGATCAGGTATTTGCCTCCGCTTTTGTGGCTGAAATGAAGGAGGATGTGCTCGCCTCCGTTACCGATGGGATAAAAGTAGGGACAGGCTCCGTCGTCGCCCACGAAAGCATAGGGATCGGCGTCGATGAACGGATGGAGATACTCCCAGCGGAGAAGATCGGGCGAGCGGTAGAGGTATTCGGCAAACATGCGCTTGCCGCCGGGACCGGAGTCCGAGTAACCGCCCAATATGGCGTAATAGTGCTTGTCGCAGTACCACAGAAACGGGTCGCCGCCCCGGGCGAAGACCGGCTGTTCCTTTTCGGGATCGAGATCCGGAATGACGGGATTGGCTGCCGGTTTGCGCCAGTTCAGCAGCAAGGGGTCGCGCGAGACAGCGACCATCTCCCCCTGCCCGACACCCCGGTACATGGCGATGACGCTGTCGCCCTGAATCAGCGTCGAACCTGAATATACCCGTTCTTCGATGGAAGGGGCGATGGCGATCGGAAGGTCTTTCCAATGGATCAGGTCGGGACTGTAAGCGTGGCCCCAATGGGCAATGGGATTCTCGATGGGATACGCCTGGTAGAACAGATGCCAGTTGCCGTTCCAATAGCAGAGTCCGTTGGGGTCGTTCAGCCGCCCTTCCGGGGTGGAGAAGTGGTAGAGCGGGCGGTATTTGCCCGACGAAAGTCGTTCCCGCGTTTGAGCATAGCGGTGCAGTAGCGGATTTCCGGCCAGCTCTTGCAGCTGGTCGGATAATCCGTCGCTGAACGTGTACATCGTGACCCTGTCGGCGGCAGGCGTTTGCTGCGCTGTCGCTGAAAGTCCCGGAAGAAGGGTCGTCAGTACGATGAGGATGATGCCCTGGATGGCGTCGGTCCAGACCACGGCGGCGCTGCCGCCCAGGACGCCGCCGCAGAGCAGCAGACCGGTTTTCAGTCGGGTTTTCATGCGTTTTCGGCTTTGCGGTTCGTGAGCTTCGTAAGCAGGAAGCCCGTCAGGAAGATGACCGTCGTTCCGAAGACGATCGTCAGGTAGGTGTGCAGCGGGCTGTGGAACCGGTAGAAGGGCGAACCTTCGTTGATGAGCGGCGAGAGGCTCATCCAGGCGATGGTCAGCAGTCCGAGGATCACGGCGACGACCGCATGGGCCCGGCGCACGGTCTTGCAGACGACGCCCAGCAGGAACAGCCCCAGCATGCCGCCGCTGAAGATCGACGCCAGTTTCCACCAAGCGTCCAGCACGCCGTCGATGCGCATCATCAGCAGTCCCATGACGATGCCCAATGCCCCCACGACGAACGACGTGGCGTAGAGCACCCGCATGCTCTTCTTTTCGGAGAGCTCCTTTTTCGAGAGCCGCTTGGCGAAGTCCGTCAACACGATCGTCGCCGAGGAGTTGATGCTCGTGGCGATGGTGGACATGCCGGCCGAGAAGAGCGAGGCTATCACGAGTCCGGTGAGTCCCGTGGGGAGTCCGTGGACGATGAACCACGGGAATACCTGGTCCGAGGGCGTGCCGGCGGGCAGCAGTTCGGGACGCGCCGTGTAGTAGGAGAAGAGCGCCGTGCCGATGTAGACGAAGACCAGCGACACGGGGATGTAGAGCAGTCCGCCGAAAAGGGTCGATTTCACGGCTTCGGCCGTCGAGCGGGTCGTCATGTAGCGCTGCACGTAGTTCTGGTCGATGCCGTAGTTCTGCATGTTGACGAACAGTCCGTAGATGAGCACCACCCAGAAGGTCGGTTCCGTAAGGCTCGCGCCGAAACTGCCGAGGCTGAACTTGCCGTGGGCCGAGGCGATTTCGAAGAGCTGCCCGGGGCCTTCGGGCATCGTGAAGGTGAGGATCGCGGCGCAGGCGATGGCCCCGACGATGAGGATGATGCCCTGGATGGCGTCGGTCCAGACCACGGCGGCGATGCCGCCCAGCAGGGTGTAGATCAGCGTGGCGATGCCCGTGCAGACGATGATGGTCTGGATGTCCCAGCCGAACATCGTGTTCAGCGGCAGGGCCAGCAGCAACAGGATCGAGCCCACGCGGGCGAGCTGCGTCAGCAGGTAGCAGACCGCCACGTAACAGCGGGCCCAGTAGCCGAAGCGCATTTCGAGGTAGTGGTAGGCCGAGACGCTGTCGATTCCGCGGTAGAGCGGGATGAAGACCTTGGCCGCGAGCCACGTGGCGATGGGGATCGAGAGGCTGAATACGAAGGGGTTCCAGTTGCCTTTGTAGGCGTCGCCGGGGAGTCCGAGGAAGCTGATGCTGCTGACGAACGTGGCGAAGATCGACATGCCCACGACCCAGGTGGGCAGCGACCCTTCGGCGGCGGTGAATGCCGCGGCGCCCTTGCGGCTGCGGAAGTAGAACGAGCAGCCGAAGAGGGCGACGCCGCCCACGAAGATGAAGAAGACGAGGTAATCGAGTAAGGTTATCTCCATTTTTTGTCGGGTTAGGTAGTTCGGTCGTGTGTCATTCGCCGCAGGCGGTTCCCAGCGCTTCGAGGGCCTTGCGGATGCGGGCGCGCTCCTCGGTGCGGAAACGGCGGTAGGGGTAGGACATGTAGTCGTCGCAGATGCCCATCAGCGAGAGCGAGCACTTCACGCCTTTGAGGTAGCTGGAGCCGTATTTCCCGACGGTGTAGAGCGACGTGCTGATCTGCATGATCTTCCGTTGCAGCGCGCGCATCGTGTTCACGTCGCGGTTGCAGGCGGCGTAGTACATCTGCACGTAGAGTTCGGGGAAGATGTTGGCGCCGCCGTTCACGCCGCCGTCGGCCCCCATCACGACGCTTTCGCCCGTCAGCTCCTCGGGACCCACGTAGAGGGCGAAATCCTCGCGGTCGCCCAGGTGGTAGAGCAGCGTCTGGAAATAGGTCATGTTGGCCGAGCTGTCCTTCAGCCCGACGATGTTCGGGTGTTCGGCCAGCGTCTTGACGGTCGCGGGTTCGAGGAACACCTTCACGTGCGACGGCATGTTGTAGAGGAAGAGCGGCAGCGGCAGGGCGTCGGCCAGCGCCGTGTAGTATTCGATCAGCTCCTGCTGCGAGGGCGCGAAGTAGTAGGGAGCGGCGGCCACGACCGCTACGGCGCCGCATTTCGCGGCATGGGCAGCCAGTTTGACGCTCTCGTCGAGCGATGTGTCGGTGACGCCCACCAGCACGGGAACGCGCCCGGCGACCTGACGGCAGACCAGTTCGACGAAATCGTAGCGGCATTCGTACGAGAGGCTCTGGGCCTCGCCGGTGGTGCCGAGGAGGAAAAGGGCGTGGACGCCGCCGGCGAGGATGTGCTCTGTGAGTCGTACGGTGCCTTCACGATCGATTTGGTCGTCGCCCTTCAAGGGGGTAATCATCGGGGGAATGATCCCTTTGATAGTCTTCATTTTTTTATGTTTTTGTGTTTGATCAGTTGGTTGTCTTGTGTTGTTCGATCCACCGGATGACGGCCGGATAGGTTTCGTCGCCGTACTTGTAGCGTTCGCGCATCCAGAAGCCGTGGCCCCCTTCGGGATAGATATGCATTTCGGCCTTCACCCCGCGGCGGATGAGGGCCCGGTAGAAGGCGATGGAGTTGTCCGGAACCACCGCTTTGTCGTCGCTGCACAGCAGGAGCATTGCCTCGGGCATCCCTTCGTGCACCTGCCCGGAGGTCGAGTGACGTTTGCGCAATACCTCCTCTTCGCTGCGGTCCCCGAGAAGGTTCTCCCGGGTCCGGACGCTGGAGTATTTCATCGAGACGACCGGGTAGACCAGGACGGCGAAGTCGGGGCGCGTCTCCCCGCTTGTGTATTCCGTGATGAGCGTCGAGGCGAAATGTCCTCCCGCCGAGAAGCCGATAATTCCCACATTGTGAGGATCGACACCCCATTGCGCGGCGTTGCGGCGGATGACGCGCATCGCCTGCTCGCCGTCTTCGAGCGGAATCCCGGGATGGCCGTTCGGCATCCGGTATTTGAGGATCATCGCGGCGATGCCGTGTTCGTTGAGCCACTCGGCGGTCTTGTAGCCCTCGTGCGTGATGCAGACTTTCTCGTAGCTTCCGCCCGGCACGACCAGCATGGCCTGCCCCGTGGCGCGCGCCGGATCGGGAAGATAGACCAACAATTCGGGGTCGCTGACGCCGACGTAATATCCCTTGTCGTTCACGCCTTCGGGCTGCTCTTCCAGACCGCTCTTCGTCGGGGTTCCCTCCGGGAAGAGTTTGACGTGCAGCGGCTCGGCGGCCTGCGATACGGCGACGGCCAGCAATAGGGCGCAGAGTGTCGTGAGGCAGGTTTTCATCGCGTCTGTTTCTGTTGGTTCGCCATCCGGTAGAAGTGGCCGTCCTCGGCCCCCAGCAGGAGTTCCGGCGTGCCGTCGCCCCGCCAGTCGATGGGGGTCGGACAGGTCGTGTGGCCGGCCAGTATGCGTTCGCCGACGTTGCCCATGTATTCGTACCACACCTCGCCCCGTTCCTCGCGGACGTTGCGGAACCAGCAGGCGTTCTGGCTGTCCACGATCAGGTCCAACCGTCCGTCGCCGTCCCAGTCCGTGAAGCAGATCTTGCGGCGCCCGGATTGTCCGCCGATGCCGTCGTTCAGCCGCAGAAGCCCTTCCGACGCATCCGCTACCCCACTTCTGGAGTTGTAGAGCGAGCAGTTCGTGCCGTGGAAGATGCGGCGTCCGGGACGGAGCAGCAGTTCGCCGTCGGGCGTGCGGAAACGTTCGTAATAGGCGAGGTAACCCTCCTGGTCGAGGACGATGAGGTCCGTCAGTCCGTCGCCGTTCCAGTCCGTCGCCACGGGCGTCGTGCGCCATTGCGTGACGAGCGTGCCGGGCTCGGGCGTCCACCAGTTCCAGGCGGGTTTGGGGGCCTCGCCCTCCCAGGCCACGCGCACGGGCTGAGCCGGGGCGAGTCTCAGCTTGTCTTTGCCGCCGAGGTTGCGGAACCATTCGATTTTGCCCCAGATCGAGTTGACGATGATGTCGGGAAGCCCGTCGCCGTCCCAGTCGGCCACGGAGAGCACCGTGTAGCCCCATTTGCGTTCGGCGGGACCCTGTATCGAACCGTTCTCCCCGGCCTGGATGCGGATGGGCTTGCCGTTGACGGTGAAGAGGCGCGGAGCGTCCCACACGGGGTTTTCGCCGCCCGAAAGGTTGCGGATGAAAGCGATTTCGCCGGCCGAGTTCCCGGCAATGATGTCCTGTTTTCCGTCGCCGTCCCAGTCGAAGGCGCAGGGGGTCGAGAGGGCCCCGAATTTGACCGGATCGGCTTGCTGGGTGAAGTAGACGGGCGATTCGAACTGCGGCATGCCTTTTTTGACCTTCCCCGTGTGGCGCACCCAGGCCACCCGGCCGTCCTCGTCGCCGACGATGAGGTCGGGATGCCCGTCGCCGTCGAAATCCGACACCACCGGGACGATCATCTCCAGATGGAGGCGGATCTCCCCGTGTTTGTTCGCAAGCGGCCGTCCCGCGGCGAAGCGGGGCTCCGTGCGGGTGCCGACGTTCTCGAACCAAGTGAGTCCATCGACGAATTCGCCGCAGATCAGGTCCGGATCGCCGTCGCCGTCGAAATCGGCGATACACGGATTGGGCGCCCCGTAAACGTCGATCGGGGCGCCTGCGGCCTCCACCTTGCCGCGGTTGACATATCCCTTGCCGGTGTTTTCCAGCAGGTAGACATAGCCGTGCAGCGGACCCCGGGTCCAGCGTCCGAGACTGTCGAAAGCGTTGTCCCAGCCGTAGTCGTCCCACGTGTCGATGCCTACGACGATGTCCTTGTCGCCGTCGCCGTCCCAGTCGGCGTAGCTCCACATATTGCTCCGCGACTTGTTGTAGGTGGCCCCGAGTTCCTCGCCTTCGTAGTGCAGGCGGCGTTTTTTGGCATAGGGGGCCTTGAAGAAGTCGGGGTATTCGAAATTCTTCGAAAGGACGTAGGGTTTGCCGTCCGCCTCCGAGAGACGGATGTTGTTCATCCCCTTCTCGCTGATGCGCTCGGCGGCGGCGAAACGGGGATGGCGCGGCGTACCGATGTTCTTGAAGAAATAGAGTCCTTTGTAGGGGCGGTCGGGGCACGACACCAGCAGGTCTTTCAGACCGTCGCCGTCGTAGTCCACGGGCAGCGGAATGCCCCACAGCCCGACTCCCAGATCGACCGTGAGGCCCGGATTGTTATAGCGCAGGATGTCCGGGTCGGATTGGGCCGGGGTGTTTCCCCCCCCCTTGGGATTGGCTGTATGCGCCGTTCGGGCCGGTGCCGATGTCGTGACGAAGAGTGCGGCGGCCAGCGCTGCGGTGCGGATGGCGAGGACGCTCGTTTTGTAAAGATGGGTTGCCGGGTTCATGGTTTTATGTCGGTTTCTTGTAAATCGTTTTAGCCTCGGGACAAATGTTTTAAGCTTCCGTAACCGCCTCCTCTGCGCTCCGCAGCGCCTCTTCGGGGGCGCTCTCGACGATTTCGGGCGTCAGCACGATGCGTGTGCAGCTTCCGGGTTTGTCGCGCTGTTCGATGCTCTTGATCAGCAGGTCGAGGGCCTCGGTCCCGAACCGTTCGATGGGCTGGCGGACGTAGGCGATGGCGGTTTTGTAGATGTCGAAGGCTTCGTTGGTGTCGAAGCAGGCGATGGCGAAATCCTGGGGCACGCGCCAGCCGTTGCGGAAGATGGCGCTCAGGCCCTGGCCTGCCAACGTGTTGGTGGCGAAGAGGAAAGCCTCGACGCGGCGCTGCCGGGCCTCGCGGATGATCTCCTCGATTTTGGCGAACTTGTCGTGGCGCAAGTGGTGTATGACGGCGTTTTCGCCCATTTCGTGTGCCTGCATGCAGCGGCGGTAACCCTCTTCGCGCTCGCGGATGTTCGAGAGCCCCATCGAGTAGGAGATCATCTCGATGCGGGTGAATCCGCGCCGGATCAGCGCCTCGGTCGTTTCGTACCCGGCGCGGCGGTTGTTCAGCACGACGCTGCTGACTTCCAGATCGGGCACCTCGCGGTCGAGCAGCACGAGCGGGATGTTCTGGCGGGCGATGTCGCGGATGATCTCGTCCGCGCCTTCGCACGGAACCACGATCAGGCCGTCGATGCCCTTGTTGCGGAAGACCTCGACCAGATTCTCCAGCTTCTGCGGATTCTCGTCGGTGCTGCCGAACAGCACGGTGTACTTATGTTTATATGCGTGGTTCTCGATGCACCGGGCGATGTCGGCGAAGAACTTGTTCGAGATGTCCGAAACGATGACGCCGATGGTGTTCGTCTTGCCGCTGCGCAGGGTGCGGGCGGCGTTGTTGGGCTGGTAATTGAGTTTTTGCGCGACCTCCAGAATGCGCTGGGCCGTTTCCTTGTTCACGCGGTAGGTCTCCTTGCCGTCGGCCTTGTTGTTCATCACGAACGAGACCAGGGCGATCGAAACTCCCGCCTCCGTGGCTATATCTTTTATGGTGACTCGCTTCGTGCGCATATTTTTTGCGATTTTTTGCAATATCTGGGATTTTCTGTTACATTTGCAAAAGTAATTAAAACGTTTTAATAAACAAATTTTTTCGCAATTTTTTTGATTTTATCCCTTTCGGAATATGAAAACTTACGGTGAAGAGCGCTCATTCCTGGAGAGTTGCGGGGTTCGGGTCGTGGAGTTGTCCGACGAATCGGGCCGGGCGCGGGTCTGTCTGGTTCCGGCGTGGCAGGGACGGGTGATGACCTCGACGGCGGCCGGAACCGGGGGACCCGGCTACGGCTGGATAAACCGCTCGCTGATCGCTTCGGGGGTCCGGAAATCCCGGTTCAACCCTTTCGGCGGCGAAGAACGCCTCTGGCTCGGGCCCGAGGGCGGTCCCTTCTCGCTCTACTTCGCGCCCGGCGCCGAGCAGGTCTACGCCAACTGGCAGGTTCCGGCGGCGCTGGACACCGAGCCTTTCCGGGTGGTCGGGCGCGATGCCCGGCAGGTGCGCTTCGAGGCTGAAATGTCGTTTCGCAACGCCGCCGGAACCCGTTTTGAGATCGGGGTGGCGCGTCGCGTCGAACTCCTCTCGCACCGGCAGGCAGAGGTGTCGTTGGGGCGTGCCCTGCCGCCGGAACTCGCATTGGTGGCCTACCGCAGCGAGAACCGGATCGGGAACTGCGGTCCGGAGCCCTGGACGCCCGCGGGCGGCGCTCCGTCGGTCTGGATGCTCGGGATGTTCACGCCGTCGCCGACGACCGTCGTTTTCCTCCCCTGCGACGGCGAAGAGGTGCGTGCGGCCGTCAACAGCGACTATTTCGGAGAGCTTCCGGACGACCGGCTCTCCGTCTCCGGAGGGCTCGTATGCCTGCGGATCGACGGCGCTTTCCGGTCGAAGATCGGGCTGCCTGCGGGCCGCGATACGGGGCTTTGCGGCAGTTACGACGCGGCGGCGCATCACGTGACGCTGGTTCGCTACCGCCGTTCCGCGCCGGGCGACCGCTATGTGGAGAGCCGCTGGGGCGCGCAGGCCGATCCGTTCGGCGGGGATGTCGTCAACGCCTACAACGACGGGCCGACCGAAACCGGCGAGGTGATGGGTCCGTTCTATGAAATCGAAACCTCTTCGCCGGCGGCCTTCCTGCGGCCCGGCGAGACGCTGTGCCACACGCAGGAGGTCTTCCACCTGCAAGGGGACGAAGCCCTGCTCGAAGAACTTCTCCGCGGTCTGATACCCGGAGGGCTGCGGGCTGTGAAAGAAGCGTTCAACCATTAATCGAAATAACTATGCAACCTCGAACCAACTATCTTCTGGGCGTCGATTTCGGGAGCGATTCCGTGCGGTGCCTCGTCGTCGATGCCGCCGACGGGTCGGAGCTCGCTTCGGCGGTGGTGGCCTATCCCCGGTGGGCCGAGCGGCTCTACTGCGATCCCGCGCACAACTGCTACCGCCAGCATCCGCTCGATTATGTCGAATCTCTGGAAGCGTCTGTCCGTCAGGCGCTGGCGGCCTGCGGACGCGACGTTGCCGATGCCGTCTGCGGCATCTCCTTCGACACTACGGCGTCCACCCCGGCGCTGACCGATGCCAAGGGCACCCCGCTGGCTCTGCTGCCGGAGTTCGCCGAGGAGCCCGATGCGATGTTCGTGCTCTGGAAAGACCATACGGCCCTCGCCGAAGCGGATGAGATAAACGATTTAGCAAGAAAGTGGAAAACCGACTACACCCGTTACAGCGGCGGCACCTACTCCTGCGAATGGGTGTGGGCCAAGATGCTCCATTGCCTGCGCCGTTCGCCCGGATTGCGGGCTGCGGCCTATTCGTGGGTGGAGCACTGCGATTGGATCAGCGCTCTGTTGGTCGGGGACACGACCCCCGAGACCATCGCCCGCAGCCGCTGCGTGGCCGGACACAAGGCGATGTGGCACGCCTCGTGGGGCGGACTTCCCGCGCCGGAGTTTTTGGAGGCGGTCGATCCGCTGCTGGGCATCTTCCGCGGACATCTTTATTCCGACACCGTCACGGGCGATGCGTGCGTCGGCCGGCTGTGCGGCGAGTGGGCCGCCCGGCTGGGGCTGAAACCGGGCATCGCCGTCGGCGTGGGGGCCATCGACTGCCATGTCGGGGCCGTCGGGGCCGGGATCGTCCCCGGAACGCTGGTCAAGGTGATGGGAACCTCGACGTGCGACATCGTGGTCGGCACCTACGACGAGGTCGGCGACCGGACCGTGCGCGGCATCTGCGGTCAGGTCGATGGTTCGGTGCTGCCCGGATATATCGGTTTCGAGGCCGGGCAGGCCGCCTTCGGAGATTTGTACGCCTGGTTCCGGCGGGTGATAGCGTGGCCGCTGCGGCAGATTGCCGGAAGCGATCCGCAGCTCGAAGAGCGGATTCTCGGGGAGCTGACGGCCGAGGCCGAACGGCTGCCCCTGACACCCGACGATCCCGTGGCGCTCGACTGGCACAACGGCCGCCGGACGCCCGATGCCGACCCCCGGGTGCGGGGTGCGCTGGACGGACTGACCCTTGCGACATCGGCGCCGGCGATTTACAAGGCGCTGGTCGAAGCGACGGTCTTCGGGTCCCGGGCCATCGACGAGCGGATGCTCGAAGAGGGGGTGCCCATCGACAACATCCTCGCCATCGGCGGCATCGCCCGCAAATCGCCTTTCGTGATGCAGACGATGGCCGATGTCATCGGCGTTCCGATCCGGGTGGTGGCCAGCGATCAGGCTTGCGCCCTGGGTGCGGCGATGTTCGCAGCGGTCGCCGCCGGGCTCTACGGATCGGTGCAGGAGGCCCAGCGGGCGATGTGTCCCGGTTTCTCGGACGAATACCTGCCCGATATGGAGCGTCACGCGGTTTACGACCGCCTCTACGACCGTTATCTGAAACTCGGAGGCCGCCGCTAAGCAGGCGTTCCGGAGGACCGGGTGCACGGGCCGCGGGTAGAGCCGACGAATCGTTCGGTTTTGCCTGCGGCCTGCGCGTTGCCTTGGGCCGGCTGTCTCTCGGTACCCCCCCCCAATAAATTTGGCATTGTGCCCGGCTTGCGCTATCTTTGGCGTTGCCTTAGACAGGCTGCGGCTCGGAAGTGCTCAAATAAATTTGGCACTCCGCTCACCTTGCACTATCTTTGGCCCTGCCTTAGACAGGCTGCGCCTCGGCAAAATGCAAGTAAACTTGCTTTTGCGCTCGGCTTGCACTATCTTTGACTTTTGTCTTAGATAGGCTGCGGTTCGGAAGTGCTCAAATAAATTTGGCACTCCGCTCACCTTGCACTATCTTTGCCCTATGACTGTGATCAGATTGACCAAGGAATTTTCATTCGAGGCAGCGCATGCCCTCGACGGATACGACGGGCCGTGCCGCGAAATCCACGGGCACTCCTACCGGTTGTTCGTGACGGTGAAAGGCACCCCGGCCGAAGACGAGGCCGATCCCAAATGCGGGATGGTGATGGATTTCGGAGTGCTGAAGCGGATCGTGAACGAAGAGATCGTCTCGCGGTTCGATCATGCGCTGGTGCTGCGCGGTTCGGCGTCGGGCGCGGAGCTGCGCCGGGTGCTCGCCGAGCGGTTCGGCAACATCCTGACGGTGGATTACCAGCCCACGTGCGAGAACATGCTCGCCGATTTCGCCCGCCGCATCGCCGCCCGGCTTCCCGAAGGCGTTGCGCTCCATTCGTTGAAGCTCCACGAAACCGCAACCTCGTTCGCCGAGTGGTTTGCCGGCGACAACGAGTGACACCCTTTTTTCCGCCCCCCCCGCGAATACAAGCGACGCAACTTAAATACAGATATGAAAAAACTCTTTCTGGTTGACGCCTATGCGTTGATTTTCAAGTATTACTATGCTTTTTTGGGGCGGCCGATGCGCAACCGCGCCGGTATGAACACCTCCGTGGTGTTCGGGTTCGTGAAGTTCCTGCGCGACATTCAGAAGCGCGAGAGGCCCGACCTGCTGGGCGTGGCCTTCGATCCCAAGGGGGGCAGTTTCCGCCGCGACATCTTCCCCGAGTACAAGGCGAACCGTTCCGAGACGCCCGAGGACATCCTGCTTTCGGTGCCCTACGTCAAGCGGGTGCTCGAAGCGATGTGCATCCCGATCCTCGAAGTCGAGGGGTACGAGGCCGACGACGTGATCGGAACCCTTTCGCAGAAGGGCGTCGAGGCGGGTTACGATGTCTATATGGTGACCCCCGACAAGGATTACGGACAGCTCGTGCGCGACCATTGCCGCATCTACAAGCAGCGGGGCGCGGAGGGAAGCATCGAGATCGTCGGCCGCGAGGCCATCCGCGAGAAGTACGGCATCGACGACCCTCAGTTGGTGCGCGACATCCTCGCGCTGTGGGGCGACGCTTCGGACAACATCCCCGGCGTGCCGGGCATCGGCGAAAAGAGCGCCTGCAAGCTGGTGCAGGAGTGGGGAACGGTCGAGAACATCCTCGACAACGTTGCGAAAATCAAGGGAAAACAGGGCGAGAAGATCGCCGAGTGGGCCGACAACCTGCGTCTGGCCAAGCGCCTGACGACCATTTGCCTCGACGTGCCGATCCCCTTCCGCGAGGAGGACCTCACGGTCTGCGAACCGCATATCGACGAGCTGCGCGGGGTCTTCGCCGAGCTCGATTTCAAGGCTTTCATGAACGACCTGGCCAACCTCGCGCCGCCCGAGGCGCTTCCCGAAGGCCCCCGGCAGGAGGCGCAGACCCAGCTGGCGGAGATGGCCCGCGCCAAGTCCGCCGCGGCGAAGAAAGCCGCGCTGGCGGGTCAGGGCAATCTGTTTGGCGACCCCGTGGTGCAGATGCCCGAGGTCCGGGAGGTTCCCGTCGCCGAATTGCAGGCCGAGGCCGACGCGATGCAGTTGGCGACGGCTCAGAACACACCCCATGAATATACGCTCGTCGAGAGCGCCGCGCAACTGCGCGAAGTCGTCGCCGAGGTCGGACGGTATGAGGAGTTCTGCTTCGACACGGAGACCACCGGATTCGACATTTTCAACGATCGGATCGTCGGGCTGTCGCTCGCCGTGGAGCCTTTCAAAGCGTGGTACGTCCCCTTCAAAGAGGAGAACACGCCCGAATACGCGGAGATCGTGCGGCCGCTGTTCGAGGACGAGCGGATCGCCAAGATCGGCCAGAACATCAAGTTCGACCTGATGGTGCTGCGCCGGCTGGGGATCGAGATCCGGGGCCGCAAGTACGACACGATGATCCTCCACTACCTGCTCGATCCCGAATCGCGCCATAACATGAACGCCCTTTCGGAGCGGTATCTCAACTACAAGCCCATCGAGATCGAGACGCTGATCGGCAAGGGTTCCAAACAGCTGACGATGGATCTGGTGAACGTCGAGCGCGTCAAGGAGTACGCCGCCGAGGATGCCGACGTGACCCTGCGGCTCAAACAGGTGCTTTATCCCCAGGTCGAGGAGATCGGTCTCCAGCATCTCTATTTCGAGGTCGAGGAGCCGATGATCGCCGTGCTGGCCGACATCGAGATGGCGGGCGTGAGGATCGACACCGGGGCGCTGGCCGTCTATGCCGTCGAGCTGAACCGCAAGCTGGGCGAACTGGAGGCGGCGATCCGCACCGAGGCGGGCGAACCCAATCTGAACATCAACTCCGCGCGTCAGCTGGGCGAGGTGCTGTTCGCCAAGATGCGCATCGCTGAGAAGCCCAAGATGACCCGGACCAAACAGTTCTGCACCGACGAAGATTATCTTCAATCGTTCGCCCGCAAACACCGCATCGTGGATCTGATCCTCGAATACCGGGGCGTCAAGAAGCTGCTTTCGACCTATGTCGAGGCGCTTCCCCAGCTGGTCAACCGCACCACGGGGCGTATCCACACCTCGTTCAATCAGGCCGTCACGGCCACCGGGCGCCTTTCATCGACGAATCCCAACTTGCAGAACATTCCGGTCCGCGACGACATGGGCCGCCGCATCCGCAAGGCGTTCATCCCCTCGGACGACGACCACCTGTTGCTTTCGGCCGATTACAGTCAGGTCGAACTGCGCCTGATGGCCCATCTGTCGGGCGACGAGTCGCTGATCTCGGCCTTCGAACACGGCGAGGACATCCACACCGCCACCGCCGCCAAACTGTTCAATAAACCGCTCGGAGAGGTTACGCCCGAGGAGCGGCGCCGGGCCAAGACGGCCAATTTCGGCATCATCTACGGCATCTCGGCCTTCGGTCTGAGCCAGCGGCTCGAAATTCCCCGCAAGGAGGCCAAAGAGATCATCGACGGCTATTTCGCCTCCTACCCCAAGGTCAAGGAGTATATGGACAATGTGGTCGCTAAGGCCAAGGAGGAGGGCTTCGTGTCAACGATTTTCGGCCGCCGCCGCTACCTCAACGACATTTCGTCGCACAACGCCGTGGCGCGCGGACTGGCCGAGCGCAACGCCGTGAACGCCCCGATTCAGGGCTCTGCGGCCGACATCATGAAGATCGCCATGATCGACGTTCACCGGCGTTTCGCCGCCGAGGGCATCCGTTCGCGGGTGATCTTGCAGGTGCATGACGAACTGGTCGTCGATATGCTCCGTTCGGAGCAGGAGCGCGTCACGAAGATCGTCACCGAGTGCATGGAGTCCGCGGCGCAGCTCAAGGTGCGGCTTATTGCCGACGCCGGCATCGGCGGTAACTGGCTCGAAGCGCATTGACCGCGGTATGCCGGAACAGAAAATCGCCCTCTTTCGGAGGGCGATTTTCTGTTCCGGGCGGTTATTTCAGCCGGATGATCCGCGCCGCGTCGTCCGCAGCGGGAAGCGGCGCGGGCGTGAAGTCCGAATACCCTGCGGCGATGGCGCAGAGGGGTTCGCAGCCGTCGGGGATGGGCAGGAACTGCCGCAGATAGTCGGCGGCCGTCTCCCCGTCGGGAGCGTCCTTGCGCCGGGGGCGTCCGTTGACGTGCACCCAGCACGAGGCCAGCCCCTCGTCAACGCAGGCCAGCTGCACCACCGTCGCCGTGATCGCGGCGTTCTCGCGCCACAGGTCGCTCGACGATGTGTCGCCCAGCACCACGATCGCCAGCGGTGCACCCGTCAGGAATCCCGATCCGTAGTCGCGCATGTCGGCCATGCGGGCCACCAGCGCGGGGTCGTCGATCACCAGCAGGCGCGACGTGCGCGTGTTGCGGGCCGAGGGGGCCGTGAGGGCTTCGGCGAGGATGCGGTCCACGACCTCGCGGGGAACCGGCCGGTCGGAGAATTTGCGCACCGAACGGCGTTTTGCGATCAATTCCTTGAATTCCATAATCTTTTGCGTTTTCGTACGGTTCTTGCAAAAATAGTTAAAAAAAACTATCTTTGAGAATCAAAACCTTGAAAACGATGGAATTCAGATTCACCATAGCACTCATCTACGATTTCGACGGCACGCTGGCCCCGGGCAACATGCAGGAGTACGATTTCATTCCGGCCGTCGGCAAGAGCAACAAGGAGTTCTGGACCGAGGCCAACACGCTGGCCGAGGAGCAGGATGCCGATATGGTCCTCACGTACATGGCCCGGATGATCCAGGAGGCCAAGTCGAAGGGCCTGTCGCTGCGCCGCGAGGCGTTTCAGGATTCGGGCCGCCGCGTGACGCTCTTCGCGGGGGTCAAAGAGTGGTTTTCGCGCATCAACGCCTACGGGGCCGGGCGGGGCATCCGCATCCTGCACTACATCAACTCCTCGGGGCTGAAGGAGATCATCGAGGGCACGGAGATCGCCCACGAGTTCCGCAAGATCTACGCCTGCTCGTTCCTCTACGACGTGGACGGCATCGCCTACTGGCCCGCCGTGGCGGTCAACTACACCAACAAGACGCAGTTCATCTTCAAGATCAACAAGGGCGTCGAGTCGGTTTTCGATTCGAAGCTGGTCAACCGCTACATCCCCGAGAACGAGCGTCCCGTACCGTTCAAACACATGATCTACGTGGGCGACGGGACCACCGACATCCCCTGCATGCGGCTGGTCAAGAACTCCGGGGGCCACTCGATCGCGGTCTACAACCCCGACCGGAAGGGAGCCAGCAAGGAGATGGCCTCGCTGATCCACGACAACCGCGTGAGCCACGTATGCCCGGCCGACTACACGGAGGGTTCGGAGATGGACATCCTCGTGAAGACCATCATCGACAAGATCGACCTCGACGACAGGCTGGAAAAACTGGAGGTCGTCCGATAACATGTTTGCCGGAAAAGTCTACTCCGGACGGCTGGTGCGCCCGGCCCTGTTCGGCGGATCGCCCGAGTGGACCGCCGGGGTGCGCCGGCATCCTGCCGCGGTCGTCGCCGCGGCCGTCGTGCTGCTCGTCTGCGCCTGCATCCCCTATGCCGGATTCCCGGCCCTTTATCTCGCGGCGGCGGCCTGCAGGGCGTTCTATGCCGCGAACGAACCTCTGCAACTCCTGCTGCTGCCCGAAAAGGGCGCCGCGCGATTGCTTGCCCGCAAGGTCCTCACGGCCTGGCGCAACTACTTTCTGATGACCGCCCCTTTCGCCGTGCTGGCACTCCTCGCACAGCCCCGTTCGGCCTGGATGGCCGCGGCGTGGGCCCCGCTGGCGGCGTTGGCGCTGCTCTATTTCGTCGCGGCCAAATACGCCCGCTACGACCCGGCGGACGAATCCCCGCGCTGGCCGCTGGCCGCCCGGCTGGGCGCCGCGGGATTTCTCATCCCGCCCCTGCTGCCCCTCAGCCTTTGCCTCGTGGTGAGCTACCTGCTCCGGGCCGAACGCAACCTCAGCCGCTACCTTTATGATTACGATTGACGCCCTCCGGATTCGTGACGGGGAGCGGACGCTCCTCGACGGTGTGACGATGCACCTCCCGGCGAATGCCGTCCACGGCATCGCGGGTGAGGGTCGGAGTGCGCTGTTGCGGGCGTTGTACGGGTTCGTTGTCCCCGACGCGGGGCGCATCACCGCCGGCGGGCATCCCCTGCGGCGGTGCGACGTGGGGTTTGCGGAGGCGGAACCCCGCTTCTGGCCCGGGCTGACGGTGCGAGACTGTCTCGACCTTGCGGTCCGTTACAACCCCGGGTCGAATCCCGCGGCTATGCTCCGCCGTCTGCCCGTGCCGCTCGACGCGGAGGCCGCGGCGCTCCCCGAGGCGGAGCGGAAACGGCTGGCGCTGGTCCTGCTGTTGCTGAATCCCAAACGGGTCCTGCTGCTCGACGAACCCTTCCGCGGCCTCGATGTCGAGAGCGCCTTCATGCTTCGCCAACTGATCCTGCAACTTGGCTCGGAGGGCCGCACGGTGCTCGTCGCCGCCCGGCTGGCGGAGCTGGACGGCATCTGCGACGATTTCTACGTGCTCGGCGGCGGGGGCGTCCGCGGCCGCTACGAACACTACGAATTCGCCCGGGCGGTCCGGGAAGCGGCCGCTTCGGGGATTGCGGAAAAATGAGTACCTTTACGAAAAATTCCATGCCATGAAAATCGTTTTCGCCACGAATAACGCCCACAAGCTCTCCGAAGTGCAGGCTGTGCTGGGCGACGCCTTCACCCTGCTGACGCCCCGCGACTGCGGCGTTGAGGAGGATATTCCCGAGGAGCAGGAAACCCTCGAAGGCAACGCTTCGCAGAAGTCGCACTACCTCCACGGCCGCACCGGGCTCGACTGCTTCGCCGACGATACGGGGCTGGAGGTCGAGGCGCTGGGCGGCGCTCCGGGCGTGCACTCGGCCCGCTACGCCACCGACGGCCACGATTTTGCGGCCAATAATCGCTTGCTGTTGAAAAACCTCGAAGGCGCGGAGAACCGCCGGGCGCGTTTCCGCACGGTCATCTCGCTGATTCTCGGCGGCGAGGAGCACCTTTTCGAAGGTGTCGTCGAGGGGCGGATCATCGACCGCGAGGCCGGGCACGAGGGGTTCGGCTACGACCCGCTGTTCATCCCCGACGGCTACGCGAAGACCTTCGCCGAGATGACCACCGACGAAAAGAACGCCGTTTCGCACCGCGCCCGCGCCGTGCGCAAACTGGCCGAATTCCTCCGTTCGATCGAAAAATAGCCGTATGGAAAACGTCAACTGGGGCATCCTGGGCTGCGGCGACGTTTGCGAACGCAAGAGCGGCCCGCCGATGTACAAGACCCCGCATTCCGCCCTCGCGGCCGTCATGCGCCGCGACGCCGCCAAGGCCGCCGATTTCGCCCGCCGGCACGGCGTGCCGAGGAGTTATACCGACGCCGATGCGCTGATCGCCGATCCCGGCGTGGACATCGTCTACGTCGCAACCCCGCCCGACAGCCACCGGGAACTCGCCCTGAAGGTGCTGGCCGCCGGAAAACCCGTCTACGTCGAGAAGCCGATGGCGATGAACCATGCGGAGTGCCTCGACATGATCGCCGCGGCGGAACGCTCCGGGCAGCGGCTCTTCGTCGCCTATTACCGCCGGGCGCTGCCCTACTTCCTGAAAGTGAAGGAGCTGCTCGACAGCGGGGCCGTCGGCGAGGTGCTGAGCGTCGAGGTGCGTTATTTCCGTCCGGAGAGCCCCGAGGACCGCGATCCGGCACGCCTTCCGTGGCGGCTGCGCCGCGAGGTCGGCGGGGAGGGCTATTTCTGCGACATGGCGCCCCATACGCTCAATATCCTCGATTTCCTGCTCGGGGAGATCGCCGATGCCCGGGGGTGCAAGACCAACCGCGGGGGATTCTACGACGTGGCGGACACCGTCGCGGCGTCGTTCCGCTTCCGTTCGGGCGTGCCCGGTACGGGGATGTGGTG
>ENA-UEPH01000387-UEPH01000387.1-human-gut-metagenome-genome-assembly--contig:-NODE-387-length-52651-cov-7.329802_pt1 | contig 52651 bp, 41 predicted proteins | sample MGYA00242891_ERZ507898 | MGnify/ENA primary metagenome ERZ507898 (study PRJEB26167, sample SAMN06115411) | human gut metagenome | host: Homo sapiens | place: China:Guizhou | collected 2014-10-15...
TTGCCGCCCTTGACGATATCCGGGATGACAATGACGACGGTGCTGCCCTTATGCGCCAGCTCGGAAAGCGGCTGCATGCCGATGGGGTTGCGAATGCTCTTGAGCGTTTCCGCATAGAGCGTATCCCAGTCCTGCGGCAGGCATTCGGGGTCGGGCACAGTCTCGCCCGGCACGAAGATATCGGTGTTGTCCGGCAGATTGGCGCTCATCAGGCCCTGCCCATATTCAAAATCGAGCTTCATCTTTCTTCTCCTTTACGTCGCGTGGAACGGAAACGTTGGGGCTTTGCCCCAAACCCCACAAGGGAACTGAGTTCCCTTGACCTTCCGCCTATTGCCTTGCGGCATGCCGCAAGGCAAAGGATGGGATTTGTGAGGATTGATATTCCGCGCCCGCTGTGTGGGATTCAGCGGGGTATCAATCGCCCCCAGGCAGGTCTGGGTGGCAGCCCAGCGTAGCCCCAAACGTCTCCCCTTACTTGCCCAGATACCGGCGAATGATGTCGAGGTACTCGTCCGGGTAGAACCCAATCTCGCCGGAAAAACGCGTCAAAGCGATCAAGCCGCCGTCAATCTCGTCAATCGAAGCCAGCATCGCCGCATTGTCCTGCTTCAGGCCTCCGCCGTAAACCACGTCCAGCCCGCCTGTGCGCTGTTTCACAAAGCGCGCAATCTTGGTGATGTAGGGCTTGTCCGCCGGGGTTTTTCCTGGGCCAATCGACCAGATCGGCTCGTAGGCAATCACCACGCCGCTCTTATCCACGCCATCAAGGCCGATGTCCAGCTGCGCGCCGAGCACGTTCTCCCAATCCGCCTGCTCTTCACTCTTCTCGCCGATGCAGTAAAGCACCGTCAGCCCCGCCGCCTGCGCGCACTTGATCTCCTGATTGAGTATGCGGTTCACGGCTTCCGCCGCCGCCTTGCCCGTCACGCCCGCTTCGGCCAGAATGCCCATCTTGTCGTTGCGCTCTTCGCAGTGGCCGATCAGCGTGCCGGCGCAGCCCATCTGCGCCACGGCGTTCGCCGGACGGTTCGTCGTGAACGCGCCGAAATTGCCGCCCACCGCCGTATCCGCGCGGTATACGCCCTGACTGCCGAGCCGCACCGGGCTGCCCGCCTTCTTCGCCGCAGCCGCGCCCAAAAGGTGCGCTTCCGGCATGTACATCACAAATTCGACCTCCGACGGATCATATGCCGCCAGCGCTTCCTGCGTGCCGGAGACGATCGCCGCGCCCCAGTTCTGCATCGGAGCAAGCCGATTCACACCGCCCTTCTCCGGGCTGATGTCAAACCGCTTGAGATTCAGAAAAATGTGCTTCATATCAGATGCCCGCCTTCTTGTAGCGCTCGGCCATCTGCTCGCAGGTCACAACCTCGATCAAATGGCTCTTGCGGTAACTGCCAAACTGCACCAGCAGCGGCGCGATGGATTCCGTCACGCCGTCCTTCATGCAGTCCACAACCTTCTGCACGTGCGCGTCCGGCACAACGCCGAGGGTGATCGTGTCCATGATGGAAGCGACATAATTGCGTGGGTCGAAGTTCTTCGGGTTCTTCTTCAAATCCTTGTAGAGCTGACCGATAGAAGCGCTCTCGCGGAGCTCCGGCTCCTTTTCAAACAGCTCCAGCAGATTGCGCGTGCAGGCCAGACGAATATCCGTGTCCACATTGATCTTGTTAATGCCGCAGCGCGCCACATCCACCAGCTGCGCCACATCGATGCCGAACGCGTTTTCCAGCTGGCCGCCGAGCGCGTTGATGCCCTGCACGTATTCCTGCGGCACGGTGGAAGAGCCGTGGGAAACCAGATAGCCGTCAATGCCCTCATGCAGCATGCATTCCTTCGTTGCAATCGCGATTTCGCGGCGGATCTTCGTGTCCTTGCCCTTGTTCGCGCCGTGGCACGTGCCGTAGCTGATGGCCAGCGCGTCGCAGCCGGTCTTTTTAAAGAAATCGACCGCCTGCATCGGGTTGGTGTAGGTGCTCGTCGCGGAGAACACGTGATCCTCCACACCCGCCAGCACGCCCAGCTCGCCCTCGACCGTCACGCCGTAAGGATGTGCCAGCTTGACGACCTCGCGGGTCAGCTCGACGTTCTGCTCATACGGCAGGCTGCTGCCGTCGATCATCACGGAGGTGTAGCCGCCGTCAATGCAGGCTTTCACGCTCTCGATGCTCTTGCCGTGATCCAGATGCAGCGCAATCGGCACGGGGCTGTTTTCGCCGTATCGCTTCACCGCGTCACCAATGCGCTTTGCGCCGACTTTCTTCGCCTCAATCGTGCCGTGCATGAAGTCCAGTTCTCCGCCCATAAAGGCGTTGGAAGCCTCCGCGCCCTGCAAAATCGCGCCAGAATGCAGCAGCTCGTGAATACGAACCGCCGCCTCAATCTGCCCTACGCTGTTCATGTTAAACGCGCCCTGGCCATATCGATATTTGTCCGCCGCCGCCAGAATCGCTCTCATCGGTACGAGCATATCGTTCACCTCATCTGCAAATTTGTTCCATGAGCAAAAGGAACGATTGGGACTCCGTCCCAAACCCTGCCAAGAACCTGAGGTTCTTGGATTTCCCTCTTATGGGGCGTCCTTTTTCACGCTCATCCATCGTTTACTGTTACGGTTATTATAGCAAATCTCCCATTGCTCTGCGAGTATGAAATTGCGCCATCCCTTTTACGCGGTATAGATCACGCGGCCGAGGCCGACGGTCATCACAACGTTCAACTCGTCGTCCAGCAGCACCATATCCGCGTCCTTTCCGGCTTCCAGCGTGCCCTTTCGGTCGTCCATGCGCAGAGCTTTTGCCGGATTGATCGTCATCAGCGGAATCACGTCCTGCACGGGATGATCCGTAAATTTCACGATATTCCTGAGCGCCTGTGCAAGCGTCAGCGTGCTGCCCGCGCGAACGCCGTTCGAAGCCAGCACCGCGTCGCCATCTTTGACGACCACGTCGTTCACGCCGAGCTTATAATTGCCGTCTGGCAGGCCCGCAGCCATAATGCTGTCCGTAATGGCGATGACCTTGTCCCAGCCCTTGCATTTGAGCAGCATGCGCACTGTGCCGGGGTGCAGGTGCCGTCCGTCGCAGATGGCTTCGCACCAGCAGTCGCTTTCCAGCGCCGCGCCCATGATGGCGGGCTGATGCTGATGGAACAGCCGCATCGCGTTAAAGGTGTGGGTGACGCACCGCGCGCCGCGGCGGATAGCCTCCATGCTCGTGTCATAATCCGCGCCGGAATGACCGATGGCAACCACCACGTCGTGGCTGATTTTGCCGATCATCTCGACCACGTCGGGCACTTCGGGCGACACGGTGATATAGCGGATCACGCCAGGATACTTGTTTTGATAAGCGCGAAGCAGGTTTTCGTCGCCCTCGCGCAGCAGGTTTTCCGGCATCGCGCCCTTGTATTCTCTGGCAAGGAACGGCCCTTCCAGATGTGCGCCCAAAAGCTGCGCGCCTTTGCCCCGGTCGCTCATGACGTTTGCAATCGCGCCGAGGCACTTTTCGGTCGTTTCGGGCGTATCGGTCAGCACGCTGGCGTTGAACGCCGTCACGCCCTGCGTCGCGAAGAACGCCGCAATCCTGCGCAGGCCCGCTTCGTCCGCCGCGTTCACATCCACGCCCGCAGCGCCATGCGTATGCACATCGATAAAGCCCGGCGCAAGCCGCATGCCGCCCGCGTCGATAATCCGCGCGTCATCGTCGGTCAGGTTCTCGCCGATCTTTGCGATCAACGCATCTTCACAGAGCACGTCCGCCCGCGCAAATTGTCCATCCTGATAAACGCGCGCGTTTTTGACCAAGAGCTTATCCATCCGAGGTTCTCCTTTCAGCGGAAGGTACGATGGAGGTACGTTGGGGCTTTGCCCCAACCCCCACCAGAAACCTGAGGTTTCTGGACTTCCCTCCTTCCGCTTCGCGGCATGCCGCGAAGCAAAGTGGAAGGTCAAGGGAACTCAGTTCCCTTGTGGGAGTTTGAGGGCAGCGCCCTCAACGTTCCCCCGCCCCCTTAGAACGGCTGCTTCGCAGCGTTCGCGTTCACAATGATCATCGCGTCCGGATGCCGCTGAATCAGCGTCGCCGGGAAATGCGCGCTCACTTCGCCGTAGGCCGCCTGCCGCACCACCGAGCGGTGCCAGTCTCGGAAAACGCCCAGCCGAATCTTCTTCGCGCCCAAAATCTCCGCCATGCCGATCGTCACGGCCTTTCTGGGCATCGCGTCAATCGCGCCGTTCAGATCGCCGATCGCGTTGGAGGTGCGCGTCTCGCGGCTGATGGTCAGAACACGCGTATGCAGCGCCGCAAACTCGTCTGCCGTCAGCTCGTCCTGCGCCTCGTTGAACGCCAGATGACCGTTGATGCCAATGCCGCCAAAGGCAATATCCACACCGCCCAGCTCGTCAATCACCTTCGCGATGTGGCCGGGATCGTGCGGATCGGGGAAAATACGCTGATTCTCCGGCATCACCAGTTCCGGATCGATTTTGCTGTAAACCGTGCGGTTCATGAACCCGTGGAAGGACAGCGGGCTGCGCTCGTCAATCCATTCCTCGTCGTCCGTCAGATACTCGTCCATGTTGATGAACCAGCAGTTTTTCAGGCTCAGTCTGCGCTCGTTCACCAGCCGCACGAAAATCGGATACTGCCCCACCGGCCCAACCGGGCAGATGAACACCGTGCGACGGCCGACGGCGTTGTTCTTTTCGATTTCGCCGATCATTTCCAGCGCCAGCTCATAAAACACCTCGCCGGAATCGCCCAGCTTGAGCAGCGGCACCTTGGCGTTTTGGCCCAGCTCTTCGGCGGAAATCTGATAGTAATCCATGTTCATAGCTTTCTCCTCCTTGATGCTTCTTCAGTCTTGCTTTATTCGACAGGCCTTCGGCCTTTCGCTTGCCCGCCTCCTGCACAGCGGTCGGCAGGCTCCACGCCCTCTACGCGAGAGGAGGCACAACAAAGTCGTAACGGAAGACGTTAAAACAAATGCTCTACGCCCAATTCATGTATCATTTCAACGATTTCTTTGGTTCTCGTGCAGCCGAATTTGCGCAGCAATCCCTTGATCTGGGTTTTCACCGTCACAACCTCGACGCACCGCGCGGCCGCAATATCCTTCACCTTCATTCCGTCGAGCAGATAGCGCACAAGGCTCCGCTCTGCGGGCGTCAGCTGGGATACGTTGTTGATGAAAAACAGCAGGCTCTTTTCCGAGCGGCGCAGGCGGGAATACTCCTTGAGCACCATATGCTGCACCCGCGCGTCGAGCATCGGTTCGCCTTCGTAGGCTTTGCGGATGTGTTCGAGCAGCTCTTCATCCGGACAGCCCTTCACCACGTAATCCACCGCACCCGCGCCCATCGACATCAGAATCATGTTCTCCGTCTCGTGCGCCGTCAGGAAAATGACGATGGCATCCGGCTTTTCGGCGAGAATGTTTTCAGCCGCGTGAATGCCTGCCGTCGTATTTTCCATCTCGATATCGATCAGCAGCACGTCAAAGTCCAGCTTCTGCGCCATCTCCTGAACCTGCGCGCCGCTTTCCGCCGCGCCGACGACCTCCATATCCGGCTGTGCGCCAAGCGTTTCGCAAAGGTCTTCCCGCAGCAGCGCAAAGTCGTCCGCCAGCAATATTTTCATCATTCACTCACCTGCCCTGCACATATTTGGGCAGCAGCACGAAGAAAGACGTGCCCTTCCCCGGCTGGCTCTCCACCCGCAGACTGCCCACATGCGCGCGCACAATCGTGCGCACATGGTAAAGCCCCATGCCCCAGCTCGTGTTGCTGTTTTTGGATGAATAAAAGGGTTCAAAAATCTTCTTCTGCTCTTCTTGGGTGATGCCGCCGCCCTCGTCGCTGATTTCCAGCACGGTATACAGCCGCTCGCGCCGCGTCGCCAGGCCAATCGGCCTGTCCGCATGTCCGGCGGCCACATTGGCTTCCCATGCGTTGGTCAGCAGGTTATAGAGCGCTTCGCTCAGGTAGTTGCAGTCCGCCAGCACCGTCACGCTCTCGTCCATCTCGCATGTCAGTTTGGCGTCCGGATATTTGCGATAAAAACGTTCCAGCGTCGTCTGTTTCACCTGTCCAATCGTCGTTGGCACAAGCAGCACAGATTTGTTTTTGACCGTGCGATACAGCTCTTCGCTGCGCGCAATCAGCATTTCGTTGCACGCGTGCAGCTGATCCACGCATTCGCGGATACGCGCCAAATCCGGTTCGGGCTTATCCAGCTCCTGATAAATGCGCTTTTCCAGCACACGGTTGGCCAGCAGTTGATTTTTAATGGAATGCACGAACACCGACGCGCCGGTTCGCGCGATATCAAACTTGCGTTCGAGCGCCATCTCCTCGTGATCGCTGACCAGCGTATCCTGTGTGTAATGCATCAGGCTGAACACGCCGAGCGCGCCGCAGATGATGTTCACCACAACGATCATCACATAGCCCGTCATCGTCGGCGCATATTGCAGATAGCCGATGCCTTTGTTCCACACATAATCATAGCTGTAAAACTGATAGACCTGCGCGGGGTCCTGCCCGCAATAGAGCAGGTACAGCCCACTCAGCGCCGCCAGACAGACCACAATGCCCACAAACTGCCGCCTGCAAAACGACATGGTGATGGAAAACAATTCCTGCACCAGCAGCATCAGCGCGGCGACCACGTAGACGATGATCCACCAGTAGGAAATCTCCACCAGCGCCTGATGCATGAACGGCCACCTGCCGACAATCATCTTGAACACCGCCGGGACGTAGATGCCCAGCGACAGCGCGGGCAGCAGAATGACCCATTTCTTGATATTGGGGTGTCTCCTGACCCACGCTATCATGGAATATTGCAGCGCGATTTCCATCAGGAACAAGGGGAACAGATACCGCCCCACCGCGATGACATAGCCGAGCGTATCCAACGTGATAAACAGGTATTGCAGTTTATTGCGCAGCGTTTGGGAGAAAAACAGAAACCCGATGATGCTCTTGGAATATCCGCCTTTCTTGGCGATGAAAATCAAAATGCCGGAAAACTGCACCATCAGGCTGCAACACATGCCCAGCAGGTACAGCGATTCGCGGTTTTTCTTCATCAGCAGCACAAAAACGGATGCGACGAGCAGCAGCCCAATGAGCACAAACAGCATAAGCGTATCCGCCTCCGATTTTTTCTACTGCCTACATAGTTCGCCTTTTTCCGCGCAAATCCTCTAAAGGAGTACGTTTGAGTACGTTGGGGCGCTGCCGCAAACCCCGGCAGGGAACTGAGTTTCCTGCACCTTCCACTATGCTTCGCGGCATACCGCGAAGCGGAGGCGGGAAGTCCAGAAACCTCAGGTTTCTGGCAGGGTGTGGGACAGCGTCCCACAGCAGCCCAAACGTAACCCCCTCCACAAAAAGGCATTGAGCCGCCCCGCACAAGGGCGACCCAATGCCAAGGGTTTTGAATTTTGAAATTACTTGCCCGCCTCGGTCATCACGTCGAAGAGCACATACTCAGTGACGTCCGGAACCGGATCTTTCTCCACAGCGCCGGCCTTCACAAAGTTGTCGCGCTGGAGCTCGTAGTACTTGGCAACGGTGCCGTCCGCAGCGCCCTCGGCCACTTCCTTGCCGGTCAGCCACTGGGCGTCGCCGCGCTGGTTGTACACGGAGTCGTAATCGGTCGCGGTCTGCTTGGCCACCCACTCGCTGACCTCGTCATAGTGCTCGTTGGCGCTGTAATCCATGCCCTTGAACAGAGCGCGGGTGAAGCGAACCAGCAGGTCGTGGTTCTCTTCGCCGTACTTCGGCATGCAGATCCAGCTGGCCAGAGACACGGTGGTGTCCGCAAAGGTCATGTTGTCGGTGAGCTTGGTCGCGTCCGGCATTTCCTCAAGAATCTTGAGGCTGTTCGGGCTCCAGGTCGCGCAGGCGTCCACGCCGCCGGAGAGCATCGCGGTCACGATGGCGGAAGCGTCCATATCCATCGCCTTGATGTCGTCCATGGTCATGCCGGCCTTGGTCAGGGAGTTCTTGAGGATATCCTCGGAGGACGTGCCGGAAGAGTAGGCCACAACCTTGCCCTTCAGGTCTTCGACGGTCGCAATGCCCTTGCCGCCGATGAGCGCGTCGCCGTTGGAGATGTGGCTGAGCGCGAAGATGGAAGCGCGGCCGTTGATGCACAGCTTATGCGCGCCCTGGCCGATGTAGCCCACATCGATGGAGCCGCTTTCCATAGCCGCGATGATGGTCGGGCCGTCGGCAAACTCGACGAGGTTCAGGGTCAGGCCCTCTTCCTCAAAGTAGCCCTTGTTGATGGCGGTTTCGACCGCCCACAGGCTGCCGTAGTTGGGCATGTAAGCGACGTTCAGGGTTTCGGCGACAGCCGCAGCCCCGATGAGCATGCAGGATAAAGCCAGCAGCACAGCGATCAGTTTTTTCATTGTGGTACCTCCTGAGTTGTTTTTTTATTGAAGCGGAAATGCCTATCCGCTTGGGGACAAGATTACGTTTTTTTGGGGGACATCTTATCTGCTGCCGCCTGTGGCGGAAACAGGCAGATACATGCCGAGGGTTGCCGCTAAAAGCGGCGGAAGGAGTTTACTTTCTGACTGCCAGATATTCCTGATAGACCTGGCTCCAGATATGGTTTTTCAGCTCGTTGAATTCCGGGGTCAGCTTGGTTTCCTGTGTGCGCGGATATGGAATATTCACATCTACGATATCCTTAATCCGGCCCGGCCGCGCGCTCATGATGATGACGCGCTGGGCAAGGATGATGGCCTCTTCCACATCATGCGTGATGAAGAAGCAGGTCTTTTTCTCGCGTTCCCAGGTTTCCAGCAGCTCGGTTTGCAGCTGGGTGCGGGTCTGCGCGTCCAATGCGCCGAAGGGTTCGTCCATCAGCAGCACTTCGGGGTTCGCCGCATATGCGCGGGCGATGGCGACGCGCTGCTTCATGCCGCCGGAAAGCTCCTTGGGATAGTGATCCGCGAATTTGACCAGATCGACCATCGCCAGATACTTGAGCGCTTCTTCTTCGGCCTCTTTGCCCTTCACGCCGCGCATTTCCAGCGCGAACATGACGTTCTTTTTGACCGTCAGCCACGGGAACAGCGCGTACTGCTGAAAGACCACGCCGCGCTCGGTGCCCGTTCCGGTGACTTCCTTGCCGTCGCAGTAGACCTTGCCGCTGGTCGGCTCGGTCAGACCTGCGATGATGTTGAGCAGGGTGGATTTGCCGCAGCCGGACGGGCCGACGACACAGATGAATTCGTTATCGTGGATATCCAAGCTCACGCCGTTGAGGGCGACCATTTCGCCGTTGCGGGTGTTGAACACCTTGCGCACGTTATCAATCCTGACGCGAACTTTGCTGTCGGTCAGATTTCGCGCTTCTCCTGCCATGACGTCAGCCTCCTCTCTGCGGTCTTGATGAGCTTTTCAATTGTGATGCCGAGGATACCGATGATGATGATGTACAACAGCATCGGCGCAGATTCAAACGAGTTGTTCAGGCTGCGGATGCGCATGCCCAGACCGGCCATGGCGCCGGTGGATTCGGCGGCAATCAGCGTCGTCAGCGCAACGGACGCGCCGAGTCGGATCGCCGTCAGGATGAACGGCAGGGTAGCCGGAGCGATGACGCGGATGAAGATATCCTTATCCGTCGCGCCGAGCACGCGCGCCGCCTTAATCAGCGTTTCATCCACGTTGATGACGCCCTGATAGATGGTCACGCACATGATGAGGAAGCAGGCGATGGTGATGACGATGATCTGCGGCTTGCGGCCGACGCCCGCCGCGATGACGATCAGCGGCACGTAAGCCAGCGGCGGGATATTGCGGATGAACTGAATCCACGGCTCGATGATGTAGCGAACCGGCTTATACCACGCCATCAGGATGGCGACCGGCAGCGCGATGACGAAGCCCAGCGCATAGCCGGAAACGACCGAGATGAGACTCGATGAGATATCATTCCAGAGCACGCCGCGGTCGATCATGGTCTTGATCGAGCCAAGCACCTTGAACACGTTCGGGAACGCGCGCGAAGTCGCCGGAATGACGGACAGCAGCGTCCACAGCGCCATGGCTGCCGCGAATGAAATCAGCAGCCAGACCTGATGCGGAATGCGGTCTGCCAGACTCCCTTTCTTATTCTTCTTTTCCATGTCATTCTCCTTGTTCATTTCGGACAAAACGTCTTTTGATGTTTTGATTATACGTCTAAACCTAACAATTCAAAAGTGTGAAATTTCATCATCCTTTTAGAGCTACGCCGGGCTGCCGCCCGAACCCGCTTGGGGCCTTAGGCCCCAAACCCCATCCTTTGCCTTGCGGCATGCCGCAAGGCAATATGCGGGAGGTGAAGGAACCTCAGGTTCCTTCCGGGGCTTGGGGCAGCGCCCCAACATAACCCTTACCTCAGCGAAATCAGCCTGCCCAGCGGCTCGCCAATCAGCGGGGCGCACCAGTCGAGAAACGCCTGTGTCACGCCGTTGCCCGCCTCGTTGATGTATGCGTCCGGCATCTTCTTTTCCACCAGCATCACGTCGTGTACGTCAATCAGCGTCGTGCGCACCTTGTAAGGACTGGCGCTCTCGCGGATAAAGCCGACCATCTTGCCGCTCTCCCCCGCGCAGGCCGCGCGCACCGCTTCTTCTCCGGCCAAAATCGCTTCCGCCCTGTCCACGTCGGAAGACAGCGCAATCGACGCGCGCCCCAGCAGCCCCGGTTTCTCGCTCCTCGCCTTGTAGCCCAGCCTTTTGATGACCAGATTGGCCAAATGAGCCGATACGTCGCCGAAATACGTCGCGCGCCCGACCTGAAACACCGGCTCAACAATCGGCTTTCCGTCCTTATCTTTGAGCCCCTCGCTGGCCACGACGACCACGCCGCGCTTTTCCTCAATCAGTTTCTGCACATCTCTGAGGTATTGTTCCTCGTCGAACGGCCGTTCCGGCAGATAAATGAGATCCGGCCCGTCTACGCCCGCCTGCCGCGCCAGCGCGCTGGCCGCCGTAATCCAGCCCGCGTTGCGTCCGCTCGCCTCGATGACGACCACGTGAATCGGCAGGCCGCGCACGTCCGCCGTGACCTCCGCGACGCTCTGGGCAATATAGCGCGCCGCACTGCCAAAGCCCGGCGCGTGATCCGTCACGGCGATATCGTTGTCCATCGTCTTGGGAATGCCCATCACGCGGATGCCCGTGCCCTCCAGCATCGCGCAGAGTTTGCCGCATGCATCCATCGTGCCGTTTCCGCCGTTCATCAGCACATATTTCGCGCCGAACTCCACGCATTTTTCCGCCAACAGGCGGTATTCCGGCTCTTCCAGCGCATCGCGGGATGTGCCGATGGCGCTTCCGGGCGTGCGTTCCAGCAGGGCCAGTTCTTCCTCGGTGATATCGGTCAAATCGCGCACCTGTCCGCACATCAGGCCGCCCGTGCCGCCGATGGCCGCCAGAATGCGGTCTACGCCCGGCTCTTTCTTGGCCTGACGGATCGCGCCCGCCAGCGACGCGTTGATGACGGCCGTCGGCCCGCCGCCATGAATCAAAATCAGATTTCCCTTCATCGCATTTCATCCTTTCGGCATCCTTCTGATTTCATCATAGCACGCCGCGCCCTTTTGTTAAGTCGGAAAAAAGCTCATACCTAAAGAAACGATGGGGCTCCGCCCCAAACCCGGTCAGGAACTGAGTTCCCGACACCTTCCACTTTGCTTCGCGGCATGCCGCGAAGCGGAAAGCGAGAAGTCCAGAAACCTCAGGTTTCTGGTGGGGTTTGGGGCAAAGCCCCAACGTCTCCTTATTCGTTTGTCCTCACCTTGCGGTAGCGCGCAAACGTGTAGCAAAGCATCGCGCTCCACCCAATCGCGCAGGCCCATGCCGCGCCGTTCAGGCCGACGCGCGGCACGAGCACCGCCACCACCAGCGCGCGGATCGAAATCTGAATGAACGTCGCAACCAGCGTCGTCTTCATCTCGCCCATGCCGCGAAAATAGCCCTGTATGCCGTTCGTAATGCCCGGCAGAATGTAGAAAAAAGCCATCAGCGTCAGATAATCCACACCCATGCTCACCATCTGCATGCTGTCCTGCGCCGCAAACAGCCGCATCACGGGTTCTTTCACCAGCAGAACTGCCGCGCAGATGAGCACGCCGTAGGCCGCCTCGATCATCATTCCGCGCCTGAGCGTCTCGCCTACGCGCGCATGCTCCCCCGCGCCGCGGTTCTGCGCAATGCAGGTCATCATGCTCGACGAAATGCTCTGTTCCGGAATGCACGCAAAATCGTCCACCCGGCTCACCGCATTAAACGCCGCAATCACGCTCACGCCTTGCGCGTTCATCACGCTCTGAATCAACGCCTTACCAATCGGCTGGCACGCCTGCTGAAGCGCCGTAATCGCGCCGGAAGAAACCGTCTCGCCCAAAAGCCGCCTGTCGATTTTCAATTCGCGCAGCCCCAGATGCAGCAACGGAATCTTTCGATAGATGTGCCGCGCGCACAGCAGCGCGCTGATCCCTTCCGCGGCCACCGTCGCCACGCCCGCGCCGACCACGCCCCAGCGCAGCCCGGCCACCAGCAGCACGTCCAGCCCCGCATTCATTACGCTCGCCAGCGCCAGATAGACCACCGGCGTTCGGCTGTCTCCGACGCTGCGCAGCGCCGCCGCCAGAATGTTGTATTGAAACGTGAACAGGAAGCCGACGAAAATCACCTGCAAATAGCGCGCCGCCATCTCCAAAATCTCGTCCGGCACGTTCATCAGCCGCAGCACCGGCCCGCTCAGCGGCCAGCCGACGGCAAACACGACGAGCGACGCGATTGCGCCGAAGACAATCGTCGTGGCGACCTCGCGGCGAAGCGCGTCCTCGTCCCCCGCGCCGTAAAACCGGCTCATCAGCACGGACGCGCCGATGCTCACGCCCGATACGCCTAAAATCACAATCGTCATCACCGGGTTCGCCGCGCTGACCGCCGCCAGCGCGTTTTCCCCCGCAAATTTGCCGATCACGATGGAGTCCACCGCGTTGTAAGTCAGCTGAAACAGGTTGCCCAGAATCAGGGGCAGCGCGTAGGCAATCAAATGCCGCGCGATGCTCCCCTGCGTCATCTTCCGCATGGCTTACACGCCCTCAATTCCCAGCTCCGCAGCGATCCGTCGCAGTTCGGCCAGCGTGTTGGCCTCGACCGGAATGCCGTTTTGCAGCCTATCCTTCTGTGCCTCGTGCGCCTTTTCGCCGGGGGTATAGATGCGCGCGTAGCCCGGCGCTTTCTCGCTGTCGCGCAGCGCCTGCAAATAGCCGCTCATCCGCGCGCGGATATCCGCCGGATCGCCGAACATCGCCGGGTCAAACGCCATGAAGAAATGGCTCGTGTGGTCGCCGTGCGCGCCGCACATTTCCGGGGAAAGCATGCCCTGCGCCAGCACGCCCGTCAGCGCCTCCACCATGATGGCCAGCCCGTAACCCTTGTGGCCGCTGGTGGTTTCGCCCTCGCCGCCAAGCGGCAGAATGCCGCCCAGCTCGCCCGCCAAAATCGATTGATTCATCCGGTGCGCGTCGCTGCACGGCCTGCCCTCGCCGTCAATCGTCCAGCCCTCCGGCATGGGCTTGCCGCGCTTGTTGTAAACCTCTACCTTGCCCAGCGTCACCACCGTGGTGGACGCGTCGAACCAGAAGGGATACGGATCGGCGGGCATGCAGAACGCCATCGGGTTCGTGCCCAGCATCATCTCGCGGCCAAACGTCGGCACCATGATCGGCCCTGTGTTGGTCATGGAAAACGCCGCCAGTCCCTCCCGCTCGGCCATCAGCGGGTAATAGCCCGCAATGCCGTAGTGCGACGAGTTGCGCACGACGACCATGCCGATGCCCGTCTTTTGGGCCTTTTCGATGGCGATGTTCATCGCTTTTGCCGCAGTCAGATGTCCCATCGCGAAATGGCCGTCCAGCAGCGCGGAAACGGGCGTTTCGCGCACAATCTCCGCCCGCGCGCGCACATCGACGCTTCCGCTTTTGATGTTCTGATGATAATACATCATCCGCTGCGCGCCGTGGCTCTCGATGCCAAACAGATCCGCCTGCATCAGCACGTCGGCAATCCGCCGGGCTTCTTCCTGTTCAAACCCCTCTTTTTCATATGCGCGCTCCATAAACGCGCGCAGCTCTTTTTCCGAAATCCGGGTATCCATATCGTACTCCTTCTCAGGGCAAAACCCCATCGTTTTCTTCTATCCTCTCATACAGCTTGTAGTGCCGCATGTCGTTCAGGTCGAACACGCCGTCCGCTTCGGCAATCAGCGCATAGCGTTCGCCCGGATCGGCGTAACGCGTGACGACAAACTGCGTTTTGCCCTCGGCCAGATACGACGCAATCGCCTCTTTTTTCTCCTTTGTCTGCAAATTGTTGTCGGCAAAATATCGGCAGTTCGGCACAATGCCCGCCGCCAGATAAAACCCCTGATCCAGACTGGTGATATCCAGCAGCGTCGGTTTTCCCTCCCGATTCATCATTTCCGAAAAGACCGTCTGCGGCATGTCCGCTTTCCGAACCTGCATCAGCGGCACGGCGCGGCAAAGCCCTATGCATGTCGGCGTGACCGCCAGCACGCCCGCCATCGGAAGCGTCCACGCAAACAGCCCGCACCTCTCCGCACGATTGGCAAGCCACGCCAGCGGAATCAGCCCCGGCGCGCAAAGCCCTGCAAACGCCAGCGCGTAATACGGATGCGCCATCTCGCCCCAATAACAGGTCAGCAGCAGCAATCCCGCGCCCATCGGCATCGCCAAAGCCTGCCAAAACCAGCCTCTTTCGTGTCTTTGGGCCGCGTCAAGCAGCACGAAGCCCGCACCGAGCGCGGCCAAAACCGTCACCGCCGGGTTGATGACGCTCTGCGTGCGCAGATACGCCAGCGCGTTGTACACGTGCCCGGTCAGGCTCATCGGCATGCCGCTGTAATCAAACAGGTTCTGCACGAAATAAACCTCAACGCACGCGCCCAGCGCACCGTTGACCGCCAGATACGCCGCCACGGGCGCGCAGACCAGCGCCGCGCCCAGCAGCATCCGCCCCGCCGCAAGCAGCGCGCGGCCGAACCCCTCCCGCCGCCAGACAAACGCCAGCAGGCACACGCCCAGCCCGGCAAACAGGCCGATGTCCGTGTATTTGATCAGGAACACCCAGCCCGCCGCCGCGCCGAAGCCCAGCATGCGCCCGCGCGTCTTTTCCTCCGCCCGCGTCATCGCCGCCAGCGTCAAATAAACGCCAACGGCCAGCGCAGGCAGCGCAAATTCCTCCGCGCTTCCGCCCTGTGTGAACGCCGTGCAGCAGCAGGTCGCCGCCGCCAGCAGCGGCATAGCCAGCAGCGTTAGCCGCCCTTCGCCAAACAGGCGCACCGTCCTCCAGCCCGCATACACCGCCGCCGCAAGGCTGAGCGCCTCCAGCGCAAACACGCCGATGAAGCTCGTATCCGAAATCGCCGCGCCCAGCGCATAAAGTATGAACAGCAGCGGCCCCTTGTGGTCAAACAAATCCCGATACGGCATCAGCCCGCGCGTCATGCCCCGCCCGATGGTGAAATAGATATTCGTATCCGTCCAGAAGTTGGTCGCGTACAGCGGCGAACTGCTCGTGGCAACCAGTAACGCCAGACACGCGCACAGCAGCGCCAAAAGCGCCGGAAACGCTTTTTTCATTCGCTCTTCCTCCTGTACAGATACAGCATTTTGTTCAGTCGGTTGCTGTCGTCATAGCCCACGTCGGTCGCGATGAGCTGATAGCGGTCAAATTCCGCCGGCAGTTCGTCCCAGCCGACCAGCACATAATCCGGAACGGCCTCGCGCACGGCACGGTCCAGCTCGCTGCGCATCTCATCCAGATGCACGTTCAGGCGCACAAAGTATTTTTCCTGCGGAACCGTGTGCGTCGTCAGATACAGCCCGTCGTCCAGATGGTTGTATTGCAACAAGCTTGCGCCCTCCTCCACATAGGCCGCCAGCCGCCCCTGCGCCAGCGTTTCGAGCTTCTGCCCGCGCAGAAACGCGTTCGGCGTGGCGAAATACGTCCAGGCCAGCCCCGCCGCGCAGATCGCCGCCGTCAGCCCCTTCCGCCAGCGAAGCGAACCCGCTTTTTTCAGCGCCCTGTGCAGCTGCATGCAGCCCACCGGGAAAAACGGCGCGAGCGCCAGCAGGCTGTACGCCCACACGCGCCCGATGAGAAACACCGTCGCAAACTGAAAAGCCGCCATCGTCCAGACGCAGAGCCGAACGACCCGCGTCTCGCCACGGTCAAACGCCAGCGCCGCCATACCCAGCGCTGCCGGAACCACCCAAAGCGCATTATCCCGAAGCGCGCACGCGCCGTCATAGAGCTTCTGTCCCCATGTCGCCGCCTCGCCGCTGTACAGGAAGATGTTGTTATACAAATATGCCGTGTACGCGTCGGAAAGCGCGCCGTTTACCGCGAAATAGACCATCCACGGCAGAATCGGAATCGCCATGCCGCAAAGAAACACGCCCGCGCTTTTCAGCGCCCGGCGGACGCCGCCTTCCCGGAGCGCCAAAACGCCTTCAACGATGCACAGCCCGACCATCGCGCCGAGCAGCGTATACTTGATCGCCGCGACGCATCCGGCCAGCGCGCCGCAGACCAGCAGTCGCTTCGTGCGCATCGGTTTGGCGCGCCTGCCGTATTCCGCGTAAGCGATTGCCAGCGCCGCCGTCAGCAGCGGCAGGCAGAATTCCTCCGCGCTGTCGCCGCGCATAAACGAGCCGCCCGTCGTTGCCAACGCCCCGAAGACCGCCGCCGCGCCGAGGGCAAACGCGCTGCCCGCGCGCAGACGCATCAGGCGGTAAGCCGCGTAAAGCGCCGCCGTCAGCGCGGGAATTTCCATCAGATAAACTCCTGAAAAGCTCGTATCCGACAGGCACGCCGCGGCCGCGTGAATCAAGTACAGCAGCGGGCCTTTCTGCTCGTAGATATCCCGATAGAGCACCCCGCCGCGCTTCATCACCCGCCCCACCGTCAGCAGGCAGTTGGCGTCGCCCCAGACGTTGATGGGGTACAGCGGCGAACACTGCGAGGTAAACAGCAGCATCAGCGCCGCCATCGCCGCGCAGCACGTCAGCGCGAGCGCCCGTTCGCGCTTTTTATTCTTCATCGTTCTTCCTCCGATACAGAATCATGGATTTGATGTATCGGTTGCTGTCGTCGTAACTCGTCAGCGCGCAGATTTCCTCGTATCGGTCAAATTCGGCGGGCAGGCGGTTCCAGTCCACCACGACGTAATCGGGTATGCCTTCCCGCAGATAGCGATCCATCTCCTCGTTCATCTCGTCCAGATTGACGTTCAGCTGCGCGAAGAATCTGCCCGCCGGGCGCGTCTGCGTCGCCAGATACACGCCGCCGTCCAAATAGCTGTATTGCAGCATCGTTTTGCCCGGCTCAACGTATTCGGCGAACATGCCCTGCGCCAGATTGCCGATATCCTCGCCGCGCAGAAACGCGTTCGGCGTAGCAAAATACGCCCAGACAAGGCTGGCCGCGCAGACCGCCGCCGTCAGCCCCTTTTTCGCGCGAGGAGACAGCGCCCGCTTTCCCCAAAGCCGATGCAGCTGCATCAAACCGATCACGGCGAACGCCGCCATGCCCAGCGGGCTGTACGGCCAGACCATGCCTGCAAAAAAGATCGCCGCGAACTGCCCGATCGCCATCGCCCAGACGCAGAGCCGAACGGCCCCCGTCTCTCCCCGGTCAAACGCCAGCGCGATCATGCCCAGCAGGGCCGGAACCGTCCAGAGCAGGTTATCCGCAAACAGCGTCGTCCACTCCGTCAGGCGGTTCCCCCACGTCTTCGCCGCGCCGCTGTACAAAAAGATGTTGTTGTAAATATACGCCGCGTAAGCGTCGGAAAGCGCCCCGTTTGCCGCGAAATAGACGATCCACGGCAGAATCGGAACCGCCATGCCGCCGAGAAACACACCCGCGCTTTTCAGGGCGCGCAGAAGTCCGCCCTCTTTGAGCGCCAGAACGCCTTCCACCGCGCACAGCCCGATCATCGCGCCGAGCAGCGTATACTTGATCGTCGCGATACACCCGGCCAGCACGCCGCAGACGAACAGCCGCTTCATGCGCATCGGTTTGGCGCGCCTGCCGTATTCCGCGTAGGCGATCGCCAGCGCCGCCATCAACAGCGGCAGGCAGAATTCCTCCGCGCTGTCGCCCCGGATAAACGCCGTGCAGGAGGCGAACGCCGCCCCGAAAAACGCCGCCGCGCCAAGCGAAAAGCCCATTCCTGCGCGCAGGCGCATCAGGCGGTAGGCCGCATAGAGCGCCACCGTCATCGCCAGCGCTTCCATGATGTACACGCCCCAAAAGCTCGTATCCGACAGGCATGCCGCCAGGGCGTGAATCAGGTACAGCAGCGGGCCTTTCTGCTCGTAGATATCCCGATAGAGCACCCCGCCGTCTTTCATCACGCGGCCCACCGTGAACAGGCAGTTTGCGTCGCCCCACAGGTTAATGGGGTACAGCGGCGAGGACTGCGAGGTGAGCAGCAGAATCAGCGCCGCAAGCACCGCGCAGACGGCCAGCGCGATATTTCGTTCTTTTTTCATGCCTCTTCCTCCTCATAGGCGGCGATCTCCCGCAGAAATGCGTCGCCGTATCGCTGCATCTTGCCTTCGCCTACGCCCGCGACGCGAAGCATCTGCGCGCGCGTGCGCGGCGCTTTGGCCGCCATATCTTTGAGCGTCGCGTTGGTAAAGATGATGAACGGCGGCACGTTCTGATCCATCGCGATTTCCCGGCGCAGGTCGGAAAGGCGGTTGTAGAGCGCTTTGTTGACAAATTCCTTTTGTTTCACGCGGCGCTTGAGTTCCGGCGCGGCATCCGTGGGCAGCAGCGCCATGCGGATGGGCATATCCCCGCGCAGCACATCCCGCGCGTATGCGCCCTCTTGGAGCAGCGGATAGTCCCCCGCCGTCACTGTCAGCACGTCGCCCGCAATCAGCTCGTCGATCATCGCGCGCACGTTAGCCTCGCCCTCGGCCTTCATCGCGCCGAACGCAGAGAGCTTATCCAGCCCGCGCTCGCGCAGCTTTGCATCCGTCTGGCCGCAGAGCACGCGCGCCACCGTCGCCTTGCCGTATCGCCCGTTCATCGCGATCACGGCGGCGACAATCTGCCCGGCCTGCCTACTCACGTCGCGCTCTTCTTCGCGCGCCATGCAGCCCGAACAGTTGCCGCAGAACGGCTTTTCCGCCGTTTCGCCAAAATAACGGAGGATTTTGGCGCGCAGACAGCCGCCGCCCGTGGCATAGAACGTCATCTGTTTGAGCCGCTCTTTGGCGCGCGCGGTGACGACCTGCCGGGTCTGCTCGTCCATCTGGCTCATATCCTGCGCGTGGTCGATGAGAAAGGTATTGAGCCGCACGTCGCCCGGCTGATACAGCAGGCAGCAGACCGCGTCTTCGCCGTCGCGCCCGGCGCGCCCCGCCTCCTGATAGTAACTTTCCAAATCCTTGGGCATGTTATAGTGAACGACAAAGGATACGTTGGATTTATCGATGCCCATGCCGAAGGCGTTGGTCGCCACAATCACCGGCGCGCGGTCGGAGACGAAATCCTCCTGCGCCCTGGCGCGCAGTTCGTCAGCCATGCCCGCGTGATAGCCCACCGCGTCCACGCCGCAGTCATTCAGCATGGCGGTCACTTCTTCCACGCCTTTGCGCGTGCCGCAGTAGACGATGCCGCTCTGCCCCTTATGTTCGGCCAGAAAACGGCGCAGTTCCGCGTCGCGGTCTTTGGCTCTGCGCACCTCCAGAAAGAGGTTGGGGCGGTCGAATCCGGTCAGGATATCATAGGGATTCTGCAATTCGAGCAGCCGGACGATATCCGCGCGGACGGCCTGCGTCGCCGTCGCGGTAAACGCGCTGACTTTCGGCCGTTTGGGCAGTTCCCGCAGAAACGGCGCGATTTGCAGATAGCCGGGGCGGAAATCCTGCCCCCACTGGCTGACGCAGTGCGCCTCATCGACGACGACCTGCGCGATTTCGGCGCTTCGCGCAAAGCTGAGAAAGGAATCCGTCATCAGCCGTTCGGGCGCGACATAGATGATTTTATAGGCGCCGCGCCTTGCGTGATCCAGCGCGAGCATATACTGTCTGGGCGTGAGGGAGCTGTTGAGATAGGCCGCGCGCACGCCGTTTTGCAGCAGCGCGAAGACCTGATCGCGCATCAGCGAAATGAGCGGCGAAACGACGAGGGTAACGCCCGGCAGAACGAGCGCGGGAATTTGATAGCAGATCGATTTGCCCGCGCCCGTGGGCATGACGGCCATCACGTCGCGCCCGCGCAGAATCGCGGCAACCGCGTCTTCCTGCCCCGGACGGAAATCGTCATAGCCGAAAACCTCTTTAAGCGCTGCGCGCGCCGCTTCCATCGGTGTCATCTCTGCTCCTTTTGGGGGTTACGCCAGGGCGCAGCCCTGAAACCCGGCAGGAACCTGCGGTTCCTGTACCTCCCGCTTTTGAAATTCGATCTTTTGAGCGGATGCCGTCAGCATCCCGCAGATCAACTGATTCTATATTATATCGCCACCTTCTAACGAGCGTCAAGTGCGGCCAAAGAATAAGCGTCCCCGCCCCGGCGCACAATAGGCGCATCGGGAGGTGACGCTTCTTGAATCTCTATCCGAATTTATACGCGCTGCTGGAAAGCGATTCCAACGCGCGGCGCTTATTCGAACACGCGCCGTCGGAAATCCGCCGCCAGCTGCTCACGCGGCGACAGAGCATCCGTTCCGTCGCGGCGCTGGACGCGGCCATCACGGCGTTTGAGCAAAACTGAAAACGGGGCCGCCACGCCGGCAGCCCCGCTTTTTCAATTCAGGAATCGGAAGTCTTACTGCACCGCGGTGTAGGAAGCGGCAATCGCGTCGGCCACCGGCAGGAAGTCCGCGTCGGAAGCCGGCGTAAACATGAAAATGTAGTAGCCCGGATCGACGGTATCCATCACAACGATGCCCAGCACGTCTTCATCCGCATCGTGGAACGCGACGACGGAAGTGCCGTTGAGATCCATCACGGTCGCGGTCGGATACACTTCGGCAAGACCCGGCTGCACCTCTTCGGCGGTCATGGCCGCGTCAAGCGCCTGATAGGTGATGATCAGCTGATTCGCCTCGTCGGCAGACGCCGCGGCAAAGACGTAGCCCGCCTCGGTATCTTCGTCGGTCAGTTCGGCAGCCTCCCAATCGGCGGGAATATAGAACTGGAAGCCGTCGCCCTCGATCAGCTGGCCGTTGGCGGTCAGGTCGGTCAACGCAGCCTGCTGGGCAGCGTCGTCCACTTCGGGCACACTCTCGGCCATCGCGGCAGCGCCGAAGCACAGGGTCAGCACGGCCAGCAGCATTGCAAACATCTTTTTCATAGGGATTACCATCCTTTCGTTGCCCTTTCTGGGCAAATCATTGGGTACAGTATAGCCCAAATTCAGCCGCCGCGCAAGCATTTTTGCACGAACGTCATTTTTTCTGCACGAATGACGGCTTTTTGGCGCAAAATGCGTCTCACATCACCCCTTCATTTATGATATACTTATTGCAATCAAACTGTTTGAGAGAAGAGGGCCTTTTGACATGCTGATCCGTATCGCCATCGTGGACGACCAGCCGGAGGCGCGCGAGCTGCTTCGGCAGGACCTGTTGGTGCGCGCGCCTGCCGGCACAAGCATCGCCTGTTTTGACAGCAGCGAGTCCTTTCTGAGCGGCTTTGTGCCGGGGGACGATTCGCTGATCTTTCTGGATATCTGCATGAAGGGCATGAACGGCATCGAGGCGGCCGAACGGGTGCGCAAGCGAAGCGCGCGATGCCTGATCGTGTTTTTAACCTCGTCCAGAGAATATGCGTTCGACGCCTTTCCGATTCATCCGTTCGACTATCTGGTCAAGCCGTATCAGACCAGCCAGCTGGAGCACGTGCTCTCCGGCGCAATTCGGCTGATGGAGGAAGCTGAACCGCAGGTCGAAATCCGCATGCCGCGCCAGACCATGCGCATGCCGCACGGGCAGATCGCCGCCATCGCCTCCCACGGACATACGCTCGACGTGTTCACCGTCTCCGGCGCGCTCCTGAAAAGCTTGCAGACTTTCGCCGAGCTGGAAGCGATGCTGCAAGGCGACGAGCGGTTTCTGCCCTGCAACCGGGGCGTGCTCGTCAACATGGACGAAGCGCTCAAACTCGACGGCGACAGCATCATTTTGATGAACGGCATGCGCTTTCCGCTCCGCCACCACAACCGCCTTGAAATAGTCAACCGTTTCTCCGAATATCAAATTCGCCGCATGAAAAGGGGGTAAAACGCCGTGCTTCTGGCTCGATATATCGCTGAATTTTCCATGCTCTACCCCGCCGCGCTGCTGTGCTATCTGCCGCTTTCCGGCTTTCTGCGCCTGCGGGTCAAAGCGCTCTGCCCGCTCGTGCTTTCGGTGGTGACGGCGTTTGTGCTGCTCGGTTCGGCGGTCTGCATGCGCTTTCAGCTGAAAACCAACGCGCTGCTGCTCCCGATGATGGCGCCGTTTATGCTGCTGTATGTCAAATCCGTCAAACTGCCGCTGCCCAAAGCGCTGTTCGTCTTTTTCACCGCTTCCACGCTGACGGCGTTTTCCACCTCGCTGACCAACTACCTCTGCGCGCCGATCGAGCTGCATAACAGCGAGCCGGTGTTCGCGCTCTCCTCCGGGCTGATCTGTCTGGCGGTGTCGCTTATCGTGCTGGCGGTTTTCTCGCTGCTCTTCCGCCGGAAAATCCACTGGATGCTCTGCAACGTCAGCTTCACCTCCATCTGGCGGGCGCTGTTCGCCGCGCCGCTGTTTCTGACGGTCGTTTTCATCTGGATTACGCCGTGGTACCCCTCCGTCGTGCTGACCGGCCGCATGCGGGAAATCAGCGTCGCGCTGCTCATCATCTTTCTGGGCAATCTGTTCTGGTTTTATTACTTCGTCTATCTGATCACCCACAAGATGACGGAGGCCGTCGAATTGCAGGCGCAGAACCAGCTGCTCGGCATGGAGAACGCGCGCTACCGCGAACTGCGCGAACATATGGACGCGACCCGCCAGCTCCGCCACGATTTCCGCCAGCACCTGCACGTCATCGCGGGGCTGAACGAGGCAAAGGAATACGACAAGCTGACGGCGTATCTGGCGGAATATGAAGGGCGACTGGCCAGCCTGCACCCGATCCTCTGCGCCAACGCCGCGCTCGACGCGATTGCCGGGCACTATCAACATATCGCCGAAAGCCAAAACACAAAGGTCTTCTGGCGGCTGGAATTGCCCGAACGCCTGCCGATCGACGAGGTGGATCTGTGCATGATGCTGGGCAATCTGATGGAAAACGCGCTGCACGCGGTCTGCGCCCTGCCGATTGACGCGCGGGAAGTGACGGTGATTTCCAGCATGATCAGCGGCGCGATGCTCGGCCTTTCGGTGGAAAACAGCTATGTGGGCGACATCGTATTCGGCCGAAACGGCCTGCCCATCGCGCGCAAACGCGGCCACGGCATCGGCCTGCCTTCCGTCGCCGCGACGGTCAAGCGCTACAACGGCACGCTCTCTGTCACCGCGAAAGACGGCGTGTTCGGGGTGAATATCCTGCTGAGTTTATAATACCTCGAACGCATTCTTGCGATAATCGATCAATCCCTCTTCCTTCATTTTGCTCATCTGCGCGGACAGCGCGCTGCGCTCCACGCCGAGATAATCCGCCAGTTCCTGCCGGTTAAACGGTATCGTGAACCGGCTGCTTCCCGTGCGGATGGCCTGCTGGGAGAGATACGACAGCAGCCGCGCGCGGATCGTTCTGGCGGAGATATTCATCATCCGCTGGGAAAGCGTCACGTTCTTCCGCGCCATGATGCGCAGCAGATTGGTTGTCAGGATCGCCTGTTCCGGTTCAAGCCCCATCGACAGCATGCGGCTGACGCTCAGAAACATCACGCGCGTGGGCGCGTCCGCCGTGACGGAGACCATCAGCGGCTCGCCGGGCAGGCAGGCATACGCCTCGGCAAATACCTCGCCGGGTTCAAGCCGCTCGATGATGCTCCGGTTGCCCCACGCGTCGCAAAGCTCGATGGTCGCGCCCCCGGCCAGCACAATGCCCAGAGACGAAACCGTTTCGCCCGCGCGGCAGATCGTTTCCCCTCGCGCATACGTCTTGATGCTCGGCAGAATCACGCCGAGCATTTTTTGAACCTGCTGCGCGTCTGCGCCCTGAAAAATCGACGTTTTCTCCAATGGATACGTCTCAATCTCCATGTTTTTCCTCCTGTTTGGACGGCGATTTGTTGGAAATACAACATACTTTTCCCGATCATGATACTATACTGAATCCCGACAATCAAGCAATTTGGAGTGATTTTGATGATTCGTAAGATTATTCGCATCAACGAAGACCTGTGCAACGGCTGCGGCGCGTGCGCAAACGCCTGCCACGAAGGCGCCATCGCGATGGTCAACGGCAAGGCCAAGCTCATCCGCGACGATTACTGCGACGGGCTGGGCAACTGCCTGCCCGCCTGCCCAACCGGGGCGATTTCCTTCGAGGAGCGCGAGGCCGCGGCCTATGACGAAGCCGCCGTCGCCCGGCACATGGAAGCGCGCAAACAGGAACAGCAGGCGCAGCACGCGGGCGGCTGTCCGGGCAGCCGCATCCGTCAGTTCAACATGGACGGCGGTTCTCGTGCGGAAACCGCCGCGCCGGGCATCGTCCCCTCCCAGCTTCGCCAGTGGCCGGTTCAGATCAAGCTTGCGCCGATCAACGCGCCGTATTTTGACGGGGCAAACCTGCTCGTCGCGGCGGACTGCACGGCCTATGCCTACGGCAACTTCCATCAGGATTTCATTCGCGGCCGCGTGACGCTCATCGGCTGCCCGAAGCTGGATATGGTGGATTACACCGAGAAGCTGACCGAAATTCTGCGCCGCAACGACGTCAGGAGCCTGACCGTCGTGCGGATGGAAGTGCCCTGCTGCGGCGGCATCGAAGCGGCAGCCAAAAACGCCCTCAAAGCCAGCGGCAAATTCATCCCGTGGCGCGTGGTCACGCTTTCCATCGACGGAAAAATACGAAGCGATTGCTGAACGCTCCGGATTCCCAAATTTCATGGGAATCCGTTTTTTTCATCCCCTTTCTTCCCGTCTGGACAGTGTTTCGCCGATCTGTTATAATATGAGATAATCATTTTATGTTTGCCCGAAAGGAGCAGCTTATGGATTCATCTCAGCTTTCTACGCGCGCGCATACGCTGATTACGGCTGTTCTCAGTTATATCGGCTTCATCGCGGCTTATTTTATTCGTTTTTATCTGATGCCCGGCGTCATCAATTACAGCTTCACCCTGTACAGCCTGATGGGGCTCGCTTCCGCGCTGCTGCATTATGTGATATACAGTCTGTTCTTCTATTCGCAGATGAACCTGTACCGTCGATACACCCGGCTCGTTCAACGCACTGTTTTATGCGAAATTCTCTGCGTGGGGCTGACGCTTGCAGCGTTGTTTCTGATCAATCTGCCGTTGGTTTCGCGCATGGCCGTCTTTATCTCCGGCGTTCTGGACACGGTTTTCATCTGCGCCAAGCATTACGTCGTTCTGCGCGCGTATACCGCGCTGCATCGCAGCGGCATCTACCAGCGCAACACCCTTTTGATCGGCGAGGGGCCGACCGCCCAGCGCTATGCTTCCACCGTTCTGGCCCAGCCAGAGGCCGGCCATCATCTGGTGGGCTATGTCGCCGCGTGGACGTTCGAGCTGGGCAGCACGCGTCTGGGCGGTTACGACGATCTGGAATCCGTGCTTGCCGCGACGCCGGTGGACGAGGCCATCATTGCCCTGCCCGCGCACGAATACATCCGTCTGGATCACATCATCTGCCTGTGCGAAAAATACGGCGTGCCGCTGCGCATCATTCCCTGCTATGAGGAACGCATCAGCTACCAGATCGTCACCAGCAAATTTGAAGATATCCAGATGATCGGCATCCGCGACATTCCGCTCAACCGGCTGTATAACGCGTTTATCAAGCGTTTTTTCGATATCCTGATTTCGCTGTCTGCGCTGATCGCGCTCTCGCCGTTGATGCTTGTCATCGCCATCGGCGTGCGCATATCCACGCGCGACACCATTTTCTTTGCGCAGACGCGCATCGGCAAAAACAAAAAGCCCTTTAAAATGCTGAAATTCCGCAGCATGCGCACCAACGACGAGGAGGACAGCGCTTGGTCAACCAACGAAGACGACCGCCGCACGTTCTTCGGCGCGCTGATCCGCAAGCTCTCCATCGACGAACTGCCCCAGCTCATCAACGTGCTCAAAGGCGACATGAGCATCGTCGGCCCGCGGCCGGAAATTCCGCATTTCGTGGAGCAGTTCCGCGACGAGGTGCCGCTCTACATGATCCGCCACATGGTCAAGCCCGGCATGACCGGTCTGGCACAGGTGAGCGGCTACCGCGGCGACACTTCCATCCGCGGACGCATCGACTGCGATATCGCCTACATTGAAAACTGGACGATCTGGCTGGACATCCGCATCATTCTGCGCACGTTCACTTCGCTCGTCAACGACGAAACCCTGCCCCCGCTTCACCGTGAAAAATAATCCTTTTCGGTAAATATCCAATTCGGTTTTATTTGACAAAATAAGACGTGTTCTTTTTCCTCTTTTCGGGATATGATGTATTATCATAACGCTTGGGAGGATCTCGGAATGCACGTCTCGTTCAAGGCCATCGGCCGCAACATCCGCGCCGCGCGCACGGAGCTTGGCATCACGCAGGAGGATGCCGCCGAACGCCTCAAAATTTCCCAGCTTCATTTCGGCCGATTGGAGCGTGGCGAACGTCCGGCTTCTCTTGAAATGCTGGCGAAGATCGCCGGCGTATTCGGGGTTTCGCTTACATCGCTGCTCAACGGCTGTCTCATCGGCGAGGGGTTTGAGCAGCGCCCCAGCGCCGGGCCGGAATCGCTCGGCCAGCGCATCGCTTCCATCGCCAACGGCTGCTCGCCCAAGGCTCAGCGGCTGATGCTTGAGCTTTGCCGCGACGTGGCGCTGAGCGATAAACAGTCGGATTACGAAGAAGTTCAGGCGGAATAATCTTTTCCCCCTTTCGATAGTGAAGCGTCGAAAGGGGGATTTTTTATGCGTTCCGACTTTTTATTGCAAAGTTGGACGTCTTTTTAAGCCCATCTTTTTGTTAATCCGCAAAAGAAAGAAAAGTTTTCAAAGGAGCATGAGAAATATCGGTAGATTTTATTGTCTATAAGGTGAAAGGAAGTGAGAGAGAATGGACAGCAATTCCCCGAAAGCCACAGAGGCAGAGCTAGCCCGAATGATGGAGCAGTACGGCGCAAGGCTGGCCGCTGTGTGCGCTCTGATGCTCGGCGACAGGGATTTGGCGCAAGACATTGTTCAGGAAACATTCATCAGAGCTTACCAAAGACTGGAGTGCTTTCGCGGTGAACGTCAGGAGAGCGAGCGGGCATGGCTGACCAGCATTGCGGTCAATCTCTGCAAAAACGAACGGAAAAAGAGCTGGTTTCGCTTTATTGACAGAAAGACCCCAATCGACGCATTGAATCTCCCTACGGAGGACGCGCCACAGGAAAAAAAGCTGTTGTACATGGTTGTGCAGACTCTACCGCAGAAAGAATGCGAGCTGATTCTCTTACGCTACTATCAAAAATTGACGGTAGCGGAAATCTCAAAGATTCTGCATCGTTCTCCTGCAACAATCTATCGCGGACTTGAGCATGCGCATCGTCTGCTCAAAAAGGCATTGGAAAGGATGTGACGGGCATGGATGAAAAGGAATTGGAACACATGTTGGAAAAAGGGCTTTCCGACTTTGATTTTTCGCTTGAGCGCCGCCAGGCGGTGCTCCAAACCATCAGAAAGAAAGAGAACCCTGTTGTGAAACGAAAAGCCTCTGCCGTGTTGGTACTGGCCGTCGTGCTTTCACTCCTCATCGGCGGCGCGGCACTGGCGGCTACGCTCGGTATATTCGGGCATGCTGCAGAAAGTGGCAAAAACGAGCAGAGCGTCAATAGACTGCAAAAGCTGGAAACCGCTTCTGAAATCTACAATGACACGCAGGCGGCCAACGCCCCCGCGCCAGTTGCAACAGAAGCGCCAAAAAACACTTATGACACGTTAATCGCCGCGCTCTACAACAGCCGATTTGAGTTGACACTCAATCAGGCCTATTACGACGGATACAAGCTCTATTACGCCTACACGCTGACCCGCGATGGACAAGACGATTTTATCTCTGGCGAGGACATGCCGACCGGATTTACGCAATGGGACAGCATGCAGGAAGGCTTCTATGCGACGAGTGTCACGGCGACTGCTGACAGCGCAATCGATCCGCAAATCTCGGCCTATTTCGCCGAGCATCCCATCGGCTATATCGCTTATCTCATGATGAACGTGGGCGATGGCGCGGATATGGACGGCAAGCCGCTGACGATTCTGGACAGCGGCATGGAACGAATTGACAGCCACACGATTCAGGGCTTCCAAGAAGTGAAACTGCCGGATGGTTTTGAGCCAACGGATGTGCTTTCGATTGACCTGATCGTGTCGTACAACATGCACGTCTGGGCACAGGACGAGCAGAACATTTATCACACCATTTTGAGAACCCCGGAAAATCGCGGTTTCTTCCGCCTTCCGTTCTCCGTCAAACTCAATGGGCAAACGGAAACCTATACCGGATCGATTCAGACCCGCGCATATAATGCGCAGGCAACGATTCGCATGTCGGATGTGGATCTCAGCGGCGAAGTCGTGTTTGACGCGCCGGAATGGGCGATGGCCTTTGAAGCGGACAGCGACGGAAAGCATCTGATGAATATGCCCTATATCCATAATTATACGCTCATTGCCGATGGCGTAGAACTGCCCAATCTTGACGGTGGATTCGGCGTGAACAGGGATGGGCAATTCTTCATCCAAATTCGCTACGACCTGCCGGAAAGCCTAAACAGCCTGACGCTTGTTCCGACTGGAACGGGACTTGGCGAAAGCGCCACGGCAGAATGCGAAAACGAAGAAATCATTCTATTCCAATCCTCTTCCGCTTTATAAGGAGAACACCATGAAGAAAATGATATTCTGGCTTTGTGCCCTGATGCTTGTGCCCGCGTTGGCGATTGCTGACGGCGATGGGGTTTCGATTAGCGAGCTGAAAGCGCAAACGCCAAACTATTTGGAAGGCTCGTATGAAGCGCATGGAAGGCATATCTCGTTTCATGCGCCCATCTACACACCGGATGTCGAAGTTTTTCCCATTTTGCAAGTGAAAAGAACCCAAGTATCCGCAAAAGCCGAAGAAAAAACGAAGGAGCTTCTGGAGAAAAACACACTCTATGGGCAGAGAATCCGCGATCATTCCGCCGGCACATTGCCCGAAAATGCCTTTACCTATTTTACAGCTTATTATCAAAACGTATGGGCGCATGAAACGGATTGCGCCGACCTATTTGCCGAAAATCAAACAGATTCATTGCAAGATGCAATCGATTTTTTGAAGCAGACAACATCAAATCTGTTCAGCGATCAACAAATTGGCTGTCTGCCCTATCGCGCAGGCATCAAAAGCCGTAACTACGAAAACCTTTCAATCGGAAGCGGCGCGGTAAACATCGGCTCAGAAGCAAACGGCGGCGAACTGACTGAAAAAGGCGGATACTACATTGAAGCGTGGCAGACTCTGCGCGGTATTCCCGTGATTGAGGGTGTTGAGCGGACATTCACAACTCAAGGAAAGCGAAGCGTACAGAATGTGCTGTCCAACGTCAGCTGGATTGTGCTGGGCGAATACCTTGCGCCCGACTACTACACCTGCGTTTCAACCGCCATGTGGACAGAAACAGGAAGCATCCAGCCGGATACATCCCTGTGCGAGTGGAAAAGGATTGAACAGCAGATTGAAGGCTGGATTCAGTCTGGAAGGATTCGAGAGGTTTACAGCATTGTTTTGGGCTATGTCGCGTATGCTGCGCCCGACCAATCTTACCCGAACAGCGACGACGCTTATCAATCGGAATACTGGCTTTCGCCGACATGGTGCATCGAATGTAAGTATGCCGCAAATGCGGAAAAAGAGCTGACCAATGATGTCGATGCAAATGACCTGGATGCACCAAGCTATCACAAGGAAAAGGGATGGCGCACGCTTCTCATTGACGCACGAACAGGGCAAATCATTGATCCGGAAGACGAATCCTCCAAACGCTATATCTATTCCGATAAATAGCCCAAAAGTCCCGCCGACCAGCTTTTCCGCTGATCGGCGGGACTCTTTATTTTCTTTAATCCTTATCCAAAATACGCCACGCCGGACTCGAAAATCTTCTGATCCTTTTCGCCAGGGATATTCTTGGCGACATTCGCGCCGATGCGCTCGCTGTGCCCCATTTTGCCCAGCACGCGGCCATCTGGCGAGCAGATGCCCTCAACCGCCCAATATGAGCCGTTTGGGTTCTCCGGCATTTTCACCGCGGGCACGCCGTCAAGGTTGCAATACTGGGTGACGATCTGGCCGTTGGCGACCAACTGCTTGAGCTGCGCTTCGCGGCAGACGAAGCGGCCCTCGCCATGGGAGATGGCAACCTGATGCACGTCGCCGACGTTTACGCCCGCCATCCACGGGGACTTGACCGAGGAAACGACGGTGCGCACATGCGTAGCGGCATGACGGCCGATGGTGTTGTAGGTCAGCGTCGGATCATCCTCCCTGAGCGTGCGGATTTCGCCATACGGCACAAGGCCGAGCTTGATGAGCGCCTGGAAACCGTTGCAGATGCCCAGCATCAGGCCGTCCCGCTTGTTGAGCAGGTTCATGATCGCTTCCATGATGCGCGGATTGCGCAGCGCCGTCGCGATAAACTTGCCGGAACCGTCCGGCTCGTCGCCCGCCGAGAAGCCGCCCGGCAGCATCACGATCTGCGCGCGATTGATGCCTTCGGTCAGCGCCTCGACGGATTCTTCGATGCCCTTAGCGGTCAGGTTGCGGAAGACGAATACATCCGTTTCCGCGCCCGCGCGGCGGAACGCCTTTTCGCTGTCCAGTTCGCAGTTCGTACCGGGGAAGGACGGAATAAACACGCGCGGCCTGGCGATTTGGATCTTCGGGCATGCGGTATTGCGCGTTTCATAGGGAATGAACGGCGCAGTTGTATGCTTGGCCTTTGCGTCGGTCGGGAAAACGGTTTCCAGCGGTTCGCTCCACGCGCTGCGCGCTTCCGACAGGCTGAGATTCATGCCGCAGGCAGAAAGCGTCGCGCCTTCGGTCGTCACGCCGATTTCGCGCAGCCCCGCCGGAACGGGCGCGCCGTCCTTCAGCTCGGCCACAATGCCGCCATAGGCGGGCAGGAACAGCGCGTCCTCCGCCACACCCGTCAGATTTACGCCGATTCGGCTGCCCAGCGCCATCATCGTGACCGCCGCCGCGACGCCGCCCCGACCAACCGTGTGCGCGCTGAGCACATCGCCGCGGAGAATCGCCTGATGCAGCGATTCATAGAGCATCAGCGCCTTGTCGTATTCCGGCACGAGCGCGTCATCCGTCGGCAGGGTCAGCAGCGCCAGACGGTGGCCCGCGCCTTTGAGATCGGTGGAGACGACGTCGCGCGCGTCCACCATGCCCACAGCGAAGGAAACCAGCGTCGGCGGAACATGGATATCCTCAAACGTGCCGCTCATGGAGTCCTTGCCGCCGATAGAGGCCGTGCCGAAACCAAGCTGGGCGCTCAGGCCGCCGAGCAGCGCCGCCGCCGGCTTGCCCCAGCTGATTTTATTCTTGTTCAGCCGCTCAAAATACTCCTGAAACGTCAGCCGCGCGCGGGAAACGTCGCCGCCCGCCGCACAGATTTTCGCCAGCGACTCCGTAACGGCATAAACCGCGCCGTGGAACGGGCTCCACGTACTCAGATCTGGGTCATAGCCGTGGCTCATCAGCGTGGCCGTGGTCGTTTCGCCCGCCGTCGGAATCAGCGCGGCCATCGCTTCGTTCGGGCTGTCGCGGTATACGCCGCCATAAGGCGCGAGAATCGTGCCCGCGCCGATGGTGCCGTCAAACCGCTCGACAAGCCCCTTCTGCGAACAGATATTCAGGTCGCCGAGCATTGCCAGCCACGCTTCGCGCACGGTTCGGTTTTTCGCGAAATCGGGTTTTTCGGTCAGATACGGCGCGGCTTCGTCCGGCGCGGAAACCTCGGCTTCGGCGTGCTGGGTCACGCCGTTGGTATCCAGAAATGCGCGGGAGAGATCGACGATCGTCTTGCCGCGCCAGTGCATCACAAGGCGCGCTTCCTCGGTGACGACGGCAACCTGCGTCGCCTCCAGATTCTCTTCATAAGCCATCTGCTTGAAGCTCTCCAGCATGTCCGGCTCGATGACGCAGGCCATGCGCTCCTGCGATTCGGAAATCGCCAGCTCCGTGCCGTCCAGACCCTCGTATTTCTTCGGCACGGCGTCCAGTTCGATGACCAGGCCGGGCGCCAGCTCGCCGACGGCCACGCACACGCCGCCCGCGCCGAAATCGTTGCAGCGCTTGATCATCTGTGCAAACTCCGCGTGGCGGAACAGCCGCTGGATGCAGCGCTCGGTCGGCGCGTTGCCCTTCTGCACCTCTGCGCCGCAGGTCGTCAGCGACTGCGCGTTGTGCGCCTTGGAGGAGCCTGTCGCGCCGCCGCAGCCGTCGCGGCCGGTGCGCCCGCCGAGCAGCATCACGATATCGCCCGGTTCAGGCTGAGCGCGGCGCACATGGTCGCGCGGTGTCGCGGCAATGACCGCGCCCAGCTCCATGCGCTTGGCGACAAAGCCCGGATGATAATATTCCTGCACCTTGCCCGCCGCCAGGCCAATCTGGTTGCCGTAGCTGGAATAACCCTGCGCGGCGGTCGTGGTAATGCGGCGCTGGGGCAGCTTACCCGCACGGGTGCGGCTGTACGGCGTGCGCGGGTCGCCCGAACCCGTAATGCGCATGGCCTGATAGACATAGCTGCGGCCGGAAAGCGGATCGCGGATCGCGCCGCCCAGACAGGTTGCCGCACCGCCGAATCCCTCGATTTCCGTCGGGTGGTTGTGCGTTTCATTTTTGAACATGATGAGCCACGGTTCGTCCCTGCCATCCACGTTCGCGGTGACGACGATGGAGCAGGCGTTGATCTCGTCGGACGCGTCGAGGTCGTCGAGCTTTCCCAGCTTGCGCAGCGCCTTCGCGCCGAGCGTGGCCATATCCATCAGCGAGATATCCTTTTGGCGCGCTCCGTAAACGTCCCTGCGCGTGTCGATATACAGCTCGTAAGCCGCCTTAACCGGCGCGGCGAATCTGCCGTTGTCGAACGCAATGTCGTCGATCGCGGTGAGGAACGTCGTATGGCGGCAATGATCCGACCAGTAGGTATCGATGGCGCGAAGTTCCGTCACGCTGGGGTCGCGTTTCTCGGTATCGCGGAAATAGTCGCGGCAGAAGCAGAGATCTTCCGCGCTCATCGCCATGCCCATGCGCGCGACCATATCGGAGAGCACTTTATCGTCCATCCGCGTGAAGCCTTCGACAATCGCCACGTCGGCAGGCGCGTCGGCCTGCATTTCCAACGTTTCCGGCTTTTCCATACTCGCGCGGCGCGCCTCCACCGGGTTGATGACATGGTGCGCAATCGCGTCCATCATCTCGCGGGTCACGCCTTCGCCCTCGATGGCGTAGACCTTCGCGCAGACGACCTTCGGCCTCGCCTGATCGGGGCTGAGCAGCTGCAAACACTGGGCGGCGCTGTCCGCGCGCTGGTCATACTGGCCGGGCAGATATTCCACTGCGAGCAGATGTGCGTCCATCTGAGGCAGGTTTTCATCATAGAGCACGTCGGCATTGGGTTCGGAGAAGATAATGCCGCGCGCGCTTTCAAACGCCGCGTCGGAAAGCCCTTCGACGTCGTAACGCTGGAAAAGACGCACGCGGGCGATCGCGTCCGTCCCCAGAGCCTCGCGAAGCTCCTGGCAGAGCTGACGGGCGGCCACGTCATAACCGGGGCGCTTTTCGGCATAAATTCTTCTGACTCGGCTCATGATGATTGTTCCTCCTTGCGTGTTTTCAAAAGCTCGGTTTAAAATCAAAACAGCATTCGCATTATATCATTAAACGTTCGTGTTTGCAATCTCATTTCCGGACTTTCCGGGTTGATTGGCTCAGTTTTTCGTTTTTGTTCGGTTATATTTCCGAACATTGACAAGAAAACGCATGCCGTTGTATCATATTTCCGAACCATTCCGAATGTGAAAGAAGGAGGGGACGCGCTCTGTCCTCGTTTGCTTTGCGCCTGATTGCGCTGATCTGCATGTGCGTCGATCACGCCGGGCTGGCGCTGTTCCCGTCCGTCGGCGCGTTTCGCTGCATCGGACGGCCGGCGTTTCCGCTTTACTGCTTCCTGCTTGTGCAGGGCTTTCGCCACACGCGGGATCTCCGCGCCTATGCGCGGCGGCTGCTGCTTCTGGCCTGCGTTTCTGAGATTCCGTTTGATCTGCTGATTTTCGGTCAAATTTCAAGCGTAATGGAACAGAACGTCGTCTTCGCGCTGCTTCTGGGGCTGATGGCGCTGTACGCAGTCAAGGCGCTCGCCGCCCGCCCCCTGCCGTGCGCGCTGGCCGTTTTAGCGCTGATGCTGCTGGCGATGGCGGCACAGGTGAGCTATGGCTGGCTGGGCGTGGCGCTGTGTCTGGCTTATGCCTATGCGGGCGACAGCAAAAAGCGTCAGGCCCTCTTCACCGTGCTGCTGACGCTTTTATATGCTTTTACCCTGCTGCTCTCCGGCGTGGCGCGCACATGGGTGGCCGTTTCCCTCTGTGCGGCGCTCTCGGTCATCCCGATTGCGCTCTACAACGGCAGACCCGGCCCGCGTGGCAAAGCGCTGACGTTTTTCTTCTACGCGGCATATCCCCTGCACTTGTGCGCGCTGGCGCTGATTCGAGTCATGCGGATCATTCCGCCTTACTTCTGGGGGTAATCCATTTTCAATTTAAATCGCATACAAAAATCCGGCAGACCGCAATCTGCCGGATTTTTATATAGGCTCAATCCTCGTAATCAAAAATCGCTTTTTTCTCAAGCATACCGCCAAACTGATTCTTCCACCGATGATGGATTTCGGAAGCGTCCCAATTCGGCAGGGCGGCCTTCTCCATCTCCACGACAATCATCAGGTCATAGCGGTTGTCGCGCTCAACGCAGTTTTCGTGAATCACGATGCCGTTCACCCCTTCGATGGGCGCGGCGCTCGCGAACAGCGCCTTTACGCTTTCAATCGCGGCAGGCTTATCGACCACGGATTCATTGAATTTCGCAATAATGCAGTGTTTCATACGCTTTCCCCTTTTTATAACCCCGTCGTGTCGTAAATGCCAATCTGGCTCTCATCGAAATTGGCATCTATATAGATCAAAAAAATATAATTTTCATCAGAATTCGGAGTCACGTTAAAAAGCCAAATACTTGTATCGTCGCCAACCGTCCACTGGCTGCTGGATTGGCTGCTGAATGTTACTTCTTCAGACCAATCGCTATCTGTCACATCCGCTATAAATTTCACAACGTTTTCAGGCGGCAAATCGGCCGCCTCTCCATACAATGACGTCAACGCGCCTTTCTCATGTTATCCCTCCTTATTTCAGCAAAAAGTACACCGCCACCAACGCGCCGAGGATGATCCGATACCAGCCGAACGCGGTAAAGCTATGCTGCTTGATGTAGCCGATGAACGTCTTGATGGCGATAATGGAGACAATAAACGCGCTGACACAGCCGATGCCCAGAATCAGCAGCTCCTCCGACGTGAAAGACAGGCCGAATTTGAGCACTTTAATCAGGCTTGCGCCCGCCATCGTCGGAATGGCAAGGAAGAAGCTGAACTCGGAGGCCGCCGCGCGGGAGCAGCCCATCAGAATGCCGCCCAGAATCGTCGCGCCGGAGCGGCTCGTGCCGGGAACGAGCGAAAGCACCTGGAACAGGCCGATCATCAGCGCCATGCGCATATCGATCAATTCGACGTTTTGAATGCGGGCGCGGCGGCGCGTATTCTGGTGTTTCTCAACGAGAATGAACGCCACACCGTAGATCACCAGCATGGCGGCGACGACGGGCGCATTATGCAGGTGCGCGTCCATCCAGTCGTCAAACGGAATGCCGACGATCGCGCTGGGCAGAATCGCCACGACGACCTTAACCCAGAGCATGACGGTCTCCATTTTAAACAGACCGACAAACCCTTCGCCCTTCTCCGGCTTTTTGAACGGCCAGAGTTTGGGAAAATACAGCACGACGACCGCCAGAATCGCGCCGAGCTGGATGACCACCTCGAACATCGATTTGAACGCGTCGGACATTTGCAGCTGGATGAACTCATCCAGCAGAATCATGTGTCCCGTGGAGCTGATGGGCAGCCATTCGGTGATGCCCTCCACGATGCCGAAAAGCAAAGCTTTCAGCGACTCGATGAAAAGATTCATAAGTTTCTCCTTTTTTGGAGCTTCGCCCCAAACCCTACCAAGAACCTGAGGTTCTTGGATTTCCCTCCTATTGATTGCTGCGCAATCAATACAATCTCCGTTTGATTCCAATCACCCAATATAAGAAAAAATGAAATTCTTTTTTCTTATGGATTGCAAAGCAATCCATATACGGAAGGCGCAGGGAACACGGTCTCCTGCCGGGGATTGAACCATGCGCCCGCTGTGCGGGAAAACGCATGGGGAAAACCGCAAGGAGCGCTTGCGCTCCTATGTGCGTTTTCCGAGCTTGGGGCAGCGCCCCAACGTCCCCCCTTAAAACTCAAACTCGTCTGCGGAACGAACAACCAGCTTTGCGGGCTTCGCCGCATCTGCCTGCGCGTCTGCGCGCGCCTTCGCTTCCCGCTCGCGCACCGCTTCCTGTGCGGCCTGTTCCGCCTGGGCGCGCATCTGGCGCATCAGCTGGTGAAGCGGAGCCATCCGCGACAGGTCGGCGGCGATCACGTCCGCCATGCCGCGCGTGTGCAGCAGCGCCCAATCTGCCTGCGTGCCGTTGCGCTCAAAGCCGAAGTATTTTTTGACGTATAGGAACCGTAAGTCCTCCGGCACATCGTCCGGCACGGCCAACTTCTTGTAATCTTCGCCATATGGCTCAAAGCGCCCGTCCAGCGCTTTCAGGCAGCGGCGCACGTCGTCCGATTCACGGCGAATGTGCAGACGAAGCGCGTCCATCAGCGGCTTATCTGTGTAATAGCAGCCGCAGCCCCAGCCAAGCCAGTCCGGCCCAAAGCCCCAATACATGTGGAAACCCTCGCCGCGCCCTTCGCCCGGATAGCGCCAGCCCAGCCACGCGTGATCCCGAAACGGGGATTTATCCTTCGTATAGCGCGTATCTCGGCGAATGCGCGACATCGTGCGTCCCGGTCTCGTGTCCAGCTTGGGATCGATGAGCTGCACGACGGGCGCAAGCTCGTCGCTCAATTCGCGCATCGGCTGCTTGACATACCGTTCATAACGCGCCTTATTGGCCTCGTAAAACGTCTGATTGTTATTAAACCGAATATCGTTCAGGAAGTCGAGCGCCTCCTGTGAAAATCCCTCGAACATGCCTGCTCCTTTCCGAAAAAATCACGACTAATTATAACACGCTTTTTTTCCATTGTCTACGCAATCTCCCGATAAAACGAGCCTCTCTCCCGCAGGAAAGAGGCTCGCACGGATTTACTCGAACAGGTCGTCGTCGTCATCCCCGTCGTCGTCGGAATCGATCAGGAAATCGTCGTCATCGTTCTTTTTGCCAAAGCCGAAGAGGCCTTTCTTCATCGGCTTGATTTCGTCGCGCTTTTTGCCCTTCACGCCGAAGTGATCCTCGCGAACCTGCGTTTTAAGCTTCTGCACATCCTCGCCGCTCAGGCGGATGGTTTCCTGCCCCGCTTCGGGCGCGGTTTCGGCCTTGGGCTTTTCCTCAGCTTTTTTCTGTTCTTCCTTCACGGCGTTTTCCATGTCGAGCTTGCCGAAAATGCGGGTTTTGGAATCATCCACCTTGCCTTGCGGCGTGAACTCCGGGCGCTCCTCGACGGGCGCGACGCGAAGCGTCTTATCCGTCGGCACGTCCTGCGGCGTGCGGCGGCGGTGGTTTTCGCCCTCCTCCGTCTTATGCGGCGCATTCTTGGCCGCGGTGGACGCGACAAATTCATACGGCTCAAATTCGGGCGTAGGCACAATTTGCCCGTCGTCCGGCTTCTCATCCGGTTTCTGCTCGGCTTCCTTTTCAGGGGTCTTGCCGGCCTTCGCGCTCACGTTCTGCGCGCGGCGGCGGCGCTTGCCGAAGGAATCGCGCACGTCCGGGGAAAGCTCGATGGTATCGATTGCCCGCTCCATGCGCTTCTTGCGTTTCGCGCCGCTGACGCTGCTGACGGCAACCAGCGCAACGATAACCGCAGCCAGCACGCCCGCAATCGTGTAAAGCACGACGGGGTTCACATGCTGCGCGATGATATCACCGATGGTCGGCACGGGCGTGGCCGTCGGTTCCGGCGTCGGCGTGGGCGGCACGGCAGTCGGCGCGGGCGTGGCCGTCGGTTCCGGCGTCGGCTCCACATAGGTCAGGAAGATGATGTTGGAATCATACGCCTTATCGTTGCCCGCCGCATCCTTGCCGGCCACCTCAAACTGAATCTGGCCCGCGATGCTCGTTTCCAGATCGAACACGAGCGTCCGGCTTTCGCCGGAAGGCAGGGAGGGAATGGTCGCAACCGTCGTACCCGCTTCTTTGACGGTCAGGGTCGCCGCGTCCGTCTGGCCGATGTTTTTCACCTGCACGGCGAAGCGGACGACCGCGGGTTCGCTGTAAATGGTGGTGGTCTGCGCCTGCGCGGTCACGTCGAGCACCAACGCCTGGCTCGCGTCCTGCGTGGCGATGTTCAATTCGGGCGACGCGACGGAAACGGCTTCGCCCGTGTCGCTCGTGCCGACAACTTCGGCGGCAATCGCGCCGCTCTGCACGGGCGCCCATTCGACCGTCTGCTCAAACGTCGCGCCCGCTGCCAGCTCCACGTCGGAAGCCAGCACCGTGCCGTCCGCCAGCGTGGCGGTCAGGCCGGTGTAGCCGTTGCTGCCCGTATTTTTGAGCGTCAGCGTCAGGTGAATTTTCTCGCCGGGATAAACGTTATCGCCCGCGTCGGTCGTCAGCTCGGCCTCCAGCCCGTCCTGCGTCAGGGTGATCGTCTTGCGCGCCAGATCGGAAATGGTGTAGGTCTTGCTGTCGCCGCTGGCCTGATAGGTCACGGTCGGCTGGCTGGTCAGCTCGCTGTCGCCCATGGTAAAACTGTCCTGAAGCGTCACCTTTTCGCCGACGGACAGCGAAGGGGCGGTCAGCTTCTTATCGCTGATGCCCTCGTTGCTGACGACGATGCTGCGCAGCTCGATGTTGCCCGTGTTGGAAAGGGTATACTCCACGCTGACTTTCTGCCCCTTGCGCGCGCTGGTCGGCGTGACGGTATAGGTCGCCGTCAGCTGCGGCGCGGCAGCCTCGGTCTGGATGGTCACCGGCACGGCGCGGACAACCTTATCCGAACCGTTTCCGGAATCGATGTTATACTGAATGTAATACTTGATTTTGCCTTCCTGAATCTGGTCCTGCGTCACGTGCCACGTGCCGGTATAGGTCACGCTCTGTTCGCCCTGCAGGCCGTTATAGGTGCTCACCAGATCGCCGTTGGGATCATAGAGCGCAATCTGCTCGGTCATATCCGTCTGGCTGCTGTTATAGACCTTGATGGTGATGGAAACATCCTGTTCGGAAATGACAGACTGCGGCTCGCTGAGCGAGGAGACGCGGATGGGGTCTGCCTCTGCCAGAGCGAAAGCCGAAACGGCGAGCAGAAAAACCAGCATCACCACAGCGGCGGCCGCGCGGAACCCTCTTGAGCGATTATCCATGTTGATATTCAGGGCCGAAAGGCCCCTTCCTCCCTTCACAAGCGGAAAGCCCGCATCGCGATGTCAAAAGCATATAAAACCACTTTGGATTATTGTATTCGATTCGACGATTTCTGTCAAGCGCCGACACGGTTTCAACCGCTTTTTACCTTCTGTTTCAAACCAGCCGCGCCGCCGCCAGCACCCCCGCCGCATAGGCCAGCAGCGCCGCGGGAACGGCATGACGCGCACGTTTGACGTCCGCCGCGCCCAGATAGAGCGACGCGGTAAAAAACACGGTCTCGCTCGCCCCGCTGATGACGCACGCCAGCCGCGCCGCCCGGCTGTCCACGCCGCATTGGCGAATTACGTCGTTCACCGCCGCCAGCGCCGCCGAACCGGAAAGCGGACGAAGCAGCACGACGGAAGCCGCCTCGCCCGGCAGACGCAGCGCCGCAAACACAGGTTTCAGTCCGTCCGTCAACGCAGTCAGCAGCCCCGTTTCGCGCCAAAGCGCCGTCGCGGAAAGAATCGCACACAGACACGGCGCAATCTGTATCAGCGTCGCCAGCCCCTCCTCTGCGCCGCGCACAAATGCGTCATAGACGTTCGTCCGCGCCAACAGCCCCGCCAGAATCACCGCGATGCAGAGCGCCGGCAGAAACAGCGCGCTCATGCGCTCCACCCCGCCAGAAGACGGCAGATTCCCACGCCGCACACGGTTGAAGCCGCCGTCGCCAGCAGCGTGGGCAGCACGATATCCGCCGGATTGCCCGCTCCACCCTGCGCGCGCAGGGCGATCATCGTCGTCGGCAGAAGCTGGACGCTCGACGTATTCACCACCAGAAAAAGGATCATCGCGTTGCTCGCCCGCCCGTTCGGATTGGCGCGCGCCATGGTCTTCATCGCCGATATGCCTGCCGGCGTCGCCGCGCCGCCCAGGCCCAGCATGTTGGCCGATAAATTCAGGCTGATATCGCTCAGCGCTTCCTCCTCCCCCGGCGCAAAACGAAACAGGCGCGAAAGCGGTTTCTCCATCGCCCGCGCCAACGCGTCCGCCGCACCGCACGCCCGCAGAACCCCCAGCAGTCCGCCGAAAAACGCATACGCGCCCGCCAGATTCAGCAGCAGCGCGACCGCTTCTCCACCGCCGGAAAGCAGCGCGCGCTGAGCCGCATCCGCCCGCCCCGTCGCCGCCGCGTAAAGCAGTCCCAGAAGCATCATGATGCAGAAAATCCCGTTCACGCCCATCACCCCGTCGAGGGTATGATTGCGGCAGGCAAAAAAGAAGGGGGCCTTCGCCCCCACAGGCTCAGCCGTTTCCGGCCATGCCCGTATCGATGATCATGTCGAGAATCGTTCCATCCGCCGCGTCGATGGCGACGGCGCAGATGCCCACGGCGTTGTGGTGCCACACCGTCCAAACCGTCTTTCCGTCCTCCTGCGTGCAGACCGCGTACATCTCGCTTTCCGGATCATTGAGCACATCCGCAGATAGCCCGCCGTCGCTCTCCAACACCTGCCGCGCCAGCACGAGCGCGTCCTGTTCGGTCAGCATGCCGGATTCGGGGAGAACGTGGTTGTAACGTGCCGCGCTAAATCCTGCCGCAACTCGTCTCGCGTCAAGCGCCGCGTCGCCCTCCGGCGTGCGCGTCCACCCGTCGTCGGGATATTCGACCCGAAGGGTCTGCAAATCCGCCAGCAGCTTTTCCAGCTCGGTCAGGCATTTCGCGTCGTAGACGTTCGCCCTGCCCCACGTCGTTTCCGTCACATCCGGCAGTTCTTCGCCGTCGTGTGTCCAGATAACCGACTGCACCGCGCCGTTCTCGCCAAATTCCACCATATAGCGTCCCATGCGTTCGCTGTGTCTGGAAAACGCCCTGTCGGCGGCCGTCTCGTCGTCGATTTCAAGCAATATCCCATCGTCCTCCGCCGAGATGTTCGGCACAAATATGATCTGCGTCTTTCCGTTCTCCATCAGCTTCCACGCGTCAAACAGCGCAAGGTTTTCTTTCGTCAGGCCGTATTTTCCCAGAACCTCTTTCCGGGCCTTGAGCACGTCCGATTCGCTTTCGTCCGCCAGCCGCGCGCCGTCCAAGCCGTCCGGCACGAGCACATCTTCCTGTTCCGCACCGCCCAAGCGCTCCAGCGTCTCTCCCGTGATTTCATACCATTCTTCCCCTGCCCTGCGCCGCGCGATGCCGCGCGCCAGAAGCGCCGTATTCCACACATCGGAGGAGAAATCATCGCCGACCGCTTCGCCGTCGTTTGACCAACTCGCCTCAGCCTGACCGTTCCGAATCGTAACGGTGTAATCGCCCAGCTTCCACGCAAAATCGCCCACATCTTTGTTGGCGCGATAGGTGACGACGGTCTGCCCGTCCTTCTCCTCCGCCGTGCAGGTGAAAAAGCTCTCCATATCCGTCGTAAAGCCGTATTTTTCCTCCAGTGCCTGATACGCCAGCCGCTTGGCGTCGTATCGGGCGGAGCGAGTCAGCCCGGCCGCCACGGCGGCCGCCGTGATGAGCGCCAAAACCAGCGCCGCCGCGATGAAAGCGCCCCGTTTGGGATACGCGTACCTGTTTTTTTCTTCCAGCCCGTCGAGCGTCTGGCGAACCCGCCTTTCCAGCGCGTCGCCTTGCGGCGCGTAGACCGCCTGCCATTCCGCTTTCTTCATCGTGCATCCTCCTCCAGATAGGCGCGCAGCTTTTCCCTTGCGCGCGAAAGTCCTGCACAGACCGCGCCCTTCGTCGTGCCCATCATCTTTGCGATTTCGCGCACGTCGTAACCCTCCATGTAATGGAGTACGATCATCGTGCGCGCCTTCTGCGGCAGGCTGTCAATCGCCTCGCGCAGCGCCGTAACTTTCTCGTCCTCCTCCATCCTTTCCGCCACATCGTCGGTCGGAATCATCCGCTTCTGTCTGCGCTGCATATCCACGCAGACCCGAATCAGAATCCGCGTCATCCACGTGGCGAACAGAGCTTCATCCCGAAGGGTCTGCCGCTTTTCCCACGCCTTGGCAATCGCCTCCGCCACCGCGTCGAGCCTGTCGCTCTCCCCGCGCAGATAGCTTGCCGCGACGCGGTACAAACTGCCCTGCATCGCCGTGACCCGTTCGCCAAATGCCCGCCGGTTCATCCCGCTTCCTCCTTTCATCTGCTGCTTGCCCATTAGACGGACAAATAGCCGCGCAGATTCGCCCGTTTTCGCTTTTTTCTTCTATTCTTGCCAACTGCGGCGCAATGCGCTATAATAAATGCGATATTTTATCGTTTCAAAAGGATTTATCATGATGATACACTTTTCCCGCCGCGCTCTGCGCTGTGCGGCGCTGGCGACGCTGCTTCTGCCCGCCGCCGCGTTTCTGCTGACGTGGGTGCGTCTGCCCGTCTCGGTTCCCTGCGTGCTGGCGATTGCCGCCGCGTTCATCCTGTACAGCTGCAAACGGAAACAGGTTGATCTTTTCGGCCGCGCGGAAGACGATTTCGCCCTGCCGCCTGCTGCGGTGCTGGCCGTTTTGCTCTGCGCGCTGGCGTGGACATTTTTCTCCGGCATCGGCGGATATTTTTATCAAAATGAAGACCACTACGGACGCAACGCCATCTTTCACGACCTGCTCAACCACAGCTGGCCGGTGTATTTTGACGGCACGCCCTACGCGCTGGATTACTACGTCGGTTTCTGGATTCTGCCCGCGCTGGTCGGCAAGCTGCTTTCCGCGCTGATGGGCGCGTCGTGGCTGTGGCCTGCGGCGAACGCGGCGCTGTTTGTGCAGACGGTCTGGTTTCTGGCGCTGACGTTCCTGCTGCTGCTTGCCGTCGTGCAGGTGCAGGCGCTCTGCAAAGTCTGCCTGTCGCTCATCGTCTTCGTGCTCTTTTCGGGCATGGATATGCTGATGGCGCGCTACAACCCGGAAGCCTGGCGGCACCAGATCGAGTGGTGGGCGCAATGCTATCAGTTTTCGTCCAACACGACCTGTCTGTTCTGGGTTTACAATCAGGCTGTTCCGGCCTGGCTGGCAACGATGCTGCTTTTATCCGCGCCTGAGGACGTCGGCTCGTTTGCGCTCATCGGGCTGGCGGCGTTTCCGTTCTCTCCCCTGCCGCTGATGGGGCTGATGGTGTATTTCATCGGCACGGCGGTCTGCCGCCTGATAATCCGCATTCGGGAACAGGGCCTGGCGCGCGGCTTTCGGGCGCTGCTGGACGAATGCTTCACCGGGCGCAACCTGCTGGCCATCGTCGGGCTTTTTCCGGTCTTCGCGCTGTATTTTTCGGCCAACGCTGCTTCCGGCAGCGCGCCGCTCCGGTTTGACATCTACATCGATTCGCTGGGGCTTGGCGGCGCAGTCAGGCTGCTGATTCTGTTTGACATCGTCGAGTTCGCGTGTTTTTCGCTGATCATGGGGCCTCGCTTTGGGAAAAGCCGCGTCTTCTGGCTGACGCAGCTTTCGCTGATTCTCGCGCCAATGTTCAAAATCGGCTACAACATGGATTTCTCCATGCGCGCGTCCATCCCTGCGCTCTGCGTGTTATGCGTGTTTGTCATTCGTTTTCTGACGGAAGAACACAGCGGCGCGCGCCGAAAGGTTTCAGCCGCGCTGCTGGCCGTACTGCTGATGATCGGTGCGGTCACGCCGCTTGAAGAGTTCCGCCGGGGGATCTACAAAGTGCGCGAAGCGGGCACAATTTTCCTTACCGCCGATCCGTTCGGCACGGTGCTTCACCCCGACGCGGACACGGACAACTTCATCTGCCGCGACGTGCGCGAGCACTGGTTCTATCGTTACCTTGCGCGATAAGGGAGATACGTTGGGGCGTTGCCCCAAACCCTACCCGAAACCTGAGGTTTCGGGACTTCCCACTTGCTTTATCGCTTCGCGATAAAGGGTTTTTTCAGACGCGCAATGTGCGCCTATGCAACATCCATCGAATAACGTTATTACGATAAAAAGGAACAAAAGCCATGAAAACAGTTGTCATCATCGGTGCAGGCCCGGCGGGGCTCACCGCCGCCTACGATCTCAAAAAGCAGAGCGGAAACGAGCTGCGCGTCATTCTGCTGGAAGAAAGCGGCGAAATCGGCGGCATTTCCCGCACGGTTCGCCACAACGGATGCCGCATCGACCTGGGCGGCCACCGCTTCTTCTCCAAGAACGAGCAGGTCAACGCGCTTTGGCAGGAGATCATGCCGATGCAGGGAGCGCCGTCGATGGACGACCGCGTGCTCTCGCGCGACGTTCCGCTTTCCGTCGGCGGCCCCGACCCGGAGCGGGAAGACCGGGTGATGCTCTCGCGTCACCGCGTTTCGCGCATCTACTATCTGCAAAAGTTTTTCGATTATCCGATTTCAGTCAAACCGCAGACGTTCATCAACATGGGTTTTGCGCGCACGATGAAATCCGGTTTCGGCTATCTGGCGGCGCGGATGCACAAGCTGCCCGTCACCTCGCTGGAAAATTTCTACATCAACCAGTTCGGCCGCCCGCTCTATGAGATGTTTTTTGAGCATTACACGGAAAACCTCTGGGGCGTGCATCCAAGCCAGATTGCGCCGGATTGGGGTGCGCAGCGGGTCAAGGGGCTTTCGCTGATGAAGGTCTTCACCAGCGCGGTCACCAAACCCTTCCGCAAAGAAAACGGCCGGGTGGAAACCTCGCTGATCGAGCGGTTCAGCTATCCCAAATACGGCCCCGGCCAGTTCTGGGAGACGATGGCCGCCGACGCGCAGAAGCTGGGCGCAGAGCTGAAGATGAACACGCGCGCCGTCGGCTTCACGCGGGACGAAAACGGCCGCATCGCGAGCGTCATCGCCGAGGGCGCGGACGGCGTGCGCGCGGAAATTCCGTGCGACGCGGTCTTCTCCAGCATGCCCATCAAAGACCTGGCCGAGGCTATGCCCGGCATGCCGGAGGATGTGAAGGCCGTCGCCGCCGCCTTGCCCTATCGCGATTTCATGACGGTGGGTCTGCTGGTGGACAAGCTCAAAATCAAAAACGAAACCAAGCTCAAAACGCTGGGCAACATCGTGCCAGACTGCTGGATTTACATCCACGACCGCAGCGCCAAAATCGGCCGCATGCAGATTTTCAACAACTGGTCGCCTTACATGGTCAAAGACCCGGAACACACGGTCTGGATCGGGCTTGAGTATTTCTGCAACGAGGGCGACGAGATGTGGGCGATGTCCGACGAGGATTTCATCCGCATGGCGACGGAGGAAGTCGAGCGCATCGGCATTCTGGAAGCGGGCTGTCCCGTGCGCGACAGCATCCGCATCCGCGTGAAGAAGGCGTATCCGGCCTATTTCGGCGCGTATGCGCAGATGGACAAGGTGCGCGGCTGGCTCTGCGGCATCGACAATCTCTACTGCATCGGCCGCAACGGCCAGCACCGCTACAACAACATGGATCATTCCATGCTGACCGCGCTGACAGCCTCCCAGCTCTATCGCTCCGGCAGTTCCGAAAAGACGGCCTTGTGGAACATCAACACCGAGGAGAGCTATCACGAGGACAAAGATGAAAAGTAATCCCTCCGCCACGCTTGCCTATGGCGCGATGACGCTGCTGGTAGCCGTCTATATCGCTTTTGTCGCCCTGCTGATGCATCACGACGCGATGCCCATTCCCGTTTTTGCGGGCATTGCGTTTGCGGCACTGGCCGCGCTGCTGCTGGGCGCAAAGGCGTGCCGAACCGTGAAGCTCGACGTCGCCGAACGGGCAGACCGGCCAAACCGCCGCGCGTTCCTCCTCGCCGCCGGATTCAGCGCGTTGGTCTACGCCGTCTGCCTAGCCGCATATTTTCCCGGCGGCTTCTCGTCGGACACGGTCTATCAATGGCGGCAGATTCAGGGCGTTATGCCCTACACGGATTGGCACCCCGCGCTGCACACCCTGATGATGGCTGCGCTGCTCAAGCTCGTCGATCATCCCGCGTTCGTGCTGGCCGTGCAGGGACTTTGCTATGCGCTTGCCGTCGGCTATACCGCCGATGTGCTGGCGCGGTGGCGCATACCCAAATGGGTGATTCTCGTCATCACGGCGTATCTGAGCCTGAATCCGTCCATCAGCAACATCATGCTTTTCCCGTGGAAGGACTGCGCGTTCGCGATTGCCGCTCTGTTTCTGGGCGCGCAGCTGCTGGATGTGCATTTTTCACAGGGGGAAAGCCTTTCCCCCGCGCGCTGTCTCGCGCTTGGCGCGACGCTCAGCCTGTGCGCCATTCTGCGGCACAACGGCATGGCGATGGCTTTGGCCGCGGGCGCGTGGCTGCTGATCGCTCTGCCCCAAAGGTGGAAACGCATTCTGCCCGCCCTGCTTATCGCCGTGCTGATGACACTGGGCATTCGCGGGCCGCTGTATCAGGCGTTTGGCATCGAGCGCCAGCGCACGCAGCTGGACGAGACGTTCGGCGTTCCGATGACGATCCTGGCCAACATCTATGATCAGGCGCCGGAATCCCTCGATGACGAAACCGTCGAGTTTCTGGAAGACGTCGCGCCGCGCTCGGTCTATGTGGAGCACAACTCCGTCGGCGACTGGAACGACATCAAGTGGTACGCCGGAACGATTTATTTCAACAAGCCCTACACGCTTTTGCAGGTTTACGGCTTCGCTCTGCGCGCCGCCGTGAAGGAACCGGCGCTGGCAATCGAGGCGCTGGGTTACCTGATGCAGATGCCGCTGTGGCCGTTTTGCGACGCCTACTGGCGGATTTCGCCGTACATCGATCCCGGCGCCGAATCCTTCGGCCTGGCATCCGAGATTCCGTCCAGCCTGCTGAACCGCGCGCTGGGCTACGTCAACCGTTTGAGCGCCGAACCGGTTTTCGCGTGGCTGACATGGAATCCCGGTTTCGCGCTGATGCTGGTGATGATCTGCTGCGTGCTGTTCGCCCGGCGGCAGCCGCTCAGCGCCCTGCTGCTTCCCGCGATGCTGATTGCCTATAACCTCGCTACATGCGCGGTGCTCTCCAGCTCGACGGATTTCCGTTTCTTCCTCTCCACGCCGATGCTTGCGCCGTTGTGCGTGGTGGGGCTGATGGGAGAACGGCATGGGGCTTTGCCCCAAACCCCACAAGGGAACTGAGTTCCCTTGACCTTCCACTTCTTATCGCTTCGCGATAAGGAAAAATAACAAAAAAATGGCTGCTTGTTCGATATCGAACATACAGCCATCTTTTATATATCTTTTTATCGCGAAGCGATAAAAAATATGTGAGGTGCAGGAACCTCAGGTCCCTGCTGGGGTTTGGGGCAAAGCCCCAAGCGTCACCCTTTACAGAATCAAATCATGCAGACCCAGCGGCGGCACGTCCTCCGCCTTCTTGCCCAGTTTCACGCACTTCATCAGCAGTTTTGCCGTGTCGATGCTCGTCACGCAGGCAATGCCGTATTCGACCGCCATGCGGCGCAGACGGAAACCCGCGCGCATCGGGTCGCGGCCATGCGTCGGCGTGGCGATAATCAGACGGATTTTGCCGGAATCAAAGAGCTTCGCCAGCTTGTCCGTGTCCTCGCCGGGGCGCGGCACGGGCTGCGCGCCGACGTAGTTGTGGTTGAGCATGTGCGCCGTGCCTGTCGTGGCGTAGATCTCAAAGCCGAGCGCCGCAAAGGTTTCGGCAAGCTCAAGTCCTTCGCGCTTGTCGTGATCCGCGATGGAGAACAGCACGCCGCCCTCCTCCGGCTTCGGAATCGCCATCTTCGTGGAGGCAAAGCCCTTGAGATAGGCTTCCTCCGCCGTCTCCGCAAGGCCCAGCGCCTCGCCGGTGGATTTCATCTCCGGCCCAAGGCTGACCTCGACCTCCGGCAGTTTTTCAAAGCTGAATACCGGCATCTTGACCGCGACCGTCGGCGCGGGCGGATACAATCCCGTGCCAAAGCCCATCTCCGGCACCTTTTCGCCCAGCGACGCGCGCACACCCAGCTCAACGATCGGAATGCCCGTGACCTTGGAGATATACGGCACGGTGCGGGAGGAGCGCGGGTTGACCTCGATGATATACAGGTCGCCCGCATACTCGATAAACTGGATATTCACCAGACCGCGCACGTGCAGGCTGCGCGCGATGTTGATCGTGTAATCCGTCACCATGCGCTGAATGCGCGGCGCGAGATGCTGCGGCGGGTAGACGGAGATGGAGTCGCCGGAGTGAATGCCCGCGCGCTCGATGTGCTCCATGATGCCCGGAATCAGCACGTTCTCGCCGTCGCAGATTGCGTCCACCTCGATTTCGCGGCCAAGCAGATACTTATCCACCAAAATCGGGTGTTCCTGCACGTTCATGTTGATGATGGACATGTATTCGCGGATGTGTTTTTCGTCATAGGCGATTTCCATACCCTGGCCGCCGAGCACATAGCTCGGCCGCACGAGCACCGGATAGCCCAGCTCCGCCGCCGCCTCAGCCGCTTCGTCCGCGGTGAAAACAGTCGTGCCCTTCGGCTGGGGAATGCCCAGCCGGGTCAGCAGTTCGTTGAACAGCTCACGGTCTTCCGCCGCGTCGATGTCGCCCAAATCCGTGCCGAGAATGCTGTAACCTGCCTCGCGCACCGCCTTGGCCAGCTTGATGGCCGTCTGGCCGCCGAACTGGCAGACCACGCCGACCGGCCGTTCGATTTCAAGCACGTTCATCACGTCTTCCGGCGTGAGCGGCTCGAAATACAGGCGGTCGGAGGTATCAAAGTCGGTGGAAACGGTCTCCGGGTTATTGTTGATGATGACGGTGTCGAAGCCCGCGCGCTTGAGCGCCCAGACGCAGTGCACCGAGCAGTAGTCGAATTCGATGCCCTGACCGATGCGGATCGGGCCGGAACCCAGCACAACGACGGTCTTGCGGCCGCTGTTTTTCGCCTCGGTCGCCGTGCCGTAAGTGCTGTAAAAATACGGGCTGACGGCCTCAAACTCGCCGCCGCAGGTATCGACCATGCGGAAAGCGGGCTGCACGTTCAGGCGGGTGCGCAGCATGCGGATATCCGCCGTCTTGCAGCCGACAAAGCGCGCGATGGCGCTGTCCGCCATGCCCATCTTTTTGGCGGCCATCATCGTTTCCGCGTCCAGCGCGGCCATGCTGCCCAGCGCGCGGATTTTCTGCTCCATGCGGACGATATTCTGCACCTTTTTGAGGAACCAGATATCGATCTTTGTAATCTCGTGGACGTGTTCCATCGTCACGCCGCGGCGAAGCGCTTCCGCCACGACGAAGGAACGCTCGGTATCGATGCTGTGCAGTTTGGTTTCCAGCTCATCGTCGGTGAGCGCTTCCAGCGACGGGGTGACAAGGCTGTCCTTGCCCATCTCCAACGAGCGCACGGCCTTGAGCAGCGCGTTTTCAAAGTTCGTGCCAATGGCCATGATTTCGCCCGTCGCCTTCATCTTCGTGCCGATGTGCTTGTCGGCATAGACGAATTTGTCGAACGGCCAGCGCGGGAATTTGAGCACCACATAGTCAAGCGTCGGCTCGGCGCAGGCGTAGGTCTGCCCCGTCACGCCGTTGACGATTTCATCCAGCGTATAGCCCAGCGCAATGCGGGTCGTGACCTTGGCGATCGGGTAGCCCGTCGCCTTGGAGGCCAGCGCCGAGGAGCGCGACACGCGCGGGTTGACCTCGATGACATAATACTGCATGCTGTCCGGGCTGAGCGCGTACTGCACGTTGCAGCCGCCCTCGATGCCCAGCGCGCTGATGATGTTCAGCGACGCGCTGCGCAGCATTTGGTGTTCCGGATCGCGCAAAGTCTGGCTCGGCGCGACGACGATGGAATCGCCCGTGTGTACGCCGACCGGATCGAAATTCTCCATGTTGCAGACGGTGATACAGTTGCCCGCGCCGTCGCGGATGACCTCGTATTCGATTTCCTTCCAGCCCGCGACGCTGCGCTCGATCAGGTTTTCATGCACGCGGGAGGAACGCAGGCCGTCCGCGCAGATTTCGCGCAGCTGCTTCTCGTCCTCCGCAATGCCGCCGCCCGTTCCGCCGAGCGTATAGGCCGGGCGCACGATGACCGGATAGCCGTATTCGTTGGCAAAATCCACCGAGCTTTGCACGTCGTGAACGATGACCGAATCGATGCAGGGTTCGCCGATGGCGAGCATCATGTTTTTGAAATCCTCACGGTCTTCGGCGCGGCGGATGGAATCGATTTTCGTGCCCAAAAGCTGCACGTTGTATTTCTGCAAAATGCCCTTTTCATCCAGCTCCATCGCCAGATTCAGGCCCGTCTGGCCGCCCAGCGAGGCCAGAAGGCTGTCCGGCCGTTCGCGCGCGATGATCTTTTCCAGCGAGCCCGCCGTCAGCGGCTCCAGATAAACCTTGTCGGCAATGTCGGTATCAGTCATGATGGTCGCCGGGTTGCTGTTGACCAGCACGACCTCCACGCCCTCTTCCTTTAGGACGCGGCAGGCCTGCGTGCCGGCGTAGTCAAACTCGGCCGCCTGACCGATGACAATCGGGCCGGAGCCGATGACCAGCACTTTGCGGATATTTGGATTCTTAGGCATGCTCGTATCCCCCTCTTACTTGCTCTTCTCCACCATGGTCAGGAAATCGTCGAACAGATACGCCGTCTCGCGCGGGCCGCCGCAGGCTTCCGGATGGAACTGCACGGAGAACGCGTTCTTATCCGTGTAGCGCACGCCCTCGACGGTCTGGTCGTTCCAGTTCACGTGGCTGACGACCGCGCCCTCCGGCAGGCGCTCCGGATCGACCATGAAGCAGTGGTTCTGCGCCGTGACAGAGCACGTGCCGCGCGCCAGATCCTTGACCGGATGGTTCGCGCCATGGTGGCCGTATTTCATCTGCACCGTGCGCCCGCCCATCGCCAGCGCCATCAGCTGATGGCCCAGGCAGATGCCGAACACCGGCTTTTTGCCCATCAGTTCGCGGATAGCCGCGATGGCCTTCGGGTTATCCTGCGGATCTCCGGGGCCGTTGGTGAGCATCACGCCGTCGCAGCCGGAAGCGAGAATTTCGCTCGCCGGGGTGTCCGCCGGGAAGACCGTCAGCGAGCAGCCGCGGTCATGCAGGCTGCGCAGAATGCCGCGTTTGAGGCCGAAATCCATCACCGCGATGTGATACTTGCCCTCGCCCGGCACTTTGTAGGCTTCTTTGCACGTGCACTGCGCCACCTGGTCGTGCATCTCAAACGATTTGGCCAGTTCAAGGTCGGCTTCCGTCGCTTCTCCCTCGACGATGCGGCCGCGCAGCGTGCCGTAAACGCGCACGTGCTTGGTCAGCGCGCGGGTATCCACGCCGTAAAGGCCGGTCACGCCCTGCTCGTCCAGATATTGATCGAGCGTCTTTTTCATCTGCCAGTTGCTCGGCACATCGCAAAGCTCGGAGACGATAAAGCCGCGCATTTTCACGCCCGCGCTCTCGTTGTCGATATCGTTGACGCCCACGTTGCCAATGAGCGGATAGGTCATACAGACAATCTGGCCGCAGTAGGATGGATCGGTCAGCGTTTCCTGATAGCCGGTCATGCCGGTCGTAAAGACCACCTCGCCCGTCACCGGGGCCTTATGGCCGAATAACGTACCCGTGTATCGGGTGCCGTCTTCCAGAATCAAAGTTGCCATCGACGCACTCTCCCTTTCACTGTCAGGTTGAAAATAAGATGAATATTATGTGTATATATTTGTATATTATACACTTCCGTCGTC
>ENA-UEPH01000407-UEPH01000407.1-human-gut-metagenome-genome-assembly--contig:-NODE-407-length-51352-cov-11.600098_pt1 | contig 51352 bp, 41 predicted proteins | sample MGYA00242891_ERZ507898 | MGnify/ENA primary metagenome ERZ507898 (study PRJEB26167, sample SAMN06115411) | human gut metagenome | host: Homo sapiens | place: China:Guizhou | collected 2014-10-15...
AGTTTGGAATTGAAGTAAGCGAAGTCAATCCGGCCTACAGTTCAAGAGAATGCCCTCGGTGTCACTGCACGGACAAAAAAAACCGATACGGGAATTCATTTAAGTGCTCGCTTTGCGGGTACCACGGACATGCTGACTTGGTTGCTTCGTTAAACATTCTCGGCCGTCTGGGGGATAAGGAGATCCGTATAGGAATGTCTCCGTCTCGGGTGAAAGCAGTACTGGATGGTCGTTACGTCGGTTGGAAATCATTAAATCATACCGTTTCCGACAAGACTTCAGGTGAGGCACGTGTTGTGGACGAATCTCCCCGTTCAGCCTCATCGAAGAGCGAACTGAGAAGCAATGTACAGGTTTGTACGGCTTCCAGATAACGGTTCGGGAAATATTTTAGCTATTAGAGGCAGTTGGATAATTCGGTGAAATCCTTAAAAAACTAGAGATATTGAGGAACTATAAGTTCTCATTAAAATAGAGAAAATCATGATGGTGGAATGGCTTGATGACTGATAATAACTTGAAGAATTTGCCGCTGGGAACATCTGATTTTGCTGCCTTAAGGCTTGCAAATGAGATTTACGTGGACAAAACGGATTTGGTCTACGAACTGGCTTCTAAAAGACGCAAATATTTTTTGGCTCGTCCAAGAAGATTTGGAAAGTCTTTGTTGATTTCCACCTTTGAGTCGTTGTTCAGACACGGACTAAGAGATTTCAAGGGTTTGGCTATTGAGAAGCTGTGGATTGAAGAGTCAAAACCTCTTGTGGTGAGGCTAGACTTTTCGGAAATAAAGAATTTTTCCTCGCCTGAAGACTTCTCGAGAAAATTTACTTCTCTTATTTCTAGATGTTTCGGCATGGTCGGATTCCAATATGTTGACGACGACCTTAACAGCGCTTCAGGTCAATTATCAACATGGCTTCAAACATTAGACATCAACGCGTTAGTAGTCCTGATTGATGAATACGATGCACCATTAACCTCTTGCCTTAATCAGCATGGGTTGTTTAATTCTGTTAGAGAGAGGATCTCTGAGTTTTATGCCGTTCTGAAATCCAACGACAGAGCACTCAGATTTGTGTTTGTTACCGGAATCACAAAATTCAATAAAACCAGTATTTTTTCCGAACTCAATAATTTGAGCGATATTTCTTTAGCCCCGCAATTTGGTTCCTTGTTAGGCTATACGCACGAAGAAGTTCAAACATACTTCGGATCTTACATTGCTAAGTCAGCAGAAGTTCTTTCTATAAGCCAAAACGAATTAATGAATCGGCTTGCTGCTCATTACGATGGATTTTGCTTTGAGGAGACTGGGACGAAGAGGGTTTTTGCACCTTGGTCGCTTCTCAATTTCTTGGCTCAACCTGATCGGGGGTTAAAAGATTATTGGTTTGAAAGCGGAGGTAAGCCTGCCGTTTTGCTTGAATATTTAAAGAGCCATGCTCTTAAGGATCCTGAAGAGTACGCCAGAGATAAAACAATTGCGCTGTCGGAATTGGCTGGCTCTTCTGATGTTGAAACTTTGTCCGATATCGGTCTGTTAACGCAGGCCGGCTATCTCACTATTAAGTCCGTCGAATTTGGTAATACGGTTTTTCTTGATTATCCTAATTTGGAAGTTAAACGTGCAATGGCTCAGCTTTACACCGAGCATCTTTTGGACGGAAAGGTGGCAGGACAAGTAGGAGCAGGGCCGATTGTTAAGGTCTTATATGAAGAGTCGGCGGAGTCTGTTTTCCATATCCTTAATCGACTTTTTCTGGCGATTGATTATCAAAGGTATCCGGTGAGGGACGAAGCTTCTTTAAGAGCCTATGTTCAAGTCTATTTTGCAGGCGCCGGCCTAGAAGTAAAAGTTGAACATCACAATGCACATGGCAGGAGCGATTTGGAGGTGAATGCAGGCAACAGACATTGGATCTTTGAGTTTAAGGTTGTGCAGGGCAACAAAGGCGAAACCGAAAAACTGAGTGAGGCTGTTGAGCAAATAAAGCAAAGGCATTATGGTGATCAACAATACTCAAAAGAAGTGAAGAAGGTTGCGCTTGTCTTTTCTATTGAAGACCGAAAATTCGTCAAGTGGCAAGAAGTTTAGAGGCGCGGCCTGCACGGAGCTGGACGGGTTTGTGGCTCCAGACCGCGTTAACTTTTCAGTGAGCAAAAATTATGCTATCTCGCTTCTGTCTATTTGCAGTTTTCTAGTTAATCTTGGATAAGATCAACAAGAGCTCCAAATTTCCAAACGGTCGGTCTTCTTCCTCTTCCTTCACTAATTTTTGTCACTAACCCCGCTTTTTCGAGTTTTTGAACGGCGAGGAGCAGGGTCGCTTTCGAGGCCTTCACTTTGGTTTGGTTAATCAAGTTCGGAATCGTAAATATTGGTTGAGCAAATAAGTAATCAAGCAATTCCATCGCCAGAGAAGAATTGGTGGCTTCTGCAAATTGGGTTTTTGAGATCTCGTAAAGATCTGTCATCTTCATCAGAAGAGATGCGTTTGCTTTCGAATGCTCTACGACAGCTCTCAAGAAGAATGAAATCCAAGTATCCCAATCGTTATTTTTTGAGATTTTTGCCAAAGAAGCGTAATAGGTTCCTCGGTGCCTCTGAAGGTAGGCGCTAATGTAAAGACATGGAGTATGAAGGATCTTCTTAGAAGCTAAAAACAAAGTTATAAGAAGTCTACCCATTCTTCCATTTCCGTCTAAAAATGGATGGATCATTTCAAACTGTGCGTGAAGGACAGCGGTTTGAATAATCGGATGTAGATCTTCTCTTCGAGCAAAAAGCTCCCAGTTCTCTATAAGTTCCTCGATGAACAATGGGTCCGGCGGAACATAAGAGGCCTGCTCTAAAGAAGATCCTGGTTTGCCTATGTGGACTTGAACGGTTCTCCAGGCACCGGGAGTCTTACGCTCTCCGCGGGCACCTCGCAAAAGTAAAGCATGAAGAGATTTGATTAAGGAGATGGAAAAAGGACGTCCGTTTTTTATCTCGTCTAACCCATAGTTCATGGCCTCATGGTAATTCAATACTTCCCGAATATCGTCTCTGCGCTCCAAGGGCGCAACTATTCCGACATTTTCTCCCATGACCTCTTCAAAAGTAGTCACAGTTCCTTCGATTTCATTCGATAACTGCGCTTCCTTCATGAGCCAAGATATCCAAAACAAATCGGCTTTGGCTGAGGCTAGCATCATGCCATCCAGATTTGAGAGGCTGAGCAGGGAGGAAAAGCTAAGTGAGCCGAAATCGCCCCAAGGTAGAGTCTCACGCTGATCTAACGGGAGTTTTCGGAGGTTGAAAGGTTTTCTGATCATTTGGAACCTTTGAGATGTCACATTCAGCATTTGTCCGATTATTCCTTAAGAACTCAAAAGCATTCCTGCTGTTGCCGCCAATTGTCTGTAGGAATAAGGAACAATTTTGTGTTTAGTTTTTGTCCAAAAATTAAACACAAGTATGATTTTATAGGTATCTTTGGGTTTTGTGTTTAAAAATTGGCGGTTTTTTGAACACAAATAGCTTTTTCGGATGTGTTGTGGATGAAAAAATCGTCAAATTTGGACGCAAATTAGAAGCGGAGGCTTCCATAACAAGGACGAACCAGAGAAGTGCTTAAAGAAGGAAGTCCGTCTTTTTTCTGGCCGGACAATTAATTGGCTGGAACAGCGTTTGGAAGATTTGGTATTCCTGTAATTCAGATGTCAAACTGGTTGCGAGCGCAGATTCTTCGCAAGAATCGTTAATTGTCCCAAACCGGCTTTGTGTCCATCAACTTCTGCCGACGCATTAAGACTTCTTTATCTTTTTCCAGCTCAAAAATTATTTTGGAGCATGCGTCGAATACATCAGATGAAAGAGGAATGATCTTGTCATCAAGACGGCTGGCGAACAAGCTATGCAAAGCTTCCAAAATCAGTTCCTCAGGCGTTTTTGCTTCTCTTTTTGAAAGTTCAGAAAGCAAAGCAGCATCAAAATCGCTTAATTTCAGGCTGATGGTTTGAGACATCTGTAGCTCCCTTTTAGGAATGATGATCCATTTTACTTGTGCTTGTCGAGGTTGAAAAAGGTGATTTTTTCGTTCACAAAGGCAAAAAAAATAGATTTGTGTTTGGAAAAAGGCTATTTTCTAAACACAAAAGTAGTTTTAATCGGCTTTGCGTTCAAAAAAGTTGCATTTTGACCATTAACTATAAGTAGCTTTGAGGATATCCCGTTTATTTAAAATCAAATTATTGAAAATTCAATAATTGAAAAACAAATAAGATGGAGAATTCTTTTGTTGTCGGCGCCTGTGTATACGAAGGATACATTTGTGGTAAATCAAAGGAGGTTAAGGTCTTAACGGATTGTATTTGCGAAAGCAGTAATGTTGTCTTTCATTCGGGAAGCGGGTTAGGCAAGACTCACTTGATCAAACACGTCAGACATAAATTCTCAAGAAAGGTTAAGGAGGGGTGAGAGGGTATGGGAAGGCCTTTTACTTCAGCATTTGGCGTAATTTTGTGCTTAGCTTTTTCGAGCTTCTTTACCCAAGAAGTGGTAAGTGCGGAAAAAGCCCAACGGCTTTGCCTTGTGAATTCGCCTTCTGAAGTCATTGCTTGCCGCAGAGGCGACTCTTTGTACTACCAGCAGCCAGGCCTCGTGCACGGAAAATATCTTCTGGATTTTGCTGCTCAGTATTGTGACACTAATCATGAGATTAATATTCAGTTTCCATACGTTCTCTGTGTTTATTCAGGAGTCAAAGAGAAAATTGTCGGCCAAGAAGTGCGTAGAAAAGAAATAGAAAGTAATATTTTTTCGGCTTTGCGAAAACTTGGCAATGAATTGGACAATCCTGATTCAGGATGGAAACAAATCAGTCCAGAGGATGAGAGGCGTTTTCTAATTACATCTCAAGGCACCGGTCCGGTTATTCAGGACGGCGTTGAAGTCAGCATAAGAGTTCGCTATCCGGGGCAAGACGGCAAGCCGGAAAGATTTGACGAACTAAAGACTTTCTTGGTAACTAAGGACACCGTTGGCTTCAAAGGTCTGAGGCAAGGTAGTTCGTTGATTATTGCGTCTAACGGTGAGAAGAAGCTTTTTGAGTTTGTCGATATTCTTAAGGTTACAAAACTGAAACCCTGAAATGCGAAGTCAAAAGCTTGAGTTGTCCTTTTTATTTTCTCTATTGCCAGCGCTCTACTGTTGGCGTTATAAAAATTACAATAAAAACAAATAGTTATTTATTTCACTTTATTTAACTTTATTTAATTTCTTTAATTAATCCTCTATAAATGAACTACCGCGTACTTACGTTCACGGTTTTATGAGAGCACGCTCCCAAGAAACCTTTCACGTGAGCGCGAGGCAGTTCATCTGACAGATACCAGACAACGATCGCCGAAGTCATGAGGAATGTTATGAATTTAAGCAAGAAGGACAAACTTGTTTACTCTGTAAATTCAGACGGGAAGGCCGTAATCAGCAAGTTAGCTATTTGTGAAGACGGTCCCGTCTTGAATAACTTTTTAAGTTTTCTCGCCAAGGACATAGAAAATTCTCCGCAGAGCTTAGTTCCTATGACAGTTGAGAAGTTTATGCAAATTTCTTCTCTCGTAGAAGACATTAAGATTGATCTCGAGACTCCAGTGGATGCAGAAGATGACGAATGAAAAGTCTTCTTGGACGATATTTTTTTCCCAAACCTTTGACAAACAATTTTCTTCTCTGATAAGAACTTTAGGAGTAGAAGATTAGTTTTCGTCTTTTGCTTCCTTTTCCACTCGGGCTTCTCTGTAACCAAGTCCGCCTGCAAGAGAATTAAGGAGGATTGTGCTCATGCCTTTTTGTTCGTTCAGATAGTTAGCAGAGGCATCTTCAATACGATCTCGCCTTAGCTCAGTCATCGCATCCTGGTTCATAAGTCCTACTGAGTTTGTCTCTTCCTGCTCATCAAATTTCTTATTGAAATCTTTCAATCCCGAGTTTAACGAGGACGGCTGGAAAGAGGCGTCTTCGGCCTTTTCTTTAAGCAATTTTTCTTGTTTTCCGAGGACTGCTTCTCCCTTGTGCTGCAAAGCAGATAAGGAGCCTCTTCCTTGACGTTTAAGAGCGTTTTGTTCAAGATCGGTTTCTTGTATTTGTCCAGGACCTAAGTGACGGACATCTGCAGCGCGGTCGTAAGAATCAGCGGCAGCTGAAGCACTTAAATGCTCTCGCTTATCAGAAGAATCGAAAAGAGCTTTAAGGTGAGATTCTGCAGACAACTTGTCTGAAGACAGTAATTTCTGCATAACCAAGATGTCGTTATTGACGGCAGTTTGATTTGTTCCGCTTAGGTTCTCTGACTGAGATCGAGAAGCAGAGAACGTCTCTGACAGCATTCGGCTTTGATCATTAGAGGAGCGATAGGCCTTATCCAATGCCGCGGAGAAGTTTTTAGCGGCTCGGCGCATCTCATCATTTGAAGTTGAGGCGGCAATTTCTTTTGCCGTGCTCTTGAGCGCATGGTAGGCCTCAGCCTTCTGACGCTGAGTCGCGGCGCTTTGAGACCCCGTTGCAGTGTCTACGAACTGCTGAGCAGTTTTCGCCTCCAGACCGATTCCCATTCCTGCAGCTTCAGCTGCTCCGCGAAGATGGGACATCGCATTTTGTACTTGGCGTGCAACAGGTTTTCCTTCGGGATCTTTGCTCTGCGTCGAAATGGCTCCGAGTACGGCCGGACTACTTTGAGCTGCGGCTAAGTTTAGATTCTCAGACGAAGCGGAAGAAGCTCCCTTGGCATCTTTGGCAGCTTCCTTTGCCGCATCTGTGGAGAACTGTGCTTCTCCGCCTCCGGCTTGAAGTTTTGCTCCGCTCGTGAATGCCAAGTTCTCGGAATTCGATAAGCCTCTAGATAAGGTTGAAGATTCTCCAGTGCTCTTCGAATAAGAAGATGAAGACGAACCGGCGGTAGACTGTCCGGCGCTCAGACGTTCGGATAATCCTTGGCTCATGGCACGAGCAAATTCTCGGCTGACGGAATTTGAAGAAGAGGCAGCCGAAGACAGAGAAAGAGCCTGACTCTCGGAAGCGGTCAAAGTTGTTGCGGCAGAAGATGCAGTTCCCGTGGTTCGGCTGTGCGTTAATGCACCGGAAGAAGAAACGCCCAAATCAATAGATGTTCGAGCCATACCTGTCACTGTTCCGGTTTCATCTCTGGTGACGGAGCCATAAGCTGTCTGAGATTTAGAAGCATATGGATCACTCCAGGAGGAAGAAAGGTCGGATTTATTTGCGGAAGCAGAGTTCATGGATGTATTTCCTGTAGAGATGTTTCCGGCATTGAAGTTTCCGGCAGCCGCTTGAGTGGAGGCGCCGGAAGAAGCACCTTGTGCAGGCGCCATTAAACCTGTGGACATAGAGACAAAAGCCATATCGCTGCCTTTGGCAAGTGCAAAGGCAATTACGGGAATCAAAAGCATGATGCTTCCGGCAATGGCTTGGGAGGTGGCGCCGGCTTCACGAATGATTCCGGCTGCCAGCAAAGTACTTCCGCCGAATTCTGCTGCAATACGATTCATCGGATTGGCGTCTACGGAAATCATCAGATAGTTAGCAACGGAGAGGAGCGGCGCCCACAGCTGGAACCAAATCAGCAACACGAAAAACGACCGAAAAACCGCGCCGGCGGCGCTTCCCGCGGCCACCATCAAAAGGAGCATTAAGGGGAAGGCGGCAATGACGATGAATTCAACGCAGTTGCGGATTTTGGGGAGGCTGTGTTCTGCTAAACGCGCCAACGTGCGGTAATTGATTTCTGACGTGAGGTTGGCTTGAGAAGCGGAATATTTAGCGGCAAGATCCAGCGGGGCGCCGGCCTGTGCGGCGATGGATGCCATGCCGCGCGGAAGCGCGGTGAGCATGACGGAATGCTTGAGGCTTTGTTCCAAGGAACGAGAAACACCGAGCAGGAGGGCTTCGCTCTGAGGAAGCGTCCGTCGAATGACGTCGGCGGGATCAATTCTTTCCGGTACTAAGACGGTACCGAGACGCTTAGACAAGAAGTCGAGTTCAACAGTGTTGAGATGCTGGTCCAGACTTTGGAGTGCCTGATCGCATCTTTGGACGGTGCCGTCTGAAGATACAGAAGAGCGTGCCGGATTGATCCAGCCGTCTGCGGAAATCGTGGCCCAAATGTCGCCTGAGTGGCTGAGCTCGGCCGCTTTGTCGGGATGATCCAAAAGTTCGGGTCCTATGCAGTCGGCAATCACCCGATCCGTTAGAGCGCGGCCTTCCGGTGTTACAGGGCCGGCGGCTAAGAGACTATTTAAGGCGCGCTGAGGATAGACTAAGCCGAACTTAGAGAAGCGTTCAGCATCCGGCAGAGAGAAAGCGGTTTCGAAGCTTTCGGTGAGAAAGTGGCCGATCTTAGAGGTCGCAGACGCAAAGAAGCCGACGCCGAAGGGGACGTTGCTTACGACATAAACATCGGCGCTTCGTTCGTCGTGTACAGCGACATCCACTTTAGGGACGAGCATGACGGAATAAAACAAGACGGCAGCAAAAAGATAAACCTTTGAAGCCAACCCCTGCCACTTCAGAAGGGCGCCGGTGAGCGTGACTAGAAAACCGGCGAGTACGGCCGTTTTAAGCAGACCTTCGTAGGAGGAGCCGGAGCAAATCGAAACAAGCGCTTCGAATAAGTCTCGGATTTGGCCTCCGTTCCAGTAGGCGTAATAGTCCATCACCATTAGAGGTTTTCTCCGAAGGAAAGGTTCGCCGCTAAGTCAGCGGCTAAAGCGCCTTTGACACTTCTTTCTAAGTGTTCAATCTGCGTGATGAAAGAATGGGCTCGGCTCATCTGCTGAAAGACCGCATCGCTGCGCGATGCGATATCCTTACGGACTTCATCGATTCTTGCCTCAATGACCTTTAGGTGTTCGGCGGCAATGACGCCGGTCTGAGAAGCGGAAGAGGCTGAGGTTGCCGCCTTGATGTCTAAAGACAGACGATCCATGGCTCGGATGACGGCCTCAAAAGCGGCGGCTTCGACATAGATGCGCACGATGTCCTGAGAGAAGCCTAAGTAACGATGAGAAGCGGTGGCATTGATCAGACGAATTAAGGGAATAGTAGAAGACGAAGCTAAAAGCAGCATGTCGGCTTCGGAGACAAGATTTGGGTCTCGGCGCAGGATGGAGTTTCTGTAGTTAGAGGCGGCCTTCATGAACTCGTAGGGAAGATTGACTTCATCAAGCGTGGTCTTTTTAACAGACAAGCAGCGGTCATCGCCGTCTTCTTCTACACAGCGGAGTCGGAAAGCTTCACTTTCCAAGACTTGGGTGTCGGGGCGACCGAAAAGGAAGCCCACTAAGTCCTGACCGGCAATCGGGATGGCGCGGGTGACGGTGTCTTTGCCGCTGCCCTCTCGGACATAAATGACGGTGCCCACGAGCGTCATCATGAGTTCTTTAAGCTCTTTGCTGTAAGAAGCATTAAAGCTGCCGCCGGAAAGCAGAGACCATGTGAGGTTTAACTCCGGAGCATCGACCACATTACCGCCGGAATCTTTACGGGTCGGCGCGTAATCTAAAACCGCCGCGCCGTCCGTGCGGGTCTTCGCATCTGCCTCTGAAGCATCGGAGACGATGCCTGATGCCCGCAAAGCATTGCGGGCCTCAAAGCCTGTCTTTTGAATCCATTGTTCAGCGCCGCTCATCTTTAAGAGGTTTTGAGCGGAAGTGCAGGAGTCTTGGAACATATTGGTGTACTGACGGATCATGTCGCGGAAGCTTGTGACTTGTTCATTGAGGTCCGGCGCTAAGGACTGAAGGGCAAGCTGGAAAGCTAAGCCGGGAAGTGCAGTTCCGATGTTGCGCAGGAAAGCGACGAATTCTTCTCGGGAAGGAATACCGAAAGCGCCAAGAAATAGGTCAATGCCTCCGCAGCCGGCAGAAAGCGAAGGAGGCGTGAAATAAAACGCATTAAAGTCTTTGCGAGGAGCTCGATAGACAAATCCGCCGCCTGTGACGGTATTCATGCCGGAAGACTGATAGACACCTGCCGGTGTGACATTGCCTTGATAAGAACCTGCTGCGGAATAGAAGTCTTTCATGAAGCCTGCGGAAGCGTCAGCCGTGAAGAGACAAGTACTCAAAGTCAAAGCGGAGAAAAGTTTTGTGAATTTACGGGTCATGGCTGAAGAGGATTAAAGGGAAGGAGCGGCGGCAGGCGCGGTTAAGACAGTGTTCGGAAAAACGTCAGGGGCAGACAAATTTGTGGTCTTTTGCACAGAGTTTGCGGCCTGCGCGCCGCCGAAAAGCGACTCTCCGGGCTTGCTTAAAGCCAGTGTCTGAATGCGGCTTAGCATGTCTTCAAGCGAAAGCACACCGGAAGAGACCAAGTAAGAGGCGGATTGATCGCGTTTAACCATAAAGAGCGCGGGCACTCGGTCCAATCCCATTCCGTTGGTTAAAAGTTTGGAGACACCGTTGTCCGGCAGCGCATCCGGGAAATGATCATTAGGCGAGCCGTCAAGAGAGACGGCAAGCACATCAAAACCAAACGTATCCTTGAGCTGCTTGACCAACGGAGACTGGAGGGCGCAAAAGCGGCAGTCGGAGCGATAGAAATACATCAAGCCCCATTCTTGGGCGATCTGAGGAATCTGTTCTTTACGAGTTTGGTTTCTGTCTTCCTTTAAGGAGACCTGAGCGAAGTTTGCGGCCGGATTGAGGGTTGAGAAATCAAACTGCGGGTTCTGCCAAGAAACCCGACGGTTCATGTCGGTAAAGAGGGCGGCTTTTTCTTGGACGAAGTGGTTGACCTCTTGGAAGGCTAAGACATTGGCTTCCGTGGGAAGAAAGGTCGCGTTCTCTAATCGTTTGGTGTACTCAGCTCTCAGTTCAGCGGCGCTCAGGATTAAAGAAAGATCTTTAGGCGCATTAGGATCCGGAGCTTTTTTCTTTAATTCTTCAGGCGGATAGTAAAGAAAACCTCGGTCATCTGAATTCCAAACGTCTTCTTCCCAGAACGAAGCCGCCAGGGATGCAGGCGCGGCGAGTGTTAAGACAAGCGATAAAAGAAGACAAAGATTTTGTGGTCTTTTGCACATAATTAGAGGTTAGTTTTTAAGATTTTTAGAAGGAGCTTTAGACGATGAGGGGCGGGTAGGCGCTGTCGGAGTACCCGTGAAGTTGGGATCGACGACATGCGAAGAACCGACCGACGGCGGGACATAAGCACCTAAGTCTTTATCGACTAAATTCTTGGTATGGGTCGTTCCTCGGTCTTGGGCGGCAGCGGAATTGAGTTCGTTCTTTTGGACGATTAAGGCTTCGAACTCAGACAAGTCCATCGCGTCAAAATCCAAGCGTTCGAGTTCGTCCTGGGTAAAGCCTTCGCACTGAGGGTTTTGCGCCGAGCCCCAGCCTTTGCCTAACTGAGGACGGCCTTGTTCCTGAAGGATGCGGGCAAGAGGCGAGTTGTAGCAGCAGTAGCTTTCTTTTCTTTCCACGCAGGTGACGACTTTCTTAGAACAGTAGGTTCCGACGTAGTGGCAGAGCTTCTGGCCTTTCTTGAGCATTAAGGTTTGCTCTTTAGGTTCGCACTGCAGATAGTCCAATGCAATTTGGACGGCAACGGACATGGCGAAAGAGGTGGGGTCAAAGGTGAAATACATTTGGCCCCCTTGGAGCGTCATTCCGAAACCATAGAAAGAGAGCGACGGATTGTAGATACCGCTCGTTGCATCGCCGTAGAGCATATTCAAGATGCCGGAGGTAGCGTCAGAAGCTGACAAGACGTCATAAACATAAGGACTGCCGATGTATTTGACGGTTTCTACCGTCACGTCTCCGGCAAATCTCATCGCTTTGCCAAAAGCAGACGAATTAGCCGTTCCGGCTTTGACTTTGGTATCGCAGCAGGAGAAACCTAAGACTTTCTTGGAGCATTCGTCGACTTCTCCGTTAAAGAAGCGGCCGTTGTCGTAGTCGCCGTAAAGGGCGCCTTGGCGCGCTGTCTCAAGCATTGTGATCACTTTAGAGAAGTCAGAATCGGCCGGGTCGCCGGAGCCCTCGCAGATGCCGTCCAAGCATTCTGCGGGGCGGCAGATGGTTTCTGTGACGACGGATCCTTCTTTTTCTACACAGCGATAAGTGTGGGCGGTCGTTAAACATTTGCCTTGGTCATCGACCGCAATGCATTCGGAAGAGACTTTGACGCAGTCTTTATCGGCTTCGAACTTACCGCAGTCGTTTTTGGTTTCTTCGGAGCCGTCGCCTGAGGCTCCGCAGACATAGACGTGTTCATACTTCCAGCAGTCTTTATAAACAGGGATGCCGTTGATGATCTTTTCTGCCGGGCCTTCGACGCATTCGGTTCGAAGCACCGTGCAGGCCGGATTATCTTTAAGGGGAAGACAAGTGTCCGAGGGTTCAATGGCGCCGATGACAATGTTTGAATCAATGATGTCGGCGCCGGGGGCAGAGATTTCCGAGTCGCCTTTGCAGAAGATTTCCTTTTTATAAGCAAGACACTTCGGGCCGTCGCGTTCGATACAGGTTGATTTACGGACTTCGCATTCGGGGAGCTTTTCTAGGGCTTCGCACGAGTTTTCGTTTAGGGATTTGGTGCAGTTATAGATGTATTTGCGCTGAATGCATTCGCCTTTATCGTTGGTCTGCATACAGGAGTAACCGGAGGCTTTACAGGTCATGCCTTCCGTTGCAGTCTTACAGGCTAAAAGATCAAAACCGGGTTTAGCGGGTGTTCCTTCCGGCGTAATGTCATCGCCTTCAATCGGATCGGTATTGACGCAGTGGTACTTCTGCGAATACTGCGCGCAGGTTCCGTCGGCACCGACGCGCTCGCAAACTTTTTCTCCTATGGGCTGACAGCCTTTAGAGGCGAGGATTTGGCAGCTGTTGGAGGCGCCGGGAGCAGCGCAGGCAAAAGCGAGTTCTTTCTTCCAGCACTCTTTATAAACGGCTACGCCGTTAATGATTCGTGTCTCAGGACCTTCGATACATTTCTCTTCTGCGATATAGCAGTCGGGATTGTCTAAGAAACTTGAACAAGTCGTCGTATCCGTTCCGGATATAACGGTATGAGAACTATCGAGAATTTCGATGTTTTCTGTTTCTTTTGCTTCTTCGGAACAGATATAAGTACTGTTCCAAGACATACAGGTACCGGTCAGGCTGTAACTCAGACACTCTGCTTTTGTTTGACGACAACCCGGTGTTTGTTTTAGGCCGGAACAATAATCGACAGTCGAGCTTGAAGTGCAGTGACGCGTGGTTTGATAGTTCCAGCATTCGCGCCAGACCTCAACGCCATTAATAAACTTGGAGCCGGGACCGTCGACACAGACTTCGGGGCCGTCCGTGCAGGCGCCACGGACAGGCGCAGAAGACAGGACGGTCAGGGAGGACAAAAGGACGATTAAAGGAAGACGGATCATGATTCGAACTCCACGACTTTGCCGTCATCGCTGACGCAGGTGGTGCGCCACTTGTCTAAGGAAATGTCGTTGACGTTTTTCTGGAAAGAAAAACGCTTTTGGATGGAACCGGAGTAATCCCATTTACCCGGACGGGTATAGATGTCCATCTTGATATCGACGGTGCAGTTGACTCCGATGCAGCGGGTTTGTCCGGTCCAGACGCCTTTGCAGTTCGAGAAGTAATGTTCGTTCTGAAAGTCGGCCGCCTGTATCTCAAAACCGAAGTTAGCGGAATTTTTAACGTTGGTTTCTATGCGAAGTTTGGGGATCAGATCATTAGAGCATTGATATTTAAGCTCGATGACGTCTCCGCCGTTGCAGGCATCTTTACCGAGCGAAGACGAAGTCTCGGACTGAGCCTCAAAGAACTTGCCGATTTCGCATCCTGAGTATCCGACCACTTCCAGATATCGATTGCATCGATAAGTGTTTTGTTCAAACTGCTGAGTTTTACAGCGGTATTGATACGTACTTTGGATTTCGACTTTTTCTCCGACGTGGCAGGTCTGAGGCGGTGTATGGAGACACGTGTAGTCTTGGCTCGTTTCGTTGTAATCGGCGAGACACTCAACGGTGAGTTTCTTACCCGTTCGAGCAATACATTCGAAGAGCGTTGAGACGTCGAGCTTTTCTGTCCAGCCTTCAAAGCAGGACTGAGTAGAGCTGCCGACGGTGGTTTCTTCGCAGACTGCAAAGTCGGTCTGAGGCGGCCGGGTCGTTGTGATGGTTTCGCAGATTTCCTCACCGTTAGACGGAAGGTCAGGCACTTTGTTTAAGAGATGATCGCGGTCCGCCAAGATATTGTCGAAATCAGATTCCTCCCAGCCGGGTCTTGAATGTGTGTCGTAAATCACCTGGACTGCTCGGCAGTCCATAGAAGTTTGCGACAAACATCCGTCGGCTTTTGAAGTTCCGGGTGTTAAGAGATTGCCCTGACCTTTAGCAAACAGATCTTTGAGTTCGGAAACATCTGAGCCGTATTCGGGAACGGTGCCGGAAGCGGAGCTCTCGGTGAGAATGTCTTTGATCGACAGCTTGGCCGCTTCTTCTTTTGCGGCATCCATAGCGGACTGCTTATCGTAAGCACCGGTATGGCTGCTAAAGAGCATTAAGAGGGCTGTGGCAATTGCCGCGCGAGGAGAGTTGTTGAGCATTACTGACGGTTCCCAAGTTTGTCGCGAAGAGTGCGGGCAACCTCTCCGACGGAGTCTTTGCGATCGGTCAGGCGATCTAAGGCGTATCCCAACGTCACGTCCCCCGGAACAATGACGGCTTTGGTGCCTTGGACGCAGCCGTCTGCGGAAGCGGAAGATTCTTCTTTGATGATTAAAGCAGGAACTTGACGGATATTGAATTCGGAGAAAAGTTCAGGGTTGAGCTGAACATCGGCGCCGGATTCGATTAAAGGCTGAAAGGCCGAGAGCGACTGAGGATTAAGGAGCGGGAGTTTAGAGTCAGAGGGTCCTTTGGTTTCGGGGACACCGCGGAAAACCAGAGGCACGCCGGCGTCTTTGGCGTCACGGGCCAAACGCTCTAAGGAAGCCTCCGGCATTGAAAAAGACACCAAGACAAAGGCCTGAGGCAGAGGCTTTTGTGTGGCTACTTCAGGATCTCTCATCTGCTGAGAGAGTTCGGAAGAAACTTCAAGGACATCTTCGATCGTCCAAGGTTCCGAAGCAGCAAAGGTGATCAGCGGACAAGTTATCAAGGCGCTCAGAAGGAATTTGAAAAAGTGCGATTTATTCATAAACGAATTTTTGAATAAGTGTGTTTAATTCAAAAAGTTTTATCTGGGTTAGATCGGATGGAGCATTAAGATTTGAAAAAGTAATCTCTTTTCAAAAGATCATTTTGAATTAGTATGAGCATTTCAAAAATGACTTTTGAAAAAGTATGTTTATTTCAAAATAAACTCGGCTGAATTCCTGCACCTTGGCAGCAGTCTCGTTTGCGATAGATCAGATAAGCCGCATCTTCTCCGCCGGAAGCCCAGGTTTTGCCGGAATGCCAAAGCGAAGTGGAAGCGCCCATCGGATAACAGCATCGGCCGTCTTGTTTGCCGGTGGTGCGTGACGGGTACATCATTTGCGTTCGATAGACGCGCTTATCCATGATCGGTTCGAGATAAGGACCGCATTGGCCTTTTTCTCCGTAAGCGGCCCATTGAAGACCGGAACGATGGAGCTTCATCGTGAAGCGAGCGACAAGCAGAGAAGAGGCTTGCGGAAAGTGAACGTGAGATCCGATCCAGCCGGTTAAAGGGAAGATTCCGCCGTGGCAGCCTGCGCACCAATAGAGTTCAGAAACCGGAAGCGAAGACGTTGCCGCCACGCAGTCAGCGGCGCAGGCTGCAGCCGCGGCCGGATTGGCAAAGAGCGAAGCATCCGGATTTAAGAAGAACGTAGTGACGGAATCATCCCAGAGCGGATCGAGCTCTGTCATATAGGCTAAATCCCATGCGGACTGTTCCAGACATTTGGTATCGAGAAGGACTTCAAGGATAAAAAGCCAAGGTGTGAAGTACCAGTGCACTTGATAAAAGGAAGAGCGCTGAGCGGATGTCGATTTATTGGGTGTACGGCCGTGAGCCGGTGCTCGAATGCCGACATTAAGTTCCATGCCGCCGAGCGACGGAAAACAGTATGGTGTACGGACGACTTCAGCGGTTCTTAGCGGTTCCCAGAAGGACATATTAAGACCGACAGTGATATTGGCGCCGGAAGCACAAAGACAAAGACGATTGGCATCGGTTTCCGGATCGGCATTGTTTCCGGAAGAAAGCGTAACGCCTCCGAGCTTGATCGGGAAAACACAGCTCCAGCAGACATCCGTGATCGGATTGATGATTCTGCCTTTGCAGTTTCCGGCAGAAGCGGAAGCTGCAAAACAGAAAGACAAAAGGAGTATTAGAAGAGAGCGTTTCATGGCTGTGGCATCAAAGAAAGGAGTTCGGACAATTGGTCGGGCGCAAATTCGGCGCCTTCAGGGCCTTCCGGACCATTAAAGAGAAGAGCAGGAACGGCTTTAATCCCGAAGACGCGGACGAGCGCACCGCCTTGGTCAAAAAACACACGGCGATTGAGCTTTTCCGAGACTTCTGCCGGGGTGCCGTTCACCAGAACCACCCGCATGTCCTTTTGAGATTGATAGAGCTTTTGAGCGGTACCGATAGACTTAGCATCCTTCCCGTCAATGAAGAGCAGTGAACGAGACAGATGCGGCATCGGGACGGACTGAGCCTGGCGAAGAAGAGATTCGGGTAGGGTTTCCGGGACGGAAGCAGACAATTCCCAAACCCGTATTTCCGTGGCTTTCTTCAATCCTGCAACCGGTGTCGGGTGTTCCAGTTCTCTAGCAATACGATCTTTGTTTTGGTTGAAACGGCGATCGTATTCACCGGACGCTTTCATGGCACCGACACGAGATTTAAAGGCTTCGAGAATGTCGGGTTCAGCAATATCGTGCAGCGGACCGAGCGGTTCGAGGATTTCCATTTTCGGTTTTGGTGCGCTCTCCTGAGAGCAGGGTTTGGCAACGGTAAACTTCACCGAAGGTTCGCTCGAGGCAACACTGTAGGCGGAAATGCAGACGATGGAAGAGGCGACAGCGCAAGTTGAAAGAATTGCACGGGTTAGGTTCATGACAATCTTCAATCATTAAAAGAGAGGATGAGCTCTGCCGCTGAAGCGGCAGCGATCAATTAAGCTGAAGGATTCATAACGACTGTCGTAAGAATCTTTGTGCGTTCCGCGCACAAAGTATTGGTCTTCACCTAAAACCTGAGGTTGTGTGGCTTCCAGAGGATTACCGTTCAGAGCGCGTTTTTTGGCAGTGGTCAGTTCTTTGCCGTCGCAATAGAACGTCCGGTTCTCACGAGTCAGCGTTTGGCCGGGACCGCAGACCACTTCCTTGATAAAGGTCAGACGGTAGCCGCCGACAGCAGATGGCTTAGGTTCAAAGGCAACGTAATCTCCGACTTTGACGTCTTTTTGTCCTCGCTCAATAACAAAGAGCTTGAAGGGCAAGGAATGGGAGCGGTTCATAGCGAGATGCCAGCGGTTGTTTACGAGACTGAGGATTAAGAAGACAGCAAGCCATATCCATCCGAAGCGGCGAACATGGTCTTTGAGCCGATGCCAAAAGACTCTTGGGTGGGCTTTCATGCGGTTCATCGTTTGACTCCGCTGTTTAATTGAGCTTCGATCTGCTGAAGCTGATTGCTTTGCTGCTCGGCGGAAAGGCCGAGTTTGGCGGAAAGGTGTGCGGTGTAATCAGGTAGTTTTGCGTTAGAAATGACAGCTGAAGAAACCAGAAGAACGCAGTCGCATTCGTTTTCTATCTGGGCAAGTTCTTCTTTGAGTCTTTTAGCGAAGCGCTCGGCTTCCGCCATGATTTCTCCTCCTCGTTTGCCTTGGGAGACGACACGAACTTCATTGGCTTTAACGACAGAATTGAGGTTAACGACCGCAAAGCGGGGACGATTAAGAAAGTCGGAGATTCGGTCCTTGACTTGGTAAGCACCGAAACCCAGTCCCACGCCGATAGAGACGGCGATGGTGACGGAGAGAAAGGGGATTTTCATAGGATTAAACGGAAATAGGATTGAACTCTTGGAGCTAAAGGAGCATTAAGGACAAGAAGGATTAAGGGATGAACTCGCCTTGACCGCGTTCTAAAAGAACTGCTTCGATGGCTTTTCTCATCGACAGTCCTTCCTTGCGGAAGCGATTGATATCGCTGATGTCCTTCGGATGCGTACTCATGACCAACAGAGAAAACGGATCGAGAATCAGACGATTCACGGAAGTCGGCGCATCTCCGATCTTGACCAAGACTTCGGAATAAACATCTCTCAGACCTTTAAGGGAACGGAGCTGCTGAAGCTCGTAGTCGTCTAAGCCGAGCTGAGATTCTTTTTCGCATTCGCTCAGGACGGATTCCTTGAGCTTCATGATGAACTTGCAGTCGGCGTTGTCTAATGCCGCTTTAGCGGCAGAACTCTTCCAGTAGTCTCCCGGTCCTTGTGTGCCGGTAAAGAAAGCGCCGTTTAATTTACGGGCTCTGCGGTAACCGGCTTCAATAAATTTAGAAGAATGTCCTCGGACCATTAAGTCCCAGGCTTCGTCAATGATGACAAGCTTGGGCTGAGAGCGTTCGCCTCGGCGCATCTCCACGTCGATGAGATACATCAGGAGCATTAGGACAACGGCTTGAAGGGACTTCTTGGTATTGAGCTGTTCCAGCTCAAGAACAATGAAGTGATTGTCAAAGTCGATATTGGCTTCTCCTTCAAAGAAGGAGGCATAAGCTCCGCCTTGAGCGTATGGCATGAGTTTGACGCCGAGGTCCACGAGACGAGGATCGTCCAGCGTCTTTTGTTCTTCTGTAGTTAATGAAGCGTAATAGGCTTGCCATTCAGGATCATTAAGACGAGGATGAGCGCCTCCTAATCGTCCGTTGTGAAGCAGAGATCGGGTGAGGTCGGTAATCGTCGGAACTTTGTTCAGCGCCTTGGCTTCATACCAAATGTGACGAATATGGATCTGAAGGTGCGAGAGCATTAAGTCATCGAGTTGTTCATTGGAAGAAGCCATCTGAGCGATCAGAGGCAGAACCAAGTCCATATCGGCTTCAATGTTCTTTGTGACGGAAAGAGGATTAAGACAATCGATCTTGCCGTCGGGACGCGGCGTATCTGAGAGTTCAATCCATTGGCCGTTGACGCAGTGGCAGAGTTTTTCGTAGCTTCGACCGATATCAATCACCCAAACACGACCGTTAGAGCAGAGTGTTCCGAGGGCCAGAGAATTCAGCATGACGGATTTACCGGATCCGGAAGATCCGGTCACGATGCCGTTGTAGTTGCCGTGAGGATTAGCGAAAGGATCAATATGCGTGATCTGACCTCTGCGGGAAAACAACGAAAGAATCGGCGTCGGCAGAAGATGTCCGGCACGAGTGCCCGAACCCTTCCAGTCTCCCAGCAAAGGCATCGTATTGGAGGCATTGGCACTTGTCTTCGTCGAAGAGCGTTTAGCAAGCTTTACGTCATGGGCCAGCAGCGGGCCTCCTGTCATCGGCAAAGAGGCCATTAAGCCTTGAAGATGCATTAAGTGATCCTGCATGAGCTCAATCGACATTTTCTTAAAGATCCCGATCGCGGTTTGAACTTCATGCGTGACGTTCTCTGTGGTCGGGAAGATCATGACTTGATGAGAGAGCTGGACTAAGCCTTCACCATGCTCAAAGGACTGCACAGCCGCTCTCCAGTCTCTGGCTTCTTCTTGGAGCGTCGGAATAAAGCGGGCAATTTCTGTCGCTGACATTTGTTCTGCTCGAGCACTTTTAAGCTGAGCGTAGCTTTTGCTTTTCTCATAAGATGTTTTAGAGAGATACGTTGTTATGAGGAAAGGGCTGGAGAAACCTAAAGAACCTTCCACATCACCGGCGGCGCGAGCCATCTTATCGAGCGAAAAACTTTGGGGATAGGCGTGCGGTGAGAGACTCACCGCTTTGACGGTTAAAGGATGATTGGCAGAGCGGAAAACAATGCCGTCTTCTTCCACGGAAATGGTTGTTTCGTGAGAGACCATTTGAGCACGAGGTTCTCGAGCGGTATCCACTTCGGAAAACGACCAAGCACCGTTTACAAAAAACTGAGGATTAAGAATGAGCGATAAGGTATGAACCAAAATCCGCTCATCCCAGACAAAAGGGGTGAAATGCCATTGGTTCAAGGTGGACACCATGACCTTGCGAACCAAAAGTGCATTGTCTCTGGCCTCGGAAGCAAAAGGATCCTTAGCAGGGATGACAACCGAAATCCAGCAGCGAAGGTTGCGGCCGAGGATGGGCAGAGCCGGATGGGGCGCCTGAGTCGCAGAGCGCGAGAGAAATTTTGCCTTGGCTTGCGTCATCGCGGACAGCAAGTCCTTCTGTTCGGCGCGTGCCGGCGTATCTTCCGGAGTCGGTCGAAGCGTTTGGCTTCGGACAAGTTCTACTAAAGGTTCAATAAAAGGAGATCCGAAAAGACTTACCTGAACCCCGGTTCCGTCCGGCAGGATTGATCCGATCATGTGCTCAAGGCTCTTGGCCATATTTAATGACGTTCCGGTCTGTGGAGTCACTTCAATGACAAAGCCCAATCCTTCAAACGATCCGTCCGGGGCGGAAATGACACAGAGCTTGTCGCTTTCTTCAAACTGCGCGTAGGGCAGTTCGTCAGCAAAGCGGTCAATACGCAGAGGCGCCTTGCGGCGCGTCGGCGTAGAGCCCGGATGCGCTTTAAAGTTCGGTTTTAAGTCTTGGAAGGCAAAAAGAGAGGCCGCAGAAGACAGAAAGTTCTTGAGCTTCATGAGAAAGATTAAGGACGATTAAAGGAAGGACGGATTAAGGTTTGCCTGTAAAGCCGAAAGCGGGAAGCTGCTTAAGCTTTTCTCGTTTGGCTTCATTGGGATCCTGGGGCTGGTCGGAAGACAGCGGATAAACGGGTTTAGATAAGCGGGAAGACGAGACAAGTTCGTTGACGCTGTCTGTGGTCCAACCCCCGTTTTCTAAACGAACGTAGAGATAGCGCTGGTCATGAAGGTCGCCTAACTTGTCGTGGAAGGGTGCGAGCCAAACCCGAAGAACGGTTTCCGGTTTACGCCATGGACGCGCGGGAACAATTGTGACGAAGTCGGAAGTACGTTCAACGGCGCTCGTCTCCACTTGCCCAACAGAAGTTGAATCTGATTCAGCTTTTACTTCCAAGTTACTCTTTGTCTGGTTAGGTTCAAAAAACGGCTGGACAAATTCTTCTTCCTCAGTGGCGGCTAAAACAACCGGTGTCGTCGGATTGTTTTCTTCATAGACCTGAGAGATGTTTCTGCAGGATGGGCCTCCGGAGAGATCAGCACAGGCAAAGTCCGTCTTTGCATTAGAAAACCCCGTCAGCGATCCGCATCCGGAAAGCATCAGCGCTGCAGAAACTGCAGAGACGATTAAGGAGAGACGTTTCATTTAATTACCTTGCAAAGGAGCGTTAATAAACGCCTCAAGTTTGTCGAGCGGAAGGGCGCCGGCAGTTCGGTCTCCGGCTTCATTGATGAGTGTCGGGGTTCCGCCGATGCCGTGCTGCTTAGCCAAGGCCAGAATGTCATTGACCGGAGACGGGCAAACCGGATTGTCTGCAATGGCGTTGAGCATAGGTTCGCCCTTTAAAGCATAGGCAAGCGCTTTAGAGGGATCTTTAGCGCACCAAACGGCATCAGATTTTCCTCGTGCTTCCGGATGAATGGATTCCAGCGGGAAAAGGAACGTATAGATCGTCACGTCTTTTAGGGATTCAAGTGTGGTTCCGAGTTTGCGGGAAAACGGACAATCCACATCGGTAAAGACAGCAAGTTTTCTTTTTCCGTTGCCGTAAACCGTTTTTACCGCTTTGTCCAGTGGTAAAGAATCAAAAGCGATTCTTCTCAAATCTTTAAGACGCTTGTCCGTTAAGTCTTCGCCTCGATCCATATCTAAGAGACGACCGGAAAACACAAATCTTGCGGTCTTGTCAAAGTAGATCACTTCTTTATCGACGGTGGCTTCAAAGATGCCTGCCAGCGGCGTCAGCCGATACGCAAGAACTTTAGTCTTGGGATAACGGGTCTTGAAGTTCTCCGCGGCAGTCTTCAACTCGTCGGCTTGGCCGGCGATTAAAGGAACAGACGGCGGATTGGACTCTTTAGAGGCCGGAGTATCAGAAACGTCGTGTTTCTGAGGTGCAGAAGTTTTAACGGCAGAAACTGTCTGAGCCTTAAAGTCGGGATTGACGCACGCACCGGAAGCAAAACTCGAAATCGGTGCGGCAAGTCCCATTGAGATTAGGACGGTTAGGAGGGAGGATGGTTTAAACATGGCAAAAAATTAAGGTTTGGTATTTCGTTCAATGGACAAGCCGTTGGAGATGACAATCTCGACATTGCGTCCGGAATCCACTTCAAGAACCGGGAACATGTCGCTTGCGAGCTTTAAGTAGTAATCAGTGATTCGATCCATGGCGTGTGTGGCGCCTTCTCCGAATCCCGCTTTCCAGGGATTAGTGACCGTAGTAGAAACGGTTCCGGTAATGGAAGTCGTTTGATTCTCAGAAGCTAAAGACACAGCCTTGCCGAGACCGGCTAAGGTTCCGGTAAAAAGCGCATTCGCGATGGCTTGTCCGCTCTTAGTGACTAAGCGGGCACGAAGACCCGTTTTACCGTCTTCGCCGGAGACATATCCTTGAATCTTTTTATCTACGGCTCCTCCGTTTTCATCGATACAAGACAAGCGGTCAAGACGAATCAGCACACGTTCGCTCGCTAATTCTCCGGTTGCATTGGCGGTCACAAAGCAGCGCTTAATACCGGATCGATAGAGATTAGGCATGACTGCTGAATCTGTGAGCTCTAAAAGCACGGGAACCGGATTGCCTGAGCCTTGTCCTCTGGTCGGCGCAGTGGCGCCGTTTAAGAGGCGAGCTTTAGCAAACGTGCCGCTCGGCAGATAAGACAAGGTTTCAGGTTTTGCTTTAGCCGGCAGCGTTCCGAGAACATTAGAAGGACTGGGAGCAGAGCAGAAATTGTTGATGACAAGACGAGGCGCCGGAGAAGAGGCCGGGGCATCCTGCTGCTGGCGAGAATATCTGCCTTGAGGCTGATTGCCGCTTGTAAAGCCTGTCTTCTTGCTGATCGGCTGCTTTCCGAGAATCTCGGAAGGCGGCCAGCCGTCTTCAGACGATGCGGCATCCGTCGGACGATTAGCCTTAGGAGCGTTCTTTTCTAAGAGTGCAATACGATCTTCCAAGCGTTTCTTATCGCTTTGAAGTTTGGCTTCTCTCTGCTTTGCTTCTTTGGACTCCCTTTCTAAGTTCAGCAGACGATCGTTATAGATGGCTTGATGCTGTTCGTAATCGGCTTTAGACGGAACCATCGAGATTTGAGTGGTGCTTGTGATCTGAGGGGCTGCAGCCGGCTTTTTGTCATCAGAGTAGTAAGAAGAAAGCATGGCCCCGGCAAAAAGCGCACCTAAGATAATGAGCGTCCAGGTGATCTGTTTTTTTCTTCGCTCACTTTCGAAATAGCTCTTGACGCTCATCTTGCTGACCTCACTAACCAAAGATCTGCAGAGGCTCCGGGCGCAAGATCAGAAGCTTCAGTCGCAACGGCTAAAACACCGTTTCTCCAAAACTCCGGTTCACGAACCGTCTGTTTGTGTTTTGTACGATTAATGATGCGGTAGCGTTCCAGTCTCAACCCAAAGACATTCCAAGCTCTGACGGGCTGAGCATGGAGAAAGACGCCCGCAAGTGTGCCGCCGAGTGCTTCGCCTTCGTAGTCCCGTAATTGCGGGATGAGTTTCAGAGCGGTCTGAATCCGTTCTTCATAAGGAAGACCGGAAAGTTCTGACGAAACAGCGGGACCATTAAAAGAAGAGAAAGTTCCGGACTCTTTCAGTGTGACGGTTTGAGCAGTGAGGCGCTCTTTAGGTGAGAGCGTAATGCTGTGGGTTTGACCGGACTCGGTCACCACAAACATTCCGGTGGTTTCTTTGGTGAGCGGAACGACATACAAAGAACCGGTTGTCGGATCTTTATCCGCCTGGATCAGATTGTTGTCGTAAACGGCACGGACAATCTTGCTGTTTAACACGACAACACGATTAGGCTGTTTATAAGCCACTGCGGCATGCACAGACGACTGAGCGTCTGATACAGCCGATTCTTTGGGTATCTCTTTAGCATTAAGAGAAGGACAGAATAAAACCGCAGACTGGCAAAGAAATACGCTGAGAATGAGAAGACGATTAGGAAGGATCATTAGATTTCTCCGGTGGGCTTCATCGGTTCAAACGGTCGTTTGCAGTCGGCTTCTTGCATGGTTTCTAACCAAAGACGAGAGTTTCGGTAGGTGAACTTCACGATCCAGCATTTCTTCCGCATGGAAGTGAGTTTGTCCCCGATGAACTGACGAACGTTTCCTCGAACGGAAACCTGCATGGTGCCGGCGCGAGTCTCAACCGCTTCAGGAAGCATATGAACGGAAGCATTGGCGCTCTTCATGCGGCGTCCTTGGGCAGTTAAGAAGACTTCAGTCGCACCTCTTTGTTCGGGCGAGACATACTGAAGCAGCTTTCTTTGGTTGTGCTCAAAGGTCTCGGGAGAATTATTAAGCGCGAGCTGTAAAGCAAAAAGCCCCATCTGCTCTAAATACTCCGGAGAGACGCCGTCTGCGTCCAGCCAGAAAGACTTTGTGATTTCTGCCGGCAGCACAACTACACGGTCTTTTTTATCAAGGACGATTAAGCCGATGGCGAGAATGACATTGACAATGAGAGAGGTGGCAAAGGCATAGATAAAGAAAGAGCGCAACGCAAGACGAGCAGAAATCTCAGTCGTATATTCTTTAACGTTCATATTCGGTTATCCGACAAAAAAGCGGCGGCTCGATGGCGGAGTGCGCTTAAAGGTTCTAAAAGGAAACTGCCAGTAGAGGTAATGAAGTCCGTATCCGGGATGACGCTTCTGTTTGAGACGGCTGTACGCCCAGATTGCGGCATAAGAGGCAATCGCACCCATCAGAAGAGAATTAACAATGATGCCGAAGGCAAGCCCCGCAATGCCGGACGCCACCAAATCAAAGTCCCAAAGCAGAAACTTTGCCGGGGCGTCCAATCGGCGAGGAACGTATTCGTGAGGATTAAAGGATTCCATGATTGATTCCTGGAAGAATCGGAAGCCCGAAAGAGCTTCGGGCAACCGAACTCAAAAGAGTTAGATCAGGGCCGTGAAGATTTGTTCAATGATCTGCGGGCCGATGAACAAAGCCATGGAAGCGGCAACGCAGCCCACGGCACCCATGATGGATCCGCGGATGACGCCGACCCCTAAACCGACAAGCAGGAACATTAAGGCGATGGATTTACCGAGCGTGCCGGTACTCCAGGCTTTCAACATCGCGTAAAGATCTGCAAAGTGTTCCTGGCCTCCGGTCGAAGTTCCGGCCCAGGCAGCGTCCGGACAGACGGCGCTCAGAACAAAAACAGAGACGGAAAGCAGAGCAGGAACAAAAGCAAAAGTTCTGTTTGCGGCGATAGATAAAGTCATTAAAAACTCCTAAAAGTTAAGTTAAAGAGAAGACAAAGGCCGATTAAGGACAAAAAATCCCTCCGCAGCCGCGGCCTTTGTCAAAAAGCGACGCGGAAGGCGTTACAAAAAACGGTTGGTAAAAAGAGAATTAAGACGTGACGTCTCTGAGCTTTTGACGTTTAGCGTCAGACATTCCTATGTATGCTCGATAGACTTTCCAGGCATACTTTTGTCGGGCATCGATACAGTCCTGACCTTTAAGTCGAGTGCAGGCGGCGTTGTAGGCGCCGACGGCATCCCAAGGATGCGCGGCGCGCGTAAAGTTGTCGGCCAAGATCTCTGCACCGACTTGAACGTTAAAGCAGGCGTCATTCAGCAGTTCTGACTTAGAAGTCTTAAAACGCCTCAGCCAGCCGGAATTGATCTGCATGAGCCCGTAGTCTTCGCTCGAGGCATTGCGTCCGACAGCGGACGGATTGCCGGAAGATTCCACAAAAGCAATCGCACGAAGCAAATCCGCATCCAGACCTTTATCGCGTGCGATTCGGTCAAAGCAGTCTTCCGCAGCAGAAACAAAAGTTCCTGCAAACGAAAGGAGCATTAAAAGGAGAAGACGTTTCATAAGTTATCCGAATCGATGGAAGTTAGAGACGATTAAGTGGATGGACATAAGAAAAGCCACGTAAAAGAGCGCTGCAATCCACGCCGGAATGAACCAAGGCATCAGCATCACGGCAAAAGCACAAATCAGAAGCACAGAAGGAGAAGACAAAGCCACTTGGTAGAGCGTTGGGTGGTGCACCGCAAAACTCTCATACTTCAGACGTCTGACAACCCAGGCATCAATGACCACGGCAATGAGGATCGGCGATAAAAACGCAAACCAGCCGATCGCTAAGATCGCTCGAACGCAGGACATCTCCAGCATGGCCCGCATTGAGACGAAGTAGGGTGAGGACCAAAGACGCGTAAAGAATTCCTTTGTCGGTGCATCCTTATGGCCGTCCACTTCCGCAGAAGGAAGATACGAGTCACCAAGCAGAGCATTAAAGGCTCCGGAGACTTTAGCGTGAACGCCGTCAATAACCGGCTTCATGGGCTCGAACATGGATCCGACCTTTTCGCTCGTGTCTTTGAGATGAAGCTCCGACAAGTTCTCAAAAGACGAGGCGTCATTTAACCCCGGCCACCAGATAACGGAACTCAAGACAAGGATCATTAAGAGGATTAAGAGTCGGGAGAGCATCTTAGTTGTCCTCGTCGTCAATGATGACAGGGACGCGGCCCTTCATCAGATGTCCGCCACCAAGAGAAGCAAAGAACTGGGCGTTCGGGAGCTTGCCGAGATATTCCGACGGAATAATCTCTTCGCGCACGGCCGTGCGTTTGTGTGAAGCACCGCCTTTAAAAGAAGGCATGCCGATATGCGTATCTGCATGGGTTGACAAAGTGGTGTCGACATTATGGATATACGTCTTGCCGAAGGTTTCGGTGACAAAGTCCTGAGTTTCTCGATCTTTACAGCGAAGCGCGATTAAATTGTTGCAGTTGCCGAGCACCATGCGTGCCGCGTGCACCGAACCCAGGCGATGTGCCAAATCAGGTACGGTCTGAATCGCAATCGTGGTGTACACGCCGCCTTCGGCGCCTTTATTGAGCAGTTCAATTAAGGGCTGATTGATCACATTCGAGGCTTCGTCGACATAGAGCGAAATACGAACGTCGTTTAAGCCGAGGTTGTACCGTTTACCGGCATAAGCCGTTAAGTCGGATAAGAGCATGGAACCGACGGCAGAGGCAATCATGTTGTCCGACAAAGAGTCAAGGTTGACATAAAGGACGCCTTTACATTTAACGAGAGATTCCATATCCCAGATGGGACGTTTATCGGAAGCGTCAGACGGATCAGGAGATAAAGATTCTTCCAGAGGGCCGCTAGTCAACATCGCAAAGATCGGCATAAGTGTTGCGGTAATTTTGGAATAGTGCTCTTTAGAGTGATGGAAGATCTTTAAGCATTCGCCGACGACCATCGTATGCAGATACGTAGGCAGTACGTTCTCGTACCAAGACACCAGAACATTAAGTTCGTGGATGGCGTCAGTGCAGTTTTCTCTTCTTGCAGGAAGGAAGGATTCCGCTTGTTCTCTCCAATCGGATTGAGCATGCTTCTTTACGGCTTGGAGGATTAAGGCGCGGAGAAGATCTTCAATGCCTTTGTTGATGTTCTGAGACAAAGTCTTCAAAGAAGGCTTTTCTCCGAGTTCAATCATCGCGTCCGCAAAGGTTTTGATACAAGACCAGGCAAACTGCTTGAAGACATTATCTTCTCCGGGAACCACCGACATCACGCGAGTAGCAATCTGGGCGCCGGTACTAAAAACGGCAGTCACATCAAAACGTATGCCATCTTTCTTTGAGCGGTTGCCCGGATGAAAACGCAGCGGCTTGCCGCGGCCTGCTTTCTCGCAGGCTCGGCAGAATGCCTTGTACATACGGTCAGATCCTTTAGGATCAATGAAGATGACGGCATCGCTTCTCAAAATAGCCTGCGTCATGATGAAGTTCAGCATCACGCCTTTACCGGCTTGTGTCGTTCCGACAATAAGCAGGCCGCCCTCAAAGTTTTTGAGGGCTCGGCGCAGTGTCTTCTCGGACGCATCCAGCCCGTGAAGATACGGCATGCCGATTTCTTCAGGCAGCTGAGTCTTGTCGTGACGATTAAAGAGACGATGCATAAAAGACGGGAGCATTAAGGTTGAGATATTGAGGCGAGATAAGTCATGAAGCTTTTGCGTGTGTTCCGGCAGCCACGTAAATCCGTATCCGATACAGACGGATTTGTCGTCAAAGTCTTCTAACGCTCTGGAAAACTTCATGAGTTCCATTCGTCTGCCGGAGAGCAGACTTCTGGCTCTCAGAATATGCAGACCGTTAGACAAGCGGTAGCCGCCCATCGCAAGCGTTAAAGACAACAACGCGATGCTGAGATTTAAGGGAAGGATATTTTGAAAACCCAGAAATGCCAGATAGACGGACGATGCAAACCACGGAAACACCGCAGCCAACTCATGGGATCGTCTGTACGGATGGCTTCTGCGCCTCCGGATAGCAGTATCTTCTCGGATGGTGAACATTAGGAAAAGGATTAAAAGTATGGTTAAAGACTTCGAGCGGGATGTATTTGTCTCGCTTGGAGCGGTAATAGACTTCGTGGTTGAGATCGAGACAGGGTTTAAGCGGACGGACTTTAGAAAACTTTTCTCCGCGGCTTAAGGCTTTGTTCCGATAACGTCGCAGACACTGGTTAAAGTATTCGGCCTTTAAGGGAAGGAGCTTTCGGGCCTTTTCCCGCCACTCGTACCATTTCTGATAAGTAATGATTTCGTGGGCCGTGTAGGTCTGGCTCATCTTCTTTAAGACTTCTCGCTCTCTGGTGCGCTGGTCGGATTTACTGAGCTTTAAGACGATCTTTCTGGTGTACTTGTAAGGCTCACGAGTCTGCATACGTTTAAGGCGATCTCTTTTGGCTTTAGTCGCCATAAGCTCCATGTATTCATCGACATAGAAATGTCGATGGCAGAGCTGGATCTTTCTGTTTTCCTTCTGCGCTGAAGTAACACACCTGGAAGATTTGTTCCTCTTTGACCTGTATTCCTTAGCCATTTCTTCCCAAGTCGGCTTCTCTTTGGGTTTTACGGTGTATTCGTATTCCGGTCTGAGGTAACGATTTGGGAGATACCAAATTTTCCTGCCGTAAGGATCTTTACGGTTTTGAGGATGTTTATGTTCGCGGGACAAAACCCTTACCCCGCATATCGTTAGGATGACATCCGGATTGATGGTTTTAAGAGATCGTCTCGCAGCGTGGCTAAGCATCATTTTGTCCCAGTCCGGCAATTCGTCGAATTTCTTCCTGGTTTCCGTTCGACTCAAGATGACCTTGTCTCGAGAAGGTAAGTGAAGTGTGGCCATAGTAAAAAGCTTCAAGAGGTATTCGTTAGGTACAAAACTCCCCCATCGGCCGCAAAAACGGTCGATTTGGAATGTTTTGAGAATTAAGAGGAGGACGGTTAAGCGGTTAAAGCTGCTTGTATTGCCTTAGCCGAAGACTTACCCGAGGAAGGCGCCTTTGCGCGAGTATTAGGCACAGGCTTAACTTCTGCTTTAGCTTGACTCGTGGCTTTAACTGTTTTTGCTGCCGGTTTAGCTGAAGCTTTTGTTTGAGCAGCGGATTTAACTGTCTTTGCAGTCTTGTCGGCCTTGGCAGCCTGGACAATAGAAACTTCCTTTGACTTCGCGGCTTCGCTGGATGCCTGAGAATTAGCAGACTGAAGAGCTTTTGGCTTCCTACCTCGCTTTGCCTTCGGAGGATTCTGGTCAGAAGGAGCTGCATTTGATTTCGGCTGACCCGACGCTGCTGTATTTGCTTTAGGTTTTGCAGCGGAGGCAGGTTTTGCTTCACTTGAGGCCTTTTGGCTCGCGGCTTGTTTGGTATGAGTAGCGGCGACAGCGTTCTCAGGAGCATTAGCGGTTTGGGTATCCGCTTTCTTTTTGCGGCCGCGTTTAGCTTTAGGCTTCTCTGCATCGTTCCCTGAGGATGTTTCAGATGCGGAGTCGACAGACGGATTCTTAGAATCAGAAGGTTCGTCAGACTTGCTTTGAGCATTAGAAGAGGAGGATGGTCCGGTTTGCTGAGCAACGGATTGAGCTCCAGTTTTAACCACCGAATTTTCTTTGGCATTAGCTTTGGCTTCTTGAGAAGTCTTGTTGTCTGACAAGTTGTCGGATTTATCCTTGTTCTTCAAAGAAGCCAGTCTCTTGATTTCAGCATCCATTTCCATGTCGGCAAGTTTTTCAGGATGAATAGAAGATTTTTCTACTGACTCATTAAGTCGTTGGACTAACCTCTGCTGAAGCTCGGGATTGGCGACTTCTCTGCTTATCTTCATGGACTCTTCTGAAGTGGTTTGGTCAACGGTTTCTACGGGAGTAATGGTTGTGTTTTCAGAAGCAGCAGTTTTGCTTACCTCAGAGGACTTTTCTGCAACAGTTTCAACGACTTCAGTGTCGACCCCTGTTTCTTGGGCCGTCGGAGTTTGAACTTCGGTGACGGGAGCTTCAGTGGCCGCAATTACGATCACAGAAGAGTTTTCTTCATTGGCGCCGGCCTTCCTAGACCCACAGGGAATCTGTTTAACTTCAGGTTTATTTTGAGCATTAGAAGGAGAGGATTCTTCGGAATCGATTCTCACCAGACGGTAACCACGTTTGGCCAGCCAACTGTGAACAGAAAAGCATTCCCCGACACCCTTGAAGAATCTGCTTGTGTCGTGACAAAGAGCATTAAAGACGAGTTTGCACGAGGCTTTAATTGCGTGCGAGGTTTGGATCTTCGGAACAGAAGGTTCTTCGGACTTTTGGACGACGATTAAGTTAGAGTTAGACATTTCTTTTGCAGGTTCTTCAGTTTTAGTAGTTTCGGCAGACGCTTCTTCAGAAGCTGTTTTGGCTGCAGCTTCCTTAGACTTCGCCTTTTTGTTTTTGGCTTGTTTCTTCTTTACGTTGAATTCGCAGTCGAATTTTTCTTTCGCTTCTTCGAATGCGCGCAAAGCATGCTCTAAGTCGGCTTTACGCTGAGCGAGAATTGCCGGAGGGACTTTTGCTTCCTCAGCTTCTTTAAGGGCTCGTTCTTCTTCTTTCCATCGCTTGCGGGCTTTTTCCATCAATTGATCAAAAAATTCCCTTCTTTCCCTATCTTCATCGGTTTTTGGTGCTAATACTTCCTCAAAGTAGGGCTTCAAACGTTCCATCATCAGTTTCTTGTCTTGCCATTGCCATTTGGCAACAGGCTTGTGGAGACCGAGCTCTTTCAGTTTCTTATCATTAGCATCGACGGAATGTTTAGCTTGGAGAGATTGAACGGTTCTCCCGAAATAGCTGTCGTTGGCTACATAAAGAAGGAAATTATTAAAGCGAAGACCTTGTACCGGAGTAGAGACAACCTCTTTTCCGCATTTCTTATAAATTTCAATGCGGTTGGCGACTTCTTCAAAGGTGGCGCCTTCTTTCAAGTCAAAGATCCCGCATTGGCAGCACATCCTGAGAACCTCTTTCTCTCGCCATGTCTGGCGAGGAAAGAGTTCTTGAAGCTTGGCTGTTAAGAGAGGAAAGAAATATTCGATTACGGCATAGATTTCTCCGTCCTTGCACGTGATCGCACGTGCAACGATTTGAAGAGGTTCTTTATTGCCTATCGCATCAGACTTTCTAAGCGCAGCTTCCGGGGAGAGTTCGTTTGCGAGCAGGGCGCAAATCGCCCAGCTCAGGATTGAAGGAATATAGTGAGGCGGCTCTTCTCCTTTTCTGGCAAATTCAATCGTCATCTGCTCTCTGAGGATGGATTCTGCTTGAGAAATTAAGATGAGGATGAATTCATCCTTCACGATGCTTCCGACGTCTCCTCGGATAAATTTGGAAAGCAGCGCAAGGTATCCTCGCTTAAAGCTCTTTGCAAAGCGCTTTTGAAGAGATTCCGGAAGATATTTAAGGACGAGACGATTGATGTTGCCGGCGGCAGCCTCAGGATCGGGGTCTACATTGTGATACAGCGTAAGTTCCTGCCCCTCGTGTTCCTTGAACCAATCTTCATAAGGCACTTCAAACCGAAACTCATCGCCGTTCTCTGCAGCTACACAGAACGTCATTGCCGTAATGCGTAAGTTGAGGAAAAAACAGATGGTTAGAACCAAGAGTTTTAATAGCTGAGTCTCAAACTCTTTCTGAGCCAGAGGCATCGTGAAGAACTGGATGCGCTGGCGCAGAAGATTAAGCGCAATGCGGCTTAACTTTAAAGAGAAGTCGATATAGCTTCCCGGCCAAAAGTACCCCGAACCTGAGCTCAAAGGAAAATTGCCGACGATCTTAACCAATACCTCAAAAAGCTCGGTTTGTATGGCAAGTAGATGGTCGTCTCCGACCGCCTGTCTCAGCTCATTGATCAATGGCTGAACGTTATGGCGGTCAGATTGGTTAAAAGGCCTCAAGCAATCGGCGAGGGGCAGGGAAGGTTTAGCCATTGTTATGGTGGTAAAGGAGGAACGATTTAAGGAAAGACTTGCAGCACTGGTTTAACTGACGGAGACTTTTACGAGCATCCTTCTGAAAGCCTTTAGGAGTATTAAAAGGAGCGAGATTCTTGGGAAAGCCTTTAGCTGTCCAACTCTGATAATCATAAGGTCCGTGACCAACCAAGGATGCCGTGGAAAAGTGGACAAGCGGTCCCGGAGCAGCGAAGACTGATGTTTGACCGTCTTTGTGCATCAAAACCGGCCAAAGCTTGGAAGTCTTGATGTTGCGGAAGTCTGTTTGAAGATTAAAGAAGGGCAGATGCTGCAGCGTGTAAAGAACAAACAAGGCACTTATCTTATTTTTCAAACCGAATCGACGTTTAACCACAAAAGACATTAGGCTTACGACATCGACAAAAGCGTAGATAAAGTCCTTATTGGAGATTCCAACAGGGATATCCATTCCATATCCGCTCGCTCGTCCCTTGCTGATTCCACGGTTTTTGTTCAAGACCGCGGAAGAAGGATTAGAGAGACTGACTCCGGACTCAGCAGCATACTGCTTGGCAAAGTCGTCTAAAGCTCCGTTCATGTAGCTGTCGATCTTTTCTTTATGTTCTCCGGCAGAATCGTAGAGTTCAGGAATGAGCTCAAGGGCGACCATGGGGAACTCTTCCTTGCGAACGTGAGGTGCAAGGTCAGAGAGAAATTGATTCAAATGAGGATTAAGAAGGATAGGATCCTTCAACACAGACAAAGTTCTCCAGATACGGCGAGACTGCATTTCTTCTGCTTCTTCCGGAGTAACCTCCTTGTCCTGCAGGATGAATTCAAAACGATTCACATAGCTTAAGAGCGTATGAGAAGAGAGCAGGAAAGAAAGGGCTGTGAAATAACGATGATCTCTTCGGATCTTTAAGTAGAAGAAGATGAAAGCCCAGGCGATAACGGTCTCCATGAACTGCCTGCGTGAACCGATCTTGGAAGACTTCATAAAACGATCTTCCAATTCGGTGTAGAGCTTTTGGTCGCCCTGAGCATAAGCTTTAAGAAGACGAATGCAATCTGCAACCGACGGAAATACTTTCTTGGATTCCACCGGCGTTCTCCCCAAAGGAACGACTTTGACGATGGGATAGGGAAGGTAGGCGGAAATGGTCTCATCAAAATCACTGTCAGAAAAAGCAACGGCAGGAACATTAAAGAGAGGAAAGCGTTTTACGTATTCCAGCGCAGCTGCGTTGATTGTGGGGATATCAGGCTTTAACCCCGTTTCAAGACAGTTCTTGTTAAAAATTTGACATACGAATTTTTTCATATTGCATCTCCCACATAGGGTTAAGAAAATATCGTTACAACGTATTAATGATCACCCTATAAAAGATGCCAGGGGATAGTTATGACTAGCTTTAGGTAGAAAGTTTTGTTAAGTGACTGAAAACTGCATTAATTCATGCATAGAGGTAAAAAATTCCCTCAGTTATGCTTAAATTCTGTTGTTTGATTGTTTCAAACAATGCTAAAAACAAACATGGCAGGGTTACAACTAATTAGCCATGGGCTAATATGTTTTATTTACATTAGCAATTGGTAATAAAAGTCGTACTACAAGTGAAGAAAGTTGCACTAATAGTGCATATTGGTTCATTAGTGTTTCACTAATTTCCACTTTATTTCTATTAGTTTCACTAACTTTACAGCAGCGTATTACCATCAATACACAAAGGTTGATTCAACCATTTCAAAAGACACTTAACAAAAATTTCTAACCTGGATAGTTAGAGTTTGGAAAAAGATTCGGCCTTTAGCCGGCCCTCGCGGGGCCGGCCGACCCGGAACATTAAGAGAGAATGCTCGTAGAGCAAGAACCCTCGGATGTCTGAAACGTTTTCTTAAGTTTGAATTTGAAGCGAAGGCTCGGCCTCACGGCTTCGGTCAATCGATTCTCATCGACGGACAAGACCTCGAACCGATATTAAATCTCTTTCGTCGTCTTTCCTGCAGTTTGGTACCCGATACCCTGATACAAGAAAGGTTTAGAAATTCGCCTTAAACAAATTCAATCCAAGAGAACCGCCTCAGATAGACGCCTGTCGCCAAACCGTACAGTCGATCATTAAAGGTGAGGGAGGAGATTCAGATGGGCAATACACATCCTCTTAACCACGTTCCCCTTTACTGACTTTCTGCCGCGCCGGAATAAATTCCGGAAGCGTCCGTCTTCGGTCTCTCTAAATTTTCCTCTGTGCTTCTTGTCTCCTTACCCGGAAGCAATCAGCGCAAGTTCGACACAAGGTCGAAGTTTTCCTCAGCACGACAAAAGCCGCTTCGAAGCGTAGGCTTCCGGGGCACAATCCATCCACCTAAACTGCATGTGAAAATCTCGGCCACGAAGTCGAAACTTTCCGACACTCCTCACATCCAGAGCAGGGACGTTCAATACATGAGTCATGTCGTTATGCAGCTCCTGAAAAGAGGAGGATCTTTTCAAGCACTCCGAAAATTCTTTGAGAAAACTCAAAGACGCTTCGGAAATGACCGGAAAGAGAACCCTGGAAATCCTCCGAGACATCCAAGACAATTTTCCGATCCGTCTGTTTAGGTCTTTTATTTGACCTTTTACGGACGGCCGAGAACTCAAATTTAAAAGTTTTACCTTCTGAATTTGGCGCCAGTAGCAACCGGCTTAACCCTCGGTCTTGTTTTATGAGCTTTCGCTCAATTACTATTCCTTTCTGTTAACCATAACAAAGAAAGAAACTGAACAAGAAACCAACCGCAGTTTATTTGTTGAATCTCCGCGGTTTCGTCCGTTCTCTTTTGAAGAACTTCAGAAGTGTTCCTTGTTGAGGCGTAACTCTATAGAGGTTGGTTTGAGCGGTCTATGTGACCCTTTGAGGAATTGGGAGGGATTTTTAGAGAAATTTAAGAGTTGTTGAGGATTAAAAACCAAGAGTCCCAGGGATAGTTAAGAGAAGAAATGCTGTTGAGGTTTTACGCTTCAAATTTAATTATCGATACATTTCTTTCTAAGAGTTACTTTTGTCAAGCAACAATTAAGATTCCCCACATTAGAGAACTATCCTCTAAAAAGCCTCACTTAAGGAGGTAGCACTTACGGAAATTTGTTAAAGGCCTGCGGAAATAAAGAGAAAAGCAAGGTGTAAAACTATATTCGTGGTTTAAATTCTTTCAGGATAGAAGTTTGCATATAAATCCGTTAAAGCTTGCAAGCCCCCTCATGCTACCGCTAAGTTAACTGGCGAGGCAGTTATAGTGATTGGCAATGCTGTCTTTTTTAGTATTTATATATAATGGACTATTCTCAATATTTACTTAGAGTGTAGGCAGCTTTTCGCTTAAATTTAATTGATCATGAAAGAATTGAAAATAGCTATTTTTGGATTAGGTTATGTTGGTCTCTCGAACGCGGTTTTGCTTTCTAAGAAGCACAGAGTAGTTGCTATTGACATAAACCAGGAAAGAGTCAGTCAAGTCAACAAAAGGGTTTCTCCCATCAGAGATAAGGAAATTGAGGAAAGTTTTGCCACTGAGAAATTAAAACTTACTGCAAGCGTGGATCCAAAAAGTTTTTACGGATCTGATTTAGTGATTGTGGCTACTCCAACTAATTACGACGAAGAGACTGGATATTTTGACACGAAATCGGTTGAAAGCGTCATAGAATTCATCAACTCTTTTTCCCCGTCTCAACAAGGACTAGACGAGGAGGAAAAGGACCGTCAGGTTAGTAGAGCGAGGGGGGGTAAGTTATTTTTCGACTAAACTCCCTTTAATTGTTATAAAGTCTACTATCCCTATTGGTTTTGTTGAGAAACTAAAGGAGAGGGGTCACAACAACGTTATTTTTGTTCCGGAATTTTTGAGAGAAGGTTCTGCCCTGCACGATAATTTATTTCCAAGCAGAATTGTTATAGGAGAAAAGAGCGATAGAGCAAAAAAACTAGCTTACATTCTCGCTGATGCAGCTGTTGAACAAAATATCCCAATTATTTATACCGGGCCATCTGAAGCTGAATCAATAAAATTATTTTCCAATACTTACTTGGCTATGCGGGTAGCATATGTCAACGAAATTGACACATTTGCAGCAGTAAATGGTCTTGATTCGAAAGATATCCTCGATGGGATGACACTAGACCCAAGAATCGGGACACATTATCGAAATCCTTCATTTGGCTATGGAGGGTACTGTTTGCCTAAAGATACTAAACAACTATTGGCAAATTACCAGAAAAAAAATGTTCCAGAAAAACTAATTCAGGCTATTGTAGATTCAAATAGTTGCAGATTAGATTGGATTGCTTCTTCAGTAATTAACTCGGAAGTTAAAACGGTTGGTATTTACAGGTTAATAATGAAGTCTGGTTCCGATAACTTCCGAGCCTCAGCCGCAATTGAACTGATTAATAGATTAAAAAAAATACAAGGCTTAAAGATTGTTATTTTTGAGCCCACAATTTCTGAAGCGGAATTTGACGGATGTGAAGTTGTGAATGACTTATTTATTTTCAAACAAAAGAGTCAATTAATTTTTGCCAACAGATTCAATGACTGCCTGGCCGATATCCAAGAAAAAGTAATTACTCGAGATGTTTATCACCAAAATTAAATAGGAGTTATCATGAGTTTTCAATTTGACAAAAAAAGAGTTCTAGTGACTGGAGGAGCTGGATTTCTGGGTAGTCATCTTTGCGAGAGATTGTTATCGGAAGATTGTATTGTCACTAGCATTGATAATTTGTATTGCGGTTCAAAAAGTAATATTGCAAGACTTATTTCTAATAAAAACTTTTCGTTTTTAGAACATGATATAACTCAACCGATTAAAATTTATGCCGATGAGATTTATAATCTAGCTTGTCCAGCATCTCCAGTTCATTATCAACGTTTTCCGATAGAGACAATTAAAACAAATGTTATTGGTTCTATGAATTTACTTGAACTGGCAACTAAAACAAGGGCAAAAATACTACAAGCTTCAACAAGTGAAGTATATGGGGATCCTCTGCAACACCCACAAAGAGAAACTTACTGGGGTAATGTAAATCCTTCGGGTATACGAAGTTGCTATGATGAAGGAAAAAGGTGCGCTGAAACTTTATTTTTTGACTATCACAGATATTTTGGAACAAAAATTAAAGTCGTAAGAATTTTTAATACTTACGGACCAAACATGCACGCGAAGGATGGTAGAGTGGTTTCTAATTTTATTATGCAGGCTTTAGAAGGAAAACCGCTAACAATTTATGGAGATGGTAACCAAACCAGAAGTTTCTGTTATGTTACAGATATGATAGAAGCATTTATTAGGGTTATGAACACAGATGATTGTTTTATCGGTCCAGTTAATCTCGGTAATCCCCATGAATTTACAATGAATGAATTGGCTGAAAAAGTGTTGAGAATAACCAACAGTAAATCAAAAATAGATTATCAATCTTTACCACAGGATGATCCTAAAGTTAGACGCCCAGATATAACCCTTGCTAGATCTGAACTTGGATGGCAGCCCACTGTTGAATTAGATGAAGGCTTGAAGTTGACTATTGAATATTTTAAGAGTTCTATTGAGGAAAATAATATTTAATTTATTTTTTTTTAATTTTCATGTATAAATAAGATAAATTAATTGATACACAAAGAAGTGTAGCAGAAAATAAACATTTATAGAGTATAAAGATTGTGTTCATGTCACTAGAGTTACTTCTAAATATTGACGACATGATTGGTGGCAAATATGTTGCTTTGTGAGATTTTTTATGTCAGAAAATTATTTGAACAAACTTCGTGAATCTGGTTTAAGACCGACTAGACATAGATTTATAGTCTTATGTGTGAGGAAGGTGTTATTCCCATTTTTAAGGCCATATCTTTTGGAGGTAATTCGTGTGAATAATAGAGAAGTAGAGGCTTTAAAAGAAGAATTGTCAAAGGTATCGTTTGAATTGATTAAAGTTAAGACCGACCTTTTGGCTTATAAAAACAGATCTGATTTATTTTACAAAGATAATGAAGATGAATAAATTAACTTATCTTTTTATTATCCCATCTTCTGTTCAAATGTATTCTGGCACAGGCAGGGTAATTAAAGATTGGATCAGAAATACGAGAGAAATTTTTGATTTTTATATTTTAATGGATGTTGGAAATGTTGAGAATTATAGAATTACGAAACAAATTTGTGAGTCATATGGGGTTAAGTTAATTACAGGTATTCCAACTATTATCCCAGGATGTAACGATTTTATGATAGAAAATATAAATTCTGTCTGCGACTCACTTCAATTTGATTATATCGAGATCGTCTCTTGGGCCAATGCCGCAACAAACCTCGCTGCTGTTTTGTCTTTGCCTAAAAAGTCAGAAATTATTTTCACTCCTCATTATCAACCAATTAATTCCATACCTAACTATCATAAATATTTTTCGATTGAACCTTTTTTTGAAGAAATAATTCAAAGAGTAAACTACATCTTTGCGGACTCACCGTGGGAAAGAGATTTTTTTATAGGCAAAGGTGTGCCTGAAGAAAGAGTTCATTATATACCTTTAGGAGTAAGTTCAATCTTTACGAATTTTGACATCGTAAAGGAGAAAAATAATCATTCCAAAGTTATTAATGTATCCGATTGGCGCGAAATCAGGACGAGGAATGAACTTCTCGTAGAGACTTTAAAAAAAGTCTTTAACATAAACAATAATATTGATTTTTTATTAATAGGTAAATCAATTAGCACATTTAAAGTGCCTAAAAACTTTAATAATAATATTAGGTTATATGAGGATATTACTGACTCAGAATTAAAAAACCTTTATTCAGAATCAAGTGTTTATATTTGTTTAAGTGATTACGAAGCTTTTTGCTTGCCGATAGCAGAAGCACTTTGCTCTGGATGTTTTGCCATAATAAATAAAACACCAATTTTGGAATCAATTTATAGTAACTTACCCGGCATTGTATTTGCAAACAACTATGATACTGATAAAGTAGCTGAATTAATAATAGAAAAATGTAATAAAGCTGAATTAGACCAAAAAAGGATAATAGCTAATTCTGCCCGGAACTTTTTTAACTCAGAAAAGCTCACGAAAATAAAATTAAGCATCTTACTAAACAGGTTATAATGAAAATACTTCACATTACTCCGACTTTCTACAGTGATTTATCTATTGTTGGTGGAGGAGAGAGGTATATTGAATATCTTTCTGAATCACTTGTTTTCAAAGAACCACTAGCACAACAAATAGTAGAGCAGGCCGTGTTATCTTTTTCAGATTCCTTTGAGGAAATAACAAAAAAACATCTGCGTTATAGAATTATACCTGGGAGCGTAAATGACCTTAATAGTTTCGATTTCGATAAAGTACATGAGATCATCAACGATTATGACTTGGTCTTTGTGCACCAATGCTTGACTGACTTTGGTCTTTATTTTGCCTCGATAGCAAAACTTAGTAATAAGGTTGTAATTGGTTTAGATCATGGCGGAGGAAAATCAGAACGGTGCCAAGAGACCCCTTTTGCTTTGTCAAGTTACGATCAACTATGGGCACATTCGGATTTTACCGCTGTGGATTTTAAAGATTTTGATGTTCCTTATTCCGTATTAAAGGGACCCATTGCTGTAGAGAAAATTATAAAGCTTAAGAAAAGATCTCCTAATCTTATAGTGTCGGTGGGTCGAATATTACCTCATAAAGGTTTTGAGACGGTTTTAAAGGCTATAGCAGGTTTGAATTTTCAGTATAAGATAATAGGAAGAAAATATGATGAAGCATATTTCCAGTACATTGTAAATGTTGCTGATGAATTAAAAGTAGATGTTGAAATCATAACTGACGCCTCAGACTTTAAAGTTTCGGAGCTGATGAGTACTGCAACTGTCTATGTTCAACCGTCAGTTCATTCATCTTATGACGGAAGGTATTTTTCTAAACCTGAACTTTTGGGACTTTCCTCTTTAGAAGCCCTTTCCCATGGTACTCCTACCTTAGTAAGCACAGCTGGCTCTTTACCGGAACTAGGAGAAGTTTATGGTTGCAAGGTATTCAAGAATGACTCTGATTTAAGAGATATATTGCTAAATAGATTAGAAGAAATTCGAAGTTTGGATTCGAATTTGATTCGTGATTCAGTTGATAGTCATTATGGTTACTCAAAGTACAATTCCGAAGCTCTAGAAGAGTTTCGTAAACTAGGGATCATTAAATGAAAATTTTAGCAATTAGCAATGTATTTCCTCCTGGTTTTATTGGAGGTTACGAACTTGGCGCGTTTGAAATTTTGAATGACTTGTCACATAAAGGTCATTCAGTTAGAGTTTTAACAACAAATTATTTCGGAGATCCTCTTGCAAATGGTGAAATAGATGTTAACAGATGCTTAGATTGTTCGGTTTTCTCCCATCTTCCAAGAGAGCGAGATTTCATAAGGGAATGTTATTACAATCACCTAAACATTGGTATTATTTCATCAGAGATTAAGAAATATAACCCAGATGTTGTACTCTGTTTTAATTTGTATGGGTTAGGCCCTGTAGGTATTTTAAAATTCTTAGAATTTATTAAAGTACCTTATGTTGTATATTTGATGGATAATTTTTTTGCAGGTATAAATGCAAACCCTTATTTGTCTAACTTCTTTAATAAATATTTTGGTAGTTTAGCCTTTCTAAAACATAGTTTTGTTATTAGCATGTCAACTCGCCTATCGGAGGAAGTAGGATCGACTATTAATTCAAAGTTGGAAAATGTTACATACATTCCTGGATGGGTTGATATTTCTACATTTAAAAAATCTAAAATAAATTTATCAGAAGAAAATTTTAGAAAATTTGTTTTTAGTTCAAGAATTGCAGAACATAAAGGTGTATCAATCCTTCTGGAAGCGGTAAAAAAATTAAGAGATCTAGGTTACAAGAATTTCATTGTAGATGTTTTTGGAAACGGCGATGTTTCAAATTTGATTAATCGTATTCTGAACGAAAATTTAATTGATCATATCCATTACATGGGTTGTTTACCCAAAGATGCAATGAAAGATATGTTAACAAATTATGATGCATTGGTATTTCCAACCTGGGAAAGAGAACCCTTTGGTTTCATTGTCACGGAGGCTGCAACAGCAGGGGCTTTACCTATCCTGACGGCAGGAACAGGTGCTAGTGAATGGTTTATCCATGAAAGAGATTCCCTTAAAATCCAGAGAACTCCGGAATCTCTAGCAACTGCTATGAGGTTTGTGATGGAAATGGATACTCAAGATTTAATTAAATTTCGGAGAAGAACATTTAAGGAAAGTAGAAGAACTTTCTCCTCTTCTAATTGGTTTTCTGTAATCGAGTCTACATTGGAAAGATGTACAGAGAAGCGCGAGTTCTCCTTGAATAATGTTTTTTTGAAGCAGGTTGAAGCATCCTTCATGAATCTCGCTCGGATTTCTAAACTTTATAAACCTTTTTGACTACAATTCATGAGCATTGAGCATAGAGGAAGATTTTTAATGAATTATTCTATTTCAAGAAATTTCGAATAAATTTAAAACTGTTTTAATTTTGTTAACTTATCTGTATCGAACAGTAATTAAAGTGAGGCAGACCAAATAATAGATTAGGTCTGCCTATCTACCAACTCTACGGTAAAATTTGTAATAGATAGATTCTAAAATTAAAAAAAACTTGAAACCATTAATATTTTTTTAATTTTGAGATAATTTTTCTATAAGTTTTTTTGTATCCATTTTCTTTATAATATTTAAAGGTTTTCCGAATCAAATCAAATTTTATAATTTTATTATCTTTAACCGATAAATTTCCATTATTCGAGTGTGTTAAGACTCTTTCGTAGAATAAAGAAGATCTTGCATTCACCCAAAATTCCGCATAAAAGCTGCTTTGCTGGTTCTTTGTAGGAAGAAGACCACCAGCGAAATGTACTATTGTGGGATTCTCAGAGGCTTCAAAATATATTGGGTCTGAGCCCATCAGGTTTTGTAAGATGGAATCTCCTAATTCTATAAAATTCCATTTATAATCTAGCCAATAAACTTTATTTTCCGACAGATTGTTTAGGATGTCTTGATCTTCCCAAAACCATTTTTTCTTTGTTGCTTCTTCTAAAAGTGTGCTTGTAGTGTATCTTTGACGTAATAATTCTAAGTTGAATAATAAGACGCCGGCATTAAAATAAGGTCTTGTATTTTTAAAATTCAATTCTTTCTCAAAATACATTGTTGTTTCTTTTCTAAGTTTTCTTATTAATTGTATGTGACTATCTGGGCAAGCAGCAAAGTAGAATTCTGAAATGTCTAAATTCAATAAATCACGAATGTCATTTCTTATTAATATATCACAATCCAAATACAATGCTGTTTTATCATTCTTTAGTAAGTCTAACATGAGAAATCTTGAAAGAGTTGATCTAGGTAAAGTATTAAGCTGAAAACGTGAGGAATATTTGTTCAAAATTCCGCTACACTCTATCACTTCTAAATTATTGAATTCTTGAGTTAACTGTTTCTTTGTTTTATAGGAAATATTATCTGAAAGAAGGAATATCTTTAAGTTATTAAACACCTCTAATTTCTTTAAAGAATTTATAGCAAAACAGAAAAATGGTACGTAATTTTCATCTGACGAAAATACGATCGTCCTACATTGAAGTGAAAATGGATATTTGGATAGTTGTTTGAAATTGCTGGGATCTGTTAAGTAGTCAATATTATTATCGTTTTCCCTATCCATTCTTTCTATTAAGTTTTTTATTTCGTTTACAATTTTATTCCAGTTATAGTTATGCAGAACGTAATTTCTTCCATTATTTAAGTCAAACTTGAGTGAATCTTCAGATATGGATTGGATAAGCTGAATTAATTCTTCTTCATTTTTAAAGCATTTTCCGAACCCTGATCTTTCTACATGATTTAATAATACGCTACTTCTGCAATCTACCACTATTGGTGTGTCCAGTAGTAAAGATTCTAGACAAACTATAGAAAGACTCTCATTTAAAGATGGATTAACAAGCGCCTTTGCGTTTCTAATTAAACCTAGTTTTTCTTCTTCAGAAACAAATCCTAGATAAATTATATCTTTTGATTTTGGTAATTGTAAGTCTAGCTTCCCAATTAAAACTAATTTTAATTTTGTCTTGGGATATTTCAGTTTAAATTTACAAAAAGCACTAAGAAGTCTATCACAACCTTTTCCCTCACATATTCTTCCTGCATATATGATATATTTTTCATGTTTGCCGATTAGAGATGGTGACTTTAAAATTCTAGGTTCATTCATGCCAAAAGAAGGACAAACATAGTTCTCTTGCTTTATCTTTCCAATTTTTGTCTCTAATAGCGATTTTTCCTGTTCGCTATTAAAAATATAATATTTACATTGACTAAATAATTTCTTTAAATATCCAAGTTGTAATAGATCCTCATCATGCAAAGTTGGAAGATAAATTCTATTTGGTATGTTTATGGATGAAATGGTAAAAGTTGCAAAGTAATAAGTGTAAAATATTACAGCTTTGTAATTTTTCCAATTTCTTCTAACATAATTTATAAGGTCTTCGGAATAGGGGCCAATTGCTTTAAGAAATTTAAGGTCTGATTCATCGTTATTAATAGAAGAAGTTATATATTTTTTTAAGTTTGCTTCTTTTGAAAAATCTCTTAAATCATTAACATGGAACCGGTGAATGTTATAATTCTCTAATATTTCAATTCCTTCTGATAATTCATTTGTCCAAGAAGAGTCGTCGATTGCAGTTGTTGTTAAAATATCTATGTCGTAAATTGAAGAAAGCTGTTCTGCAAGTAAACGGCAATGCGTCTCTGAACCTCCACATATATCCGAATTAAATCTATGAATTACAATGGCAATTTTGTCTTTACTCATAATTTATCCAGTCTTTAAGTTTGTTTAATTTATATCTGTTTAAATAAAGTTTCTAATAAAATATCAAAAAAATAATAATACAACAATAATGTTTCCTTGTTTTAACTGCTTAATTTGTTTTTAAAAATATAAATTAATTTTGAAAATTTAATTCAGTCCTATTCTAAAAAAAACAACTATTATTTCTAATCTTAAGCAATATAAAGTTCAATATGGTTGTACAATAATTACTTTATTCCTATCTTTATATATTTTGTCACAAGCCGTATAGATATTTCTTTAAATTTTTACAATTTGCAGTTTTACAAATTGAATGGTTGCATTCTTAATTCTTAATAGAATCGTTTGAACACAAAAGAGAAGTTAATATCAAGAAAGCAGGGTATATCATCAAAATTTCATATTCATAAAGTTCAGGTAGAAAAATGATTATGTATAATGTCGCGTTTAAGGGAGCGGAAGAATTATAATTTTTCGCAATTTTTTCATACGTTAATGAAGATTGGAAACGATATTATGAAAAGAGCGTTTGTAACGGGCGTGACAGGACAGGATGGTGCTTACCTTTCAAGATTGTTATTAGACAAGGGATACATGGTTTTTGGTGGAGTTCGAAGATTATCATCTCAAAATCCATGGAGACTTAATGAACTTAACGTATTGAGCAATAATAGGTTCCATCTTTTAGATTTTGAACTAACTGACCCTATGAACTGTTACAAGGTAATACAACAAGTTTCTCCTGATGAAATTTATAACTTGGGAGCTCAAAGCTTTGTTGGTGTATCTTTTGACCAACCCTATTCAACAGCTCAAATTACTGGAATAGGGGCTCTAAATTTGCTTGAAGCAATAAGAGTTATTAATCCGGATATAAAATATTACCAAGCTTCAACTTCCGAGATGTTCGGCAAAGTCCAAGAAATTCCTCAAACAGAAGAAACTCCTTTTTATCCGAGGAGTCCTTATGGTGTTGCAAAGTTATACGCACATTGGATAACTGTAAATTATAGAGAAAGTTATAACCTTTTTGCTTCCAGTGGCATATTATTTAACCATGAGTCTCCTTTACGTGGATTAGAGTTTGTTACTAGAAAGATTACCCATGCAGTTGCAATGATTAAAGAAGGTCTTCAGGATAATTTAGAACTTGGCAACTTGGATGCTAAAAGAGACTGGGGCTTTGCAGGTGATTATGTTGAGGGAATGTGGAGGATGTTACAAGCGGAAAAGCCTGACACATTTGTATTAGCTACTAACGTAACAACAACAGTTCGTGAATTTGTTCGAATGGCTTTTGAAGAAGCTGGTATAGAGCTTGAGTTTCATGGTGAAGGTAGTGAAGAATTTGCCTTGGATAGAAGAACAGGTATCGTAAGGGTAAAAGTCAATCCTCAATTCTTTCGTCCTGCAGAAGTTGACTTATTAATAGGGAATCCAGCAAAAAGCAGGGAAATTCTTGGTTGGGCCCCAAAAATGCAAGTTCGTGAACTTTGCAGAACCATGGTAAAAGCAGATATTGAAAGAGTAAAACAAGGAAAAGTTACCTTTTAGCATTATGGACAGGATTTTACTTACTGGGTATTCTGGATTCACAGGTAGCTTTATATTGGAGCTTGCTGCTAGGAAGAAAATTAGAATATTTTGCCTTTCAGAAGATGGGAAGGCATCCTCTGCTCCAATTGACTTACTAGACTATAGGGCGGTCAATGAGAAAATTCGTGAAATCAATCCTACATCCCTTATTCACTTAGCCGCGCTATCTCACGTTCAACATGAACCTGCTGCAGATTTTTATGGCATCAATGTAGGTGGTAGCCGAAACCTTGTTCAAGCAATGGCTAGCCTTGATTCTGGTTTAGTGAATTGTGTATTTGCAAGTTCTGCCAATGTTTATGGAAATTCTCATGAAATTGTTCTTCATGAAAATGATCCTTTGTCCCCTGTTAACGACTATGGACTAAGTAAAAAGGGAATGGAGGAAATGTTATACCTATGGAGATATCGGCTTCCAATAACTATTACTAGGCCATTTAACTACACTGGTCTTGGACAGAAAAATGAATTTTTAATACCTAAAATCGTATCTGCTTTTAAAGCTAGACAAACTGAACTCGAACTTGGAAACTTGACTGTTAGTAGAGATTTCTCAGATGTTAGATTTATTGCCCAGGCATATTTAACTCTTGCTTGTCAGACTTCGGAGTTCAGGATTTTAAATTTATGTTCTGGTACATTGACCTCAATCAATGAAATTATTTCCTTATGTTCACAAATTACTGGTCATCATTTGAACGTAATCTCAAAACCTGAATTTATTAGAAAAAACGAAATTTTAAAACTAAAAGGAGCGACAGAAAATATGGAAAGAGCTCTGGGCTATAAGTCTGGCTATACTTTAAGAGATACTCTTTCCTGGATGCTTTTAAATAATTTTAGTTCGAGTAAGAATTTGTAGGGCGGTTTGATGCCATGTTTGCGGGCTGACAGAGCCACATTTTTGTGATGGGGAAATTAGCCAATCTCTCAATTGTTGGTATGCAATTGAGGGATTGGTGAGTTCAATAAAATAACACTCCTTCGGAGCAACTTCTCGGAACACAGGAATATTATTTGCAATAATTCTACATTTGTTTTTAGATGCCTCTAATATCGGCAATCCATATCCTTCATTCAAACTTGCTACTATTACAGCATCTGCAGCTTTATAACATTTATCAATAAACTCATCACTGGCTTGTTGAAACCAAAATAAATTTTCGTTAAATCTTGGATCGGTTAATATCTTTTGGCATAAATCTTCTGTCAACCAACCTTTTTTACCCACGAAAGTAAGACTAATATTTTGGCGATCTTCGTCCCATAGTTTATTAAAAAGTCTAAGAATTTGTTTATGTCCTTTTCTTGGCTCTATTGTCCCGACAATAAAAAAATTTAATTTGAATTTAGAGAGATTCTTTAGGAAATCGTTCTGTTTTTCGGTAATCCCTTTTGAAGAAATATCTGAAATAAAATTCCCGCCAGGGTAGAACCAATAAACACCATTGTTGTAAAGTTTGTTTAATCTTAGATAGTCCTCAAGATCATGTGCTACTGTTTTAGAGTCGCAGATAAATTCTGAAAAAGGAGATAATGTGTCTATCCATTTTTTAAAAATTAATTCAACTTCAGAAGGAAAACAGTCAGGTAACTGCAAAGGTAAAAGGTCGTAGACAGTAAATATTAGTCTGCAACCAGAATCACACATTTTCTTTAATTCATCTTGTTGAGCAAGATGTTCAAGAAAGGCTTGCTCCATAGATAAAAACACATCTCCTTCTCGAGGGGAAATGTTATATCCTGTTAATTTGCAATGTCTTAGTCCGTCTAGAGGATGCTCTTCAATTACTTGAAAGCCTTTAGTAAATGCTGTGCAGGAAACTGGTGTTATCTCATATTTTTCTTTGAGGAGTTCTTTTATCTCTTTAAATACAGATCTCACTACTCTTTGGACTCCTGTGTGATTATCGTAAAGAGATAAGATGGTTAAGTCGAAATACAACCTAGGTTTTGAGCCTGGAGGTTGAAGACGATAAACTAAGGAGGAAAGAAGGACTCTTTTCAATCGGATAAAAGATTCTTTTTTCAAAAAACGCAGAGGGCGCTTTTTAGCGATGCTAATAATTTTGTATAAGACTATATTCTTCATTGAATCAAATTGAAGTAGGAGTCACAAACTTGTTTGGGCTCTCCGTCGAGTTTTATTTGACCATTGGATAGCCAAATAGCCCGTGTACAACATTTTTCAATCAAATTTCTAGAGTGAGATGCGATGACAAGTATGCTGGAACTTTCTATTAATTCCGTTAATCTTTTTTCGGCTTTTCTCTGGAAATTTTGGTCTCCGACTGAAAGCCATTCATCCATTAATAGTATTTCAGGCCTAATCATTGTAGAAACCGCGAAAGCTAGACGCATATGCATACCCGATGAATATGTTCGAACTGGCATATTAATAAATTCTCCAAGCTCAGTAAAAGAAATAATGGAGTCTAATTGTTCGTCGACAATTTTTTTTGGTACTTGGAGTAGGGCAGCTCTTAAATAAATATTTTCTATGCCGGTGGATTCAGAATCTATTCCAAGAGAAACGTCAATGAGAGAGCCAACTTTTCCTCCAATCTCTGCTTCTCCGCTTGTAGGGATATAAGCGCCTCCTAAAACTCTTAAAAGAGTGCTTTTTCCAGCGCCATTTGGACCAAGTAAACCAATCCGTTCACCGTCTTTAATTTCTAGATTAATATTTGACAAAGATCTAACGACAGAAAAACCTTTCTCTGAAAGGCCGATTCTTCCTCCAGAAGCGAACCCCATTACCGTTTTTTTTAAGGAACGAGATTGTGAATTATAGATGGGTATATCTACAGTAACATTTTTAAGAGAAATAAAAGACATTCTTATAACCAGTAAGAAATACGAGCCCTATATTTATTGAAAAGAAGTATAGAAAATAAACTTCCTGTAAAAAACAAACCAATTGATACAAGCCAATTAGTAAAAGTTGGTGCCATGCCTAATAAAGGTTCGCGAACTGTAGCCAAAAGATGATAAAACGGATTCGGATCGAGAAGCATCACGCTAGTCCTCGCTGGGAGCAAGGAAGGCATCCAAATAATTGGGGTAATGTAAAAGGCGATTTGTAAGAGACTGCTTACGATTTGGGACATATCTCTAAAGCGAGTACAGACAATAGCTAAGAGAAGAGATATCCACAAAAGGTTTAATGTAAGAACTACAATTCCCGGAATGAAGTAAAGAATATTCCAGTTAATTCCTTTTTGAACGCATAAACATACAATTGGAAAAATTAAAAGGTTATGGAAAAAAACAATAAGATTTCTCCCTACCATTCTAATGATGTGAGAAAAAACTGGAATGGGTAATTGTTTGATGATGGCTTCTGCACTAATTAACACACTGGTTCCATCCATCACCGCGGAAGAGATGTACCCCCAGATAATCAATCCGGCTGACAAAAAAGGCAAAAATTCGTGCATCGGTGACTTAAATAAAGCACCAAAAATTAGTCCGATACACGCAATCATGACGCCTGTGGAAATAGTAATCCACCATGGACCCAGGATTGATCTGCGGTATCTTTGCCGGATATCTGCCTTTGCAAGATACAAAGGCAGACCAATCTGAGATAAAGCTGCTAAGACATCTTTTACACCGAGGTTGGAATATCTACTATTTGTTTGCATTCTTAGACTCGCTTGTAATCATCCTGAAGTCTGACAATATCGTCTTCACCAAGGTATGAGCCGGATTGAACCTCAATCAACACCAGCGGTAACTTACCTGGATTCCGCAATCTATGAACGCTGCCTACTGGGATGAAAGTTGACTGGTTTTCGGTAAGAAGTTCTTTCTTATCTCCGATTTGAACTTCAGCTGTTCCTTCGACCACAATCCAATGTTCAGCTCTGTGATAATGCAGCTGGAGAGATAGCTGTTCTCCTGGCTGAACAATGATTCGTTTGACTTGGAACCTGTCACCGTGGGCGAGACCTTCATAACTTCCCCAAGGACGATAAACCAATGGATGTAAAACAGCCTCACTTCTATTTTGTTTCTTTAACCGCTCAACAATATTCTTTGTTTCCTGAACTCTAGAAAGCGGAGATACAAAAACAGAATCTTTAGTTTCAATGACGGCTATGTTATCTAACCCAATAGTAGAAACAAGTCTTCCCGTGCTGTGGATATAAGAATTGTGGGTATCCACGGCGAGAACATCACCTTTGGTAACATTGTTGTCTTTATCTTTTGAGCCGATATCGTAGAAGGCACTCCACGCTCCTAAGTCATTCCATTTAATCGGAAGAGGAACAACGGCACCGTTCTGAGTACGCTCCATCACTGCGTAATCAATTGAGTTAGACGGACAAGCATTGAAAGCTTGTTTGTCGAGGAAGCAAAATTCATTAACAATCCTGCGATTAGTCCACGTTTGCTCGCAAGCCTCAAACATCTCTTTTTCGAATTTTTTAAGTTCAGAAAGATAAGTAGAAGCTTTGAAAACAAAAATTCCCGAATTCCAAAGATAATTGCCGGAACGAAGCATCTCTTCGGCTTTGTTAAGCGAGGGTTTCTCAACAAACCGTTTGATGGTAAAGCCAGAGTTATCTAATTGATTGCCTGTCTCAATGTAACCAAAGCCGGTTGCAGGGTGTGTCGGAGTGATGCCTAATGTGACCAAAAAATCTTTTTCTGCAAGTTTGATTGCCTCAGAAAGTAAATCAGCGAAGCGATCTTCTTCCAAAATTGCATGGTCAGAGGGCATTACAACGAGAACCGAATTGGCATCCAATTGCTCTGCAAACAAAGCGCCTAAAGCAATGGCGGGAGCAGTATTCTTTGCAATCGGTTCTACTATGATTGTTCCATCTACACCGCATTCTAATAAATTGGCTTTTGCATAAAAACGATGGGCATCGTTGCAAATAATAATAGGTTCAGATGCGTTTCTAATTTTCTTGGCGCGGTTCACGGTATCCTTGAAAAGAGTTCTGTTCTTTTCAAACTGTACGAACTGTTTCGGATAAGAGGATCGGGAAAGAGGCCAAAGTCTTGTGCCGCTGCCGCCGCAAAGAATTACAGGAAAAATCATAATAATCTCTAACTTGTCTGAATGTGAAGAAATTCTAGCAATTAATACAAAACGGTCAATTAAAGGTTTCTCAATTATTTGTACTATATGCTAGTCGGTTTCTGTCTTTTTCGGCCTTCCTCTAGGTCTCTTAG
>ENA-UEPH01000409-UEPH01000409.1-human-gut-metagenome-genome-assembly--contig:-NODE-409-length-51228-cov-7.089461_pt1 | contig 51228 bp, 44 predicted proteins | sample MGYA00242891_ERZ507898 | MGnify/ENA primary metagenome ERZ507898 (study PRJEB26167, sample SAMN06115411) | human gut metagenome | host: Homo sapiens | place: China:Guizhou | collected 2014-10-15...
AATACTTAGCTTTTTTGACCGTTTCGGATTATTCCCACTCGCCAAGTAGAAACGCACTCTAAACTTTTTTGTATAGACCGTTTGATTCCGTTTGGCTTTATTTGATACCAATTATCCCAATCCTATGGGGTATCCGACTTTCTGCTATCAAAAAGCTATCAGGGGATGCTATCAATAGCTTATACTTTTGATAGTATGGTTCTACGGCGTCGCCGTGATGTTCCGAAAGGTCTGTGTCAAAACGCAAATTTTTCTTCACGCGCGAAAGCTATGAAATCAATACATTCAATATTATAGGCAGCACAAACATCAGGGATTTTGGGCGAATTCATATTATGCGTTGGGACCTCTTCTGTCACCACTTTGCAGTTTTGTTGTTTTGCAAGAGCAATAACAAACGGATCAGCGGAATTTTTCTTTTTTCCTCCTTCTATGAGTCCGCGGTGCGTGGAAAGAATGGCTCTGACATCCTGCTGCACTGGAATATCCGATGGAAGGAAGCACTTTTGCCGTGCCTTCGCCCATTTTTCCAGATCATCGCCGCCAATCATGATCTCATCATAAACTTCTTGGCTGGAAATAATCGTACCATCATCCATCAGTTCGCCGATTTTGACCCAAAGAGATGGAAATACATCAAGTGGTTGCCGCCGTTGAAGATTGATAAAAATGTTGCTATCAAACACATATTTAGCCATCAGTAGCACCACCTTTCAACGGCTTCGAAATGTTTAACTCGCAGCCCCAAAAGGTAATTGCTTGCCTCTCGCGGAGTGAGTTTCTCTGCGTGATATGCAGACATAACAGCTTTCGTGTACAGCTTTCCTACTTGAGTTCCTTTATCAAGTGCTGGAGGGAGAAATCCATCTGTTTTCTTTTTTTGTTTATAAGCGCGGTATTCATCAGTATATCTATTCAAAATATCAAAATAATCGGACTTCCCAATAAAATCAATGTCCCACAATCTGTGCAAAATGACTTCTCTGCTAACAGCAAAATCTCTGGCTAACGCACTAACATAGGTATCATCAATCCCATATTGCTGTATCAGGAAGAAGTTTTTGTTGCTTTTCAATTGAACAGTTGGAACCAGGGCTAATCCGGCAATCTTGTTACAGAACAATTCTGTTTTGTCTGCTTGACCGGGATCTTGGCTCATATTATTGCAAATACCAGATGTTCGCGTCATAATATGAACCAGCTCATGTAGCAGAGTGAACAATCTTGCGCTTGGTTCATCTTTTCGGTTAAGTGCAATAATTGGGAAAGTGTCGTAGGCTACGGACAGCCCTCGCATTTCTTCGGGCTGAACCTTTGCTGCTTGAAAAATCAGAAAATCCTGCTCTTCCAGTTTGGAAATGCAATACGAGAGTGCTGCTTCCGGTTTTCTGAATTTGATCTGTACAGCATCTGTCAAAGATAAAGATTTTCTGATCTGCTCAGAAAATCTTTCTTCGCTGGTATCAGGCGAGATGCTCAAAGTACATACAGTCGGTAATATTTCTGCTTCCCCATAAAGGTCAATCATAATATCTCTGCGATCTTCAATGTCTCTGAGAAACCATCTCAACTCACGAGACATTTCCGGAAATCCCCAGTTTCCAAATGTTCTATAATCGGTTTTTTCGAGCCGCTTTGCCCTTTTGGGTACGTCAGGCAAATAGAAAAAAGCAAATGGTACGCGATACTGTTTTGCGAGCTTTTTTGCCTGTGTCAGGGATGGGTGTTCATTTCCGTTTTCCCATGCGCTAACCTTGGCTGCATCGACATTTAATTTCTGCGCAATTTCATCTATAGTGATCCTATCCAGATCTCGCGCCCATTGTAATACTTCTGGGGTTACAATTGCCGGTATGCCTCTTGCCATTGCGTTCAGCTCCTTTCCTCGGAATATATGATATTCTACATCCATATCCGCAACTATTTATGTGCAGATCCGGGTTTCAAAGCTCCAGCAGCATCTCTTTCGCGCGAAGAAAACCTGTACACTGCTGGATGATCCGTTTTTCTACGTCGCTGCTTTTCACCATTCGTTTAATAGTACATTCCCATACGATTAAACATTTAATGCCACGCTCCAGCAATTCTGCTTTCACTACGCTATCCCGCCTGACATTATCATCAAACTTTTTCTGCCAGAATTCCACGCGGCTCTTTGGTGTATATGCGTATTTGCAGCTTGGGTGACGATGCCAGAAGCAACCGTTGACGAAAATCGCCGTATTGTATTTACGCAGAAAAATATCAGGATGCCCCGGAACAGACTTGTCTGCAATCCGATAACGATAGCCCTGTGCAAAAAGCAGTTTCCGCAGATACACTTCAGGCTTTGTGTTTTTTGATCGTATCGCAGACATATTCTGACTGCGCTTTTCCGGAGAAACAATATCTGCCATCAGAGTCCTTCGACCTCGCGCACATAAGAAACGAACTTTGAAAGCGTCCATATTCTGTCCTGACGATCTGCGGGATAGGATGTAATGTATTGCCTAGGAACAACGAGAATAACATTCTCGCTCTGCATTTCATCCATCTGTGCCGGAGAGATTCCCTGCTGAAGCGTACAGAGATATTTGGGCTTGTCACGCAAACGGTCGGCTTCATTGATAACCTGACGCCAACGATCCTTGCAGGTTGTTTTTGCAGCCAGAGAGATCAGCTTGTCCGTGGGGAAAGTCATATCATGATACGATGCCTGCGAAGGGAAAATAAAGTCCGGTTTCTTGTTGCCCTCTGTAACAGCCTGTGCGGTGTATATGATTTCATTGCCGTCAAAGATTGCAGAAAGGTGATGCTCCAGACTCTTTCCTGCACGGCTCTTTCTGCGGTTCAGAACCATATTTGCCATCGTGATAAATTCGTCTACGGACGTAAATCCGTGTGCGATGGCATCCCCATATCGTGCGTGTTCAATCGCGCGGAAAAGTGCATACTCAGTATTTGTCCAGTCGATGATCTTACGGTCAGGATTCGTGCGGATAAATTCAAGATGGTCATATACACGGTTCTGAATGTCACGGGCTGCTGCGGACATTTCTTCCGAGAGAGGAAAATCTACTGTCAGTCCTGCAATAAACTCCTGAATAGCAATTCGCTCCTGTGTTTCTTCCTGCACCTGTCCAGCATCAATCAATCGATTTGTTTCTGTCGGACTGATACCGAATGCGTCAAGGAACTGATTGATGTCTTCTTCTGTTTCAAGGAAAAAGCCGCTATATTGATCTGCATCCTGTTTCGTAAAAACAAACAGAGCGCCTGTTTGCTCAGGGTTCAAAAAAGAGAAGTTCCTTCCAAAACGAGTAATACGCAACTCATTCTTGCTGCTATAGTATGTAAAACTGCTTTGCGTGCAGGAATTGTCCTGCCAGCGAATTTCAACCGTCCGCTTAAGAATGTTTTCGCCCTTGAGGTCTTGGGAAAACATCATATTTTTTGCGCTTTTTGAAATCAGAATACCGCTTTGATGACCACCTGTTGCGCCAGAATCATTCGCCGATAAAAACTTACAGTACGCCTGTTGACTATTTAACACGGATTGTATTGCCTGAATTGCATATCCTTCTGGCATTTATATCACCTTCCTCTGCGGAATATTGGAAAAAGCAATTTCGATTTGCGGGTCAGTATCGAGTTGTTCCAGCTTTTCAACAATCAGCTTTGCGACATCGGACATAAGCGGAACAACAACGGAATTTCCAAACTGTCGATATGCCTGCGTATCCGAAACCGGGATTTTGAAGCTGTCTGGAAAGCCCTGCAATCTCGCACACTCACGCGGTGTCAAACGACGTGGATTCTTTCCGCGCTGTTCGATCAGAATTTCAGAACCGTCTTTATAATAACGGGCGCTGATCGTTCTGGTCACTCCGTCCAAGGGGGCGATTCCGTAGCCAAAACCATTGCCTGCTTCACGGTGTTTTGCAGCATAGTTTTGAAGGTAAATCCAGAGTTTATCTGAAAGAGTATACTTCTCGCTGACCTCTTTTTCAAGAATATCACGCACAACCGGCTGCTTCTTCAAAGGGTGCAGATCAAAAGAAAAACTGATATCCTCTCCATAGCGTTCTTTATCAAAGCCGACAATGACAATACGCTCTCTGTGCTGCGGTACATAGCCTTTTCCGTCAATGACCCGGAAGAATACTTTGTAGTTCAACTCCCGCAGAGATTCCTGGATAATCTGAAAAGTTCTGCCTTTGTCATGACTACAAAGATTTTTGACATTCTCCAGCATAAACGTTTTCGGACGCTTTGCTTTCAGGATACGGCATACATCAAAGAAAAGCGTTCCCTGGGTCTTGTCCTCAAATCCGGTAGCACGCCCCAAGCTGTTTTTCTTTGAAACCCCTGCGATTGAGAATGGCTGACAGGGGAATCCCGCTACAAGAATATCATGATCCGGGATGCTTTCAGCCTGAACCTTTGTAATATCACCGTCCGGTTGCACACTAAAGTTTGCGTAATAGGTCTGCTGGCTGTACTTATTCCATTCGTTAGAATAAACACAGCACCCACCGGCTGATTCGAATGCAAGTCGCATACCGCCAATACCTGCAAATAAATCAATAAAGGTGTACCCATTACAATCCTGAGAAGGTTCTTCCTTTGCCTTGACGAGCATTTGCCTAATTGCTACAGACAGGCAGTCCTGCATGGACTGCCCACTTACTACAGAATAGTCGCTGAGTTCTTTATAAATATCATCATCTACGCGGATGTGAACCTGCTTTGCCATTTTGTTTTCCTCCATCTGGGACAAGAACAATACCTGATTTTTCCCCATTATAACACACCTCTCGTTTGAATTCAATATGATGGGGAAAGGTTGTGTACCTGATTTTTCCCCACATGGTTAATGCTCATTTTGCATTTCTCAACCGATTTGTATTTCCTTTGGCAAGCTCGCTTGCTGCGTGACGGCGCTCATCCGAATACGGTGCAGTCAGGCGAACGGCAAACCGTCTGCGGTCAATCTCAAAAGTAAGACCGCCCTGTTCATCATCGTCGGTCTGCTTACACAAATCAGGATATGCCGCCGCGTACTGCGTCAGCCGCTTTTTGAGCGCGGTATTGTGCGTCTGGATTTCGACGGTTTTGCTGGCTTCGTCAAAATAGATGCAGGTCGTTTTCTGCCGCTTGGTCAGTCCAGTTTTCATATTGCCTCCATTTCTGCCTGCTCTACGAAAACAGGTGCATTTTCAAGATTTTTTGTCAGCTCTACACCTGCAAAAGCAGGGAGACTTTTGAATGGGGAGCGCCCGGACGATACGCTGCTCGATCTGGACGCTCCCATTCGATAAAATCCGTTTTTCTCAGCTCAACACGGCATCAGCGGGCATCGTCCCGCAATGCTGCTTTTTCTCTGTGTGGACGGAAGAAATGCCAGAGGTTATTGCGCTGGATCACGTTCTCATAGCGTTGCACTTTTCCGCGAAGCTCTGCGTTTTCGCGTTCCAGATCCGATGTGCGGAGTTTGCTGCGAACGGATTTGTACTCGGAAAGCTCCTGCTTCAAACCGACAATCTCTACCTTGAGCTTTGCAATCAGCCTGTTTGCCGCGTCCAACGCCTTTTGCAGTTTGAATTCCTTTTTCTCGGCTGCAACGTACTTTTTCGCAAGCGAAGACAGGTGTTCAAAATCCTCACGCTCCACGGCAATCTTGGTAGAGAAGGGAATGGGCTTCGATTCAATCTTTTCGATAGCCGCCACAGCGACCTGCTGATTCTGAATTTTCTCGATCTGCTTGCCGAGCGTCGCTACCTGCTGTTCCTGCTGGCGGTTCTGCTCCGTGAGTTCTGCCAGCCGCGCCTGCTCCTGCTGCACCTTAAACTGCGTCACGGTCAGGTGTTCCTCAGAGCTGCCGCGTTCGCCTCGCTCCACATCGTCGTACCCGGCTTCGCGCATATACCGGAAGAAATCGTCCTGCAAAACGCTGTAGGATTTTTTGAGAACGGGCTTGCACTTTACACTCAAAATCGGCTCGCCGTTCTCGTCCAGCGCGGGCTTGGAAGCCCACTTCTTGCTCATGCTGACCTGCTGGATTATCTCCTTGACCGTTCCCACCAGAGATTTATCCTTGCAGCGTTTCGACCACAGGATTTGCTTCTCTACGACAGGAATATAGACCACATGAAGGTGGTAGTGGTACACGTCCCGCCCCAAAGCATCCGACATGGCGCGGTTGCGCTCGTCGGCGTGCATGACCGCCGATAGGATGTACTGCTCGCCGCCCACAATTTTGATTGCAGCTTTGTAGGCATCGGCGTAAAACTGTTTTGCAAATTCATAGCCGCCGTGGTTGAAGAAGTACGCGGAGTTGACGTCGAAGATCAGCTCTCCGAATTTCTCAGCATCCGCTTTCAGGCCGCGGGTGGAAATCACGCCGTCGGAGTGCATCTGCTCGAACATCTCCTTATACCCGGCGGTTGGTGTTTTGAAATGGACGTTATATTGTGTCCGTTCGGGAATGATATCCTGATTGACATACGATGATTTTTCGCGCTCGTTGTGTGCTTGCGCGTTGCCGATGTCTGCGTCTTTCATTCTTGCGTTTCTTGCGCTGGTACGGTGAATACCGTCGCCTCTTGCCATAGGCAGGTTACCTCCTGATTTCAGATTGTGCAGGATGGGGCAGTTTTCGGGGTAGCACTTCTGCGGAAGTGTAATAACCCACTATGATACTTTCATCCTGCGGCTGCAAAGTATCGTGGGCTCTCCGAGGGGGTATGCGGCTTCTGCGGAAGCCTCTGCCGGTTTTGCAGTTTGCCGTGTGGATACAAACCGCAAAAACCGGCGTGGTCAGCAGCTTATTTGCAGGCGTCCTCTGCGCATAATCTTCTGCCCACGGCCATCTCAAACTCTGCGGATTTTTCGATGGGGACGGGGATGCGAGGGGCTGTGCTGCCGGCCTTTCTCCGCAACGGTCGCAACGATTGCGACGGTTGTTTTGGCGGTATCAGATTTACCGTTGCAACCGTCGCAGCCGTCGCGCGGCTTATTTGCTTTCAGCATCATAGGTCAGCGTGATGCGCCGCCCCTCGTGCCGAACCTTGTTCTCATAGCGGACGTGGTATTCGTCCAACAGCCTGCCAGACTTCACATTCAGATACTTGCTCAGGGCGTTTGCCGCCATGCCGATGTGAACGGCATCGGCAAGCTCGGAGGGCGAGCCTGTCCATACCGGTTGATCTGCGGACACCAGCCTTGAAACGGATTCCAGAACATAATCGGGCGGCTCTTTGTGCAGCTCGTTCTCCACCTTTTCGAGATTCCAGATCTGCGTATCGGCATCCTTTTTCAGATAGAGAATCTGATCCTGCTGGTCGCGCCCCACGACGTCGATAGTTGCCTCCAGCGCCGTGCGCTTTTTCTTTTGCATGAGAAGCGACCCATCCGCGCAGCCGAGCAGTCCTGTTGTACCGGAGATCATTTCGAAGCTGTCACCGGCAGGCTGTTTGCGGGTGTGGTGGACGGTCAAAACGCAGATGCAGTGCTTGTCGGCAAACTGCTTGAGCCGACCAATGATCTCATAATCGCTGGCGTAGCTGTACGCCTCGCCGCCGACTTCCCTGATTTTCTGCATGGTGTCGATGATAATGAGTCTGGTGTCGGGATGTTCCCGCACGAAGTTCTCAAGTTGTTCGTCCAGTCCGTTTCCGAGCTTGCCCGCAGCGGTTGCAAAGTGTAAGCGGTCGGTGTCGTTGACGCCGTACATCATAAACATACGACTCTGGATACGCTGAAAATCATCTTCCAAGGCAAGGTACAGCACCGTGCCGGGATGAACTTCGTAGCCCCACAGAGCTTCGCCCGTGCTGACATGATAGGCGATCTGCGCCACCAGAAATGACTTGCCGATCTTCGGCGCACCTGCGAGGATGTACGCGCCCGCGTAGAGCAAGCCGTCGATAATGGGCGGCCTACTCTGATACGCAGTCTGGTACAGCTCGGTCATGGAGATCGTGTGCAGGTAATGCGGGTCGGTTAGACGCTGTATCCTGCGATAGATTTCGTCCAGACTTTCCGAGCTGTTTTGAAAAACACCGTTGATTTCTTCTTCAAAAGCGGATATACTGTTCTCAGTTGAATTGTGAAGCGGCTGCCCATCATCTGCGCCAACAGATGTGTCCGGGGCGGTCGTTTTCTTTTTGCTATTTTCATTCTCCATAGGCATTTTCCTCCTTCATGCCGTCCATGATGGCTGCAATCATTTCGATCACATCCAGCAGCTCGTCACTTACGCTGCCGCCCGCTTCAATGCGCCGCAGCTCGTTCAGCACAGCGGCAAGCTGGTCGCGCAGCGCTTTGTAGACCCGTGGATTGCCCTGTACCACCACGTCCTTGCAAATCAGGCGGCGGGTGATGTAGTCCTGTTTCGTCAGCCCTGAGAGCTTGACAAAGGTTTCAATTTGCGCGTCTTCTTCCGGTGATACCCGGAACGCAACAGTCTTGTTGCGCCAGCGGTTGTGGTTGTCTCGATTTTTCAGTGACACCTTAATTGCTCCTTTCGACGTTCAATTTATCTGCCATTTCCTTCTGCACGGTTGGGAAAAGGTGCGCATACCGATACGTGATCTCCACGCTCTCGTGTCCCACGCGGTTACCGATGGCAACGGCAGAATAGCCCATGTTGATAAGCAGTGAGACGTGGCTGTGTCTCAAGTCATGGATTCTGATGACTTTGACGCCAGATGCCTTGCAGCCATACGCCATCCCGCGCTTCAAGGCATATTTGGACAGCGGAAAAATACGGCTGTCTGCTTCCAGTCCATAAAGATGCTTGAAGTAGTCCTGTATCTCGTCGCAGAGGAAGTCCGGCATCTGGATTACGCGGTTGCTTTTCTTCGTTTTTGGTGTTGTGATAACGTCCTTGCCCTGTAAGCGCTGATAGGATTTATTGATGCGGAGCGTTTTCTTCTCAAACTCAAAGTCCACAGGCGTCAGTGCCAGCAGCTCGCCCTCGCGGATGCCACACCAGTACAGGATTTCAAAGGCGTAGTACAGCATGGGCTTGTCCATCATGGCGTCGATGAATTTGAGGTATTCTTCCTTCGTCCAGAACAGCATTTCCTTCGGCTGCTCGCTGCCCATATTCCCGGCCTTTGCAGCGGGATTGATCTGCAAACCGTAATACTTGATGGCGTGGTTGAAAATACAGCTCAGTTGGGTATGAACGTTCTTGAGATAGTCCGGGGAATAGCTTTCGCCGCTTGACTTGGTGTGCTGCCGTATCTCGTTCTGCCAGTCGATCACATCACGGGCGGTGATTTCCGAGAGCTTGCGCTTCTTGAAATACGGCAGAATCTTTGTGCGGATGATATGTTCCTTGCTGAGCCATGTGTTGAGCTTCAGCTTGGACTTGACGTCTTTTTCGTAAAGCGCCACAAAGCTCTCGAAGCTCATATTGATGTCAGCCTGCTTCTGCATCAGAAACTCACGCTCCCATGCCTGAGCCTCTTTCTTGGTCGCAAAACCGCGCTTCAATTTCTGTTGGCGCTCACCGCGCCAGTCGGTATAGCGAAACTGCACATACCATGAGCCGTTCTTCTTGTCCTTAAACGCTGCCATTCGATTCCCTTCTTTCCTTCGGTTCTCTCGTTCCGTAGAACTTCTCATGGAAGAACTTGCGGTCGATCCTGCCTGCAATGGTGATGCAGCCGGTCTTTCGCAGCTCTTCGTTCAGCTCACGGATGAGCTTGTACGCATACGGAACCGATACGCCCAACTCTTCCGCGACTTCATTGACTCTCATAAAAATTTCTCCTGCCATAGGCAAAATACCTTCCTTTCCTGATTTGTGGTTGATTGCTTTGCCGATCTATCCGCAGGACTCTGGCAGGCAACCCTTTTCGGCGCTGTGCCATTTTCTTTTCTCCTTGGCACGCTCATTTCATCGCCTGCTTCCCCGGAGAAAGTATCCCTTGGACGGTCATTCAATTTTACGGCTTTTGGATTTCACCCCCTCTCACCTTACAACGGACATTTTTTCTGCATTTGTTGACTATCCTAATTGTAAAATTTCTATGAATTAAGCTAATGTGCTTAGCTTGCAGCTATTGTACTATACATATTAGTTTAAGTCAAGCCGGTCTACAGAAAATATTAAATAAATTTGCTTAGATTTTTCTTGACGAAATTAAACATATCTGCTATACTCATTATCAAAGACAACAGACACAGGAGATGGCTATTATGGCGATTGGTGAACGCATCCACTTTTTCCGCACGATGCGGGGTATGACGCAGAAATACCTTGGCATGGCGCTGGGCTTTCCGGAGAAGTCTGCCGATGTCCGCCTTGCGCAGTACGAGAATGGTTCCAGAACGCCCAAAGCGGACGTGACCGCTGCGCTGGCACAGGTGCTTGACGTTTCGCCCAAGGCGCTGGACGTACCGGACATTGACTCTTATACAGGGCTGATGCACACGCTGTTTACGCTGGAAGACCGCTACGGGCTTGAGGTCTGCGAGTGTGAGGATGAGGTACATCTGCGCGTTCATATCCACAAAGGACGCGACGCAGCGGAGCTTCACAGGATGCTTTCCGCATGGGGTGCGGTTGCCGCCAAGCTGAAAGCGGGCGAGATCACGCAGGAAGAATACGACCGCTGGCGCTATCTCTATCCTGAACTTGACAGCTCCGGTCAGCGGCGCAAGATCACGCCATCGCAGGAGCTGAGCGATCTGCGCCTTGCTGATCTCAAGGAACATGGCGAAGAATAACAAAAGGCTCTGCCGACCTTCTTTTACAGAAAGTCAGCAGAGCCTTTTTCGCTCTCAATATATAGGATTGGATGCGACAGCAAACCTGCAAACCATTCGCTCACTAAAACAAGGACAAACAAAATGGCTTTGGTATCTGCTATCATTTTGCTATCAAACAGGAAATGAGATTTTCAAAAAGTGAGTGTTTTCAAGGTTTTTCAGCCCATCATGTTCACTCCCACTCCACCGTTGCGGGCGGCTTGGTGGTAATATCATACACGACGCGGTTGACGCGCGGCACTTCATTGACGATGCGCGCGCTGACCTTGGCCAGCAGGTCATAGGGCAGACGCGCCCAATCGACGGTCATGAAATCGTCGGTCGTCACGGCGCGGATGGCCAGCACGAAGTCGTGCGTGCGCTCGTCGCCCATCACGCCGACGGTACGGGTGTTGGTCAGCACCGTGAAATACTGGTTGATGTCGCGGTCAAGGCCCGCCAGCGCGACTTCCTCGCGGAGAATCGCGTCGCTCTCGCGAACGGTTTCCAGTTTGTCGGGCGTGATGTCGCCCATGATGCGGATGGCCAGGCCGGGGCCGGGGAATGGCTGACGCCAGACCATGTCGTGCGGCATGCCCAGCTCCTCGCCGACCCTGCGCACTTCGTCCTTGAAGAGCATGCGCAGCGGCTCAACCAGGCCGCCGATGAATTTCGCGCGCACATCGGCCGGCAGTCCGCCGACGTTGTGGTGCGACTTGATGACCGCGCTGCCCTTGACCGAGCCGGACTCGATGACGTCCGGATAAATCGTGCCTTGGGCGAGGAATTCTACGTCTTCAAGCTTCTTGGCTTCGTCGGCGAAGCAGTAGACGAATTCGCCGCCGATGAGCTTGCGCTTCGTCTCCGGATCGGAAACGCCTGCCAGCTTGGTCAGGAAGCGCTCGCGCGCGTCCACGATGACCAGATTTACCGGGAATTGCTTGGTGAAGACCTCACGGACGGACTCGGTTTCATTCTTGCGCATGAAGCCGTGATCCACGTAGACGCAGGTCAGCCGCTCGCCGATGGCGCGGGAAATCAGCGCCGCCGCGACGGAGGAATCCACGCCGCCGGAGAGGCCGAGCATCACGCGGCCGTTCGGGCCGACCTGCTCGCGAATGGAGGCGATGGCGTTGTCGATGAAGGTGCTCATCGTCCAGTCGCCCGTGCAGCCGCAGACGTTGTACAGGAAGTTGGCGATGACCTTCTGGCCCTCTTCGCTGTGGGTGACTTCCGGATGGAACTGCACCGCGTAGATGCGCTTTTCCGGGTTCGCCATCGCGCAGAACGCGCAATTCTCGCTGTGGGCGATGGAGGTGTAGCCCTCCGGCGCATGGGTGACGTGGAAGGTGTGGCTCATCCACGCGACGGACTGCGCCTTCATGCCGGCAAACAGCGGGCTGCTCACGTCGAAATCGACCGGAATGCGGCCATATTCGCGCTGGGCGGCGCGCTCGACGGTGCCGCCGAGGGTGTAGGCCGTCAGCTGCATGCCGTAGCAGATGCCCAGCACCGGGATGCCCTGCTCGTAAATGGCCGGGTCGATATGCGGCGCGTCCGCGTCAAGCACGGAAGCGGGGCCGCCGGAGAGGATGATGCCCACCGGCTTCTTGTCAAGAATTTCGGAAAGCGGCGTCAGATAGGAGACGACCTCGCAGAAGACGTTGGCCTCGCGCACGCGGCGCGCGATCAGCTGGGTATACTGCGCGCCGAAGTCCACCAGGACAATTCGCTGCACATTTTGCATCGGATGCGGTACCTCCTTTGGTTATCGGGAAAAAACAAGCCGTCCGCAAAGGGACGTAAGCCATAGCTTTTATTCTACACAGTTTTCCGTGCGAAATCAAGAGAACGCGGGAAAAAGTTCGCGCGTTCGGCGCTTTTCGGCAGGTTTGATGAAGGAAGACGGGCGGTTTGCGCGCTTTTCAACCGCACAAAGCCGTGGTATAATCAGAAAAGATTTGGAAAAGACAAAAGGAGGGCGGCGCATGTTTCAAAATCGGGATACCATCGCGGCGCAGGCGACGGCGGCGGGAGAGGGCGGCGTGGCCATCGTGCGCGTGAGCGGCGCGGACTGCGAGGCGGTTGTGTCGCGCGTGTTTCGGGCGAAAAACGGGAAACCGCTGGCCAACCGCGTGCTGACCTACGGCTGCGTGATGGAAAACGGCGAGATCGCGGATGAAGCGATGGCCGTTCTGATGCGCGCGCCGCACAGCTATACAAGGGAGAACGTCGCGGAGATCCATTGCCACGGTTCGCAGGCGCTCGTCCGCAAAATTTTGATGCTGCTGATGGCGGCGGGCGCGCGGATGGCCGAGCCGGGCGAGTTCACCTATCGGGCGTTCATGAACGGGCGCATTGATCTGGCGCAGGCCGAGGGCGTGATGCGGATGATCCGCGCGGGCAGTGAGCGCGCCATGCGCAGCGCCGTGCGGCAGATGGAGGGCGGCATATCCGCGTTCGTGCGGACGGCACGGGCGGAGATCACGTCCCTGCTGGCGGCGATGGCTGCGGCGATCGACTTCCCGGACGAGGTGGAAGAGACGCAGACCGCGCTGGAAGTGACGGCTTCCTGCAAAGCGATTGCGGCCAGATTGGAGGCCGCCTGTGACGCGCGGGCGGGGCGTATCGAGGATGAGGGATTGCGCGTGGTGCTCTGCGGCAGGCCGAACGCGGGCAAGAGCAGCCTGCTCAACGCGCTGCTGGGCGGCGAGCGCGCGATTGTGACGGATATTCCCGGCACAACGCGGGATACGCTGACCGAAGCCATGCAGATTGGCGGCGTGCGCGTGCTGCTGACGGATACGGCGGGGCTGCGCGAGACGGGCGACGCAGTGGAGCGCATTGGCGTGGAGCGCGCGAAAAAGGCGCTGGCGGAAGCAGATGTGCGGGCGCTGGTGCTCGATGGCGCCAGCCCGCTGACCGAAGAAGACAAAGCGGCGCTCTTCGGCCTCGCCCCGCAGCTGATTATTTTGAGCAAGGGCGATCTTGCGCCCGTGCTCACGGCGGACGAGGTGCGCGCGGCCTTTGGCGACGTGCCGACAGTGGCGGTCTGCGCGCCGCGCGGCGAGGGCATGGAAGCGCTCAAGGAGGCGCTGGCGGCGTTTGTGCCGGAGGATGGCGCGGAATCCTCGGCGTTGTCTCAGGCGCGCCATGTGGAGGCGGCCAGGCGTGCGTGCGCGGCGCTCTCCGATGCGGTGGCTGCGCTTTCGGACGGCATGCCGCTGGATGTCGCAGCGGTCGATCTCTCCGCCGCGCTCGACGCGCTGGGCGAAATCACGGGCGAAACGATGAGTGAAAAGGTCATCGACGAGGTGTTTGCCAAGTTCTGCGTGGGCAAATGAAACGTCCGGGTGACCGGAAAGAAGAATCGCTTGTTCAGACGGTCTGATGGTGGTACAATAAACACAGAAAGTGAATTTCATGGAGGTTGATGTCCTATGAAAAGACGTATCGGAATCCTCACCAGCGGCGGCGACTGCCCCGGCCTGAACGCCTGCATCCGCGGCGTGGCGCGCGCCAGCTATTCCATGTTTGACGCGGAGATCATCGGCATTCAGGACGGCTATGCGGGTCTGATTGCCGGGGACTACAAGGAAATGAAGCAGTCGGATTTCTCCGGCATTCTGACCCTTGGCGGCACGATTCTCGGCACGCGCCGCACGCCCTTCCGCAACATGCGCGTGGTCAGCGAAGACGGCGTGGACAAGGTCAAGGCGATGAAGGCGAATTACAAAAAGATGAAGCTGGACTGCCTCGTGACACTGGGCGGCAACGGCACGCACAAGACTGCGAACCTGCTGGCCGAAGAAGGGCTGAACGTCATCGGTTTGCCCAAGACGATCGATAACGATATCTGGGGAACGGACGTCACCTTCGGTTTCCACACGGCGGTGGATATCGCGACGGAAGTCATCGACCGCATTCACACGACGGCCGCGAGTCATGGCCGCTGCATGGTCATCGAGATCATGGGCAATAAGGCGGGCTGGCTGACGCTGTATTCCGGCATCGCGGGCGGCGCGGATATCATCCTCCTGCCGGAAATTCCGTATGACATCAACGTGGTGGCCGACGCGGTACGCAGCCGCGCCGAAAACGGCAAAGATTTCTCCATCGTCGCCGTGGCCGAGGGCGCGATGAGCGTCGAGGAAGCGGCGATGAAGAAAAAAGAGCGCGCCGCTTTCCGCGAGGAATCCGGCTTCAACGGCATTGCCAACCGCATTGCCAAACAGCTTGAAGAGATGGTCGGCGTGGAAGCGCGCGCCGTCGTGCCGGGCCATGTGCAGCGCGGTGGCTCGCCGAGCGCGTATGACCGCATGCTCTCCACCGTTTTCGGCGTGCATGCCGCGCAGCTGATCGCGGCGGAAAACTATGGTCAGGCTGTCGCGATGGTCGGCAACGCCGTTTCGCATAATCCGCTTTCCGAGGTTGCGGGCAAGACGAAGTTCGTCCCCGCCGACGCGCAGGCTGTCCGTGCCGCCAGAAGCATGGGCATTTCGCTGGGCGACTGAGCGTTTTCAATTGAAATCCAATGACAATCCGAAGCAGCGGTCGATCGCATGCTTCGGATTTTTGCGTTTTTAGCGTCAACGAAACAGAGAGAGAGACAAGAAACGCCTTGAAAACGCCGGGCGGCGCTGGTATAATATGATCTGTAATTAGTATCAACTAACAAGAATTGCCGATTTTTCGGCGAACGGCGGAAACGCCGCGGGGTTGACACAAAACCCTGCCGCTGTTTCTGACCATGGCGGCGTTTCGCATTGTCGGCACGGGCAATCTGGCGGGTGCGATCATGTTCGCGGGTCTGTTCTTTTTGATTTGATAGGGGAGGAGGCAGGACGATGAGCTTATTTGCGTCAGCGTTCCGCGCGGTTTACAAAATTTCCGGCGTGAAGAAGGTGTACAGCCGCCCGGCGGAAGAACTGCTGAAAGAGGTTGAGAAGCTGAACAGGAACCGCGGCTTTTATATGCCGGCGGACAACAAGGCGCATTACGAGAAAAAGGAGATCCGCGGCTTTCCATGCCTGATTGTGCGGGAAAATGAGCGGCCTTCCAAACGCGCGATTCTGTATTTCTTTGGCGGCGGCATGCTCATTGGATCGGATAAAGGAGATATCCCCGTGATCCGCAAGCTGTGCAGCCAGACGGGCTGCGACGTATGGTTCCCGGCCTATCCGCTGTGCACGGATCACTGCATTACGGAAAGCTATGACATGGTTTACGAATGCTATCGGCAGATGCTGCTGCTGTATGGCGACGGCAACGTCAGCACATGCGGCTTTTCCTCCGGCGGTATGCTGGCGCTGGGGCTTGCGGCGCACAACAATGCGCTGGGGCGTCCGCTGTCCCAGCCGCGCCACATCGTCGCGGTTTCGCCGGGCGAAGTGCCGTGGAACGACGAAGAGAAGCGCCGCATGCACGAATTGAACAACCGCGACGTCTCCGTCGATGCGGATCATCTGGATAAGCTGGAAACCTTCATGCGCCATGGCCGGGCCAACGTGCCGGATTACATGCTTTCCGTTTCGCGCGGCGACTATGCCGGCGTGGGCGATATCCACTTCTTTTACAGCGCAGACGAGGCGCTCTATGGCGCAAAGCCGGAGTTTGAGGCCGCGTGCAGGCGCGCGGGCGTGCCGTATACAATGTTCGCCCGGCCGGGCATGGTGCATTGCTACTGCATGCTGCCGTATTTCAAAGAGGCCAAAGAGGATTTCGCCAAAATCGTGGATATTTTGAAAAAATAAGAGGTTTCCCATGAAAGACAGTGAACTGAACATCGATCTGACCTGTCACGTGCTCTATTCCAAACCCTGCAAAGCGCAGATTCAAAGCAAAATTGCGCTGCACTATCCCGAAGGTGAGCAGGAAGCGATCTGGACGCGGGTGCAGAAGCAATACGCGGCCTTTCTTTCCGACTGGCGCACCGATCTCGGCGGCGCGAAAAATTTTCACAACGGCGCGGGCGGCAACTACGACTGCGTCGCGCTGATGGCGTATTACGTCGTCTGCAAGGATGTAACCAGTGTGGAAGAGATCGAGCGGATGGAGGGCGACCTGTTTCTGCCCGCCTTCCGCAAGATGAAGTTTGTGGATTGCAACAGGCCGATTTTCAAGCGGCTCATGCACCGCGCGTTCCTGAACGCGAAAAAGCAGTGCGACAAATGGGGCGATTTCAAGATGAACGTCGCGCCGTTTGACAAGGGCAAGCCCATCTATTACGAGTTTACCGAATGTCCGACGGCGGAGTTTGCGAAAAAGCATGGCCTGCTGGAGGTCATGCCCGCGCTCTGCAATCCGGATTTCACGGCCATGGAGCTGATTCACGCGCGGCTGGTGCGCACGACGACCTGCGCCAACGGCTGCAAGTGCGACTACACCGTTTGCGGCGACAGGGATGAAGCGTTTCTGAGCGCGCACCCGGAATACCGCGACGAGGCAGGCTATCGGAGAAACCGGTAAAGGAGGAAAAGACTGTGCAGTTTGAAACGCTGGGCGACGCGAAGCGCCCCGCTATTCTGTTTTTTCATGCGATGGGCGTTACCGGGGCGAGCAGCGAACCCGTTGCGAAAAATTTGCGGGCGCGGTATTTCTGTATCCTGCCGACGTCCACCGTCTATTGCGCGGGGCAGAAATACGTGAGCAAAGCGGACGAGGTGCGGCAGGTAGAGACGTTTCTGCGCAAAAAAGGCGTGGAAAGGCTGGCGCTGGTCGTCGCTTCTTCCATCGGCGCGGACCTGGCGGCAGCGTTTCTGGCCGCGACGCGGCTTCCCGTGGAACACGTCTTTTTTGACGGCGGGCAGTTCGCCCAAATTGGCCGGGAAACGCGGCGCGTGATGACGCCGTTTCTGTATCTGGCGATCAAGAGCCTGTATTGGTCGAAGGGAAAAACCCTCAAAAAGATCATGTGGTGCGACGACGACGCGATTAAGCCGTATTTCATCGCGGCGGGAAAGGCGCTGACCTACGGCAATCTGCGCCGCCAACTGGCGGACAGCCTGGAGAACAAACCCTTCCCAGCGCTGTCGGAGGTTTTGCAGGCACACTGCTTCTTCGAATTTGGCGGCATTGAAGACCATTTCAAATACCGCGATGCGGTCATGCGGGCGTATCCGCAGGGGCATTTTCCCGTGTTTGAACAGATGAACCATATGCAGTTTCAAATTCAAAATCCGCAGGGCTTTGGGGCCATGCTGGAAAACATCATCGAAACGGGCGGCCTGCCCGACCTGCCTTTTTTGCGGCAGGCATCAGAAAGGAAAAAGCCATGAAATATCCCATCAAAAAGAACACCGTGCAGGAAACGCTGGTCATTCCGATGTATGGGCGCAAAATGTGTTCACAGCTTTATCCTAAAATCTACCGGGACGAAACGGCGCTCCGGCTGATTGATCAGGTGGATTACGACTTCTCCGCGCTGGAGGAAAAGGCCAAAAGCATCATGCACCGTTTCGGTTTTCTGGAGGTCGCCATGCGGCAGAGCGACCTCGCGTGGGAGGTTCGCGACTATCTCAAAACGCATCCGAATGCGGCGGTGGTCAACCTCGGCTGCGGGCTGGATGACACGAGCCGCGCCTGCGACAACGGCACGTGTAAAATCTATAACATCGATTTTCCGGATGTCATCGCGGTGCGCAATGCGCTGCTTCCGGCCGGGGAGCGGGAAAACAACATCGGCTGCGATTTGAACGATGCGTCGTGGTTTTCGCGCATCGATGCGAGTGGCGGCGCGGTGTTCTTCGCGGCGGGCGTGTTCTATTATTTTCTGACCGGGCAGGTCAAGACGCTGGTCTGCGCGCTGGCGGCGGCATTTCCAGACGGCAGGATTGTCTTTGACGCGGCGAATCGGTCGGCGGTGAAGCTGATGCTCAAGACGTGGATCAGGCAGGCAAAGATTCGGGATGTCGGCGCGTATTTCGCTGTCGCAGACGCGAAGAAGGAACTTTCGACGTGGAGCGAAAAGCTGAGCATATCCAGCCGGGGCTACATGCTGGGCTATCAAACGCTGGATGATCCGTCCGTGAGCGGCTTTTTCCGTTTTTTGGCAAAGGTCGGCGACGGCATGATGAAGATGCAGATTGTGCGGCTGGATTTTCAAAAATGAAGCATTTCGGTCTGTCGGCACTTGACAGGCCGTCTTTTTGAGTATAATGCGAAACGCCGTTTCATAACGACGTTACAGACTGTCGACAAAAAGCTATTCTCCCCCCGAAGGGGGAGAATAGCTTTTTCCGCAAATGAAAGAATAGCTGAATTTCTTGATTTTGCTATTCAAGACAAGTTTGCTTATGTCAACAAGCTGGAGCGGCCTCAGGCCGCTTTTTACGCGTTTGAAATTCGAAAATCCGCTCAAAGAATTTCTTTCAGCGTCAGCGCGCAGAGCATTTCGCGCGGGAACGCGCTCAGTGTCCGCAGCGCCAGCGGGGAGAACGAGCCTTCGCGCAGCAGCAGATGATACAGACAGGAGATGACCAGCTTGCGGTCAATTTGCGGCTTGGCAAAGAGCACGCCAACCCGGCCGCCGAGCAGCGAACCGAGCATCGATTCTGCCTTTTCAAGCGGCAGACGCGCGTGCAGCTCGTCGCGAAGCGTGGCGAACGTCATCACCTGAGCCGGGTTGACCTCCGCAATCTGCGCGCAAAGCTCACAGCCGCGGAGCAGATAATCGATGCAGTCGGCCTTTTCCGGCAAATCTTCTTCCAGCAGAGAGAAGAACGGCGCGCCGATTTCCCGCGTGCGCGTGAGGGCGTTGGAATGGCGCATCGAGGTTTCCAACTGTGTCAGATGGATGACGTAGTCCTGTGCGCGGGCGTAGAGCGCCTGCGCGTCTACCGCGTCGAACGAATAGGACACGCCGCGCATGCGGCCGAACGCGCGCATCACGTCGTTGTAGCCGAGTATGCGGTTGCGCGCGGAAAGCGCGCTGTCCAGCGTCAGCAGGCCGCCGAGCGGCTGAGACGTGCGGATGTAGGTGATGTTCGGCCTGCGGTCGTACTGTGTGTGCGAGCGGTGCTTGCCGATGTCGATGGCGACGATATCCCGCGCGCCGCTGCGCACGGCCATTTCCACGGGCGTGTTGTCGCAGAAACCGCCGTCGATGTAGCGGTCGCCGCCGACCTGCTTCATCGGGAAAATCGGGAAACAGGAGGCGCTGGCCATCAGCCAGTCGATCAAAGAGCCGGTTTCCATCTCCTCAAGCCGCTTTTCCACCATCGCCAGCGACGGAAAGCGCGTGGTGACGATCCCCAGATGCACGCCGCTGCGGCGGATTTTGTCTTCGTCGATCAGTTTATGCAGAATGTCCATCAGCGGAGAAACGTCCACGCCTTTTTTCTGCGCATAGCGGGTGATAAATTCGAGCAGCTTTTCTGGATGATCGAAGATATTTTCCGCGTCGTCCGCGATGGCGAGGCTCTCTTCGCTGACCACGTCGCTCAGGCGGATGTTATCCCAAAGCGCTGCTGCCGCGTCCATGCTTCCCTGCGCATACATGGCCGCATGCAGTGCGCCGACCGATGTGCCGAAGACGCTGCCGGCCTTGATGCCCAGCTCGTCCAGCGCGGCAATAGCGCCGACTTCGTAAGCGCCTTTCGCACCGCCGCCGCCCAGCACGAGCGCCGTTTCGGAAGGAACGAGCGCGCGCATCAGGCGCGAACCTCGATTTTCGCCATGGCGGTGAGCATTTCGGCGGTCTTCTCGATGCCCATCAGCGCGGAGTTGATGCAGATATCGTAATTCTGCGCTTTGCCCCACTTCTGATCCGTATAGCGGAAGTAATGGTTGCCGCGCTCCTTATCGGACGTGGTGATGGCCTTGAGCGCTTCCGCTTCGCTGAGGTTGCGGCGCGCCATGATTCGGTTGACGCGCGTTTCACGCGGCGCATAGACAAAGACGTTGATGGTGTTGTCGCGTCCGGCGAGGATATAGTCCGCGCAGCGGCCGACGATGACGGCGCTTTCCTTCGCGGCAATATCGCGGATGACCTGCGCTTCGGAGATGAAGATCGATTCGCTCAGCGGCAGATACTGGCTGGAGAAGAAGCCGCTGGAATAGGCCGCGCTGGCGGCGAGATTCTGCATGAAACCGCTGCGCACGCGCTGTTCGTTGTTGGCGATGAATTCATCGGACAGGCCGCTCTTCTGCGCGGCCAGGGTGATGAGCTTTTTATCATAATAAGCGATGCCGAGTGTTTTGGCGACCAGCTCGCCGATTTGGCGGCCGCCGCTGCCATATTCACGACCGATGGTGATGATTAAAGGATTACGCATACAGATGACCTCCTCATCCTGTTTGTTGTCTATATTATAACACATTCGCAAAGCGGGGGACAAATTTTTTTTGCGCCTTCCGTCACGACTTCGTCGTGCCGCCTCGCTCTAAGAGGAAGCCGTCGGGCGAAGCGGGACGGAAGGCGTTCGTATTTGAACTTTGCCATGCCCTGTGCTACAATAAGAAAAAACGATACAGGGAGGGTCGATCATGACCGTCAGATTATACGACAGAGATGTGGATATGCTGGAATTTTCCGCCGTGGTGAAGACCTGCGAGCAGCGGGAAAAGGGCTATATCGTCACGCTGGATCAAACGGCGTTTTTTCCGGAGGGCGGCGGACAGGGCGCGGATCACGGCACGCTGGACGGCGTGCAGGTGCTCGACGCGCACGAGGCAAACGGCGAGGTGGAGCATCTGGTCAGCGGGCCGCTTGCGGTCGGCAGCGAGGTGCGCGGCCATGTGGACGCGGTGCGCCGGATGGACATGATGCAGCAGCACAGCGGCGAGCACATGTTCTCCGGTCTGGTGCATGGGCTTTTCGGCTATGACAACGTGGGCTTTCACATCGGCACGGAGGCCGTGACGATGGATTTTAACGGCATGCTGACCGAAGCGGATGTGCGCCGTGTGGAACTGCTGGCGAACCAGGCCGTCTGGCGCGATCAGCCGGTGGAGGCGTTTGTGCCGTCCCGCGAAGAGCTGGCGAACATCGAATACCGCAGTAAAAAAGAAATCGCCGGGGATGTGCGCATTGTCCGCATTGAAGGCGTAGATACCTGCGCCTGCTGCGGCACGCATGTGCATACCACCGGCTGTGTCGGTCAGATTAAGGTCATCGGCGTGCAAAAGTATAAGAGCGGCGTGCGGGTGTCCATCCTCTGCGGCCGCCGTGCGCTGGAATACGAAAATGCGCTGTTTGATCAGGCGAAAGCCGCTGGACAGGCGCTCTCCGTACCGACGGAGGAGCTTTCCGGCGCGGTGGAGCGGATGATCGGCGAGCGCGACCGCCTGCGTGCGCAGAGCGACGCGCTGGGCATGCGCATTTTTGAGCTGATGGCGCAGAAAGAGATGGAAAAGGAAATCCGAGTCGTGGCGTGCGACGCGCTTCCGGCTTCGCAGGCACGGAAGGCGGCGGGACAGCTGGCCGAAGGCGCAAAGCTGGCGCTGGTGCTCATTCCGCGCGAAGACGGCTGGAATTTTGCCCTGTCTTCCGAAACGGAGGACATCCGCCCCGTCACCAAAGCGCTCTGCGCGGCGTTCGGCGGCAAGGGCGGCGGGCCGAAGGATATGACACAGGGCGTTCTTTCCTCCGGTACAGAAGCGGAGATTCGGACAGAGATTGAGGGGTGACGATGGGGCCGACCCCATACCCCGCTGAGGGACAAGTTCCTCAAACTCCTTTCTTTGCTTCGCGCGGTTAGCCTAATGTTCAGCTAGATGGATTGCAAAGCAATTCATCTATATGGGAAGTGCCGGAACCTCAGGTTCCGGCTGGGGTTTGGGGCAAAGTCCCAACGTTTCTTTTTACCCCGGACACGCGATTTCAAGCACCTGCTCGATCATCTTATGGAAAAGCTGTGCTTCGACTGTGTCGGCGGCGCGGTAATAGACCTCTTTGCCCTCGCGGCGGGAAACAATCAGTCCCGCCGCGCGCAGCGGGCGCAGATGGTGCGACAGCGCGGGCGAGGACATTTCCATGCACTCGGAAAGCTGAATGACGCATTTTTCACTGTGGCAGAGAATAAAGAACAGACGCACGCGCGTCGGATCGCTCAAATACTTGAAAAGCTGCGCGGCCGTCTGAAAGGACGCGGTATCCTGCGGCGCGGGATGCAGATGATGCTCGCTCATAGACCGTTCTCCCTTGACTTGCGTTTTCGCCCAAACGGAAGGACCTTTCGCCCAAAAGGAAAATGTTGCGAAAAAGGGCTTGCGTTTGTGGCTTAAACGTATTATACTACGACCATATCAAATAAACAAGTGCTTAATCGATAAATCATTGGGCCGAACAGAAAGGAAGTCAACGAAGATGAAAAAGAGCTATAAAATCGAAGTGGACTGCGCTAACTGCGCCAACCTGATGGAAGAAGCCACCCGCAAGACCGTCGGCGTCGCAAACGCGACCGTCAATTTCATGACCCAGAAGATGATCGTCGAGTTCGCCGAAGGCGCGGACGCGAAGCGGGTCATGCAGGATGTGCTCAAGGCATGCAAGAAGGTCGAGCCGGACTGCGAAATCGAACTGGACTAAGCTTAAACGTTTTTCAGCGCCTCGTTTCAGACGGAATGAGGCGCAGTTTTTCCGAAAAACATTAAACAGTTGCTTAATCGAAGGAGATTGAATCATGAACAAAAAGCAGAAAAAAATGCTCACACGCATTTTGATTGCTGCGGCGATGCTGATTGCGCTCAAGCTGATTCCGGTGACCGGCATTTTGCGGCTTGGGCTGTATCTGGTCGTTTATGGGATCATCGGCTACGACATTCTGAAAAAGGCGTGGAAGGGCATTCTGAACCGTCAGGTGTTTGACGAAAACTTCCTGATGGCGGTCGCCACCATCGGCGCGTTTGCGCTGGCGATTTATGAGCGCAGCGGCGACTATGTGGAAGCCATTGCCGTTATGCTGTTTTATCAGATTGGCGAGCTGTTTCAGAGCTATGCGGTCGGCAAGAGCCGCCGCAACATCAGCGCGCTGATGGATATTCGCCCGGATTACGCGAATATCGAGCGCGACGGCCAGCTGGAAAAGGTCGCTCCGGACGAGGTGGAAATCGGCAGCGTGATCGTCGTGCAGCCGGGCGAAAAAGTGCCGCTGGACGGCGTGATTCTCTCCGGCACGTCCAGCCTGAACACCAGCGCGCTGACGGGCGAGAGCCTGCCCCGCGATGCGAAGGAAGGCGACGAGGTCATCAGCGGCTGCATCAACATGACCGGCGTGCTGCGCATTCAGACGACGAAGGAATTCGGCGAGTCCACCGTCTCCAAAATTCTTGAACTGGTTGAGGATTCCAGCTCTCATAAGTCGAAATCCGAAGCCTTCATTTCCAAATTCGCCCGCGTATACACGCCTGCCGTCTGCTACAGCGCGCTGGCGCTGGCGATCCTGCCGCCCGTCGTGCGGCTGCTGACAGGCAATTCCGCTCAGTGGGGCGAGTGGATCTACCGCGCGCTGACGTTCCTGGTCATTTCCTGCCCCTGCGCGCTGGTTATCAGCATTCCGCTCAGCTTCTTCGCGGGCATCGGCGGCGCCAGCAAGGAAGGCGTGCTCATCAAGGGGTCCAACTATCTGGAAACGCTGTCTCAGGTTAAGACGGTTGTTTTTGACAAGACCGGCACGCTGACGCAGGGCGTTTTTGAGGTCAGCGGCGTTCACCACAACGAGATGGAGGACGAGAAGCTGCTGGAATATGCGGCGCTGGCTGAGTGCGCGTCTTCTCATCCCATCAGCAAGAGCTTGCAGCGCGCTTATGGTAAGGAGATTGACCGTGACCGCGTGAGCGACATTCAGGAGATCAGCGGCAAGGGCATTTCCGCCAAAGTGGACGGCCATGACGTGCTGGCGGGCAACAGCAAGCTGATGGAGCTGAACCGCATTGCGTTCATCGATTGCCACAGCGTCGGCACGATCATTCACATGGCCATTGACGGCGAGTATGCGGGCCATATCGTCATCTCCGACGTGGTGAAGCCGCACGCGAAGGAAGCCATCGAGCGGCTCAAGCATTCCGGCGTGGAAAAGACGGTCATGCTCACTGGCGACACACGGCGCGTGGCCGAACAGGTCGCCAAAGATTTGGGCGTGGACGAGGTGCACAGCGATCTGCTGCCTGCCGATAAGGTGGCGCAGGTGGAGAAGCTGCTCGCCGCGAAGGGCGACAAGGATAAGCTGGCGTTTGTCGGCGACGGCATCAACGATGCGCCTGTGCTGAGCCGCGCGGATATCGGCATTGCGATGGGCGCGATGGGTTCGGATGCGGCCATCGAGGCGGCGGACGTCGTGCTGATGGACGACGATCCGATGAAGATTGCGAAGGCCATCCGTATTTCCCGCAAGTGCATCGGCATCGTTTATCAGAATATCGTGTTCGCGCTGGTCGTCAAGTTCGCCTGCCTCGCGCTTGGCGCGCTGGGTATCGCGAATATGTGGGCCGCGATTTTCGCCGACGTTGGCGTGATGGTGCTGGCCGTGCTCAACGCGATTCGCGCGCTTCGGGTGCATAACCTGTAAATTGCATTTCAATGAAAAATGCTTCTTCTGCGAAAAAACAGAGGAAGCATTTTTGGATGATGATTCGCAGTATCGTTTCGGCTGCCTGTCAAGAGCGGCCGTTTTCTTTTTTCTCTTTCCGATATTCGCTGGGCAGAACGCCGTAGGCACTCTTGAACGCGGCGGTCAGCTTGCTCTGGCTTTCATAACCGACTTTTTCGGCGATTTCAGCGAGGGAATCGGTCGTCGTGCGCAGAAGACGGGCGGCGTATTCCATGCGGTGTTCCTTCATATGTGCGGCGAGGGGCTGGCCGTAGACGGTTTTGAACAGGCTCTTGAGCGTCGAAGTGTTGATGTGGTATTGCTGAGAGAGCATCTCAATCGTGCAGCGCTGGCTCATATCCGACATCATCTGGTCGTGAATCTGGCGGATGAGCGCGATCTGCTCGGTTTTATAGGCGCTCTGCGTGGAAGGGGGCGCGTTCGTCACGCTGAGCAGCAGCATCAGCTCCTGAAACTTGAGCTTGGCATAGGGAATCAGCAGCCGCTCCGGCAGAGTGTAGAGCGGGTCGAGCAGCGCGCCGACCTGCTCCGCCGAGGAGAACACGGAAAAGCCGTTTTCTCCGCAGAAGCGGGTGAGAATCTGCGCGCCGGTTACGCCCGCGTCGCGCATGAATTCCGGCGGATTTGCGTCCAGCTGTGCGGTGTCGATGCGGAAACTGAAGCCCAGATAGCCGTCGAAAGGGAACTGCATGACCGTTTCCACGCAGGTGTGCAGCCCGTGCAGGGAAAGATCTCCCGCGCCGAGATACAGCGCCAGGCCTGTGTCGCTGGTGCAGCCCACGCGCCCGGCATAGCAATGGTTGATTTCCAGCAGCGGCGCGCCGGGAACGTCGTGGTGAAAAGCGACGAATTTTGCGTTGTATGCTTGCAGCGTCAGTTCTACGCCGGGATACAGCGGCCAGATATCCAGCCGACCTTTGTCATCCTGTCCGATGCAGGCGCAGACAGGCGGAGAGAAGAACAACGTGTCTGACTTGGCGCAGACGAGCAGTTCGCCCTTGGGCACATCCGCAAGGCGCGCTTCAAGCGCCTGTTTCCAATCTCCCGGCATAGAAGCCGCTCCTTTCATCCCCAGATAGACTCATTGTATCATATTTTGGGCCGACAAACCAGCCCGGCAGAGGGAAAAGAGAAACTGCGCGCAGATTGAAGCATATCCGTTTGACCTAAACCGCGGTTTAAGCTGTATACTGAATGAAAACCCGATCAAACACAGGAAAATCAGGGACGAAAAGAATCATGGAATACCGCGAACTGCCGCATGGGGACGAGGCCATCAGCGTCATTGGCATGGGTTCGTCCGTCGTCAGCGCACAGCAGGAAGCAGACATCATCAAGACGGTACAGTATGCGCTGGATAAGCTGGGCGTGCTGACGGTGCTCGGCGGGCCGGGCTTGGAGGATAACAACCGAATATAAAAAACGCCGATCAGCATCAAACTGGTCGGCGTTTTGTCGTAACCTGTGTAGCGAAATCAGCCTTTCACGGCGCCGGCGATCACGCCGTCGATGATGTACTTCTGGCAGACCAGATACATCACGATGATCGGCAGAACCGTGATCATGATGCAGGCCATCATCGGGCCCATTTCCACGCGGCCGTAGCTGCCGCGGAAATACTGAATCGCCATCGGAATGGTGCGGTATTTCTTGATATCCAGCACCAGCGTCGGCAGGAGATAGTCGTTCCAGACCCACATGGTTTCCAGAATCGCGGTGGAAATCATCGTCGGCTTGAGAATCGGGAAGACGACCTTGAAGAAGATTTGCAGCGGGTTGCAGCCGTCGATCATCGCGGCTTCCTCAATCGCGATCGGGACGGACTTCATGAAGCCCGTGAACATGAACACCGCCAGACCCGCGCCGAAGCCGAGGTAAATCACGCAGATGTTAAACGGGGTGTTGAGCTTCAGCGTATCGGCCGTCTTGGAGAGGGTGAACATCACCATCTGGAACGGCACGACCATCGAGAAGACGCACAGCAGATACATCGCCTTGGAAATCGCGGAGGTCACGCGGGTGATGTACCAGCCGCACATCGAGCAGCACAGCAGAATCAGCAGCACGGAGGAAACCGTGATGATCGCCGAATAGCCGAAGGATTGCAGGAAGTTCAGCTGGGTGATGCCGTAGACGTAGTTGTGCAGTCCCGCGAAGGTTGCCGAGGTCGGCAGCTCAAACACGGTGGCGGTGGAGATGGCGAGCTCATCCTTGAGGGAGTTGATGAGGATCAGCAGCACCGGATAGAGCCACACGACGCACAGCACGCCGAGCAGTACGGTCAGCAGCACATCCATAATGCGGCGGGAGCCGGAAACAGCGCCGTCATGATATTTGGCCATTACTGCTGCACCTCCTTGCGACGGGTGAAATAGAGCTGAATGAGCGCGATGACGATGACCAGCAGGAAGAAGACGACGGCCTTTGCCTGGCCGATGCCTTTCCACTGTGCGCCGCTGCGCTGATAGAACGTATCGTAGATGTTGAGCGCGAGCATCTGGCTGGCCTTGGCCGGTTCGCCGCCGGTCAGCGAGAGGTTCTGGTCAAAAAGCTTGAACGAGTTGGTCAGCGTCAGGAACGAACAGATCGTGATGGACGGCATGACCATCGGCAGTTTGACCTTGAAGAGCGCCTGCGTGCCGGTCGCGCCGTCGATGGCGGCGGCTTCCAGCAGATCGCCGGGCACGTTCTGCAAGCCCGCGATGTAGATGATCATCATATAGCCGATCTGCTGCCAGCACATCAGGATGATGAGACCCCAGAAGCCGTACCGCGCGTCCAGCGAAAGCAGAGGCTTGCCCAGGTTGGTCAGAATGCCGTTGAGCAGAATCTGCCAGATATAGCCCAGCACGATGCCGCCGATCAGGTTCGGCAGGAAGAACACCGTGCGGAAGATGTTCGTGCCTTTCAGCCCGCGGGTCAGCGCCAGCGCGATGGCAAAGGCGATGACGTTAATCAGAAGGGTGGAAACGACGGTGAATTTCGCCGTGAACCAGAAGGCGGAGACAAACGTGCTGTCCTGAAAGACTTTGAAATAGTTATCCAGGCCGACGAACGTCGTCTTGCTGATGGTGGTGAACTTGTGGAAGGACAGGAAAATGCCCCACAGGAACGGCCACACAAAGCCGATGATAAAGGCCGCCAATGTCGGCAGCAGGAAAAACGGCCAATACTTTTTGATTGCTTTCTCCATACTTGAATCCTTTCGGATGAGGGGAATGGGGCAGCCTGCAAAGAAGCGTGATGTGCACGCCACTTTGCAGACTGCCCTAGTGGGCAGTGCGTGAATGAAGAAAAAGGGGAGGGCGAAATGCCCGCCCCTTTTGGCGCAAGGTGATTAGTGGCTCAGCTGATACTCGGTCGCCCAGCCATCCACGAACGCGGTCTTGACAGCGTCCCAATCGCCGGTGCCCGCCGCATAAGCGGTCAGCGCAGAGCCGACGCCATCCTTCCAGGCTTCGGACGGGATGGTCGCGAAGTTCCAGCTCACCGGAGTCTTGCCCTCGGCGGTGTACTGCGCGTCGATCTGCACGAACGGATTCGCAGACTGATATTCGCCGGTGAAGGTGTCGAACGGGGTAACGAAGCCCATGTCCTGAGACATGCTCTTGCGGCCCTCGTCGGAGGTGATGACCCAGTTCATGAACGCGAGCGTCGCGTCGATGTCTTCCTGCTTGGCCGTGCCGTTGACGCACCAGTAGTTCTCGGTGCCGGTGCACAGGCCCTGATTCTCTTCGCCTTCCGCGCCGATGTAGATCGGGAGCATGGTCACGTTCTCAGCGCCGAGGGAAGAAACGTCGTTCCAGGCCCAGGTGCCGTTCTGATAGAACACGGCCTTTTCGCCGACGAACTCAGCCACGGCGTCGTTGCCGGTCTTGCTGGCCAGCAGCTTCGGGTCGCAGGTGGAATCGGTGATGTACAGATCCCAGATGGCCTTGTAGTTGTCCAGATAGGTGCCCTTGATGGCCTCGGTGGAGCCGATGCCGTCAGCCTTGTATTCGTAGTAGATCGGCATGTTGGCCAGGTGGGTCTTGAAGCGCCAGTCGGAAGAACCGTCCATACCGGCGGAAGTGAAAGCGCCGTCCACGCCCAGCTCGTCCTTGCGGGCCTGAATGTCGTCGGCGACCTTCTTCAGGGTCTCAAAGTTGGTGATGTCGGAAGCCTTGTAACCGGCCTTCTCCAGCAGCTTGGTGTTGGCGATCAGACCGTAAGTCTCGATGACGTAAGCCACGCCGTACACCGTGTCGCCTTCCTTCAGCGCAAAGGAATCGGAGGTCAGGTGCTTGGTGATGTCCGCATCCTTGAGATCATAGCAGTAGTCCTTCCAGTTGGCCAGGCCGACCGGGCCGTTGACCTGGAACAGCGTCGGCGGATCGCTCTTCTCGATCTCGCTCATCAGCGTGGTTTCATAGTTGCCGGAAGCGGCCGTCACGACGGTCACCGGCACGCCGGTCTGCTCGGTGTAGAGCTTGGCGAGCTCCTGCCACTGGGCGTCCTGCTCAGGCTTGAAGTTCAGATAGTAAACCGAACCGTCGGCCGAAGCGCTCACGGCCAGAGCAAGGCACAGGCACGCGGCCAGAGCAAAGGCGATGATTTTCTTCATGATAGTTACCCCTTTCGTTTTGTAGAAAAATTTTATGGTCGAAGCGTCCTCCCGCTCCAAACATACGTATGGATGACGTTTGCGAAACTCTGTGCAACGTCGATGCATTCATTATAGACCAAGCTCATCAGAAAAGCAAGAGTCTTTTTGGCCTTTCTCGGCTTTTTTTACAAAAGAAAAAGCTGAGAAATCGACATTTTGCGAATTCTTCGCCGGGAAGGAGAAAACAGACTTCGATTCCATTCGCCATCTTGCGCAAATTTACGCAAATTTCTTGCGTAAATTGCGCCCGCATGATTGACATTGTGCGCGTCCTCTTTTACAATAAAGGCAGAAGCGAAAGCGGGCGGTGCATGCGCCGCTTTTGCCCCATCTTCTGCACAAAGGAGCGGTTTTTGTGGCCGTAACCATTCGGGATGTGGCGGCGCTGGCAGGCGTGTCGCCATCGACCGTGTCCAGAACCTGCCGAAATAATCCCTCCATCAGCGAGGAAACCAAGGAGCGCGTGCGCCGTGCGGCCAAACAGCTGGGCTATGCGATGGAAGGAATTTCCACGCCCGCGACGCGCACCGTCGGCGTGATTCTGCCGCCGAGCGCAAGGGAAGTTTACGAAAATCCCTTCTATTTGGAAATGATCCGCGGCATCAATCAGTTCTGCAACGCGCATCAATACGTCAGCACCATCGTCACCGGCCGCGACAACGACGAAATTCTGTCGGCGGTTCGGCTGCTGGTTTCCTCCGGCACGGCGGACGCGTTTATTCTGCTCTATTCCCGTCAGGGCGATACCGTCATCGATTATCTGGTGCAGGCGAACCTGCTGTATGTGCTCATTGGCAAAGCTTACGCCTATGCGAACAAAACGGTCTATATCGACAACGACAACTTTCTGGCCGGGCAGGAGGCGACTGAATACCTCATCCGCAGGGGACATCGGCGCATCGCCTATCTGGGCAGCGACAACGCCTATCTCTTTACCGCCGACAGAAAGCGCGGCTATCAGTCCGCCCTTGCGCTGGCGGGTCTGCCGCTGAGGGAGGATTACTGCGTGGAGATGACCGCGCTGGATATGGAGGACGCCGCCCTGCGGGCGCTGATTGAGCGGGCGGACAGGCCGACGGCCATCGTCGTCAGCGACGATCTGCTCGGCGTGACGCTGGAACGCGTGTGCCTGACGCGCGGGCTGTCCATCCCAGAAGATATCTCGATCATTTCCTTCAATAATTCGCTCTTTGCCAAACTGACCTCGCCGCGACTGACGTCGGTGGATCTCAATTCGTTCCAGCTGGGCATCGAGGCGGCCAGCCAGCTCATCAGCCATATCGACCATCCGGAACTGATGGCGACCAAGAGCATCATTCCGCACCGCATCGTCGAGCGGGAGAGCTGCGGAACCCGTTCCTGACGGGCGCGGAGGAAGACGACGAGATGTATTACAAAATCGGCACGCTGGCCAAGCGCTTCCGCATTTCGCCGCAGACCATCCGCTATTATGAAAAGCTCGGCTTTTTGAAAGTGGACCGGCGGGAGCAATCGACCACGCGCTATTATCATGCCCGAAACCTCAAATGGCTTTGCAGCATCCGGCAATATCACGGTATGGGCTTTGGTTCGGAGGAAATCTGCGACCTGTTTAAAACGGAAACGCTCACGGAATTGAGCGGTAAAATCGATCGGAAAGAGGTAGAGCTGACGGAAGAAATCCGCCAGCTTGAACAGAAACTGCAAGCGCTTCAACAAAAACGCGCGGATATTCAGCAGTGCGGCGCGCTGCTGGGGCAATGCAGGCTGGAGATGTCGCCCTGCTTTCGGATGATCTTCGATCAGGAGGATCATCAGGTGTGGGAAAACCCGGAGCTGGAGGAACAGCTGGAAAGCTGGATCAACTTCCTGCCGCAGATTTACAGCGCCGTGCTCGTCTCGCGCGAAGCGATTCTGGCTGACGATGCGCACAGCGGGCGCAGAAGCGGCTACTGTGTGGAGGAAAACCGGGCTTGCTCGCTCGGCTTGTCGGACGGAAGCTGGGCGGAGCGGTTTGAGAGTCGGCTCTGCATTCACACCGCCATTTCGATGTCGCCGGGCGACGAATCGGTTGCGCATGCGCTTCGCTTTGCGGAGGAAAACGGGCTGGAAATCGTCGGCGACGCGCTGGAATGCTGTCTGGCTAAGGTCGGCGAAATCGAGTGCCTGAAAACCGACGTCATTCCCGGAAAAATCTACTACGAATGCTACATTCCTGTCAGAAAGAAAGCCTGACAGAGACAAAAAATAAATATTTTCGCCAATTTTCGTTTTGCTCTTGAATCTTCAACTGTTTGAGATGTTAAAATTCAGATAATCCGGTGAGGCGTGTTGAGCGCATCGGGATGAACGGAAACACATCAAGGAGGAAGAAAGATGGACAAGAGAAAGGCATGCTTGGCGGCAGCTGCGGCGCTCTCTTTGTCGCTGAGCACGGGCTTTGCGGCGGGCGACGGCGTATATGCCGCGACCGCCAAGGGGTTTGGCGGCGACGTGACCGTAACGCTCTCCATTCAGGATGGCAAGCTGGTTGATGTGACGGCGGAAGGCGCGGCCGAGACCGACGGTGTAGGCTCCCGCGCGATAGAGCTGATGCCGGGCGCGATGCTGGTGGGCAACACGGTGGAGACGGATGGCGTCTCCGGCGCAACCGTGACGAGCACGGCGATTCTGGAAGCGGCGAAAGCCGCGCTGGCGGAAAGCGACGTGACCCTGACCGCGCAGCAGGCGGACGTGGAGCAGCACATGACCCCCGGCACGTATGTCGGCGAGGCCTATGGCAAGTGGAAAAAGGGCAGTATCGAGGGCGAGCGTTTCGGCTCCCCGGCGATCATCCAGCCGACGCAGGTTGCCGTGACCGTGGACGAAACCAGCATCCTCAAGGTGGAAGTGCGGGATTGCTCGGATACGCCGGGCTTCACCGATCCGTGCATCGAGCGCATTCCGGCGGCCATCGTTGAGCAGCAGTCCATCGCGGTGGACACGGTGACGGGCGCGACGCTGACCAGCCAGGCGATTCTCTCTGGCGTGCAGCAGGCGCTTGAGCAGGCGGGCGCGAACCTCGTCGGTTTCAGCAAGTCCGCCGAAAAGGTGAACGCGACCGAGGAATACACCGTGGATCTGGCGATCGTCGGCTCCGGCGCAGCCGGAACGATGGCCGCGATTGAGGCGATGGAAGCGGGCGTGAACACAATCGTGCTGGAAAAGACGGGCAAGGTCGGCGGCACCTCCGTGTGCTCGACGGGCTTTGCGGCGATCAAGTCCCAGCAGCAGATTGACGCGGGTGTGGACAGCTACACCGTGGACAGCGCGTTCCGCGAGCTGATGGATTTCTGCAAGTGGCGCGCGGATGCTCCGCTGGTCTATAATGTGCTGGAAAACAGCGGCAGTGTGGCTGACCGCATTCAGGCGTATTGGGCACAGACGGATGATCCCGGTGTGAAGAAGGCTGGCGTAACGGCGCACGACACGGGCAAGGGCACGCACAAGTTTGACGTACTCTATGACAATTTCCTCAAGCCCGCAGGCGTGAACCTGATGCTTGAAACGACGGCCAAAGAGCTGATCACCGAGAATGGCGCGGTCGTCGGCGTGAAGGCAACCCGGCAGGATGGCACCGAAGTGATCGTTCATGCCAAGAATGTGCTGGTCTGCACTGGCGGCTTCGGCGGCAACAACGAGATGCTCAAGGAATACTTCGGCCACGATAACTTCTACCTCAACGGTCTGTCCAGCAATGTCGGCGACGGCATCAACATGTGTCTGGATGTGGGCGCGGTGCTCTCCGACGAGGTGTCCCCGCATCTGGCCGAGTTCTGCTCCAACAAGAAGGTTGATTTCTACGCCGGATACATGAAGTTCATGAATCAGGCGGGCTTCCTCGCGCTGGATCCGTCCGGCGAGCGCTTTGTCAACGAGGAATTCTTTGTCACGCAGGCGCTGAGCTATGGCGCTTCCGCGCTGCGCCGCGTGGGCTATGCCTATCTGGTCTTTACGCAGGATCAGCTCGACGCGATGGTGGAAAAGGGCCTGTGGGGCGTACTCTCCGAGGACACCATCAACAGCCTCAAGCTACGTTCGCGCATCATCGTTCCTTCCTATTACACGCTGTATGACGAGATGAACGAGGCGTTGGCTGCGGGCGAAGCCTTTAAGGCCGATACGCTTGAAGGACTCGGCGAGGCCATCGGCTTTGCGGATCAGAGCGTCTATCAGAAGGCGATTGCCGATTATCAGACCGTGTTGGCCGCGGGCGAAGACCCGCTGTTCGGCAAGCGCGCGGATATGATGCCCAATCTGGACAACGGCCCGTACTACGCGGTGCGCGTCATTTCCGCCATCGACGGCACCTATAACGGCATCCGCGTCAATAAGAACATGCAGGCCATCGGCAGCGATTATCAGCCGATCAAGGGTCTGTACGTCGCCGGTCAGGACAGCGGCGGATACTTCAGCTATCCGTACTACGAAGGTGTCGGCTGGACGCAGGGCTATGCCTGGACCTCCGGCTCGATCGCGGGCAAGAGCATCATCGAAAGCATGAAGGAGTAATTCCTGCATTCATACGCGAAGCTGTCAGGCATATCGCCTGACAGCTTCGTTATTTTGGCATTTTTTCCAGCAGACCCATCACGGCTGCATTTTTCGGCGTGTTCTCGCGAAGAACGAAATAGACCACGCGTTTGGGCAGAGAATCGGCAATGGGAACGCGGGACAGCGCAAACGGCGTGAGCAGGCTTACATCCAGGCAGAGCGATATGCCTGTGCCGGAGGCGACCATGCCGCCGATGGCCGTTTCGTCATGCAGCTCATAGGCGATGACTGGCGCAAGCCCCGCGGCGGCGAAAACCTCCATGAGCAGATGGTGGACGGGGGAAATCGATTTATAAGTCAGCAGGGGATAACGCGCGATTTCATCCAGCGCAACCGGACGGCGCAGCTGGGCCAGCGGATGATCGGGCGGCGTGACGAGTACCCACGATTCCGTGTAAACCGGTTCAAAATGCAGCGTGTCGAACCCCGGCATGAAGGAGCAAAGCCCCGCATCCAGCTGGCCGGACTCGATTTGACTTAGAATGTCTTTGGAAGCGGCGACGCTCACGTTGATCGGCGTCTGCGGGTGTTCCGCGCGGAAATCGACGACCAGCTTTGGAATGTGCTCCGCCATGGCCGTGGCAATCGCGCCGAGGCGGATCACGCCGCCGCACTGCACGGCCTGAACGCCCTGAAAGATGGCTTCCAGCGCGGCCTTGGCATAGCGGTAAAACGTTTCTCCGGCAGGCGTGAGGGAAATGCGCCGCCCCTCGCGCGCCACGAGCAGACAGCCCAGCTCTTTTTCCAGCGTGGAAATGGCATAACTCAGGCTGGGCTGGGCGATGAAAAGCGCCTGAGCGGCCTGCGTATAGCTCTGCGTCTTGGCGAGCATGCAGAAATAGGTCAGCTGATTGAGCGTCATGGGCGGCCTCCGGGAATGGAATTATCCACAGTATACCACAACGGATAGAGCGGTTCTATGGATTGATGAATTTTTTATATTTGTTTTTGGCTGCCAAAATTGATAAAATAGTGGCGAGCACCAAGTTCATATCCGACCATTCATTTTGAGGAGGAAACACAGATGAACAAAAAACTCCTTTCCGTGCTGCTGGCGCTCTCCATGATGACGCGCGCGGCGGCGCTGGCCGACGGCTATACTGCCGGTACGTATACGGGCAGGGCAGACGACCGTAACGGCGAAATCACCGTGGACGTCACCTTTTCCGAGGACGCGATCACCGATATCATGGTGAAGGATCATCAGGAGACGGCGGGCATTGCCGACGCGGCGATCAACGATCTGCCGGGCGAGATTGTCGCCAGCCAGAGCCTCGCGGTGGACGCCAAGAGCGGCGTGACCTTCACGTCCGAAGGCATTGTGAATGCCGTGGCGGACGCTGTGGCGCAGGCGGGCGGCGACGCGGACGCGCTGCGCGCGGCTCCGGTTGAAAAGGAACTCTCCACCGAAACCATCGAGATGACCACCGATGTGGTTGTGGTCGGCGGCGTGATGGGCGACGATTCGCCCTCCGGCGCGAACAACGGCTGGGCGCTGACCGCCGGCAAGCTGGCGGCGGAAGCCATCGCGGAATAAGGCATTCCGTTCATCCTTGAACTGAATAGAATCTAATAACGCGCCGCCTTGCTTTTCACAGGGCGGCGCGTTATTATGCGCAGAAAACTGCGCAAAGATTGGACGGGTGTGCAGACCTTTGGAATTTTGAAACCTTTGGCGGAAGTGCAGGCGGGCTCAGCCCGCTTTTTGTCAAAAACTTTCTTGCATTTCAGCTTGAAAGCCGCCAGCGAGTTTGATATACTAAACAGTCGAAGTGGTTTTTGAATCAGGATTTGAGGGAGACAGGCACAGCCTGACGGAATGGAGAGAGACAGATGAATCAGGTCGGTTTTGACAGCGAAAAGTATATCCGGTTGCAGTCCGAACATATTCGTGAGCGGATCAACCAGTTTGGCGGCAAGCTCTATCTGGAATTTGGCGGCAAGCTCTTTGACGATTACCACGCGTCGCGCGTGCTGCCGGGCTTTGCGCCGGATAATAAGATCAAAATGCTGCTGGCCCTGCGCGATCAGGCGGAAATCGTCATCGCCATCAACGCGGGCGACATCGAAAAGAACAAGCGCCGCGGCGATCTGGGCATCACCTACGATACCGACGTGGCGCGGCTCATCGACGTTTTCCGCGGCTTCGGTCTCTATGTCGGCTCGATCGCGCTGACGCAGTATGCGGGTCAGCCTGCCGCGGACGTGTTTGAAAAGCGCATGCAGGCGCTCGGCCTCAAGGTTTACCGTCAATACCGCATTCCCAATTATCCCGCCGACGTGCGGCTGGTCGTCAGCGACGAAGGCTATGGCCGCAATGATTATATTGAAACCACGCGTTCGCTGGTCGTCGTGACCGCGCCCGGTCCCGGAAGCGGCAAGATGGCGACCTGTCTCTCCCAGCTCTATCACGAGCATAAGCGCGGCGTGAAGGCCGGATACGCCAAGTTTGAAACCTTCCCGATCTGGAATCTGCCCCTCAAGCATCCGGTCAACCTCGCCTATGAGGCGGCGACGGCCGACCTGAACGACGTGAACATGATCGATCCGTTCCATCTGGAAGCCTACGGCGTAACGACGGTGAACTATAACCGCGACATCGAGATTTTCCCGGTGCTGCGCACGATTTTCGAGCGCATTTACGGCGAATGCCCGTATAAGAGTCCGACGGATATGGGCGTGAACATGGCGGGCTTTTCCATTGTGGACGACGAGGTCTGCCGTGAAGCGTCCAGACAGGAGGTTATCCGCCGCTACTTCCAGGCGGCCTGCCGCGTCCGTCAGGGACAGAACGCGCAGAGCGAAGTGGATAAGATCGAGCTGCTGATGCGCACGCTGGATATCGAGCCGGAACGCCGCGCCGTCGTGCCCGCCGCCATGGCCGTGGCCGAGCGCACGGGCAAGCCCGCCGTCGCCATCGAACTGGCGGATGGTCAGCTGGTCACGGGCCGCACGACGGAGCTGTTTGGCGCGGCTTCTGCGGCGGTGCTCAACGCGCTCAAGACCATTGCGGGCATTGATGACGCCATCAAGCTCATCGCGCCGGACGTCATCGCCTCCATCCAGACGCTCAAGACCGATTACATGAAGAGCCGCAACCCGCGCCTGCACACCGACGAGATGCTTGTCGCCCTTGCTATCAGCGCGGCCGGCGATCCGAACGCGCAGAAAGCCATGCAGGCGCTGGACAAGCTCAAGTGCTGCGAGGTGCATTCCACGGTCATTCTCTCCTCTGTGGATGACGGCGTGTTTAAGCGGCTGGGCATGCGCCTGACCTGCGAACCCATTTATGAAAAGAACAGCCTGTATCACAAATAAGGCCTTCTCGCCCTGCCGCGCGCAGGGCGTTTTTCGTTTATCGGGAGAATAAGGCGAAGAACTTTCAGTTTTGAATTGATTTGACGCGATATTTTGAGCATCTTGCAGGAAAATTTGTTTTTCTCCCAATTTAATCTTGAAATCCGGGCTTTGACTGTTTATAATAGGTCGGTAGTTTTTGATGATCGCGTTTGCGCGGACGGAAGGAAGGTACAGGATGCACACAAAGTTTATTTTTGTGACGGGCGGCGTGGTTTCCTCTTTGGGCAAGGGCATCACGGCGGCCTCGCTGGGGCGGCTGCTCAAGAGCCGCGGGCTCAAGGTTTCCATGCAGAAATTTGATCCCTACATCAACGTCGATCCCGGCACGATGAACCCGTATCAGCACGGCGAAGTCTTTGTCACTGACGACGGCGCGGAAACCGACCTCGATCTGGGGCACTACGAGCGCTTCATCGACGAGAGCCTCACGCAGGCGGCCAACGTTACCAGCGGCCGCGTGTATTATACCGTCATCACCCGCGAGCGCAAGGGCGAGTATCTGGGCGCGACCATTCAGGTCATCCCGCACATCACCAACGAGATCAAGCGCCGCATGCTGGAAGTTTCCCTCAAGGAAGATGCGCCGGACGTGGTCATCACCGAAATCGGCGGAACGGTCGGCGATATCGAGTCCCTGCCGTTCCTCGAAGCGGCGCGCCAACTGAAGAGCGAGGTAGGCCGCGAGAACGTGCTGTATATCCACGTGACGCTCGTGCCGTATCTCTCCGCGGCGGGCGAGCTCAAGACCAAGCCGACGCAGCATTCCGTCAAGGAGCTGGCCGGTCTGGGCATTCAGCCGGATATCATCGTCTGCCGCAGCGAGAAGCCGATTCCCCGCGATGTGCGCGCCAAGATCGGCCTGTTCTGCAACATTCCGGCGGACTGCGTGTTCGAGAATCTGAACGCGCGCAGCATTTACGAAGTGCCGCTGATGATTCATGAAGAGGGCATGGACGAGCGCGTCTGCCGCCTGCTGGGCATCTCTGCGCCGGAAGCCGACCTGACCGAGTGGCGCGAGATGGTCGAGCGCCTGCTGACGCCGCAGAAGGATGTGCGCATCGCCATCGTCGGCAAGTATGTCGAGCTGCCGGACGCGTATCTTTCCATCGTTGAGGCGCTGACTCACGGCGGCATTGCCCATCATGCGAAGGTGCGCGTAGAATGGATTGCGGCGGAGGAAGTCACGCCGGAAAACGTGCGCGAAAAGCTGGCGGGCTGCTCCGGCGTGCTTGTACCGGGCGGTTTCGGCGAGCGCGGTCTGGAAGGCAAGATTGCCGCCGTGCAGTATGCGCGCGAGAATAACGTGCCGTTTCTGGGCATCTGCCTGGGCATGCAGATGGCCGTGGTGGAATACGCCCGCCACGTGCTCGGCTTGACCGGCGCGCATACCAGCGAGGTCGATCCCAACACGCCGTATCCGGTCATCGACCTGATGCCCGATCAGCAGAACATCGATGAAAAGGGCGGCACCATGCGTCTGGGCAAATATCCCTGCCGCCTGAATCACGATTCCATTTCCTACGCGGCCTACGGCGAAGAGAATATCTTCGAGCGCCATCGCCACCGCTATGAATTCAACAACGTCTACCGCGACAAGTTTGTGGAGAGCGGCATGCGCATCGGCGGCGTGAACCCGGATCGCGATCTGGTGGAGATCGTCGAGCTGCCGAACCATCCGTGGTTCGTCGGCGTGCAGTATCATCCGGAGCTCAAGAGCCGTCCGAACCGTCCGCATCCGCTGTTCCGCGAGTTCGTCGGCGCGGCGCTTGCCTACCAGGATAAGTAAACATACAGCTCTTCAAGGCCGTCTGCGCGCTGTGCAGGCGGCTTTTGCTTTGGAATGGAGGAAATATTCGAATATAAATCGAAAAGCCTTGAAAAAATTATAAAATTGCAGGATTTGACGTTAAATGTTTCATAAATCTCTTGAAAAGAACGCCGCAAAACGGTATAATAACGCTATTCCCAAAGGATTTTGAGCACATGGAGGATGAAACAATGAGGGCGTCATTTTCCGACCGCTTTTATATCGCCGCGCCGCAGGGCGTGGCCGTCAAGCTGAGCGACATGCTCTCTTCCGCGCAGATTATTCCCAGCGGTGTTGTGCATACGGGGGATGAAGCCGTCCGCGCGGCGAAGGACGGCGCGCTGCTGCTGACGACGTACCGACTGCCGGATATGACCGGAGAGGAGTTGGCCAGTCGGCTGGGAGAGGCCGCCGATGTGGTGATGATCGTTCCGCAGGATTATGAGGGCGAGGAAGCCGAGAACGTCATCATGCTGCATAATCCCATCAGCCAGGATGCGCTGGTGCAGAGCCTGAAAACGCTGGCGCACTGCCGTCTGCGCATGCAGCAGCTCCGCGCACGAGCTGAAAAGCTGTCGCGCACGCTGGAAGAGCGCAAGCTGATCGACCGCGCCAAGGGCAAACTGATGGATACGCTGCATCTGACCGAATCCGAGGCGCATTACCGCATTCAGAAAGCGAGCATGGATTCCGGCAGGCGCATTGCCGACGTTGCGCGGGAAATTCTGGATTCGGCAGAAAATCTGGCCAGTTAAAAAACGAGAAGGAATCCGTTCTTTCCATCCGAGCCGTTCGGAAGGGAGAGGACGGATTTTTTGTTTTTGGCGGCAGATGCAAGAATTCCCGGCGTTCGTTCGTCTATTTGACAGAAACAGGTGGAGCCATATGCGGCAAAGTATGGTATACTGGTTTTCGCGTGAAATTTCAAAAAAGAGGGAAAAGCGTCCACAAAAAGGGAATCGGCTTCGTCTAATCAAAGGACGAAGAAGTTCGCTTTGCGTGTGAAGGAGGTAACGATTCATGAGTTCAAATAGAATGGCCGCGCTGGCGTTGGCTGCGCTGATGGCCTGCATGCCGATGGAAGCCTTTGCAGAGGCTACGCCGTCGGAAGCGGAGGCCACGCAGACCCCGGACGCAGCCGAAACGCCTGAAAATACGGAAACGCCGGAGGAAACGCCGACCCCTGCGCCGGATCAGGGGCCGGAGGCCACCCTGCTTCCACAGGAAACGCCGCGCCCCGTGGAGACGCAGCTTCCGGAGCCGGAAGAGACGGAAGACTGGAAGCCCTGGGGACAGGCATGGGCCGAGTTGGCAGATGGCACGCATACGGCCGGTTCGCTGACCGAAGTGCTCGCATGGCTGGAAAACGCGCTGGCCGAGGACGAAAATGCGACTGTCTATATCCGCGTTTCGGACGAAATCACGGCGGAAAATGTTGCGCAGCGGCTGTTTGAACGCGTGAGCTTCGAGGCGGACGGCGACGTGTTCGACGTGGACAACCACGACTATGTGGTGCTTGTCGATTCGGACGATGTGCAGACGCTTGAACTGGACGGTGAAGAGGAGGAAGATATCCGCTTCTCCATTCGCGTGCAGGTGCAGCGCAAGGACGCGCAGAACGTGAAACCGGAAAAACCGACGGAGACGGAAGCGCCTGCCGAGACGGAAGCGCCTGCTGAGACGGAAGCGCCTGCCGAGACGGAAGCGCCTGCTGAGACGGAAGCGCCCGCTGAGACGGAAACGCCTGGGGAACCCGAAATTACGCCTGCGCCGACGGAAAGCGTGCAGCCCACGCCGACGCCGGAGGTCACGCCCGAACCGACGCGGACGCCGGGCGTGACGCTTGAGGTGACGGCAGAGGATTACACCCCCGGCGTTTGGACCAATATCACGCCGACGTTCACCCTTTCCGGCATTCCGGAGGGGAGCGAAGAATATGTCTACGGCGTGTTCATCTGCAACGAGAAACTGATTCTGCTTTCCAACGGCAACAACACCTATACGCCCACGGACGAGGGATGGACCAGCGTGCGTTTCGCCGTGCTGGATAAGCTGGGCGACGTGCAGGCATTGTCGGATCAATACGACATGCTGCTGGATTTCACCCCGCCGGACGGGCCGTATCTCAGCGGTGACGACGAATGCAAGACGGTCTGCTATGTCACGGCCGACGACTGGCTCAGCGGCCTGAACGGTATCTCCTACGATGGCGGCGAGACGTGGGACGAGTATACCGATCCCGAACAGGAAATGTCTTTCCTCGGCGACGTGGGCGACACGGTGGAAGCCGGGGAAATCTGCGTGCGCGACAATGCGGGCAACATTTCCTATAATGCGGAATCCTTCACCTTCGGCAAAAAGAAGCGCACCGGAACGGGCACGGGGACAGGCGCCAAGCCGATTCACCACGTCAAAGAGACGATGGATTATTCCAAAGCGAATTATAACGCGCTGGAACTGAGCGTTTCCGACGCGCCGCAGACGGAACTGTCCATCGGCGGCACGGCGATCAATCTGTCGCTGCGCAGCGAGGGACAGACGGAAGCCTTTACCGCCGAACTGACGACGTGGCAGACCACGGCGGCGGAAACGCAGACCGCGCCCAACGCGCTCGTGCTGACCGCCGCCAGCGAGGCGCAGACCAACGTCTGGCATTTTGGCGGCGAAGCCTATAAGCTGCTGTACAACAGCGGCGTGGAGTATCTGGTGTTCGCGTCGGGCGACTACATCGCCGTCATTCCGACGGAGGGTTTCACCGGCGGCACGCAGTACGGCAAGCTCAAGGCGGGCGGCGTTTCGACCCGGAAGTTTGAATATACGCTCATTCAGGACGAAGCGCTGCGCGAAACGACGCTCAGTGTGCAGGTGGAGGGCGAGACCTATCTGCTTGAGGAAAACACGGAAAGCCCGATGTACCGTTACGATGTGCTCGTCGGCACGAAGGACATGATGCAAAACCCCTACGAAAGCTATAAGCCCAGCAAGGAGGCCGTATAAATGAAAAAAACAGCAAGTCTCGGCGCGCTGCTGCTCGCGCTTGCCCTGCCCCTTGCGGCGCAGGCGGAAACCGTGTTCGCCGGGGAAGTGACGGCGGAGACGGCGCAGGTCATCGCCGCGCCCTACGGCGGTCTGGTGGAGGATGTACGCGTGCGCGTCGGCGACAGCGTGAAGATCGGCGACCCGATTGCCACCGTGGAAACCACCAAAACCTACGCCTCGACGGATGGCACGGTCAGCGGTGTGTTTGCCCACGAGGGCGACAGCGCGGACGGCGTGAAAACCCAATACGGCGCGCTGGTCTACATCGAGCCGATCAACCGCTTCACGCTGGCGTGCAGCACCGAAAAGGGCTACAATTCCAGCGAAAACCGCTACATCCACATCGGCGAGACCGTGTTTCTCAAATGCACCAAGGACGGCAGCCATCAGGGGCGCGGCGTGGTGACCGGATTGGATGAAAAAGATGACGGCAAGTTCACCGTGGAGGTCACGGGCGGCGAATTCTACATGGGCGAAACCGTTGATATCTACCGCGGCGGCGACTACGCGAACGCCAGCCGCATTGGCCGCGGCACGGTCGGCCGAACGCAGACCGTCGCCGTCAACGCGGAGGGCAGCGTGCTCAAGATGCACGTGAAGGCGGGCGACACGGTGGAGCGCGGCGAGCTGCTGTTTGAAACCGTGCGCGGCACGCTCGATGGGCTGTATGCGCCTGAAAAACAGGTGGTCAGCGACGTGGCGGGCGTGATCGCGACGGTGGACGCGGGCAACGGCGCGACCGTCGAAAAGGACGCGAAAATCGCGACGATCTACCCGAACAACGCGATGCAGATCAAAATGGTCATTTCCGAAGCGGATTTGATGGACGTGACCGTCGGCGGCAAGGCCGAAATCGAGTTCAACTGGGACGCGGACAGCGGCCGCCGCTTTGAGGGCACGATTTCCTCCATTTCGTATCTGAGCGAAAAGAAGGATGACAGCGCGGCGAGCCAGAGCGCGCAGTATGTCGCCTATGTCGATTTCACGCCGGATGAGACCGTGCGCATCGGCATGACCGTGATTGTGTATGTGGAGTAAGAAAGGAAACGCTATGAAAAAGATTCTTTCCATTTTGCTTGCCCTGGCGCTGATGCTGGGCGCGACCTTTGCCCTGGCGGAGGGCAACGTAACCATCGCCGTGCAGGGCATGAACGACTTCAACGACTACATTCAGAGCATGGTCGTCTATGGCGACAGGCTGCTGCTGTCCAGCTGGGACAGGCTCTACACGTGGGACAACGCCACCCGCAAGCTGACCGAGGTGGATGGGTATAGCGAGCTGGAAAGCACGCTCACCGGCGACGGCGAGACCCCCGGCGTGCTGGACCTGAACGACGGCGATTACGCCTACCTGGACGGCAATCTCTATATCGTCGGCGGCAGGCTCTACCGCATGGCGACCATCACCGATTCGGACGGCAACGCGAGCAACCAGCTTGTCGAGCTGCTGATTGCGGACGACGGCGCGCTGTCGCTGGGCGAAGTGATTGACTTGGGCGACGCGCTCTGCATCACCGAAAGCGATGGCGACCAGACCTATTCCTACACCCGCAGCCTGAGCAACCCGTGCTCCTTTGGCAACACGCTCTACGCGCTTTCCTACGGCGACGAGCTGGAGCTGCTGGCGCTGAACCTTGAGGACGAGACTGTGGAAACGCTGACGCTCGATGTGGACGGCGATGTGCAGAGCATCACGCCCTACACCGAGGGCAAGCTGCTGATGATCGTCAACAACTACGATGCAGACCCCGTAACCACCACCCTCTGCCTGTATGACATCGAAAACGAGGAAGCGGCCGAGCTGGGCGCGCTGCCGACGGCGGATTACGACACGCCCTTCGGCATCAGCTATGACGAAGCACGCGGCAAGCTGTACTATGTGCTTTCCGGCAGCGTCTGGCGCATGGATGTGACCGAGGACGGCCTCGGCGAACCGGAGGAGTTCGGCGATATGCCGCTGGACTATGCGGGCGGCAACGGCGTGGTCTATGGCGATCTGTATGTGCTGGCCAATTATGACGCGGTGATCGGGCGCGACGTGACGCTCGACAAGCTGCCCGCCCAGCGCCTGCGCGTGGCAAACGGCGGCTATGAAGACGCCATCGGCAAGGCCTATTACAGTTTCACTGACAAGCATCCGGAATACATGGTCTCCATCGCCAATTTCAACTCGGATAACCTGCTGCAAAGCATGATGAACCGCGATTCCTCCGTGGATATCTACACCCTGTCCAGCACGGACAGCGCGTTTGCCGCCCTGATGAACCGCGGCTTTATGGCCGAACTGGACGGCGACGCGACACTTTCTGACGCGGTGGACGGGATGTATGACTATCTCAAGGATTACGTCACGAAGGACGGCCACATCTACGCCCTGCCGATGTCCGGCTATGCGAACATCATGAATATCAACACCAAGCTGCTGACCGAGAAGCTGGGCTACGACGTGCCGGATTCGTGGGCCGGGCTGTTTGGCATTCTGGCCGATATCTCGAATACCGGGAAGCTGGAAGATATGCCGGAAGTCATGATCGTCGATCAGGGCTATGACAAGGAAAATTTCCGCAGCCAGCTGTTTTATATGATGCTGGCGGATTACTTCACGTGGCTCGACGCGGGCGAGGAGAATCTGACGCGCGGCACGCAGGTGCTGACCGATCTGTGCGCGGCGTTTGAAACCGTCGATTGGGATAACCTCGGCCTGCGCGAGCAGGATGATTCCGAGGATGGCAGCACGATCACGCTTGATTACAGCTATAATAACGTGCTGCTGGAAATGTCGAGCTTGAGCCTGTATAGCTATGTCAGCTCGGACGGAGAGCAGGCCACGCCCGTTGCGCTCTCCGTGGTGGAGGGTGAAAAGCCGCTCATCGGGCAGGAAGTGACGTTTGCGTTCGTCAACCCGTTCTCCGAGCACAAAGAGGAAGCCTGCGAGTATCTGGCCGACGCCTGGCAGCTGGTGAGCCAGGGGAACAAAATCATGCTCAGCCCGAACGAGAGCGAGCCGGTGCTCAATTCGTATTACGAGGAAAACCTCAAGAGCATCAACAACTCGATTGCCGATTTGCAGAAAACACTTGACAAGACCGAGGACGAAGAGGCCCGCGAGTCGCTGCAAAACGATCTGAATTCCATGAAGGAATGGCTGACCGAATACGAGGAGCGCGGCAAATACGACGTCAGCCCCGAACAGATTGAGATTTACCGCGCGTTCGGCGACAACATGACCGTGCAGGAGAGCCTCATCTGGAACATGGACGACGGCGCGAGCCAGATACACCAGTATCTCGACGGCGCGATGAACGCGCAGCAGCTGGCCGGCGCGCTGGAAAAGACGCTGCAAATGCAGAAGCTGGAGGGCAACTAAACCCGCATGTTTGAAAAGAAAAAATCCGTCTGGCTGTTTCTGCTGCCGGGGCTTGCGATGCTGATGATCTTTTACATCGTGCCTTTTTTCAGCGGCATCGGGTACAGCCTGACGGACGGAAGCTACAAAAACGCGTTTGTCGGCCTGCAAAACTACCGCGATTTGTGGGGCAACAGCATGTTTCTGCTGGGGCTGAAAAACACGATGGAGCTGTCGCTTATCTGTGCGCCGCTGCTGTGGGTGTTCTCGTTCCTGCTGGCCAGCGCGCTGAGCGCGATCAAGCCCTTCGGCGGGTTTTTCCGTTCCAGCGTGCTGATGCCGTATCTGACGCCGTCCTCCGCCATTCTGCTGGTGTGGCTGGTGATTTTTGATTACGGCGGGCCGGTGAATCGCATGCTCGAAGCGATGGGCATGGCGCGGGTGATGTGGCTGACCAGCGGCGCGCTGCGCCTGCCGGTCGTGCTGATGTTTCTGTGGAAGAATCTGGGTTTCTGCCTGATCATCTTCCTGGCGGCGCTGCAATCCATCCCCCAGCCGCTTTACGAATACGCGCAGCTGGAAGGCGCGGGCTTTTTTACCCGCGCTTTCCGCATTACGCTGCCGATGATTACGCCGACGGCGTTTCTGGTGTTCGTGCTGGCGTGGATCAACGCGTTCAAAATTTTCAAAGAGGTGTATTTCATCGCGGGCGCGTATCCGGATTACTCGGTTTACACCCTGCAAAACTACATGAACAACATGTTTGGCAAGCTGAATTATCAGCTGGTGACGGCCGCGGCCTATTCCTTCGGCCTGATCGTGTTCGCGCTGTTCGGCGCGCTGTTCTTCCTGCAAAAGCGGGCGGCGCGCGGGCTGAATTGAGGTGAGGAGGATGGAGAAACAAAAGCTTCGCCTGATGCGCGTTAAACGAAAGCACATCCTCGCGCGGCTGCTGCTGTCGCTTGCGGCGGTGGTCATTCTGCTGCCGGTGGTGCTGACGGCGCTGTATTCCTTTTTTTCCCCGAATGAAATCAAGGCGTTCATGCAGACGCGCGGCAGTTTCGACGCGGCGAGCCTGATGGAGATCAAGCTTTCGCCGAACATGTTTTCCCTCAGCCAATATTACAAAATTCTGATTGAGGACATGACGATTCTGCGCTACTTCGTCAATTCGGCGATGTATACTGCGGCGATTCTCTTTGGGCAGGCGCTGCTCATTCCGGCGATGGCCTACGCGCTCTCCCGTTTCAAATTCCGAGGGCGGGACGCGCTGTTCTTCGTCGTGATCATGCTGATGCTTCTGCCGTTTCAGGTGACGATGGTGCCCAACGTCATCACGCTGCGCGCGATGGGGCTGCTGGACACGATTTGGGCGATCATTCTGCCGATGACGGTCGCGCCGTTTTACATCTTTCTGCTGCGGCAGTACATGGTTGGCCTGCCGGGTGAGATGATCGAGGCGGCGCAGATCGACGGCGCGGGCACGTTCCGCTGTTTCATCCACGTGGTTCTGCCCGTCTGCCAGCCGATTCTCGGCGCGGCGGTGGCGCTCTCGTTTGCGGATTGCTGGAATCTGGTCGAGCAGCCGCTGACCTACCTGACCACGCACACAGAGCTGTATCCGCTCTCCGTGGTCTTTAACCAGCTGACCCAGCAGAGCACCGGCGTGGAATTTGCGGGCGCGGCGCTGTATACGCTGCCCGCGCTGCTGATTTACCTGTATTTCCAAAACGATATTCTGGAAGGCGTTCAGCTCACGGAACTCAAGTAAAGGAAGACAAAAGCGATGAAAAAAATGGCCATCAAGGGACTGGTCGCATTGGCGGCGGTTGTCGCCCTGTGCATGTTCTTTTCCGGCACGATCAAAACCATTTCAACCGCCAAAGTCAGGCTGGTGACCGCCAAGCAGGGCAAGCTGGAGGAAGAAATCAAGCTGAGCGGCAACCTCACTTTCCCCCAAACGGAGGAGGTGAAGCTGGCGCTTGCCTCCGACCAGAGCGTGACGATCAAACGCGTGCGTGTGGCGAAGGGGCGCAAGGTCGCCGCGGGCGACGTGCTCTTTGAAGCGGAGGTCTCCGGCTATGACAAGGAGATGGAAAGCTTGCGCAGCGACTACGAAACCGCGCAGAAAGAGCTGATGGAGCTGGAACGCAAAAACGGCGATGTGCGGCTCAAGCGCACCGAGGAAATCTGGGTGGAAGCCTATGACGCGCTGGCGCAGAGTAAGGACGACCTGATGAACGCGCAGACGCAGCTGGAGGTCGCCGCCAAACTGGCGGGCGTGACGCTGACGGATGGCCGCCTGCCGGAAAAGGAGCAGGACGAAACCCTGCTGGAAGCCCAGAAGGCGGTGGACAAGGCGCAGGCCGCGCAGGACGAGGCGCAGAAAAAATTCAACAGCGCCAACCGGCTGGGCATCAGTGAAAACGTCATCAGCTATATCACCCAGAGCCGCACGCTGAACGAAAAGCTGACGGCGGCGCAGGAAAAAATCACCGCGCTCGACGTGATGGCCCGGCAGGCCAAACAGGTGACTGCACCGCACGACGGATACATCGTGGAGATCAACGTTAAGGCGGGCGACAGCTACGACGGCAGGACAGCCGCCATCGTCATCAGCGCTGAGGACGGCGACGCGGTGCTTCGCGCGGACACGAGCAAGATTGAAAAGAAGATCGATAAGGGCACGCAGGTGACCGTCAAGCGCGACAACGACAAGACGCTGAGCAAGAAGGTGACGGACAGCGGCGTGGACGAAGAAGGCAAGCGCTATATCGACGTGAAGCTGACCGATAAGGACATCGGCAATCTGGGCGGCGGCGCGGCGCTGTTCTCCGCCGCAGCAGATATGACGGCCAGCTACCGCGCGACGACGTCCACCACGCTGCTCCCGGCAAGCGCCGTCCGCGGCAGCGGAGACAGCCGATACGTCTATGTCGTCAACGAGGAAAGCAACGCCCTCGGCCAGCGCGTGCTCAAGGTCAAAAAGCAGGATGTGAAGGTGCTCTCCGAGGTCGGCAGCACGGTTTCCATTCAGGATGATTTGAGCCGTCAGCGCGTGGCGTATATGGAGGATCGCACCATCAGCGACGGTTCCGAGGTCATGGTTTATGGAGAATAAAAAAAAGCGCCGGGGCATGCTCGCGCTTTTGCTGGGGCTTGCGCTGACGGTCTGCGGCGGCGCGCTGCTGACGCGTTCAGGAGGACGACTGGAATACATCCTGCCCGCGCCGGCGGCGACACAGGAGGGCGGCGAACTGAACGCGCTGTACGAAGAGGCGCAGAAGCAGCTTGCCTCCATCGCGGATTCCGTCACGGCAAGCGCGGTTGGCGCGCGGGCGCAGGGGCTTACCCTCTCTACGGAGACCCAGAGCGCGCAGACGACGGTTTACGCCGTTGGTTCGGGCTATTTCGATGTGGTGCATGAAACGCTGCTCGACGGGCGGCTCATCAGCGAAGCGGACGTGAAGCGCGCGGAGGATGCGATCGTCATCGACGAGAGCACGGCGCTGACCTTCTTCGCGGGGGATGAGCCCGTGGGCAAAACCGTGACGCTGAACGGGCTGAACTATGAGGTTGCGGGCGTCATCAGGACGAGCCGACGCCTGGGCGAGACGGACGAGCATGTGGCCTATATCCCGATTACGGCGGCGAGCGCCAATGCGCTGGCCATGCAGACCGTCGAACTGACTGCCCAAACGGCGGACAAGACGACGGGCAGCGCCATTTTGATGGAAAACACGCTCAGAACGTGGCAGAGCGGCGGCAGTTTTTACAACTATAACAAGCTGGCGCTCGGCGCGGCGATGCCGATCCGCTGGCTGGTGCTGTTCGCGGGCGTTGCGCTGCTGCTCAGTCTCGTCAGCCGATTGAACGCGGCGGCGTGGGGCAGGGTATGCTACTACGCCGATCAACTCAAGACGCGCTATGCGCGGGATATGATTGGCGGAATGACCGCAAGCGTGCTGCTGGCGCTGCTGGGTTATGCGGCGCTGGCGGGCGCGGCGTTTGCGCTGGCAAAGTTTTCCATCGACCCGCTGTATGTGTTTACGGAATGGGTGCCGGAAGTGGTGGTGGAGCTTTCTTCCATCGCCAAACGCTTCTGGTCGCTCAACGACGCGAACGCCGCGGCGGTGCGCTATGTCAGCCGAAACTACTGCGTGCTGGAAACAGGGCGCGGGTTGCTGCGCTGGGGGCTTTTGGCTCTGCTGCTGGGCGCATGGATGAACGGCGTGCCGTTCTTCGCCAAACGCGTGCAGATGCCGGAAATCAACAAAGAACGATAAAATAGGGTAAAGGAAAGGGAAAAGCTCAATAATCTCCCGGTACAGAAAAAGCCGTGGTTCCCAGCACTCACACTGCCGAGAACCACGGCTTCATTTCTTCTGACCAAGGGAGCAGATCATCGATCTCAAAGTCCTTGTTCCGTTCTGCGCGCTCAGGCAATATGCTGAGTAGATGAAGCAGATAGTCATCCAGCCGCAGTGCAGTTAAAGGACGGTAGTGTCTTTTACAATGAGCTTTTGACGCAGCGCTTTGCGGTAGCTTGGATTATCTGACCATATACCAAGACGCGTAGCTTTCAGATTGGTGTCAAACGCGACGCTGTCAATCACACGCTGCTGAACCTTATCATAGATCACAAAACTGATGCCTCTGCTGTTTTGCGAATATTCAACGCCATCTATACAGATTGACAGCACATGATTCCAAGGAACATCAACGTCGGCAAATTTTACTTGTACATCACCAAGATCGGCTAGAACTTCTTTTTTTTCAGTTGTTATGGGAGCCTGCCAGAGTTGCTTGTCATTTTTGCAGAACACATAGCAGTCCACATCGGACTCAGCGCTGATGTCGAGTCCAAGGGATCGAAGATCGCTTAGGGAGCGGCTGGGCAAAGCAGAAACGCTTTCACTACCGACCATGGTGATGATGATGTAATTATTGTTGTGGATCTTATCAACATAAGTATAAAAATCGGTTGTATCGCGAAGAGGATTGTTGAAATATCGTTCATAATCATCAGATAGAATATGTGTTTTCCATGCAGCCATTTGCTCTTCTAATGAATCTAATGTCAGCGTGTATCTGTTAGAGGCAAATGCTTCTGTCATAAAGTCGTTGATTCTTGCATGGTAATGAGCGGAATCCTTATAATTCCAGA